>Ga0160433_100579_pt1 | contig 15604 bp, 14 predicted proteins | sample HID1972K_E0MG_FD_108235 | JGI IMG/M metagenome (GOLD analysis project Ga0160433, IMG submission 108235) | Enriched pill bug-associated microbial communities from UW Madison campus, WI, USA - HID1972K_E0 MG | ecosystem: Host-associated > Arthropoda: Insects > Digestive system > Unclassified ... | reverse complement strand
TTACCCGTCTGCACTCGCTTGCCGGAAACCTGGCATACGCGGGACATTGCGCACCTCGATAGTAGTTGGTGTCTCCCCGTAGCCCGGGGGACGGCGGCCTCGGCGGTTTCCCGCCACACGTCATGAGAATCAAAGGGTTACGCTGACCTGGGCCGGCCGGAGGACGTGTTCCCGGCACTACCGCCCGGCATTGGCCGGACACAGCGAGCCGCGAATTATGCATTGGATCGACCGCGCATGCAATCCGGGAGACCTCGTTCCGCAGCAGCACGGGGGCGCCGCTGTCCCCCGGTGGCGGTATTTCCTGCTAAACAGGGCGCCATGAAACTGCTCGTGCTCACCTACGGTACCGAAGGCGACACCCGTCCATTGACCATGCTGTGCCGGGGCCTGATGGACGCCGGCCATGATGTGCTGCTGCTGGCCGACGGCGGCACCCTGGGCAGCGCGAAGGCCCTGAACGTCCCGCACGCGGCGCTGGAAGGCGACATCCACGACGAAGTGGTGGCGCTGGTCTCGCGCGGCAACGGTGTGGCCGCGGCCAGCACCGGACTGGCGCGGATGGCGCTGCAGCACGTCGGCGGCTGGATGCTGCAGGCCGATGCCGCAGCGCGCGGCTGCGATGCGCTCCTGACCGGCGGCCTGGCCGCGTTCGTCGGCATGAGCGTGGGTGAACGCCGCGGCCTTCCGGTGATCGGTGCCGGCATGATCCCGCTGACGCCGACACGTGCGTTCCGCTCGCCCTTCCTGCCTCCCGGACGCTCACCGGGATGGTTCAACCGCGCCAGCTACGCGCTGGTCAACGGTCTGATCTGGCGTCAGTTCCGCGGCCCGGTCAACGCAGCACGCAGGTCGTTGGGGCAATCGCCGCGACGCTCGCTGTGGACCGGCCTGCCGATGCTGTACGGCATCTCGCCGCAGTTGCTGCCAGCGCCATCGGACTGGCCGGCCGACCACATCGTGTGCGGCCAGTGGTCGGCACCCGCTGCGCCATGGCAGCCGTCGGACGAGCTGCAGGCCTTCCTTGATGCGGGACCGCCACCGGTCTACCTGGGTTTCGGCAGCATGACCGGCTTCGACCGCGACCGCGTGCTGCCGGCGCTGCTGCAGGCACTGGCGCCACGCCGCGTCCTGCTGTTCCCAGGTTGGGTCGGCGTGCCCGACATCGCGCTGCCCGACTCGGTGTTCGTGATCGGGCCCACCCCACATGAGGCGTTGTTGCCGCGCTGCGCGCTGGCGATCCATCACGGCGGCAGCGGCACCACGCATTCGGCATGCCGCGCCGGCATTCCTTCGCTGGTGATGCCGTTCGCCGCCGACCAGTTCTTCTGGGCCGATCGCCTGCAGCGCCTGGGCGTCGCACCCGCTCCGCTGTCACCCGGGCGGTTGCAGCCGCGGGTGCTGACCGATGCACTGGCAGTGGCCGAGCACACCGATACGCGGGCGCGGGCGGCCGCGCTCGGGGCTGCGATGGCACGCGAAGAGGGAGTGACGCGCGGCGTGACCCTCATCGAACAGTGGTTGCGGGGTGTGTAGCGCCGATCCCACGTTCGGCTCCGCAGCGACGCGCATCCTTCAGCCCAGTGCCTCCACCACCCAATCAATGAACACCCGCAGGCGCTGGCTCATGTGCCGGTTCGGCGGGAACATCACGTGCATCGGCATCGCCGGCAGCTGCCAGTCCTGCAGCACCGGAAGCAGCTCGCCGCGTGCGACATGCGGTTCGGCCATGTAGCTGGGCAGCGCGACCACGCCCAGCCCGGCCAGTCCCGCGGCCAGATACGCATTGCCGTCGTCGAAGCCGGCCGTGTAGCGGCCCTGCACCTGGATCCGTTCGTCGCCGCGCTGCGCGGTGAACACGCGCGCGCGGCCACTGCGCGGACTGAGGAAACCGACCGTGTGGTGCTGCGGCCCGTCCAGCGCGCGTGGGTGCCCGGGCAGGCCGAAGCGCTGCACGTAGCCGGGGCTGGCATGGAAACCGATCGGCAGGCTGCGCAGCGGCCGGGCCACCAGCGCGGAGTCGGCCGGGGTGCCGCCGCGGATCACGCAATCGACGTTGTCGGCAATCACATCGACTTCGCGGTCGCTGACCCCCACCTCCAGCTGGATATCCGGATAGCACGCCTGGAAGCCGGGCAGCGCCGGCACCAGCAGCAGCCGCGCGAACGGGCCGGGCACATCGATGCGCAGGCGCCCGCGAGGCTGTGCTGCCGCCTCGCCAAGACCGCCCTCGACCTCTTCCAGTTCGGCCAGCAGCCGCACGATGCGCGGGTAGTACGCCGCGCCATCGGCGGTGACGCTGACCCGGCGCGTGGTGCGGTTGAGCAGGCGCAGCCGCAGGTGCGCCTCCAGCTGCTGTACCAGCTGGGTAACCGTGGTGCGGCTCAGCTGCAGGGTATGCGCGGCGCGGGTGAAGCTGCCCGTCTCCACCACCCGGGCGAAGGCCCGCATCGCCTCGAAGCGGTCCATGCGATGACCGTGATTGTTTGGAATTGCCAATCAATCTAGACGCATCATCGCGGTTTATCCAGACAGCGGGCGCGTGGACGATGGGCGTCTGGCTGGCGCCGCCTGTGCCGGTCGCTTCTGGAGCCCTTCCCCATGTCCCACCGTGATGTTGTCTTCCCTGCCGGCCGACAGGCGTTGTACGAGCGTAACCGCTACTCGCCGGCCATCCGCGCCAACGGTTTCCTGTTCGTGTCCGGCCAGGTCGGCAGCCGCGAGGACGGCTCGCCCGAGCCTGACTTCGAGACCCAGGTGCGCCGCGCATTCGAGAATCTCACTGCCGTGCTGGACGCCGCCGGCTGCACGTTCGACGACGTGATCGACGTGACCGTATTCCTGGTCGACCCCGGGAAGAACTTCGAGAAGGCCTGGGCGATCGTGCCGGAGTACTGGGGCGAAGCGCCGCATCCGACCCTGACCGGGATCGGCGTGACCTGGCTGTATGGCTTCCAGTTCGAGATCAAGGTGATCGCGAAGCTGCCGCCCCATCAACGGTAGCGCCGGGCAATGCCCGGCGACGCGCAGGCTCACCCCTTCCTGCGCTGCCCGATGTAGGCCTGGATCTGCTGCTCCAGCACCGGCAGCGGCACCGAGCCCTGCTTGAGCACGGCGTCATGGAAGCCCTTGACGTCGAACCTGTCGCCCAGCTCCTTCTCCGCCTGCGCGCGCAGCCGCACGATGGCGATCTCGCCCAGCTTGTAGCTCAGCGCCTGGCCGGGCCAGGAAATGTAGCGGTCGACCTCGGTGGTGACTTCATGCTCGCTCAGCGCGGTGCGGTCGCGCAGGTAGGACAGCGCCTGCTCACGGCTCCAGCCCTTGCTGTGCACGCCGGTGTCGATGACCAGCCGCGCGGCGCGCCACATCTCGTAGGTCAGGCGCCCGAAGTCTTCATACGGCGTCTCGTAGATTCCCATCTCGATGCCGAGCTTCTCGCAGTACAGGCCCCAGCCTTCACCGTACGCCGAGATATAGCTCGTGCGGCGGAAGTCCGGCAGCTCGCCCTGCTCGGCGGCCAGCGCACCCTGCAGCGCATGGCCCGGATCGGATTCGTGCAGGGTCAGCGCCGGCAGGTTGTACAGCGGGCGCGCCGGCAGGTTGTAGGTGTTGACCCAGTAAGTACCCATGCCGCCACGGCCGGCGGTCCAGAACGGCGCGATGTCCGGCGGCACCGGCACGATGGTGAAGCGTGCGCGCGGCAGCGTCATGTACCTGCCGATCACCCCGTCCACGCGCTTGGAGATCCATGCCGCACGCTGCAGCAGCTCCTCCGGGGTCTTCGCATAGAACTGCGGATCGGTACGCAGGAAGGTCAGGAACTCGGCGAAGCTGCCCTTGAAGCCCACCTGTTCGATGATGGCGTTCATCTCCTTCTGGATGCGCGCCACCTCCTTCAGGCCGATGGCGTGGATCTCGTCCGGTGACAGGTCCAGGGTGGTGTATTCGTGGATCTGCTGCCGGTAGAAGGCCTTGCCGTCCGGCAGGGCTTCAGCGGCCAGGGTAGTGCGCGCACGCGGCACGTATTCCTGCACGAAGAACGTGCGCAGCTGCTGGAAGGCAGGTACCACCTTGCCGGCGATCGCCTCGCGCGCCTGCGCCTGCAGCTGCGAACGTTCGGCTTCCGGGATGCTGGCCGGCAGCTTCCTGAAGGGCGCGTACAGCGGCGACTCGGTGGGGTCCTTGAGTTCGGCGACATTGGCGATGGACACCTCGCGCCCGTCCAATACGGCGCGCGGCACGCTGAAGCCGCGCTCCAGGCCGGCGCGCATGTTGTCGGTCTGCTGGCCGAAGTAGCGCGGCACATCGTTCAGGCGCGCGATGTAGTTGCGGTAGTCCTGCACGTCCTTCATCTCGCGGCGGGCCATGAAGGACAGGTTGGACCAGAACGAGGAATCGGAATTGAACGGCATCTCGTAGGCGCGCAGGCGTACGTCCTGGGCCAGGTTGAATACCTGATCGCGGTAGATGGCGAAGTTGACGCGGTTGTCGGCGGACAGGGCCTGGACATCGATACGGTCCAGCTGGGCCAACACGTCATCCCATACCTTCAGCCGCGCCTGCTGCGCCTGCGGGCCCACATCCGGCATATGGGCGGCGCTGGCCGGAGCGTCCTCGTCCTCGCTGGCCTCGCCGCCGCCGGTCTGGCGCCATGCCCATTCCTTTTCGTAGATGGCGCGGAATGCGCTGTCGGCCGCACTTTCATTGGCGACGCTGGCCGGCGGAGTGGCCGCCGCCGGCGATGCGGCATGGGCAACGGCAGGCAGGGACAGGGCGAGCAGCAGGGCAACAGCAAGAGGAGATTTCACGAGCGGCGGTTTCCCGGCAAGGCAGACGACCGATCATCGCACCGGTGGCAGCACGCGACATGGGTCGAACGTCATCCGGTGCTGCTTCAGTGCCCTGCCTTGTCCCGTTTCCAGCCGCGGTGCCTGATGTCCAGGTGCAGGCTGTACAGCGCGGTGAACGCCGGGAACAGGTTCTGCAGTACACCCACCGAATCCTGCTTGGCCGAAAACAGGAAGTAGCTCAAGGTCATCAGGCTGCCGACCACGCTCATGTACCAGAACAGGCGCGGGATCACCGGCTTGCCCGCGCGCCGCGAGGCGATGAACTGCACCAGCCAGCGGCCGCCGAACATAAGTGCGCCGGTGTAGCCGATCAGCTTCCACCCGGTGACGTGCAGCCCGGTCCAGTACAGCCAGGTCAGCGGCTGGTCCAGCCAGTGCAGTTCCATCAGCGTTCTTCCACCGCGGTGAGCCGGCTGCGCGCGATCAGCCACGCCACGCCGCGCAGGTCGCGGATACCGACCAGTGCGCGCCCCAGGTTGTTGTACTTGGAGACGCCGGCGGTGCGATGGCGATGGTTGACCGGCACGCTCATGGTCTGCCAGCCGGCACGCTGCATCAGCGCCGGCAGGTAACGGTGCATGTGGTCGAAGTACGGCAGGTCCAGGAATGCCTCGCGCTCGAACAACTTGATGCCGCAGCCGGTATCGGGCGTGTCGTCGCGCAGCAGGCATGCACGGATCGCATTGGCGCACCGGCTGGCCCAGCGCTTGCTGCCGCTGTCCTGGCGGTTCACCCGCCAACCGGCGAACAGTTTCACCCGGGGATCGGCGGCGGCGCGCGCGGCGAGCAGCCCGGGGATGTCGGCGGGGTCGTTCTGGCCATCGCCGTCCAGGGTCACGATCCAGGCCGCGCGCGCCTGCCTGACCCCGTTGCGCACGGCGGTGCTCTGCCCGCTCTGCTGGACATGGTGCAGCACGCGAAGCTCGGGCGTGGAGGCCTTAAGGTGCTGCAGGACAGCCAGCGTGTCATCGCGCGAATGGTCGTCCACGTAGACGATCTCGAAGCTCACGCGGCCGCGCAGCGCGGCGGTGATTTCCGCCACCAGCGGCGCGACATTGTCGCGTTCGTTGAATACCGGGACGACGATCGACAGTTCGGGTTGGCTCATGCAGGGCCCAGCCAGCGGAGATGGCAACAAAGAGCGCGCATTTTCCGCAGCCGAGGTTATCCGGAGATGAATCCGTCGCCCGCAACCGCCGCTTCAGGCACGCTCGCCAAAGTAATCGCGGCACCACGCCACCACCGGTGGCAGTCCCTGTTCGATCGGCACCGCCGGCGCGTAGCCGAAGGCGTCATGGGCGCGCCGGGTGTCGGCCATGGTGCGCACCATGTCGCCCGGCTGCATCGGCCTGTACACCTTCTGCGCCGGACGGCCCGCCGCCTGCTCGATCACGCCGATGAACCGCTCCAGCTCCACCGGGGTGTGGTTGCCCAGGTTGAACACCCGGTGCGGGACCGGCCCGGTGCCGGGATTGGCGAAGGCCCCCAGGATACCGGCGACGATGTCGGAAACATGTGTGAAGTCGCGCTGCATGCGGCCCTGGTTGAATACTTCGATGCTGCGCCCGGCCAGTACCGCACGCGCGAACAGCAGCGGCGCCATGTCCGGCCGGCCCCACGGGCCGTACACGGTGAAGAAGCGCAGCCCGGTGGCGCGCAGCCCGTACAACTGCGCGTAGGTGTGGGCCATCAGCTCGTTGGCGGCCTTGGTCGCCGCATACAGCGAACGTGGCTGGTCCACGCGCTGGTCTTCGGAGAATGGCGGGATGGCCGAATCGCCGTACACCGAACTGCTGGACGCATACACCAGGTGCTGCACGCCGCGGTGACGGCAGAGTTCGAGGATGTTGACGAAGCCGACGAGGTTGCTTTCCACGTAGGCATGCGGATTCTCCAGGGAGTAGCGCACGCCGGCCTGCGCGGCCAGGTGGATGACCTGCGTGGGCCGCACCTCATCGAACAGCGCGGCCAGGCCGTCGCGGTCGGTCAGCTCCAGCGCGCGCAGGTCCAGCGACGGGCACAGCGCCGCCACGCGGTCGCGCTTGAGCCGTGGATCGTAGTAATCGTTGAAGTTGTCCAGCCCGACCACCGCCTGGCCTGCCTGCAGCAGGGCCTGTGCCGTGTAGGCACCGATGAATCCGGCCGCGCCGGTGAGCAGGATGCTCATCGGCGGCGCCTCAGTCGCGGCGGGCGCGCAGCTTTTCCAGCACGCCGTCGAGCGTTTCCAGGTCGGTGTAATGGATCACCAGCTTGCCCCCGCCACCACGGCCATGGGCGATCGCCACCCGGGTGCCGAGCGATTCGCTGAGCTCGGTTTCCAGCGAAGCGATGTCGGCCTGCGGCGCGGCGCGCGGGGCCGGCTGCGGACGATTGCTGGGCACCTTGCCGGCCGCGAAGGCCTGTGCACGGCGCTCCACCTCGCGGACCGACCAGCCTTCGTCGGCGGCCTCCTGGGCAAGCTTGCCGGCCAGTTCCGGCGCCAGCGTCAGCAGCGCACGGGCATGGCCCATCTCCAGCCGCCGCGATTCCAGCAGCACGCGGATGGCCACCGGCAGCTCCAGCAGGCGCAGCAGGTTGGAGACCGCAGCGCGCGAGCGGCCAACCGCTTCGGCGGCTTCGGCGTGGGTCAGGCTGAACTCGCTGATCAGCCGCTGCAGGGCTTCGGCTTCTTCCAGCGGATTGAGGTCCTCGCGCTGGATGTTCTCGATCAGCGCCATCGCGATGACGGTGCGATCTTCCAGCTCGCGCACCACCACCGGCACTTCGTCCAGGCCGGCCAGCTGCGAGGCGCGCCAGCGGCGCTCACCGGCGACGATTTCGTAGTTGCCGTCCGGCAGCTGGCGCGCCAGGATCGGCTGGATCACGCCCTGGGAGCGGATCGAATCGGCCAGTTCGGACAGCTTGGCCTCGTCCATGTCGCGGCGCGGCTGGTACTTGCCCGGCTGCAGCTGGCCCACCGGGAGCTTGCGCAGCACTTCACCGGGCAGCGGCTCGATCACCGCAGTGGCCTGTACCTGGCTCATCGATGCCTTCGGGCCCAGCAAGGCGTCCAGGCCGCGGCCAAGGCCACGCTTCTTCCCTGCAGCGGGCTTGGTGCTCATCAGGCAGTCTCCACGGCCTTGGCGGCCTTGTTGCGTTCGTTGTTGCGGCGGATGATCTCGCCGGCCAGCCCGAGATAGGCCACGCCACCGCGCGAGGCGCGGTCGTAGCCGACGATGCTCTGCCCGTGGCTGGGCGCTTCGGCCAGGCGCACGTTGCGCGGCACGATGGTACGGAACACCAGGTCGCCGAAGTGGTCGGTCAGCTCGCCGGACACCGCGTTGGCCAGGTTGTTGCGCACGTCGAACATGGTGCGCAGCACGCCTTCGATCTCCAGCACCGGGTTGAGGTTGCCGCGCAGCGCTTCGATGGTTTCCACCAGCGCGCTCAGGCCTTCCAGCGCGTAGTACTCGCACTGCATCGGCACCAGCACCGAATCAGCGGCAGCCAGCGCGTTCAGGGTCAGCAGCGAAAGCGCCGGCGGGCAGTCGATCAGGATGAAGTCGTACTCGCCGCGGATCGGCGCCAGCGCACGCTTCAGGCGCTGCTCGCGCTCGCCCTGCCCCATCAGCTGGATTTCCGCCGCGGTCAGGTCGATGTTGCCCGGCAGCAGGTCATAGCCTTCGGCGGCCTTCACCCTCACATCGGCCGCGGTGCTCTCGCCAAGCAGCAGGTCGCAGGTGGACGCTTCCAGCTCGCGCTTGTCCACGCCGCTGCCCATCGTCGCATTGCCCTGCGAATCGAGGTCGACCAGCAGCACGCGCTTGGGCGCGCTGGCCAGCGCGGCGGCAAGATTGACGGCGGTCGTGGTCTTGCCGACGCCACCCTTCTGGTTGGCGATGGCGATGATGCGGGCCATGCGGGTGAGCCTCGTCGACGGTTGCTGGAACGGGTCATTATGCGTACAACCGGCCCCGGGCGGAAATCCGCGTTCGCCATCGCCCTGACCGGCAAGGCACGGCGCGCCGCGTCATGGCCCGGTAACGGTCACCAGGTGACGCTCGCCGGACAGGCCCGGAACGTGCAATGGCAGCACTTCGCGCACCTGCCAGCCGGCCGGCAGCGCGGCGATTTCCTCATGCGGATGCACGCCTTTCATTGCCAGCAGCACGCCGCCGGGCCGCAGCAGGTGGCCGCCCACGCGCACGATGCCCTCCAGCGTGTCCATCGCCCGCGCGGTCAGCTGGTCGTACCGCCCGGGTTCGTCCAGTGCCTCGGCGCGCGATTCAGCCACCCGCGCGTTGGCCAGCCCGAGCTGGCGCACCGCCTCGCGCATGAAGCGGGCCTTCTTGCCGTTGCTCTCCACCAGCGTCACCCGCAGGCCCGGGCAGGCGATCGCCAGCGGGATGCCGGGCAGGCCCGGGCCGGTACCCAGGTCGGCCAGGCTGCCGTCGGCCACGTGCGGTTGCATCGCCAGCGAATCGAGCAGGTGGCGGGTGACCATCTCCTGCGGATCGCGGACGGCGGTGAGGTTGTAGGTCTGGTTCCAGCGATGCAGCAGGGCCAGGTAGCGCAGCAGGGCCGGCGCCAGCGCCGCATCCAGGCGCAGTTCGGCCAGCCCCTGCTGCAGCGTGTCGGCTACGCCGGGCGGAAGGTCATGTTCGCTCATGGGCGCATTATCGCCGGTTTTCGCGTGGGTAAGCGGCCGTTACAGGCGGTGCCAGGCCAGCGCGGCCCGGAACTGGTCGCTGGCCTGCCATTCGTGCAGGTGCCAGCGCGCGGCATCGCCCAGTTCGCCATCGCACCAGCGCAGGTGCAGCGCACCGTCAGCCGCGGGGGCAAGCCATAGCCGATGCAGGCCGAAGGATAGTCCCTGGCCGTGTGCTTTCAGCACCGCCTCCTTGGCACACCAGACACGGAAGAACCAATGCTCGCGCTGGGCCTCGGGCAGGCTTTCCAGCCATTGCACCTCGGCCGGGTGGAAGAAGCGCCGGATGATCTCCAGCAGCCGCGGGCGCGGGCGCAGCAGCTCCAGGTCCACGCCCAGCCGCACGCCTTCGCCCAGGGCCACCAGCAATACATCGCCGCTGTGGCTCCAGCCGGTGCCCTGATGGGACAGCGCGCCGGTCAGCTCCGGCCGGCCGCGCGGATCGCGTACCAGCGGCAGGGCTGACGGTTCGCCGCCCAGTGCTTCGGCAAGCACCTGGCGCGCCTGCGGTTCACCGCGCTGCCCGGGCACATGGGTACGACGCCAGACCCTCACCGGTCCGAACTGCCATGGCCCGTCCAGGGTCGCCGGCAGGGTCATCGGCGTACCGGATGCGGAGTGCACGGCGGTTTCACAGCTGAACGCGTCAACTGGAGACTCTTTGGACGAGGAGACGCAGCAATGGGCATCATCATCTGGTTGATCGTCGGTGGCATCGTCGGCTGGCTTGCCAGCCTCATCATGCGGCGCGATGCGCAGCAGGGCATCATCCTCAACATCGTGGTCGGCATCGTCGGCGCGCTGATCGCCGGTTTCCTGTTCGGCGGCGGCATCAATGAAGCGATCACGGTGCGTACGTTCCTGTTCTCGCTGATCGGCGCGGTGATCCTGCTGGCGATCGTCAACCTGTTCACCCGCAAGAGCATACGGTAAACAGAACGGCAGGCGGCTTCGGGGCCCGGCATCCGCCGGGCCTCGTCGCATCCAGCGATCGGCGTCCACTCAGCCCAGCTGGACCCACGCCGGTGCATGATCGCTGGGGCGATCCCAGGTGCGCGGTTCGCGGTCGACCCCGGAGGCCAGCGCCGATACCTTCAGCGCGTCCGATACCAGGGTCAGGTCGATGCGCAGTCCCAGGTCGCGACGGAAACCCGCCGCACGGTAGTCCCACCAGCTGAACACGCCCGCCTCTTCATTGTGCAGGCGGAAGCCGTCGTGCAGCCCGAGCTGCAGCAGCTTGTTCAATGCCCCCCGCTCGGCGGTGGAGGTCAGGATGTGGTTTTCGTTCCAGACCAGCGGATCGTGCACATCGCGCTCGTCGGGCGCGATGTTGAAATCGCCCAGCACGATCAGTTTCGGATGACGCTGCAGCTCTTCGGCAACCCAGGCCTGGACCGCTTCCAGCCAGCGCAGCTTGTAGGCGTACTTGTCGGTGCCGACATCCTGGCCATTGACCACATAGAGATTGATCACCCGCAGGTCGCCGAACGTGGCGGCGATGACGCGTTTCTGCTCATCCTCGAAGCCCGGGATGCCGATCTGTACGTCCTGCGCCGGCTCGCGCGACAGCAGCGCCACGCCGTTGTAGGTCTTCTGGCCCGCGAACACACTGCGGTAGCCGGCACCGGCCAGCGCCGCGTCGGGGAACCTGTGGTCTTCCAGCTTGGTTTCCTGGATGCCGACGATGTCCGGGGCAAAGTCCTTCAGCCACTGCTCCAGGTGCGGCAGGCGGACGTTGAGCGAATTGACGTTCCATGAGGCGATTTTCATGGCGGGCATCTTACCTGCCATGGACGGGGCATTGCCGGCGGCTCCCCTCGGCGATCCCGTGGCGCCTGGACGCCGGCACGCGATGCCGAACCCCTTTTGCACCAAGCGCTGGCCCTTCATTTTCACTTCACTTTGCGGCGCGTAATTTCACAAGTTATTGTGACGCCCGTCACATCATTCGCAGGGCAACGCCCGAGGGGGTTCCATGTCAGGTATGACGTTTACGAGTTCCGCTATCCACCCGGCATGGAGCGCGAAGCGAAAGCGCCTCACGCTGCTTGCAACGGCCATCGTCGGTGTGCTGATCGCCGATGGCAACGCATGGGCCCAGCAACGCGTGATCACCTCGGATACCGAACTCTCCGCCGCGGATAACCCGATCGGCGGCGTGGTCGTGAACAACGGCGCGGCACTCACCGGCACGGGCATCATCTTCAACCAGAGCTCCAACCGTTACGGCGTGCTGGTCAACAGCGGAACGGCCAGGTTGTCGGGCGGCTCGATCGAACAGGCGGGAACCGCCAAGTACGTTGTCGGCGTCGGCGTCGTCTCGGGCACGGCGCAGATCGAGGACATGGACATCACGATCAACGGCGCGGCGGACGCGGGCGGGCTGTATGTCAACGGCGTCAATGCGGCCATTTCGGCAGACAACGTCCGGATCGCAGTGAATGCGACGGGCTCCAGTTCCGCCGAACCAGCGGCCGGCATCAAGGGCCGGCTGGGCACGGTTTCGATTTCCAACAGCACGGTATCGACCACCGGCGTGCGCACCTACGGGCTGTTTGCCTCCGGGCAGCCGAGCGGCAATTCATCGATCCACAGCACGGCAAACCAGGTGGAGACATCCGGCGATCAGAGCTTTGGTGCCTATGCTTTCTCCTCTGCCACCAGCGGTAGCGGAACAATCGTTCTGGAGGGTGGATCCATCACGACCCACGGCGGCAACGCCTATGGGCTGCGTGTACAGGGCCCTGCCGCGGCGATCTCCGCGACGGACGGCCTGCAGATAACGACCTCCGGCGACGTAGCGAACGGAGCTTATATAGATGGTGGTGGCAATGTCACCATGACCGGCGGCGGTATCACCACCTCCGGCGCCCGCGCGGCGGGCGTACTGGCCGACCAGGCCGGCTCCGCCTTTACCGGCAGGGATGTCGCCATCCAGACCGGAGGCCTTCGGGGTTATGGCGTCCAGGCCAATGCCGGCGCTTCGGTTTCGCTGACGGGAGGCTCGGTCACCACGGCGAACGCAACGGGCCGGGGAACCCAGAATGGCGATGGCTCGCGGGCTTACGCGCTCTATGCCGATGGCGCTGGTAGCACGGTGTCGGCGACAGGCACCAGGATCTCCACGCTCGGCCAGCGCGCCTATGGCGCTTATGCCCTGGGTGGAAGCCAGATCGACCTGAACAACGCCTCGATTTCGACCGAAGGTTTCATGGCCTATGGCGTGTACGCCTCCGGCGCCGGCTCGGTCCTGAACGCCAACAACGTGAACGTCACCACGCGCGGACAGGTCGGCGATGCCATCTGGGCCTACGACGGCGGCGTCGTCAATGTCACCGGTGGCGTCTACCAGGTGCTGGGCGAGCGCAATCCCGCAGTGCCGAATGAAACCGCCAGCGGCCTGGTCGCCGTCGGCGGCGTGGGGGGCACCGGCGCCGGCATCATCAATGCGACCGGCATCCAGGTCACCACCACCGGTGCCAATGGTGTCGGCCTGCAGGTGGGCGGCGAGATCGGTACCCAGGCCACCTCCGGCCTGATCCGCCTGGCCGACAGTTCCATCACCGTCAACGGAGCGAACGCCTATGCGGCGGGCGTGCATCATGGCAGCACGTTGTCCGCCACCGGATCGACGTTGGTCGCACGCCAGGGCGTCGGCATCAAGCTGACGGACACTGCAACGGTCTCCCTCGTCGGCACGACGGTCCAGTCGGCAGGGCAGACGCTGCTGTCCGAGCTGAACAGTGCCGGGCAGACCCAGACCATCCGCATCGGCGATGGCTCGGTGGCCACCTCCAACAACGGGACCCTGCTGCAGGTCAACCGCAGCCAGGCCGGCGGTGACGGCGTGGTCGACCTGAAGCTCGGCGCCGGTTCGGTGACCAGCGGCGATATCGTGGACACCGATGCGAAGGTCGGCGGCGGAACGGACGTGACGCTGGAACAGGGTGCCGCATGGACCGGGTCCCTGCGGGGCGTGCGCAATTTCGCCGCCGCCGCCGGTGGATCCGCATCGTTTGAAGATGGCGCCCGGATCGAAGGCGACCTGTCGGCCGATGGCGCCGCCTATACCTTCGGCCAGGGCGGTGCGACGATCAGCGGCAGCGTTTTCCTTGCCAATGGTTCCACCACCTACGGTGGCAGCGTGGCCACGCCGATCATTGTTGCTGGCGATGTAGGTATCGATCAGACCTCCATCTTCGGTGGCAACTGGAACATCGGGGGCGACCTGGACAATGCCGGCGTCCTGTCGCCCGGCAACTCCATCGGTGTCGTGAATGTGGCAGGAGACGTCCGTCTCGCACCCAGCAGCATCTATGCGGTCGAGGTCGATGCGAGTGGCAACGCGGACCGGGTCAACGTGGGGGGTACGGCGTCGCTTGCCGGCGGGGTATCCGTTTCGGCGATCGACGGCATCCTGATCGGCACCCCGTATACCATCCTGACGGCGGGTGGCGGTTTCGCCGGAACCACCTTCGACAGTCTTTCCTACAACAGCGATTACGCGTTCATCTATCCGTTCCTGAGCTACGACGCCAACACCGTGTTCCTGACCATGGGACGCAGCGATACCCCGTTTGCCGTGGCCGGCTCGACGCCCAACCAGCTGGCGGTAGCCGGTTCGCTGGATACGCTGGCGCTGACCAGCCCGCTCGTCAACGCCGTAGCGCGGTCTTCGGTCGACGATGTTCGCGCCGGACTGGATTCCCTGTCGGGTGAGATCCATGCCGCTGCGAAATCGGCCCTGATCGAACAAAGCCACTACATCCGCAACGCCGCCAACGCACGCCTGCGTTCGAGCACCGGCCCGTCGCCGGCCGCCGGCCTGGCCGGTTCGGGCAGCGGCGCCGGCGTGTCCGCCCCGCGCGGTTCCGATGGCCTCGGCGGCTGGTTCGCAGGCTTCGGTGGCGCGGGAGAGCTGGACGCCGACAGCAACGCCGCCAAGCTCGATCATTCCGTCGGTGGCTTCCTGGCCGGCCTGGACGTGGGAGCGGAAGACTGGCGCGTAGGCGCCCTGGTGGGCTACAGCCGTTCCACCTTCGATCTGGATGATCGCTTCTCCTCGGGAGGCAGCGACAACACGCACGTGGGCGTGTATGCGGGCGGCGAGTGGGGGCAGGTGGCACTGAGGACAGGCGTGGGCTACTCCTGGCACGATATCGACACCAGCCGTTACGCCCTCTTCGGCGATCCGGTGCGGATGCGCTCCAGCTACGACGCCAACACGTTGCAGGCCTTCGGCGAGCTTGGCTATCGCCTGGACGCGGGACTGACCAGCTTCGAACCCTTCGTCAACGTGTCCTACGTGCGCCTGCGCACCGAGGACTTCCGCGAAGACCCAGGCATCGCGGCCCTGTCCGGCACCGGCGACGAGACCGAAACGCTGTTCGGCACGCTCGGCCTCAGGGCGTCCCGGCAGATCGGCATCGGAACGGCGACGGCCTCGTTGAACGGGATGGTGGGCTGGCGGCATGCCTTCGACGACACGATGCCGGTCTCCCGTCATGCCTATGCCGGTGGCGAGCTTTTCACCGTGTCGGGCGCGGCCATCAACGAGAATGCAGCCGTCATCGAGGCCGGGCTGGATATCGATCTGGGCCCCTCCTCGACGCTGGGGCTCTCCTACAACGGCCAGTTGGGCTCCAATGTCGAACACGGCTTCAACGCCCGCCTCGGAATCCGTTTCTAGGCTGACGACAGCGGTTGAAGGTTGAAGGCGAAATGGCGCGGAGCGATCCGCGCCATTTCCGTTTCAGTCGCAGCGCCGGCCGCCGCCTGCGGGCCCGGTGAAATGAAAAGGGCCGTGGCATTGCCACGGCCCTTCCGGTGTCGCATGACCTCCGGCGTTACTTGGTGATGTCCACGTCCTTGGTCTCGCGCAGGAACAGGCCACCGACCACGACCGTCATCAGCGCGATGATGATCGGATACCACAGGCCGTAGTACAGATTGCCGGTACCGGCCACCAGCGCGAACGAGATCGCCGGCAGGAAGCCACCGAACCAGCCGTTGCCGATGTGGTATGGCAGCGACATCGAGGTGTAGCGGATGCGGGTCGGGAACAGCT
>Ga0160433_100578_pt1 | contig 15655 bp, 16 predicted proteins | sample HID1972K_E0MG_FD_108235 | JGI IMG/M metagenome (GOLD analysis project Ga0160433, IMG submission 108235) | Enriched pill bug-associated microbial communities from UW Madison campus, WI, USA - HID1972K_E0 MG | ecosystem: Host-associated > Arthropoda: Insects > Digestive system > Unclassified ... | reverse complement strand
CCAGGTAGGCACAGACAGCGCCCTTGCGCTTGCCGCCCTGGTTGACCGCGACGGCGGTGTCGTTGACCACTTTGAGGAACGGCACGACGCCCTGGGACTTGCCGTTGGTGCCCTTGATGTAGGAGCCCAGCGCGCGCACAGGGGTCCAGTCGTTGCCCAGGCCACCGGCGAATTTCGACAGCATGGCGTTGTCGTGGATCGCGTGGTAGATGCCCGACAGGTCGTCCGGCACGGTGGTCAGGTAGCAGCTCGACAGCTGCGGGCGCAGGGTGCCGGCGTTGAACAGGGTCGGGGTCGAGGCCATGTAGTCGAAGGACGACAACAGGTTGTAGAACTCGATCGCACGGGCTTCCTTGTTCTTCTCTTCCAGCGCCAGGCCCATGGCCACACGCATGAAGAACACCTGCGGCAGCTCGAAGCGCACGCCATCCTTGTGGATGAAGTAGCGGTCGTACAGGGTCTGCAGGCCGAGGTAGGTGAACTGCTGGTCGCGCTCGTGATTGATCGCATTGCCCAGCTTCTCGAGGTCGAAGTCGGCCAGGGCCGGGTTCAGCAGCTCGAACTGGATACCCTTGGCAATGTAGGCAGGCAGGGCCTTGGCGTACAGTTCGGCCATCTCGTGGTGGGTGGCGCTGTCGGCCACGCCCAGGAAGCCCAGGCCTTCGGCGCGCAGGGTGTCCATCAGCAGACGGGCAGTGACGAACGAGTAGTTCGGCTCGCGCTCGACCAGGGTACGGGCGGTCATCACCAGGGCGGTGTTGACGTCCTTGAGGGCGACGCCGTCGTACAGGTTCTTCAGGGTTTCACGCTGGATCAGCTCGCCATCGACTTCGGCCAGGCCTTCGCAGGCTTCGCTGATGATGGTGTTCAGGCGCGCCATGTCCAGCGGCGAGAGACTGCCGTCGGCCAGGGTGATGCGGATGCTCGGGTGCGGTTCGACCACCGAGTCGGCATTGTTGCGGGTAGCGCGCTCTTTGGCGCGCTGATCGCGGTAGATCACGTAGTCGCGGGCAACCTTCTGCTCGCCGGCACGCATCAGCGCCAGTTCGACCTGGTCCTGGATTTCTTCGATGTGGATGGTTCCACCCGATGGCATGCGACGCTTGAACGTGGCGGTGACCTGTTCGGTCAGGCGCGCGACGGTGTCGTGGATGCGCGACGAGGCGGCGGCGGTACCGCCCTCAACTGCGAGGAACGCCTTGGTGATGGCCACGGTGATCTTGTCGTCGGTGTAGGCGACGACAGTGCCATTGCGCTTGATGACGCGCAGCTGGCCCGGAGCGGTCGCGGCCAGATCCTGGTTCGAATCGCCGGCCTGGTGCACCTTGGCCTGCGCGTTCTCGCGAGTTGTGTCGGTTTGCATGGGTTGTGTGTCTCCACAGTCTCTATGTTGTGTTCAGGCGCCTTGTGAGCGCCCACCGTTCTGTCCATCCGCTCAACGACCCGACCGGGGATGCGCCACACCGTCAGCGTGCGCGCATCCGCCCGAACGGGCGTAGCGACTTCGGGACAGATCAGGAAAAAGGGGCAAATGCTTGCCGCTCCCTGGCCGAAGTCAAAGGTTCTGGGCCCAGGCCCAAAATCTGTTGCTCACAGGTGCCAGGCTCTGCCTGCAACACCCATACCCGAACAAGGCCCGATGTGGGCTTGCTACGGTGCCTCCGCAGGAGCGGTTTGGCTGCTGAAACACTGCAATGTCAGCAGAAACAAGCGCTTTGAAAAGGCTTGAGTTTTCTGTCTGACTTGTGCTTGGGAAATCCGTGAAAACCCAAGATGTAGTGGTTTGCCGCGATGGGGATACAAGATAATGCGGTAGCCGGGTCTTTGCAAGGCGACCGTCTGTGGATAACTTGTGGGTAGTTTGTGAGTGATTCATGGGTAGTCGCTGTAGGCCTTGTCGCCAAAGGTTTTCACCTTTTTTCAGCGCGCTGCACTTCGTCGCAGAATTTTGCGGGCGCGAACCCTACCACAAAAAATGCCCTTGTCGAGCACCTCGCGTGGGCGCCAGGCAAGGTTGGCAGTGACCGGCGCGGCACGTAGTATCCGAAGCCGACAGTGCCCTTCGCCAAGGGCAGCCCTTGCACAACAAGAAGGCAAAAGAGGTGGTCGGTGGAGCAGCCAAGCAATCGCGTATTGATCGTCGAGGATGACCAGCGCCTGGCCGAGCTCACGGCCGAGTACCTCCAGGCCAACGGTTTCGAGGTGGCGGTGGAGGGCGACGGTGCCCGGGCTGCGCGGCGCATCATCGACAGCCAGCCGGACCTGGTGATCCTCGACCTGATGCTCCCCGGTGAAGACGGCTTCACCATCTGTCGCAAGGTCCGCGCCCATTACCCGGGGCCGATCCTCATGCTCACCGCGCGCAGCGACGACCTCGACCAGGTGCAGGGCCTGGACCTGGGCGCCGACGACTACGTGTGCAAGCCGGTCCGCCCACGCTTGCTGCTGGCGCGCATCAGCGCCCTGCTGCGCCGCCGCGAGGCGCCCGAGAACAAGCGCCAGCACCTGCAGTTCGGCCCGCTGCGCATCGACCACAGCCTGCGTGAGGCGTGGCTGCGCGAGCAGGGCATCGAGCTTACCAGTGCCGAATTCGACCTGCTGTGGCTGCTGATGAGCAATGCTGGGCGGGTGCTCTCGCGCGAAGAGATCTTCACCTCACTGCGTGGCGTCGGCTATGACGGCCAGGACCGCTCCATCGATGTGCGCATCTCGCGGATCCGCCCCAGGATCGGCGACGACCCGATCCACCCACGGATGATCAAGACCCTGCGCGGCAAAGGCTACCTGTTCGTCGCCGAAGCGGCCGAGGCCATGGGCAAGTGATGAACTCGATCTTCCTACGCATCTATGGCGGCATGCTTGGCGTGCTGGTGCTGGTGGCCGTGCTTGGCGTGCTCAGCCTGCACCTGGTCAACGAGGTGCGCGCCGGCCAGCACCGCGAGCGCCTGGCCCAGGGTACGTTCAGCCTGATGGCCGACAACCTGGCCTTGCAGAACGAGGTCGAGCGCAAGCGGTCGCTGGTGATCTGGGAGCGCCTGATGGGCATTGCGCTGGACCTGCAGGCGTTGTCCGCGACACCGCTGGACGGCGGCGAGCGCGCACGACTGGTGCGTGGCCTGGTGGTGGTGCAGAAGACCGGAGCGCACGCGGCACGGGTGCTGCGCCAGATCGGCGAGCAGGATGCACTGCTGGTGGGGGAGGTCAAGCAGGTCAGCGAGCAACTGGCGCGCGCCACCCTCTACCTGCTTGCCGATGAGCTGGTGCGCTACCCGGTGACCGAGCAGCGCCAACGCCTGCTCGAACTCAAGCAGAGCAAGGGTTTCGGTTTCGACCTGGCCCTGCTGCGGCTCGAGCGTGCCGGCCTGGATGACGACCAGCGGCGGCGGGTCGAGGAGGGCGACACGGTAATGGCCCTGGACAAGGACGGCGATGCGATCCGAGTATTCTCCGGGCTCTCGGGCTCGCCCTGGGTCCTGGAAATCGGGCCGCTGTATCAGATGAACCCCTATCCGCCGCAGTTGCTGATCCTCATCGCCTGCCTCGGCCTGTGCCTGATCGGCCTGGTGGTCTATCTGCTGGTACGCCAGCTGGAGCGGCGTGTGTCAGGCCTGGAAGTGGCCGCCACGCGCATCGCCCAGGGCAGCCTGGACACCCGCGTGCCGGCGGATGATGCCGACTCGGTGGGGCGTCTGGCCGCTGCATTCAACGGCATGGCCGAACACCTGCAGCGTTCGCTGAACATGCAGCGCGAGCTGGTGCGGGCGGTTTCCCACGAGTTGCGCACACCGGTGGCGCGGCTGCGCTTTGGCCTGGAGATGCTCGAGAGTGCCAGCAGCGAACAGGCCCGGGAGAAGCACCTGGCGGGCATGGACGGCGACATCCAGGACCTGGACAAGCTGGTCGACGAAATGCTGACCTACGCGCGCCTGGAACAGGGCGCGCCGGCGCTGCTGTTCCAGGCCGTCGATCTGGACGCGCTGTTCGACCGGGTGACCGCCGAGCTCGCCCCGTTGCGCGCCGATGTCAAGGTCACCCGCGGACAGTGCCAGGGCAGTGACGCCCAGGGCGCCTGGGTCGAGGCCGAGCCGCGCTACCTGCACCGCGCGGTGCAGAACCTGGTGAGCAACGCCATGCGGCATGCCGAGTCGCAGGTCAGCATCAGCTATCACCTTGGCCAGCAGCAGTGCCGAATCGATGTCGAGGATGATGGGCCGGGGATTCCCGAGCGGGTCTGGGACCGCGTCTTCACCCCCTTTACCCGCCTCGACGACAGCCGTACCCGGGCCTCCGGCGGACATGGCCTGGGCCTGTCCATCGTTCGCAGGATCATCTACTGGCACGCCGGGCGGGCCCTGGTCGGGCGCAGCGAGCGGTTGGGCGGCGCGTGTTTCAGCCTGAGCTGGCCGCGCGTGCGGACGCCGTGAAGTGTCTGGCGGCTAGACGCTGACCAGACTCAACAGTTGATCGCCCTGCACCTTGAACTGGCCATCGATCTCCTGGCCGTGACGCCATTGCGGCGACAGGTCGGTGAGCAGGCGCAGGCGGGCGTGGCCTTCGCTGGACCATTCCAACACCTCGGCGTGCTCGAAGTAGAAGCGTTGCCGGGTCAAGGGGTAGAGGGTCTTGAACAGGCTTTCCTTGAGCGAGAAGGTCAGCGTGACGGCCAAGCCCAGGTCCCCAGGCGCCAGGCGCTGCAGCTCGGTTTCGGTGAGGATCTCGCCGGCCAGACGTTCAGCCCGCTCGTCGCTGAGCAGGTTTTCCTGGTCCAGGCCCAAGCCCCGGCAGGCGCCCTCGGCGGCGACCACAGCGGCGGCCCAGCCACGGCCATGGGTGATCGAGCCATGGATGCCGGCGGGCCAGATCGGCGCGCGGTCCTCGTGGGTGCCCGGCACATAGTCACGGCCGTCCAGGCGCTGCAGTGCCGCCCGCGCGCACACCCGGCCGGCCAGGTACTCGGCCTGGCGCTTGGCGACCGAGCGTTGCAGGCTGGCGCTCTGCTCGATGCCGGCGCGCTGGAAGTCATCGATGGCCAGGCGGGCGGGATCGAATGCGCAACTGACCAGCACCGCGCCCGGGATGGGGCGTGGCAAGGGCCAGTGGTGCTGGGGCGGGGCGCAGCAGGTGGGGAGTCTGTTCATGTGCGTTATTGTGCCAGAAGCACGCCACGGATTTAGCCCCGCCTGCAGATCCACTCTGTAGCAGCGTGCGATAGCGGGTCAATCAAAACAGCTTCTTCAAGAACGCCTGCATGTCTGCCCACGAGCTCTCGTCCGCCGCCTTGCTATAAGCAATGTCCGGCCCGCCACGGCTGTCATGCCCGGCATGCCCGAGGCGGTCGGCATCGGGGTTGCTGAAACCATGCTTGGCGCCGGGAATGCTGACGAACTCGAAGCTAGCGCCGGCAGTGTCCATTTCCTGCTTGAACGCGGCCACCTGTTGCTCGGTGACCATGCTGTCGGCCGCGCCATGCTCGACCAGCACCTTGGCCTTGACGCTGCCAGATGTGGCCGGGGTCTGGGTGACCAGGGCGCCGTGAAAGCTGACCACCCCAGCCAAGGGCACGCCGCGGCGGGCGGCATCGAGCACGACCTTGCCGCCAAAGCAGTAGCCGATGGCGGCCAGCTTGTCGGCATCGGTCTGTGGCTGGATCCTCAACAGCTCAAGGCCGGCATCGAAGCGCCTGGCGGCCGCCTGCGGGTCCTTCAGCGCGGCGCTGCTGAAAGCCTTGGCATCTTCGGGATGCTCGGTGTTCTTGCCGTCGCCGTACATGTCGATCGCCAAGGCGCTGTAGCCGAGCGCGGCTAGGTCGCGGGCGCGGCGCTTGGCGTAATCGTTCAGCCCCCACCATTCATGCACCACGACAATGCCGGGGCGCTTGCCCTCGACGGCGTCGTCGTAGGCGTAGTAGCCGATCAGCCGTTGGCCCTCGGCATCCTGATAGGGGATCTCGCGGGTCTGCACGGCCGCCTGGGCCAGGGCGGCACTGCACATCAGGGCCAGGGCAAACAGGGATCGCATGGTGTCACTCCTTCCTTCGGGTCGATGCGGCTCGTTCAGCCGGGATTCAGCCAGGGTTCAGCAGCGGTTCAGGACACCCTGCTTACTCTAGCTCCCACACCCACACAGCGCATCACACCTGGAGCACAGAACCATGAAAACCCTCGACACCCTGATGATTGCCCTGGCGCTCAGCGCCGCCAGCCTCGCCACTGCCCAGGCCGCCGACAGCAACTTCGCCAGCCTGACCTACGGCCAGACCAGCGACAAAATCCGTAAGTCGGGCCTGCTCGACCGCAACACCGGCCACCTGAACACCGACGGCATCATCGCCAAGGAGGGCACCTGGGGCGTGCGCCTCGGCCAGATGAACGACCAAGGTCGCTACTACCTGACCTACGACAATGTCTCCAGCGACCACAGCGGCCTCAAGCTGCGCCAGGAAAACCTGCTCGGCAGCTACGACGTGTTCTACCCGCTGGCCAGTAGCACCCGGTTGTTCGGTGGCGCGAGCGCCGGCCTGACCAAACTCAGCCAGGAGTCCTCGGGCTACAGCCGCGACACCGACATCGGCTACGCCGTGGGCCTGCAGGCTGGCCTGCTGCAACAGGTCACCGACAATGCCTCGGTCGAGCTTGGCTACCGCTACTTGCGCAGCAACGCCGCGACCGAGCTGGCCGAGCATGGCGGCCCGAAAACCGGCACCCTGCGCCTGACCAGCAGCGCCCAGACCTACCTTTCGGCCAACTACGCATTCTGACGCCAGCCGCCGAACCGGTCTGCCTGCCCAAGGCCGGTTCGCTGTTATCCTGATTTCTCAGGGAGGGGCGGTGCCTGTCTTTATAGAAGGAGAGAGCTGTATGAAACTGCTCGTGGTCGAGGATGAGGCGCTGCTGCGCCATCATCTGTATAGCCGCTTGAGCGAGAGCGGGCATGTGGTCGAGGCGGTGGGTAATGCCCAAGAGGCGCTGTACCAGGCCGAACAGTACAACCATGACCTGGCCGTGATCGACCTGGGCCTGCCGGGCATGAGCGGGCTGGACCTGATCCGCCAGCTGCGCTCGCAAGGCAAGGGTTTCCCCATCCTCATCCTCACTGCCCGCGGCAACTGGCAGGACAAGGTCGAGGGCCTGGCCGCCGGTGCCGACGACTATGTGGTCAAGCCTTTCCAGTTCGAAGAACTGGAGGCCCGCCTGAACGCGCTGTTGCGCCGCTCCAGCGGCTTCATCCAGTCGACCATCGAAGCGGGCCCGCTGGTGTTGGACCTCAACCGCAAGCAGGCCACCCTCGACGAGCGCCCGCTGCCGCTCACCGCCTACGAGTACCGCATCCTGGAGTACCTCATGCGTCATCACCAACAGGTGGTCGCCAAGGAGCGCCTGATGGAGCAACTCTATGCGGACGACGAGGAGCGTGACCCCAATGTCATCGAGGTGCTGGTCGGTCGCCTGCGCCGCAAGCTCGAGGGCGAGTGCGGCTTCAAGCCGATCGACACGGTGCGCGGCCTGGGCTACCTGTTCACCGAGCGCTGTCGATGATCCGATCCCTGCGTGTGCGCCTGATGCTGGCGGCGGCGTTGTTGGCGCTGCTGTTCATGCTCGGTCTGCTGCCGGCCCTGCAGAAAGCCTTCAGCCTGGCGTTGCAGGAGTCCATCGAGCAGCGGCTGGCCTCGGACGTCACCACATTGATCTCGGCGGCGCGTATCGAGCGGGGTGAGTTGCAGATGCCAGCGCAGTTGCCGGACGAGCGCTTCAATCTGCCCTACACCGGGCTGCTCGGTTACATCTTCGACCGTCAGGGCAACCTGGTGTGGCGCTCGCGGGCCACCGCGGGCGAGAACATCAACTACCAACCGCGCTATGACGGGCGCGGCAACGAGTTCGCGCGCATCCGCCAGGACAACGGCGAAGCGTTTTTCGTCTATGACGTCGAGGTCAAGCTGCTTGGCGGCAAAAGCGCGGCCTTCAGCATCGTCGCCCTGCAGCCGGTGCGTGAATACCAGCACACCCTCGACGGCCTGCGCGAAAAACTCTACCTGGGCTTTGGCGCCGCACTAGTGGCCTTGCTGGTGCTGCTCTGGGCTGGCCTGACCTGGGGCTTGCGCTCGCTGCGACGCATGAGCCTGGAGCTGGATGAAGTGGAGGCGGGCGCCCGCGATGGCCTCAGCCGCGAGCACCCGCGCGAGCTGTTGCGCCTGACCGGTTCGCTCAATCGGCTGCTGTACAGTGAACGTGAACAGCGCCAGCGCTACCGGGATTCGCTGGATGACCTGGCGCACAGCCTGAAAACGCCGTTGGCGGTGCTGCAGGGCGTCAGCGAAAGCATGGGCCAAGGCAGCGAGGAGCGCGAGCAGGCGCGCGTGCTGCAGGCGCAGATCGAACGCATGAGCCAGCAGATCGATTATCAGCTGCAACGCGCCAGCCTGCGCAAGAGCGGCCTGGTACGCCACCAGGTGTTGCTGCGGCCGCTGCTCGACAGCCTGTGCAGCACGCTGGGCAAGGTCTATCGCGACAAGCAGGTCACGGTCATTGTCGATGTGCCGGCCCAGGCGCGGGTGCCCATGGAGCAGGGCGCCCTGCTCGAAATGCTCGGCAACCTGCTGGAGAACGCTTACCGCCTGTGCCTGGCCAGCGTACGCATCAGCTGGGTGGATGACCCTGGCCAGACGCTGCTGTGCATCGAGGATGACGGACCGGGCGTGCCGGTCGGCCAGCGCGAACGTATCCTCAAGCGCGGCGAGCGCCTCGACCGCCAGCACCCGGGGCAGGGCATCGGCCTGGCCGTGGTCAAGGACATCATCGACAGCTACGACGCGCGCCTGACCCTGGACGACTCCCCTCTGGGCGGCGCCGCCTTGCGCATTGCCTTCACCCACGACTGAAGCAGCTGCGCAGTTCCCACCAGTGGGCGGATTCCCGCCACCACCAAGGCCCAGAGCACGCTGGCGGGCGGAAATCCGCCAGCCTCTCAGGCGCCGCTGCTGCTTCATCGAGCATCGAAACCCCGAAAAAACGAGGGCTGCACCGATAGCGAGCATTTTGGCATCCGCCTTGCTATGGCTTTGGTGAAGGCAGAGGTTCGCCACGCTGCTCCACACAACAAATCCCTCCAGGTGCAGGAGGGTTCGCGCGCTTTGGGTGTCACCACCTCCTGGGAAGGAGGGTCGCGACACACTTGAGGAAAATGAGCCATGACGACACGTCAGCCGCTGTACAAATCACTGTATATCCAGGTGTTGGTTGCGATCACCATCGGTATCCTGCTCGGTCACTACTACCCCGAAACCGGCGTTGCCCTGAAACCACTGGGTGACGGGTTCGTCAAACTGATCAAGATGGTCATCGCCCCGATCATCTTCTGCACCGTGGTCAGCGGCATTGCTGGCATGCAAAGCATGAAGTCGGTCGGCAAGACTGGCGGCTACGCGCTGCTGTACTTCGAAATCGTCTCGACCATCGCCCTGATCATCGGCCTGGTCGTGGTCAACGTGGTCAAGCCCGGCGCGGGCATGCACATCGACGTCAGCACCCTGAACGCCAGCAGCGTGGCCGCCTACGCCGCCGCCGGCGCGCAGCAGACCACCGTCGGCTTCCTGCTCAACATCATCCCCAACACCGTGGTCGGTGCCTTCGCCAACGGCGATATCCTGCAAGTGCTGATGTTCTCGGTGATCTTCGGCTTCGCCCTGCATCGCCTGGGCAGCTTCGGCAAGCCGCTGCTGGACCTGATCGACCGTTTCGCCCATGTCATGTTCAACATCATCAACATGATCATGAAGCTGGCGCCGCTGGGTGCCTTCGGTGCCATGGCCTTCACCATTGGCCAGTACGGCGTGGGCTCGCTGGTACAGTTGGGCTACCTGATGGCCTGCTTCTACGTCACCTGCCTGCTGTTCGTCCTGGTGGTGCTGGGCGGTATCGCCCGCGCCCATGGTTTCAGCGTACTGAAGCTGATCCGCTACATCCGTGAAGAGCTGATGATCGTGCTGGGCACCTCCTCCTCGGAATCGGCCCTGCCACGCATGCTGACCAAGATGGAGCGCCTGGGCGCGAAGAAGTCCGTGGTTGGCCTGGTGATCCCGACCGGCTACTCGTTCAACCTCGACGGTACCTCGATCTACCTGACCATGGCCGCGGTGTTCATTGCCCAGGCCACCGACACTACCATGGACATCACTCACCAGATCACCCTGCTGCTGGTGCTCCTGGTGGCCTCCAAGGGTGCTGCAGGCGTCACCGGATCGGGCTTCATCGTCCTGGCAGCGACCCTGTCGGCCGTTGGCCACCTGCCGGTTGCCGGCCTGGCGCTGATCCTCGGTATCGACCGCTTCATGTCCGAAGCCCGCGCCCTGACCAACCTGATCGGCAACGCTGTGGCCACCGTGGTCGTGGCCAAGTGGGTCAATGAGCTGGACAGCGACAAGCTGCAGGCCGAACTGGACTCGGGTGGCTCGCCAATCGTCGAGACCCACCCGGTGGACGACCTGGGTGTGGCCGAAACCCCGGCGCGTTGATCCTGCGCTAGCGTGAAAGAAAAAGCCCATCTTCGGATGGGCTTTTTCATGCGCGGTGCAAATCCAGGTTATTCGACCCGGGTCTCCCCGCTGTACTTCAGGATCGACTGGCAGCGCCGGCACAGGTAGCGGCGCCCCTGGCGCACCAGCTTGTGCCGCTGGGCACTGAACGGGAAGTCACTTTCCGGGCAAGGGCAGCGGTAGATGTAACGGGTAGCGCTACGGCGCTTGACCTCGTAGGTGTGACAGCGGTGCGGCGGCAGTTCGTAGACCCCGCGCATGATCAGTTGCCATTCCTCGCCATGAGGTTGGATACGGTCTCCAAACACCTGATGGGCCACTAGGTGGGCGACTTCGTGGGCAACCGTCTGGCGCAGAAAATCCTCGCTGTTCTCGCGGTACAGCTGCAAGTTGAAGCGCAGCAGGTTCTCGTGCAGATGGGCGACGCCGGCTTTCTGGCCGCGCAGCTTGAAGCTGACCTGCGGGCGCGCGAAAGGGCGTTTGAAAAAGGCTTCGGCTTGCTGGTAACAGGTTTCGACGCGGGATGTGAGCAGCTCGGGCATAGCGGGGAGGGTCTCCTGAGCGCCTATTATGCCGCACGGGCAGCGGCGGTGCCGAGCCACCGGTCAGCGTACAGCCCAAGGCCGCCTTGCGGCGGCCTTGGGTTTCGACGGCCTTGCCGCCTACTAGCTGGTATACATCGGCCCCAGGCCCAGCCCCCAGATGATCACAGTAGCGGTCATGATCGCCACCAGTACCACCAAGCCCACTGCCAGCACGGAGCTTGAGAACAGGAAACCTTGGTCAGTGGGAATGTTCATGAAGGTCGGCAAGCCCACGTACAGCAGGAAAATCGTCGAGGACAGGGCCGCCAGGCCCACCACCAGGCCCAACCCGAGATGCGGATAAAGCGCCGCCACGCCGCCGATGAACAGAGGACTGGCGGTGTAGGTGGCAAAGGCGATGCATTGCGCCATGCTCGGATTGGCACTGTAGGTACGGGCCATCCAGTGGATGAACGCGCCCATCACGGCCACGCCGCCGAGCATTGCCACATACGACATGAGGGCCATCCATGCCGCACTTTCAAAGGTGAGCATCACCGGCGGACGGTCGCCGATCACCCAGCCGATCTGGGTGGTGCCAATGAACGCTGAAATCACCGGGATCGCCGCCATTATCAACGTGTGGGTCAGGTACATGTGGCCGATGGACTCTTCCTCGCCACGTATCTTGCGCCATTCCTGATCTGGATGGGTAAACAGGCCTAGAACGTGATGGATCATGCCGGTCACTCCTATTCGTCGTTTCATCGCCCCCCAGTGGAGCACTTGCGAACCGAATCGAGGCCGGACACCGACGCGCGGCAATGCGGCCTTATGTCGCAGTATAGGAAGTGCTTCGCCGCAGAACGCCGCCTTTTTAGAGCAAATCGCGCTGTCCAGGGACGGGCTCATTACCTTGCAGTCTTTATCGCAATGGCTACGCGCAGGCGCCGTTTGTGCGTAAAATAGTCGGCTTTTGTCACACCTCGCGGATTCAAGCGCTATGGGCACCCTTTCGGTCAACCAGAACAAACTGCAAAAACGCCTGCGGCGTCTCGCCGGCGAAGCCATCACCGACTTCAACATGATCGAGGACGGTGACAAGGTCATGGTCTGCCTGTCCGGCGGCAAGGACAGCTACACCATGCTCGATGTTCTGCTGCACCTGCAGAAAGTGGCGCCGATCACGTTCGAGATCGTCGCGGTGAACATGGACCAGAAACAGCCGGGCTTCCCCGAGCACGTGCTGCCGGCCTACCTCAAGGCCCTGGGCGTGGAGTACCACATCGTCGAGAAAGACACTTACTCGGTGGTCAAGGAACTGGTTCCGGAGGGCAAGACCACCTGCTCGCTGTGCTCGCGCCTGCGTCGTGGCACGCTGTACACCTTCGCCGACGAGATTGGCGCGACCAAGATGGCCCTGGGTCATCACCGTGACGACATCGTCGAGACCTTCTTCCTCAACATGTTCTTCAACGGCACCCTCAAGGCCATGCCGCCGAAGCTGCGCGCCGACGACGGTCGCAACGTGGTGATCCGCCCGCTGGCCTACTGCAGCGAAAAGGATATCCAGGCCTATTCGGACATGCGCGAGTTTCCGATCATCCCGTGCAACCTCTGTGGCTCTCAGGAAAACCTGCAACGCCAGGTGGTCAAGGAGATGCTGGTGGAGTGGGAGCGCAAGCACCCGGGGCGTACCGAGAACATCTTCCGCGGCCTGCAGAATGTCGTGCCGTCGCAGCTGGCCGACCGCAACCTGTTCGACTTCGGCAGCCTGAAGATCGACGAAAGCGCTACCCCGCGTTTTCTCGACGTGCTGAACCTCTGACCCATGCGTGATTATCAGTGGCTGCATGAGTTCTGCCTGAACCGCTTCGGCTCGGCCGCGGCCCTCGAGGCCTTCCTGCCCCAGCCCAAGACCCCGGCGCAGTTGCGTGCCATCGGCGATGACCGCTACCTCTCGACCCTGGCACTGCGCGTGTTCCGCGCCGGGCTCAAGCACAGCCTGGTGGATGCCAAGTGGCCGGCCTTCGAGCAAGTGTTCTTCGGCTTCGACCCGGAAAAGGTGGTGCTGATGGGCGCCGAGCACCTGGAGCGACTGATGCAGGACAGGCGTCTGATCCGCCACCTGGGCAAGCTCAAGAGCGTGCCGCGCAATGCGCAGATGATCCTCGACGTGCAGCAGGACCAGGGCAGCTTCGGCGCCCTGATTGCCAACTGGCCGGTGACGGACATCGTCGGGCTGTGGCGGTACCTGACCCAGCAGGGCAACCAGCTGGGCGGCCTGTCAGCGCCGCGCTTTTTGCGCATGGTCGGCAAGGACACCTTCATCCCCACCGATGACATGACCGCGGCCCTGGTTGCCCAAGGCATCGTCGACAAGGCGCCCACCAGCCAACGCGACCGCGCCCTCGTGCAGCAGGTGTTCAACCAATGGCACGCAGAAAGCGGCCGGCCGCTGTGCCAGTTGTCGGTGATGTTGGCGCATACGGTCAATCACTGATTGGTTCTGGGGCTGCGCAGCAGCCCCAGAGGGCTCAGTTACCGTCCCCCGCCATCCGCCGCTCCCACTGAAACCGCCAGCGCACAAACAGCAACGCGCTGACGAACAGCACCAGGCTGACCAGCACTTCCACCCAGCCAAACAGCGCCCGCGCCGGGTCGAACGCGGCCAGCACGCCCTTGATGAAATACAGGTTCACCACGAAGCATGCCCAGGCATGCGCCCGAGCGCTGCCCAGCAGCAGGCCGGGTAGCAGCAGGAGCAGGGGGATCAGCTCGATGGCCAGGATGACTTCGACCCGGGCGCCATGCAGTTGGGCGAACCACAGGTTGTTGACCGCCAGCAAGGTGATCAGGCCGACGTAGCTGGCCAGGCTCAACGCCCGCGTCAGGCGCAGGCGCGGCGCCAGCCAGTCCAGTGGCGGCAGCACTTTGGGCGTTCTAGCCACGGCTGCCTTCCAGGGCCTTGGCGGTGGTCGCCAGGCGCTGCCCCAGGGCGCGGCACAGGGCGATCTCGTCGGCGTCCAGGCCACGCTTGCCATCGGCACCGGCATGATGGCTGGCGCCATAGGGCGTGCCGCCACCGCGGGTTTCCAGCAGCGCCGTCTCACTGTAGGGCAGGCCCATGACCAGCATGCCGTGGTGCATCAACGGCAGCAGCATGGACAGCAAGGTCGACTCCTGGCCGCCATGCAGGCTGGCGGTGGAGGTAAAGGCCGCCGCCGGTTTGCCCACCAGTTCGCCGCCGAGCCACAGGCTGCTGGTGCTGTCGACGAAGTACTTCAGCGGCGCGGCCATGTTGCCAAAGCGGGTCGGACTGCCCAGTGCCAGGCCGACGCAGTGGCGCAGGTCATCGAGGGTGGCGTAGAGCGCGCCGGTGACCGGGATGTCCGGGGCCACGGCTTCGCATTCGGTGGAGATCGCCGGCACGGTACGCAAACGCGCCTCCAGGCCAGCCATCTCGACGCCACGGGCGATCTGCCGGGCCATCTCGCTGGTCGAGCCATGGCGGCTGTAATAGAGCACCAGGATGTAAGGCGCGCTCACGAAAGGATCTCCAGCACTTTCTCCGGCGGACGGCCGATCACCGCCTTGTCGCCTGCGACCAGGATCGGCCGTTCGATCAGTTTCGGGTGCTGGGTCATGGCGTCGATCAGTTGCTCGTCGCTCAGGGCCGGGTTGGCCAGGTCCAGGGCCTTGTATTCGTCCTCACCGGTGCGCAGCAGCTGGCGAGGCGTGATGTCCAGCTTGGCGAGCAGGGCCTTGAGGGTGGCGGCGTCGGGCGGCGTTTCCAGGTAGCGCACCACGGTCGGGGCCAAGCCACGACCTTCGAGCAGTTCCAGGGCGCCGCGGGATTTCGAGCAGCGCGGGTTATGATAGAGGGTCAGATCAGTCATGACGGGTCGCATCCAGCTGGGTGTGGCGGCTATTCTAACCGCAGCGACTGCGTATTTTGCTTGAAACTTCGAGAAGGATTGACCCATGGCAAGGCGTTTGGCGGCAGCACTGGCCATCACCGCGAGCCTGTTGCTCGGTGGTTGCGGTGCGGACTACGGCGTAGACCAGCACGGCAACACGGTGAAGGCTGAACAGATCGAGGGGCACTGGCTGGTGCTCAACTACTGGGCCGAATGGTGCGGCCCGTGCCGTACGGAAATCCCCGAACTGAACGCAGCAGCCAAGCAATGGCAGGCCCAAGGCGTCAAGGTGGTCGGCGTGAACTTCGACGGCTTGCAGGGCCAGGACCTCAAGCAGGCCAGCGAAGCCCTCGGCATCGGCTTCACCGTCCTTGCCCAGGATCCCGCCGAACGCTATGACCTGCCACGCAGCGAAGCCTTGCCGGTGACCTACATCATCGACGACAAGGGCAAGGTGCGCGAGCAACTGATGGGCGAGCAGACCCTGGAAGGGCTGCAGGAGAAAATCAAAGCCCTTAAGGGCGCCTGATCCCTTTGTAGGAGCCCGCCCAGCCCGTTGGGCTGCGCTGTCGCGCAGAGAACAAGGCTTGCAAGCGCGGCTCACCACCCTGTAGGAGCTGGCTTGTCCTGCGATCGGCTGCGAAGCGGCCGTAAAGCCAGCCATCTCGATCTGTCTGGTG
>Ga0160433_100576_pt1 | contig 15749 bp, 16 predicted proteins | sample HID1972K_E0MG_FD_108235 | JGI IMG/M metagenome (GOLD analysis project Ga0160433, IMG submission 108235) | Enriched pill bug-associated microbial communities from UW Madison campus, WI, USA - HID1972K_E0 MG | ecosystem: Host-associated > Arthropoda: Insects > Digestive system > Unclassified ... | reverse complement strand
GAACAAAAGGATAAAAAATTAAAAGAAGCGGTACAATTCGTAAAACAAAAACTAGACTCAGCGAAATGGTTTATTGATGCTATTAAGCAAAGGCAGCAAACGCTGTTAAAAACCATGAGCGCTATTATGAATTACCAATATGAGTATTTTTTAACTGGTGATGACCGGAACCTGAAACCTATGATTCTAAAAGATATCGCGGACCGGGTTGATATGGATATTTCCACCGTTTCACGCGTTGCCAATTCGAAATACGTTCAAACCGAATTTGGCACATTCCTGCTCAAATCGTTCTTTTCTGAAGCTATTCAAACTGAAAGCGGAGAAGAGGTATCTAATAAAGAGGTGAAAAAGATCCTAGAAGAATGCATTGCCAATGAAGACAAACGTAAGCCATTGGCAGATGAAAAACTTACAGAGATCTTAAAGGAAAAAGGATACCCCATTGCCAGAAGGACAGTTGCAAAATACCGGGAAGCCATGAACATTCCGGTAGCAAGGTTGAGAAAAGAACTTTAGCAGAAATAATTTAGATATACCATAAATTATTTCTACCTTTGTCCTTTGTGAAAATTGAAGTCATTTACTTCATTCCCCAATGCAAAGATACTGTCCAAATCAACGGTATACATCCCTTTTTTAATTTATCAGCGGCCTTCATTGGCCATTTTTTTTATACAAAATTTCCGAAAATTTTCACGTCTTCATTATCTAGAAAAAGAAACAACAAAAAAGAATGACTACTTACACAAATCTACCAGCTATTTTATTACTACAAGATGGCACTGTTTATCATGGTAAAGCAGCCGGAAAAATTGGTACTACCACCGGCGAGATTTGCTTCAATACTGGAATGACAGGATATCAGGAAATCTTTACTGACCCTTCCTATTTCGGCCAGATCATGGTTACTACCAATGCCCATATAGGCAATTACGGTATTGCTAATGATGAGAATGAATCTGCAGACATCCAAATATCCGGACTTGTTTGCAAAAACTACAACATTACGTATAGCCGTAAAATTGGGGATAAATCTATCCAGAACTTCTTTGAAGACCAAAACCTGGTTGGCATCTCGGATATTGATACGCGTTCCCTGGTTCGCCATATCCGAGACAAAGGCGCAATGAATGCAATCATTTCTTCAGAGATCTTAGATGTTGAAGAATTAGAAAAACGATTAGCTGAGGTTCCCTCAATGGAAGGCCTGGAACTTTCATCACAGGTGTCCACGAAAGAGCCTTATTTCTATGGAGATGAAAATTCAGAACATAGAATAGCAGTACTGGATTTAGGAGTGAAGAGGAATATTCTTAGAAACTTCGATAATCGCGACGCTTATTTAAAAGTATTTCCGGCAAAAACCACTTTCGAAGAAATGGAACAATGGAAGCCTGCCGGATATTTCATTTCTAATGGCCCTGGTGATCCGGCAGCTATGCCTTACGCATTAGACTCTGTGAAATCGATCATCGCTGCTGATAAACCAATGTTTGGAATTTGTTTGGGTCATCAGTTACTTGCTTTGGCGAATGATATTGGAACTCAAAAAATGTTTAATGGCCACCGGGGTACCAACCATCCTGTTAAAAACATCATTACCGGACAATGTGAAATAACAAGTCAAAACCACGGATTTGGAGTAATAGCAGAAGACGTAGAAAAATCGGATAAAGTTGAAGTTACTCACCGTAACCTGAATGATAATTCTATCGAAGGCTTACGTGTAAAAGGGAAAAACGCATTTTCTGTGCAATACCACCCGGAAGCATCACCCGGTCCTCACGATTCCATCTATCTTTTTGATGACTTTATAAATGCAGTAAAGGCAGTTAAATAGTTTATTCTAACGAAAATTTAATTAATTAAAATATCTTATATTTGACATTCCTATAATTAGGGTATGTTATACACTAAGGAATTATTAATACAAAAAAATAATAAAAAATGAGTTTAATTATTGATGTACATGCGAGACAGATTTTGGATTCGCGCGGTAACCCAACGATTGAAGTTGATGTTACAACACAAAATGGATTTGTAGGACGTGCAGCGGTTCCTTCCGGTGCTTCCACAGGAAGTTACGAAGCAGTTGAACTCCGCGACAACGACAATTCTAAATACTTAGGTAAAGGGGTTTTAGAGGCTGTAAAAAACGTAAATGAAACCATTGCTCTTGAGTTAAACGGATCCGATGTCTTTGAGCAAAATGCAATCGATAAATTAATGATTGAATTGGATGGCACTGAGAACAAAGCAAAATTAGGTGCGAATGCCATTCTGGGTGTTTCTTTAGCTGTTGCTAAAGCTGCTGCTCAGGAAAGCGGACAACCACTATATCGCTATATAGGTGGTGTAAATGCAAACACATTGCCAATTCCGATGATGAACATCCTAAATGGAGGTTCTCATGCAGATAACAAAATTGATTTTCAAGAATTCATGGTGATGCCGGTTGGTGCTGAATCTTTTTCAGAATCACTTCGCTGGGGAGTTGAAATATTCCATCACTTAAAGAATGTATTAAAGAAAAAAGGCTATTCTACCAATGTTGGTGACGAAGGTGGTTTTGCACCAAATATCGGATCGAACGAGGAGGCAGTTGAAACTGTTCTTCAGGCGATTGAAACTGCTGGTTTCAAACCAGGCGAAGATGTCTTCATCGCAATGGATGCAGCTTCTTCTGAATTTTACAATAAAGAAACTGGTCTATATACTTTCCACAAATCAGATAATAAACAAATGACCACTGAAGAGCTGGTTAACTACTGGGTTGAGTGGACTAAAAGGTATCCGATCATTTCGATTGAAGATGGTTTGGATGAAGATGACTGGGCTGGTTGGAAAGCGTTAACAGAAGCTATTGGAGATAAGACTCAATTAGTAGGTGATGATTTATTCGTAACCAATGTTACTCGTTTACAAAGAGGTATTACCGAGCATATTGCTAACTCCATTCTGGTTAAAGTTAATCAGAGCGGTAGCTTAACAGAGACCATTAATACTGTGTCACTAGCACAGAATAATGGTTATACTTCTGTAATGAGCCATCGTTCAGGTGAAACTGAAGACTATACAATTGCAGATCTTGCCGTAGCATTAAATTGCGGACAAATTAAAACTGGTTCTGCATCCCGTTCAGATAGAATTGCAAAATACAATCAACTTCTTCGCATTGAAGAAGAGTTGGGTAACAATGCAAGATTCTTAGGGAAGAACTTCAAATTTGTGAAATAACACAATCTTAATATAAAAAGCAAAAAGTCTGCGAATTCGCAGACTTTTTGCTTTTTAACAGGTTTTTTCTGTTTTCTCAATTCCAAGCTTTATATTTGTTTATGCATAGAGCGCTAAATATCATTAAAAATAAATATGTAATAGCCACCCTGGCTTTTTTAACCTGGATGCTATTTTTTGATCGCAATGATATTTCCTCTCAATATCACTATCAAAGTCAGTTAAACGAACTTCAAACCGAAAAGGATTTCTACACCAAGGAAAATGAAAAGGTTCAAAAGGATCTGGAAGAATTAACCACGGATCCTAAAAAGCTGCAAAAATTCGCAAGAGAAAAATATTACATGAAGAAAGATAACGAAGATGTTTACGTTATCATTCATGAATAACGTAAACTATCTCTAAAACCTTCTTATAACATCCCTCCATCAACCGGTATAACTTGTCCGGTAATGTAAGAGCTCATATCTGAAGCCAGGAAGACACAAAGGTTGGCAACATCCTCCGGCTCACCGGCACGTTTCAACGGAATGCCCTGCTCCCATCCTTCTACAACTTTAGGATCCAAAACATCCGTCATTTCAGTGCGGATAAAACCCGGTGCAACAACATTTGCACGGATATTTCTTGACCCTAATTCTTTTGCTACCGATTTGGAAAACCCAATGATCCCAGCTTTTGAAGCTGAATAATTTGCTTGTCCGGCATTGCCTTGTACTCCAACCACAGAGCTCATATTAATGAAAGCGCCTTTCCGGTTTTTCATCATTACACGCGAAGCTGCTTTTGTAACATTGAATACCGATTTCAAATTGATATCAATAACGTCATCCCAATTTTGTTCGCTCATACGCATCAATAAACCATCTTTGGTAATACCTGCATTATTCACTACAACATCAATAGTTCCAAAATCAGCTACAATATCTTGAATTAATTTTTCTGCCTCATCAAATTTGGAAGCATCCGAACGATAGCCTTTTACCTTGGCTCCAAAAGCCTGTAACTCTTGTTCTAACGCTTCGCCTTTTTCTACAGATGAAAGATAAGTAAAAGCTACATTAGCTCCTTGTTCCGCAAACTTCTCTGCTATTTTACGTCCTATTCCTTTTGACGCCCCAGTAATCAAGGCAGTTTTTCCTTCAAGTAATTTCATAAATTATTATTCTATATTCTTTTACTAATAATCTCTAAAAGTAAGAATTAATCGTCAATAACGTATTATTCACATAAATTCCTTTATTGTATTGCTTATTTTAAAATCTAAATCTGCTTCCTGTTCGGTTTTTATCATTCGCAATCTCACAAATTTCTAAAAGAGAATCCGCAAAGGCCCGCTCATTGATAAAAATTCTAACGCCCAATCTAAGAGTTCAACTATCTGAACAAAACTAAAAATTGTATCAAAGTTTGAAAAGTCAAAAGCCGATTAGTGTTTGTATTCAATAAAAAAAACTGCTAAAAATTCTATTGTTGGTAACTTCCATAGATTAAACTATTTTTGACTTTAATGATACCTATTATAAAAAGCAACAATGAAAGACACTAATTTTATCAAATGCATTCGTGAAGCAATACTCCATGAAATAAAGGACCTATCCATTGAGCAACTCAACACAATCCCAGAGGGCTTCAATAATAATATCATTTGGAATGCAGCTCATCTGATAGCTTCTGATCAAAGAATGTTTTACTTAAGAACTGGTCAGGCGGCAATTGTTTCAACCGATTTCATTGCTAAATATCAAAAAGGTACACGGCCCGATGAATCTATTAACGAAAGCGAAATCAAGGAAATCAAAAAAATGCTGTTATACTCCATTGAAAAGTTAAGTCTGGATTTAGAGGAGGATCTATTCAAAAATTATGAGCAATGGACAACATCCTACGGAAACACCATATCAAGTATAGATGTGCTATTGTATTTTTACCCTTCCATGAAGGATTGCATCTGGGCTGTATCAAGACAATTAAAAAACTCGTGAAATAAGAAGCACATTGTCGGTTCGATCCCAATACCTGTTACCGTTAGAAAAGATTTACATGGAAAAATGAACAACAATAAACTTATCTTCAAAAATTAAACTTAAGTTTATAATGTAATGGATCAAATATGAAGAGCATTCGAATAGTCAAGGTCTTTTGGGTATTTTATAAAAAACTAATAATACCTTCTATTATTTTGTCCTTTTTGCTTGGTTTGAGAGGATTAATTGAATCAGAAACAAACTCCTTGGCTTCTGTAGGAATTGCATACATGCTTATTACTCCGATTTTTCATTACTTAACATATGAAATAAGGAATAAAAACGAATACTACTTTTATTTTAACCAAGGGTTGTCAAAGGATGTTTTATGGGGTCTAACTTTCCTTTTCAGCTTTCTAATTGGTTTAATCTTAATAACTTTATGAGTAAGCTGTATATTGATAGCATAACGAAGAATTATGGACAAAGGCAGATACTAACAGATGTTTATCTTGAGTGCAGCCAAGGTGAAATTATTGGCTTACTAGGTAGAAACGGGTCAGGAAAGTCAACCTTATTGGAAATTATTTTCGGTTCAAAAAAGGCGGACAGCAAATTCATCAAAATAGACGATAAAATTATCAAAAAAATATCAGGTCATCTTATCAAATATCTTCCGCAAAATAGCTTCTTACCCAATCACTTAAAGGTTTCTAAAATTATTTCTGCATTTACTGATAATGAAAATACAGAAATAATAAAAGAAAATACTTTTATCAAACCTATGCTTAGCAAGAAATGTAATGAACTTTCTGGAGGCGAAAAAAGATTATTAGAAATCCATCTTATAACCTGTTCCAATGCCAAATTCGTGTTAATTGATGAACCTTTTAACGGTATTGCACCAATACACAAGGAAAGTATCAAAGATCTAATGAAAGAGCAATCAAAGAATAAGGGCTTAATTGTAACAGATCATGATTACAACAATATTTTAGATGTGGCAAATAAGGTTATTTTGTTGCACGATGGAGGCATGAAAGAAATAACCGAAAAAGAAGATTTAAAGTTTTGGGGATATATACCTGAATCCCTGTTATAATATGAATAGTATTATATTTTCACGCTATCTAAATGTGAATGCCGATTTTTTTCAAAAGTAAAGAAGCATTGAATATCGTACAAGGTCCGTTTTTCAATAGGTAATCGAACAGCATTTCCTCACCATGGACTTGTATATCAAAATGGAAATTCCTGACATAGCCGGAGTAAGTGTCGGATAGGTCAGCTAATTTTAAATCATGGGTGGCAACCATACCTACGCCATTGTTCGCAATTAACTTTTCGATAATGGCTTTGGAACCCAAATACTTATCGACTGAATTGGTTCCGCGCAGCATTTCATCCAATAGAAAGAAAGTATTCTCATGAGACTCAACTTCTTCTAAAACTTGTTTGATACGATTCAACTCGGCTTTAAAAGTAGAGGTGCTTTCATTGATAGAATCCCGGATACGCATGTAGGTGACCATTTGCATTACTGAAATTTCCATAAAAGAAGCATATACAGGCGCTCCGGCATAAGCTAAAACGGCATTAATACCCACTGTACGTAAGAACGTACTTTTACCAGCCATATTAGAGCCGGTAATGAGGGCTAAGCGATGATCTTTCAAAGAGTAGTCATTGGGCACCACCTCCTGATCGCTTATAAACGGATGCGCTAATTTGGAACACTCAAGTGCATGCCTTTCATGACCATTTATAACAGGGAAAACCCAATCCGACCGATTGAAACTAAGGGTAGAAAGACTTCCAATGGCTTCGAATTCAGATAAAAGATCAAAAGCCTCACTTATCCCTAACGATTGATTTTTTCTCCATTCTTCAAGAGCAAAAACCTGTTTTAAATCCCATAATAAAAAGATATTAAAAAGTGATCCGATAAACATATTCAAGCGCAAATCCATGCGGCCAATGATTGTAGAAAGACTTTTGATAGATTGAGATACAGGGTTGCTCGTTTTTGACTTTATATTATTTAACAGCGAATTGGCTAATTGACTTTTCCATTGCTTTTGTTCAATGGACTTAAAAACTAAAGCAAAAGAAGATAAGGCATCACCGGCCTTATTTACATCAGAAGCGATTTGTTCAATTTTCCCGGTAAAGAAAAAGCTGAGCAAAAAATGTAAAAGACCAACAATAATAAATAAGGCCAAAACCTTGGAAGAAAAGAAACTACCTATTAACAAAGCCAGCATTAGGAAGGGTGCAATTTTAACGTAATTGCGGAGAACGTTGTTTTGTGTAATTGTTATTGATTTCGACAGGTAATTTTCAAGTTTCCTTTTATAGTCTGTAGAATTGTTTAATGTGAAAAGCAGGTGGGACTGAATCTGCTGCCAAAATGTGTAATCAGCAGTTAATTCCTGAACAAACTCCTGCCTTTGTTCGATCTCATTTTTTTCAGCAGGCGCATTAAACCATTGTGCCAATTTTTGGGTTCCCCCTACTGTCGCTGCGCGATTTACTAATTGAAATAAAGAAGAGTCTCCATAGATATCCAAATCGGAGCTATACAGGTGCCGATCATCAACAAAGTCTTCACCATTCCTATAAATATTCTTTGTTCTATTGTGTGAAACGGCAATTTCATTTTCGTTGATCTTAAGAAAGCGCTCAAGAGCTTCTTTACTCTTCGTTAATTTACTTTGAATAGAAACCAGCCAAAAGAATAAGATCACAACCACGATAAACGTGATTAAGGTCCAGGCAATTTGCTGGGTTTGGATAACTTGAAATAATGCAAATCCTCCAAATAGGATGACAGCTAAACGCAACAGGGCAAATCGGTTGATCTTTGTACTGAATTGCTTAACCTGATCTTTGGTGCTTTCTATATTATTCTGATAAAAATCTTCTTTGTGAAACTTCATGTTTATAATAAATTCCGAATTTAATCTTTATGAACGGCTTTGAAAAATTAACTTTACAGTTATTTTAAAGCATAACAAAATAGCTTCCATGAAGATTAGCCTTATTTGTATAGGAAAAACAGACGATTCATACTTAATACAAGGAATTGACAGCTTCCAAAAACGGTTAAAGTTTTATATTAACTTCAAAATGGTGGTAATTCCTGATATTAAAAACAGTAAAAACTTAAGTAAGGAAGTACAAAAGGCAAAAGAAGCAGAACAAATTTTAAAACTTATCAGCAATACAGATTGTATTATATTATTAGATGAAAGAGGAAAAGAATATCGTTCTATTGAATTTGCAGATTTTTTGAATAAGAAAATGGTTTCCAGCACACAGCATCTTATTTTTATTATTGGAGGACCTTATGGCTTTAATACTAGTATTGAAAAACGTGCTGACGGCAAAATTTCTCTTTCTAAAATGACGTTTTCACATCAAATGATTCGTTTGTTTTTCAGCGAACAATTGTATCGAGCTTTTAGTATCTTAAAAAACGAACCCTATCATCATGAGTAGTTCTATAAGTAAAAAGCAATTATACTTTATGGAAATACGCTAAATAATGCATCTATTGATTATAAAGCAAAGAAAGGAGAATAAAATGAGTTTTGGAAAAAGAAACTATCAATATAGAAGTGGGAATCACGGAAGTGAAAGTCGTGCAATGACCATTGCCATTATAATAGGAATAGCTATTATAGCTTTATTAATTTACCTATTCTAGCAAAAAGGGTGATCTAAATTAAAAGATCACCCTTCCTGTTTTATATTTATTTTGTATCCGGAGCATTCTCTGTTACAGAATTTTCTTCTGTAGCATTGGGCTCTGCGCCTTCTACCGGCTCAGGTGCCTCCTCGTTGAATAAAGGCAACTCCTTTAATATATTGAACCAGCTGGTAATTTTCTTGATATCAGATGTATAAACACGATCCTCATCATGGTTTGGGGCGACTGATCTAAAAAATTCACGCAGGTCATTTCCTGTCGCTTTTTTCAGATCAGGAAGACTCTCTTCCGCCTTTATTTTCTCTAAAACATCAGGCAAACGTATATCATCCTCTTCTCCAAAAATAGTAATGTCTTCTAAAGAAGCCATTTTAGTGGTCGATAAATTCACTACCGTTTTGACCTTTTGAGCATCAAGACTTTCAAGTACAAAACCAGCTTTGTTTTGTCCAATTAATTTAAAAAGTCCGGGTTTTCCCGACACAGAAACAATTCCTCTTAAATTCATGTATTTTTTTTAATCTTCTAAAACTTCTATCCCTGTGATTTTATCTCCCTGGCGGATATCATCAACTACATCAACATTCTCTACCACTTTTCCAAAACAAGTATGATTTCTATCAAGATGTGCAGTATTATTACGACTGTGGCAAATAAAAAATTGTGAGCCTCCGGTATCTCGACCTGCGTGCGCCATAGACAAAACACCACGGTCATGGTATTGATTGTCGCCATCCAACTCACATTTGATTGTATAACCCGGGCCACCTGCGCCAGTTCCTGTCGGGTCTCCACCCTGAACCACGAAATCAGGAATTACCCGGTGAAAGGTTACTCCATCATAATATCCGGATTTAGCCAATTTCAAAAAATTTGCTACAGTTTCAGGAGCATCTTTATCGTAGAATTCTACAGTCATATCTCCTTTTTCAGTTTTTATTATTGCTTTACTCATGTCTTTTTAATTTTAATACACAAAGATAATATTTACAATTACTTAATCATAAAACTTCCAGCTTAATCCAAACCGTAAAGCCGCATCTGCCATTGGGTAACGACGAACGGTATAATAACCATTGGAAAGTAAGCCTTGGTTTGCATAATCATATCGCAGGAAAAAGTTAGTTCTTTTCAGTGTCGCAGTTAACCAAACATCGACGATGGGATAGGTGGAAAACTCGATATCCGCATTATCATTATAAAACTGGCCAATATTTATCGCATAGGAAGGAGCTGCAAATGGAGTATTAAAATGGACATCAAAACCGATATTGAAATTAACTACCTTCACTAAAGTATTATTATAATAAAAGCTATGCCAGGTATATAGTTCCGGGGTCTGGAGCACACTCATATAATCTGATTTCTGATAAACTGCATAGTTATCAAAACGGAAATTCCCAAACCTGAGCTTCTCTCCTACGCTGATTTTTAGCATATTGATATTGCTTGAAACTTGCGTCGGTTCTATTTGCCGCATCAATGCAGCAGCCATTTCCGGATTATCAACTTCTTTATAATAAAGGTAGTTATTCATCAAATAATACTCTGCCTTACCAAAGAATCCGAATTTCGCATTTTCATAGGTAAAGGAAAGATTATTGATTTTGGTTTTACTGAAATCCAATGACCCTCTGGGATCCGACGGCCATTTATGATAGCTATAATTCACATTTTCAAAAAGATATTCAGGTGATTTATTTTGAATATAACCACCAAGAATTATACGTCCAACAGTATTACTAACCAGAATATTTGCATTGGCTTCATACAAATAGTCACCAAAGTTTCTTCCGGCCACAATCTGGTTGAAATCTCCTACTATATTCACACGATCGCTAAAGCGATATCCTATTCCTGCTTTTGCTGTTGTATTTTGAAAGCTAAAATCATTATCACGAGCTTTATACCAGGAAATTTCATTCTCTAAGCGAAGGTCAAGCTTCACTTCATTTTTTATAAAAGAAGTAGATTTACCCCGCAAATAAAAGCTGTATCCAAACTCATTGCTAATAGACCTTAAACGAGTTGAATCTTTGGTCAATATACTTTGATCCTGAGTAAATGGAAATGCGCCATTGGCATCGTCTTCATTTTTATAAAAAGCGAACTTTTTAGAATTCAGCCGCAGTGTATGTGAAACTCGTTGGGTTGGTAAAATTTGAAGTTCAGGTGTCTTCGGATTAAGTGAGTCAATTCTGCCAATAAAAAAACTCTGCCGAAGAAAAAAACTATAATCGGTCCAGGTTTGCCGTGGCCTTTCCTCTCGCTGTCCTGTTAACCGAACAAGCTCTGCATCACTGGCTTGTCTGCCCGGATCACGAAACAGTGTATCGTTCAGAACTGCCCCGTTTTCAGTAGAAACCAAGGTATTGAACACCAGATTTGTTAAAAGATTATAACGATGATTTTCAGACTCATACCATGAGAACACAACGGGTTTTACATCGTTATAGCGCTGGTTTTGATAAAAACCTTTAGAAAGAGAAAAATTCAGATCAGCACCAATGCTCCAATTAGGATTAATATTTTGTGCAACAGTGGCTTTAAAAACCTGATCGCCAGTCACAAAGTTCAATTCCGAAAATGGTGACCGGGCTCGATAATAACGCACCGAATCAGGATTGAACAGATACCGCTCAAGGCTATGAAAACCAGTTTGAAAACCAATCGTTTTAGACGGATTGAAAAGCAGATCTCGTGTAGCCAAGCCATAACTACCTGTATTAATACTGGGGTTATACGGATTATTCTGAGGATTATAATATTGAAAACCCTGAAGCGTTGTATCAATCTGAACTGTAGAAGTTCCCAGCTTCATCCGATCCAAGGTTGTGTATCGGATATATGTGGCGTTATAAATAATTGAATCTTCTTTTAGATCTTCTGCCTCACGCAATGAATCAAGATCGGCTCCCCATTGCTTGCCATCATCGCTACTGATAGGAACCTGCGCAAAGAGGCCTTGGGATGCAAGGCAAAGAAAGACTCCTATTAATAAAAAGCGCAGATTCATCATTTTTACAAAGCTATTAATTCTTTTAAAATCTCCGTCATATTCGGCTCCCTTTGTGCAGCAACCGCTACAATTTCTTCAAAAGAGACCGGCTGTAAATCTTCATGAAAGCCTTCGTCAGTAACAACTGATATTGCAAACACCTTTAAATCCATATGATTGGCAACAATTACTTCAGGAACAGTACTCATACCAACGATATCGCCTCCGATAAGACGCATATACCGGTACTCTGCCCGCGTTTCAAGATTGGGTCCCATGGTTGCCACATATACGCCTTTATGCATTTTTATATTTCGCTCTTCGGCAATTTGCATAGCGCTTTCCATCAGTTCCTTGCAATACGGTCTGCACATATCCGGAAAACGCGGCCCTAATGTATCTAAATTCCTACCTCGCAGCGGATTATCAGGAAGCAGATCGATATGATCATCAATACATACTAAGTCTCCTTTCTTAATAGCCGGATTTAACGAGCCGCTGGCATTAGAAACGAAGAGCTTCTGAATTCCCAACAACTTTAATACACGTACCGGAAAAGTGATCTGCTGCATGGTATATCCTTCGTAATAATGCAAACGGCCTTGCATTGCAACTACTTTCTTACCATTTAAAGTGCCAAATATTAATTTTCCGGAATGAAACTCAACTGTGGAAACAGGGAAATTGGGAATATTAGCATAAACTAACTGATGCTCTATTTCAATCTCATTCACCAGTTTGGCCAAACCGGTTCCCAATATAATTCCTATTTCAGGCTTGAAATCCCCGATTCGTTGATTTATATATTTTAATGTCTGATCTAATTGTTGAAACATACCTTTATTTTTTACGAATATAATTAACTCTTTAGTTTAGCCGTCTACCGCAGTAGTTTAATATCAGCGAAGCAAACTGTTTTCGATCATCATCGCTGAAAGATGCTTCTATCGGTATTACCCAAATAGGCAGATCAGCCATAACAGACTGTTTCAAATACACCTTTAAACGCTGAAAGTCCTTCTCTGTTGTTAAGATGTATTTTTTATTGAATTCCAATGCGTGAAATTGCTTAGTAATGTCATTGATATCCTTTATCGTAAAGTCATGATGATCCGGATAAGAGAGTAGCCGAACAGCATCACAGTTCTCTTTTACATAATTCAATAAAGGTTTCGGATTTGCAATACCTGTCACGATCAAGACATGATCCTCTTTTTGCAGTATTTTTTCTTCCTTTACAGGGCTACCTTCTAAGATATTATATGGTATCCCGTAGCGTAAAAAAGAAAATAAAACGGGTTGATTCGGATTGGCTGCAACTTTCCTGAGGGCATTTTTTTTGTTTTCTTCTGAAAGATGTGCGGGGCTTTTACTTACAATAATCATGTCTGACCGTTTTCGCTGACCATATGAATCACGAAAATCTCCCGCAGGCAGTAAAAGTCGCGGTTGGAAAAGACCATCATAATCTAATAACAAAATACTGAAACCAGGCATTAATGCACGATGTTGGTATGCATCATCGAGAATAATTATCTGATGTTTATCTTTTAATCTTTTCACTCCCAAGACTCTGTCTTCACTTACTGCTACCGTAACATCCGGATACTTGGTTTTAAACTGTAAAGGTTCATCGCCAACCGTTTTTGCGCTATCCGTCTCATTTACATAAAGAAAGCCCTTTGTCTCCCTTCCATATCCCCTGCTTAAAGTTGCGATTTTAAACGAATCTTTTAATAAACGAATTAAATATTCGGTCATAGGACTCTTTCCGGTGCCACCAACTGCCAAATTACCAATTACGATAACCGGCAGATCAAATTTTTCCGATTTAAACACGCCCCTGTCATACAGATAATTGCGCAGAACAATGATCAATCCGTAGATTAATGAGAACGGCCATAAAAACAAGCGAAGGAAGTGAATCATATTCAGCCAAAAATAAACAATAATTTAACTTTACAGAGATATAACTAAAGCGAGACAATGTGTTTTTATATTAATCACTATCTTTGCAATTAAAATTTTTATTATGTCTAAAGGATTTTTCAAGGTACCTACACCTGTCAATGAAACAGTACTTTCATACGCTCCGGGAACTCAGGAACGGAAATCATTAAAACAAGCCATCGCAAATGCTCGCTCAGTTGAAGCAGATATTCCAATGTATATTGGCGGTAATGAAGTAAGAACAAATAACAAAAAAGCCATCACGCCTCCTCATGACCATCAACACATCCTGGGTTATTTTCACCAGGGAGAAAAAAGTCATGTTGAGGACGCTATAAACGCTGCATTAGCAGCCAAAGCTGATTGGGAAAACCTTGCCTGGCAAGAAAGAGCTGCTATCTTTCTAAAAGCTGCAGACTTAATTGCTGGCCCATACCGTGCTAAGATAAATGCTGCTACCATGCTCGGCCAATCAAAAAACCCATATCAGGCTGAGATTGATGCAGCTTGTGAATTTGTAGATTTTCTTCGTTTCAATGTGGAATACATGAGCGAAATATATGCCCAGCAACCTCCTGTTTCCCCGCGCGGAGTTTGGAATAAAGTTGAGCAAAGACCACTAGAAGGATTTGTTTTTGCATTGACCCCTTTTAATTTTACTGCTATTGCCGGCAACTTACCGAGCTGTGTAGCCTTAATGGGAAATGTTGTGGTCTGGAAACCTGCTAATACGCAGATTTATGCAGCCAATGTGATTATGCAAATATTTAAGGAAGCTGGTTTGCCTGACGGAGTAATCAATCTCGTATACGTTTCCGGCCCGGACGCAGGCGATGTGATTTTTAAACATCCTGATTTTGCAGGGATCCATTTTACTGGTTCAACAGCTGTTTTTCAGGATATCTGGAAAACTATTGGAAATAATATCCATCAGTATAAAACCTATCCACGCATTGTTGGAGAGACCGGAGGTAAGGATTTTATTTTAGTTCACCCGTCAGCTGATGTTGAAATTGCCAATACAGCAATTGTGCGGGGTGCTTTTGAATACCAGGGACAAAAATGTTCGGCAGCTTCTCGTGTATATATTCCAAAAAGTCTTTGGCCTGCAATTAAAGAATTAATGATCCGCGATATTTCTTCTTTTAAAATGGGAGGAGTTGAAGATTTCGAGAATTTCATTAATGCAGTTATCGATGAAAAATCATTTGACAAATTGGCTAAATACATTGATGCAGCTAAAAATGATCCGGATGTTGATATTCTTATTGGCGGAAACTATGATAAGAGTAAAGGTTACTTTATTGAACCTACCGTATTGGTAGCATCCAAACCTGATTATGTAACGCTATGTGAAGAGTTATTTGGACCGGTTCTTTCTGTATTTGTATACGAAGATGAAAAATACGAAGAAACGTTAAAGGTAATTGACGAAACATCCATATATGCATTGACAGGAGCTGTGATTGCGCAAGATCGGTATGCAATTGCTCAAGCCACAGAAGCATTGAAAAATGCAGCTGGCAATTTTTACATCAATGACAAATGTACCGGAGCTGTGGTAGGCCAACAGCCATTTGGAGGTGCAAGAGGTTCAGGAACAAATGATAAGGCAGGATCGATGATCAATCTTTTACGTTGGGTTTCACCACGTACAATTAAAGAATCATTTGATTCTCCAAAAGAATACCGCTATCCGTTTATGGATAAAGAATAATTCATCCGTATAAAAAAAAGAAAAGGGATACCGTTGACAATAATGGTATCCTTTTTCTTTTTTAATACGGATATAAATTAATAGCCAGGATTTTGCTGTGCTTCTAAACCCGGATTCGCATTGATCTCGCCTTGTGAGATCGGTAATATTGTTTTATTAAAGCTT
>Ga0160433_100574_pt1 | contig 15790 bp, 17 predicted proteins | sample HID1972K_E0MG_FD_108235 | JGI IMG/M metagenome (GOLD analysis project Ga0160433, IMG submission 108235) | Enriched pill bug-associated microbial communities from UW Madison campus, WI, USA - HID1972K_E0 MG | ecosystem: Host-associated > Arthropoda: Insects > Digestive system > Unclassified ... | reverse complement strand
TCGATGACTATTTCATCTGGAAATCGTGATTTAATCACTTTTGCAGGGTTTCCACCGACAATGGTATAAGCAGGCACGTCGGTGGTAACAACAGCCTGGGAGGAAATAATCGCGCCGTTGCCGATCTTAACGCCAGGCATGATAAGCGCTTTGTAACCTATCCAGACATCATTTCCGATTATCGTATCGCCTTTGTACGGCAAATCTTCAGGCTTAGGCATCGCCTTTTCCCATCCATTCCCGAAAATATAAAAAGGAAACGTAGAGAAGCCTGATAACTTGTGGTTCGCACCGTTCATAATGAACTGGACACCTTTTGCTATAGCGCAAAATTTACCGATGACCAGTCTGTCGCCGATGAACGGGAAGTGATACAGAACATTCCGCTCAAAATTCTCAGAGTCTTCTGGGTCATCGTAATAGGTGAAATCGCCAATGATAATGTTTGGATTCGTCACCGTATTTTTGATGAAACAAACCTGAGGAAACCCTTCCATTGGATGCTTGTTCAGTGGATCTGGACCTTGCATATGCCCTCCGACGCAATTGTTTTATTGGCTTCAGATTAACATACGCAAGTGCGCCTTACTGCTTTTGACGGGATGTAACAAATGTCATCGCTACCGCCGCCAGAAGTAACACACCACTCAAGCCAAAAGCACTTCGCCATCCCAGGCTGTCGAATACCAGCCCTCCTGCCGTGGAACCCAGTGCAATCGATAGCTGGATCACTGCAACCATGAGCCCCCCTCCCGCTTCTGCATCTTCGGGGAGCGCCCGGGCTATCCATGTCCACCATCCTGTCGGCGCAGCCGTCGCAAGCAGCCCCCACAGGCCTAGCAAAACGGCAACGGCCCAGATGCTGTGTCCGACCAACAATAACGCACCGGCAGTCGCTGCCATAAGCAGGGGGATGAGAATTAAGGTCTGATAAAACCTTGCGTTCAGGAATGTCGATACGATCAGTGTGCCGATAAAACCTGCGACGCCTATTGTGAGCAAAATCAGGGAGAGACCTGAAGGACCCACGCGGGTCACGGTCTCCAGAAAGGGGCGCACGTAGGTAAATAAGGCAAACTGTCCCATAAAGAAGAGTCCGCAGGCCAGCAGTCCCGTTGGTACGATGGCGACCCTGAACAGACGAAGTACAGATCCCTGTGGCCTTTGTTTTTTATCGCTTTCCATCGAAGGCAGGCTGATGCATTGCCAGATGAACGCAGCTATCGCGAGGGGAACGATACATATAAAGGCCCCACGCCAACCGATGGTCGTGCCCAGATAACTCCCCAGCGGCGCAGCCACAACGGTAGCCAGCGCGTTGCCGCCGTTAAAAATCGCCAGTGCGCGGGGAACCTCGTGTTGCGGCACGAGCCGAATGGCGGTTGCTGCCGACATTGACCAGAATCCACCGATGACAACACCAATCAGCGCCCTTCCCACCATATAAACCGTATAGTTGGACGCAATGGCGATAACTATTCCCGATATGGCCATTAAGACGGTAAGCCCCAGCAGAAGATATTTACGATTCAGTTCGCCGGCAATAGGGGAGATGGTCAGGCTGGTCAGTACCGCCAGCGCACCCGATATGGCAATGCCTTGTCCTGCCATCCCTTCGGTAACGTGCAAATCACGGGCAATGAGCGTAAGTAGACTGACCGGCATAAACTCAGAAGCAATCAGCACAAACACACACAGCGTCATGGCAAATACGCCCCCCCAATGTGCATGTGTTTTTTCGTAGGATGGTTTTAGACTAACTGTGGACATTATCAGCATCTCTTAATATCGAACCGGCCAGATTCAGCGTCACATCAGGCAGATAAAAGCCACCCGCTTATAACAGGCGGCCTGGTAAACCTTTCGGGTTACCTTAAATTTGTCTTGAAGAATTGTTCAAATTTAGTAAACGGGATCTTACCCGCGACGTTGTCGTACAGGTCAACATGGTTTGCCCCCGGCACAATCACCAGCTCTTTCTCTTTGCTGCCGATCGCCTTAAAGGCATCTTCAGCAAAGTAGCGTGAATGGGCTTTTTCGCCGGTCACGATAAGCGTAGGGATAGTGACTTCATGGGCATAACTCAGCAGCGGCATATTCATAAATGACAGCGGCATGGTTGCATTCCAGGCACCGGTTGAGTTCACCGAACGCGCATGAAAACCACGCGGCATTCGATAATAATCGAAGAACTCTTTCAGAACCGGATTGGGATTGGCGGGTAACGTTTCCGGCAGAATCCGCTCCGAAGCCGTAACGTTGCCGCTCTGATCCACATAAATGTCATGCCCGCCAGGTGCAAAAGTCCCGTTTTCCGCATCCTTCCAGCGCTGCGCGTTCAGATATTGCAGTACGGCACGACGATCAGCGAGGGTATAGCGGTCTTTCCCCTCGCCCACGCCATGACCCATCGCGCGGCTCATGTCATACATCACGCTGGTCGCTACCGCTTTGATGCGCGTGTCCATCGCGGCATCGTTTAAAGCCATCCCGCCCCAGCCGCAGATACCCAGCAATCCGATACGCTCGCGATCGACCTCCTTTTGCAGACCTAAGAAATCAACCGCCGCACTGAAATCCTCGGTGTTGATATCCGGAGAGGCGGTATTACGCGGGTAACCGCCGCTTTCTCCCGTATAAGAAGGGTCGAACGCCAGGGTAACAAACCCCTGCTCTGCCAGTGTCTGCGCATACAGGCCGCTGGACTGCTCTTTCACCGCACCGAAAGGCCCGCTGACGGCAATGGCGGCCAACTTGTGTTCAGCGCTATCCTTCGGAATATAGAGATCTCCGACTAAGGTGATCCCGTAGCGGTTCTGAAAGGTGACTTTCCGGTGTTCCACTTTCGTACTTTCGGCAAAGGTTTTATCCCACTTTGCGACCAGCGAAACGGGTACGTTCGGATTCGTTGTATCAGCATGACTCATCGTTGTGACTCCACTTAATGACGCACATAGCAGCATGGCGGCTGTCAGTTTTTTGGTGAAAACAATCATCAAAATGCTCCTGAAATCGTGATGGAGACAGGTTTCATACAGACAACGCTGCTGTGCTTTGTTGCAATGCGCTCATTATAGTTAGCAGTAATAGTGCTGATTAGAGGGGAATTAATGCTAGGATTAATATCATAATGTTCTAAATAGCGGTGTAACTACGGAAGCGGGATGATGGCGAAACGGGAAAACTATAACGATTTATACCTGTTCATGCAGGTGGTGCGGGAGGGGAGTTTTACCGCCGCGGCACAACGCATTGGCCTGGCACAATCAGGAATCAGCCGTTCTGTACGCGATCTTGAAGAACGACTGGGTGTTCAACTTCTGGTCCGCACCACGCGTAGACTGTCGCTCACTCATGCCGGGGAGCAACTCTATCGAACCCTTGAATCAGGATTCGACGCGTTAGATATGGGGCTCGCCACGCTGGCCCACTATCGCCAGTCCCCATCAGGTACGGTACGCATCAATGCCAGTCAACACGCTATTGATAAATGGCTCCTGCCGAAGCTTGCGGTGTTTAAGCAACACTACCCCGACATCCGACTGGAGCTCATCAGTGAAAGCCGGTTTGTCGATATTATTGCGGAGAGATTCGATGCCGGTATACGTCTGGGGCCAGAAGTGGGCAGTGGCATGATTGCTGTCCGTATTTCCCCCGACATGGAGATGGCCATTGTCGGCACGCCAGATCACTTTCGTCGCTATGGTTTTCCGCAAGTCCCCGCAGATTTAGCGGTTCATCCCTGTATCGCGTATCAGTTTGGCGACGGAAGCCTTTACGCATGGGAACTTCACCAGGAAGGTAAAAAAATGACCCATCGGCCGCAGGGTCAGTGGGCTTTCGCTGACAGCTATATGGAAGCCAAAGCCGCCAGGCTAGGACTGGGGCTGGCTTATGTCCCGGAAGAGTTGGTGTCCGATGATATTGAACAGGGGACACTCATCAGAGTTTTACAACGCCACAGCCAGCGCCTGGAAGGCTCATTTCTCTATTATCCGCACCGCAATGTGTCGCCCGCTCTGCGAGCGGTTATCGATACATTGAGAATTTAAGGTTATTCAAATTGCCAGTAAAGAGGTGTACCGAATACTTCAACAAAGTAATCAATTACGGCTCTTACGTTCAACGGAGGGTGCCGCGCATTGGGATAAATGGCGGCAATATGCTGAGGCTCTGTGTTGATTGCGGCCTCGAAGTTCAACATCACTCTCAATAGATCGCCTTTTTTTATGCTGTCACCAATAAGCCAGTCAGGAAATAGCACCATCCCCATACCGCCAAGAGCACTGGTAAGCAGAGACTCCGCATTATTTGACGTCAGGAGTCCGTTAACAGGATGGTGAGTCCAGCTCCTCCCTGGCTCTCTGAATAACCAACGATTTGGACCCGATGACCCTCTGTATACCAGGCATTTATGATTATTCAAATCCACGGGAAATTCCGGCTCTCCATATTTTTCAATATAAGCAGGAGAAGCTACCAGGTGATATTGTTGGGTTCCAAAAATGCGAGCATGGAAAGAGGAATCCGTAAGTGTACCAATTCTGAAAATAACGTCAGAAGCATCCCGGTGGGGATCAATATAGTCATCAGTTTGCGTCAGCTCAATCTGTAGACGGGGATAGCGTTCTGACAGTTCTGTCAGCCAGGGGGCAATATGGCGCTGGCCGAAGAAGACAGGCGCATTAATCCTTATCAACCCTGCCGGTTCAAGCGATCTGTCCAGCATCTCTATACGGGCTTCACTCAGTTGCTCTGTCATCGCGCGGGCATAATCGACAAACAACCTTCCGGCTTCTGTGGGGATCACCGCGCGAGTATTACGATAAAAAAGCTGCTGTCCAAGCGTGTCTTCGAGTTGAAGAATGACACGCGAAACCATAGAAGCAGAGACCCCTTCACGTCTCGCTACAGCTGAAAAACTCTGCGTATCAAAGACACCTATAAAAAACAAAAGAGTCCGAAAATTTATAGCACTGGGATCATACATTATCCTGGTTCCTGCAAAGGTGTTTCCTGGATTATACCGTTTTTCATCATTCGTAGCTGTTATAGGATCCTCTCCCTAAACCACAGGAGACTGTTTTATGCAGCTTTTATTAATATTGCTCGTCGTGGCTGGCGGGATGGGATTATCCGTTGAAGCCGGATTATTAGGACCATTGGGAAGTGACGTTGGAGACTTATGGGCCACGTTTAGCATTTTTGGTGTCGGCGCAGCGCTGACATTCCTGTTAATGCTGTTCTTCAGCCCTCGTAACAGCCCATCTTATTTTACTCAGCCTTCCTGGACGCTGTTAGGTGGCATTCTGGGCCCGGTATACGTTGTCATTCTGACCGTTGCCGTTCCCAGTATTGGGATCGCGATGACGATGATCGGTATCCTGGCAGGACAGGTTTCCAAAAGTCTGGTGATTGATCACTTCGGTCTCTTCGGGACTGCTCATCGTAAGATTGACAGCAAACGTATTATTGCTCTGATTTTTATTATTGCTGCCTTGTTCCTCATGACAAAAGGTTGAGATGAATTTGTGAATATTTTGATGATTATTCTGGCTGTAGTGGGTGGCGCTGTTCTGAGTATGCAGGCTGCGATTGGTGGAAAGTTAGGCAGTAACGTGGGCGTTTTCCGCAGTGCATTTCTGACGTTCTCCGTTGGCGCGCTGGTGACCGCATTGCTCATTTTCTTCTTCGAATCCAAACATGCACTCACCCTGCTTGATGTCCCTAAATGGCAGTTACTGGGTGCCCTGTGTGGTGTGCCTTACATCGTCATTATGGTCGTTGCAGTGCAGCGGATTGGTGCTGCCGTTGCCACTGTGGCGGTGATCTTTGGTCAGTTGGCAATGAGTATGCTGATTGATAATTTTGGTTGGTTAGGCAATGAAGCGATTCGCTTCTCTATGACACGCCTTGGCGCTGTCATTTGCCTGGGTATCGCGCTCTTTTTCATTTATTCCAGCAGTAAAGCGAAGACCCTTCCCGTTGAAAAAACGAGTCAGACATCAGCCAGCAGTTGAATCCACTGTCATGACATACGGTCGTACCGGCTTCACGTAATTCTGTTGCCATTAACTCTGGCACGCCTGGTAAATCTACGGCTCACTATAAAATCCGCCATCTTAATGGGTAGCGGATTCTTAACGTTTAAAATCCATTTTGCGCAAAATTATCTACTATCCTTAATTCGTGGAATAAATTTCCATTGTGATTATTTAGTTCTGGTTTCTTTAGGTTTTACAGCCTTCCTTTTTATCCATGGCATTCCCCGACTCCTGAAGAGTCTTAATGTTGAAGGTGATAATTTTTTCCGTTTCTTCAATCAGTTCCTGGTTCCGAACGCAAAGATTAATTAAAGGAAAACAGCTATGACTGACATTCACGAACACGCCACTGTTAGCACTACGTATCCCGATACGCGTCTGCCCCTACCCGCCGCGAGCACCAGCGCCGTATCATGGGGCGCCATCTTTGCTGGCGCGGCAGCCGCGGCATCCCTCTCTCTCATTTTGCTTATGCTGGGCGCCGGTTTAGGTCTTACGTCCGTTTCGCCATGGGAAAGTCGCGGACTTGACGCAGGTACAGTGGGTATCGCTGCCATCGCCTGGTTGACGTTCACTCAAATCGTTGCGTCGGGTATGGGGGGCTATTTATCCGGACGGCTCCGCACAAAATGGGTCGACACTCACACCGATGAAGTTTACTTCCGCGATACTGCACATGGCTTTTTGGCCTGGGCGGTGGCGGCGCTGGTATCTGCTGCGCTGTTAACGAGCACGATGGGTGCCATCGTTGGAGGCGGGGCTAAAATCGTGGGTACCGTTGCCGGTGGAGCTGCGGTGGCCACGGCGACTGGCGCAGCGAGTATGGCGAACGGGTCGTCTGCCGTATCCGGTTCGTCAATGGACTATTTCGTTAACTCGCTGTTCAGGGCGAACAATTCTGGCACACCTGCAAACGGTGCAAGCGATCCCACTTCGCCAACTGCGGCTCCTGCTCCGGCAACACCCTCTGCATCTCATCAACCCGTTTCTCCTGCACAGTTAGGCGAAGTGACCGGGATATTTGCCAACAGCATTACCACCGGCGCCTTACCCCAGGACGATCGTCAGTATGTCGCCCAACTGATTGCTCAAAATACGGGTATCAGTCAGCAAGAGGCTGAACAGCGCGTACAGAGCACCTATGACAAAGCCCAGGCTAAATTAAAAGAAACGAAGGAGAAAGCGCAGCAAGCTGCTGATACTGCGCGTAAAACCACGAGCTATCTCATGCTCTGGACATTCATTTCTCTGCTGGCAGGAGCCTTCGTAGCTAGCCTGTGTGCAACCTTCGGTGGCCGTCAACGTGATTTATAATCTTTAATTATGCGAGAGGTTTACAATGCGCTCATTACTGCTTTTCTTTTTAGGCGTACCCATTCCAATCATTATCCTGATTGCGCTGTTTTTCCATTAATGCTTGCGTAACAACGCGGCACGTTAACCCGCCATATCAGGATAGTTGCAAGCATAACAAAAATGCCCGAAAGGGCATTTTTGTTTATAGAATCGGGTCTTCAACGTGTCCGTTGCGGGCACTCTGCTCCAGCAAGAAGGACTCAAGCGACGGCGATGAGATTCACGCAAACTTCCGTTTTTCGCACCTTCGCGCTTCCTACACCCTCACCTCACCCTAAGTAAATCCGCATAACGGGTGGTATATCGTGGCGAGAGCATATCCCGTTTCATTTGCCACTGCTGGCGGATCCCCTGCCCGGCGAAATACAGCGTGCCGCGCCCTTCTTTCATATTCAGACGATCCAGAATATCCATCAACGGCTGACTGTTGTGACGCGGTGCATTTTCGTCGAACAGATTAAGCTGCGCCACACCCTGACTGTAAAAATCACTCAGCATCACCCCGGCTTTCTGATAGCGATGCCCTTCTCGCCAGATAGCCTCCAGACAGCGCGTCGCCGCACCGATAATATCCCGGCTGTCCTGCGTCGGCGTCAGCAGTTTTACCGAGGCGCTGTTGCCGTAATACGGCTCGTTCGGCGCAAATGGCGACGTTTTAACGAAGGCGGAGATAAACCGGCAATACTGATGTTCGCCGCGTAGCTTCTCCGCGGCACGCGACGCATAGCTGCAAATCGCCTGACGCATCTCCTCATATTCCGTGATGCGGCCCCCGAACGAACGCGAGCAGATAATCTCCTGTTTGACCGGCGCAAACTCTTCCAACCCAAGGCACGGTTCGCCGCGCAGCTCGCGCACGGTTCTTTCCAGCACCACGTTGAAATGCTTCCTGATGAAGCGTATGTCGCTATCTGCCAGCTGAAGCACGGTTTTGATGCCCATCGACTCCAACTTTTTCGATATCCGCCGCCCGACGCCCCAAACTTCCTCCACCGGCAATGCCGCCATCAGTTTCCTCTGACGTTCAACGTTTGACAGATCCACCACCCCGCCCGTCTGCCGCTGCCATTTCTTTGCCGCATGGTTCGCCAGCTTGGCCAGCGTTTTCGTCTGGGCAATTCCCACCCCAACGGTCAGGTGCGTGCGCTGCAAAACTGTGGCTCTGATTTCGCGGCCAAACTCGGTCAGATCGCAGCAGTTGCGCACCCCGGTCAGATCGCAAAACACTTCATCGATAGAGTAAATTTCGCAGCGCGGCAGCATCTCCTCGAGGGTGCTCATCACCCGGTTGGACATGTCCGCGTAAAGTTCGTAGTTACTGCTGAAACACACTACGCCGTGGCGTCTGAAGGCGTCTTTCTGTTTGAAGTACGGCTCGCCCATGTTCACAAAGGGTTTGGCTTCGGCAGAGCGCGCAATCACGCAGCCGTCATTGTTGGATAACACGACCACCGGCTTTCCCTTCAGATCCGGACGAAATACGGTTTCACAGGAGGCATAAAATGAATTCACATCACACAGCGCAAACATGTCAGCACGCAGACTTCACGATATAGGTGACGACACCGAACACTTCCAGGCAGTCTTCGCTGCCAATCATAATCGGTCGGTAGGCAGCATTCTCCGGTTTGAGCATGATGATGGGATGCAGTTGCAGACGTTTCACCGTAAATTCACCCTCCACCGCGGCAATCACGATATCACCGTGTTCGGCCTTACGAGCGCTGTCCACCACCAGCAAATCGCCCTCGCTGATCCCGGCATCTATCATTGAGTCACCGGATGATTTCACAAAATAGGTCGCGCTTGGATGCTGAATCATCAATTCATTGAGGTCGATGCGCTGCTCAACATAATCCTGCGCCGGGCTGGGAAAGCCGCATGGGACGCGGTCTCCAAAGAGGGGTAACGCCACAATCTGGCGTAATTCGGAGGCTGTGAAAAACTGCATGATACTCACCATCTATAGATACTGTATATGCATACAGTATTGTATATTGATGGCAGAGATCAAGCAGGATCCGCTGATAACGCAGATCGACGAACGCAAGCGCTGGGGTGACAGCAGGCTACGATTCATATACGATTTATACATGTTTCATATATAGAGTGTCACTTTATGGGAATCGTTAAAATCTCCGACCTGCTGCATGAGGACATCCGTGATGCCAGCAAGGCCATGTCACGTTCGGTGAATGCGCAGGCCGAATACTGGATCCGTCTCGGAATGATGAGCGAGCTGTACCCGGATCTTAACTACCAGCAAATTAAAATGATGATGCTGAAATCGGGATCCGATCGACTGCTGGAGGTGATCAATGCCATCAATTCTCATTAAAACTGCCGATGAACTCGCGCGTCAGCGCCATGCCGGCGAACTGTTAGCCTCGGTGTTTGCTATGCTGGATGACTTTATTCAGCCCGGCGTCAGCACCATGGACATCAATAATCGCGCGGAAGATTTTATCGTCAATCAGTTGCAATCCCGCCCTGCCAGCAAAGGGCAATACGATTTCCCGTACGTGCTGAATACCTCGGTGAATGAAGTGGTGTGTCACGGGATCCCGAAAGAGTCAGAACACCTGAAATCCGGGTCTATCGTGAACGTCGATATCACGCTGGAAAAAGATGGCATGATCGCAGATTCCAGCAAAATGTACCTGATTGGCGACGTTTCGCCGCTGGCCCGTCGGCTGGTAAACAAAACCTACGAAGCGATGTGGAAAGGCATTAAAGCCGTGAAGCCCGGTGCGACGCTGGGTGATATCGGGCACGCCATTCAGACCTATGCGGAAAGCAACGGTTATAGCGTGGTGCGGGAATATTGTGGGCACGGCATTGGCAAAGAGATGCACGAAGAGCCGCAGGTGCTGCACTATGGCAAACCCGGCACCGGCGAAGTGTTGCGCGAGGGAATGGTGTTTACCATCGAACCGATGATTAACCAGGGTGACAGCAAAATCAAAACCAAAAAGGACGGCTGGACGGTGATCACCCGCGACAAAAAATTGTCGGCGCAGTGGGAACACACCATCGCCGTGACCGCTGACGGTTATGAAGTGTTGACCCTGCGCAAAGACGAAACCCTTCCGTCGTAGTGCGTTTGCCCGATGGCCCGACGCTTATCGCGCCTACGGGCGATTTATCGACCCGTGCAGACGCAGCGCCGCCGGGCAATTTTACGCGTCCAACTCGTCAAATACCTGCTGCGCCAGATGCAGCGTGGCGTTGGCCGCCGGAAGACCGCAATACAGCGCCGAGTGCATGATGAGCTCTTTGAGTTCATCGCGTGTGACGCCGTTATTGAACGCTGCACGCAGGTGCATTTTCAGCTCGGCCTCGCGGTTGAGCGCAATGAGCATTGCGATGGTAATCATGCTGCGGGTATGGTGGCTTAGGCCCGGGCGGGTCCAGGTTTCACCCCACGCGTAGCGAGTAATAAAATTCTGAAACTCTTCGTTCAGCGGCGACAAGTTATCCAGCGTACGGTCTACGTGCGCGTCGCCAAGCACTTTGCGGCGCACATCCATACCCTGCTGATAGCGTGCTTCATCGTCCATGCATTACCCCCGGAAATAGCGCAACACCACAGAGGCAAACTCATCTGCGGCTTCAACGTTAGAAAGATGCGATGCGGGCAGCGTGACGCACTGGCTACCGGCAATATTTTTATGCAGGAAATCAGCATCCACCAGCGTGGTCACTGGATCGTATTCCCCGGCGATGATCAGCACCGGCGCGGTGATGGCGCTCACTTCAGCGCGTAAATCTGCCGCCGCCAGCGCCTCACAGCCTTCGGCATACCCTTCCGGATCCATGTGCGTCAACTCGTGAACCAATTGCTCCACCACTTCCGGAGAATGCTGGCGAAACGTCGGGGTGAACCAGCGATCGGCCGTGCCTGCCGCCACCACTTCCATCCCTTCCTGACGTACGGCGCGCGCCCGCGAAAGCCAGCTGGCCTGGTCGCCGATTTTTGCCGCGGTGTTAGCCACGGCAAAGCCATAAAAACGTTCCGGTGCAAAACGCGCCAGCCACAGCCCGGTCAACCCGCCGACGGAGATCCCACAAAAGCAGGCCTTGTCGATATTCAGGTGATCGAGCAGCGCAATCACGTCCTCGCCCAGCTGCGCCAGCGTCACTTTGCCGCGCTTGGTGGTTTGCCCGTGGCCGTGCGTGTCGTAGCGTAGAACGCGAAAATGCGCACTCAGCGCCTGAATCTGCGGCTGCCACAGCGACAGCGACGTGCCCATCGAGTTCGAGAGCACCAGTACCGGTGCGTTTTCCGGGCCATCAATCTGATAATGAATCGTCATGGCGTTGCTCCTGATATCGCGTCAGAACCTGACGCACAAAATGATCGGCGCTGCCGGTAGCCCGCGATGGGTCCAGCAGCGTATGTAATTCAGTTGAGGTGAAATAGCCGCTGATGCGTGAATCGGCTTCCAGCAGCTGCAACAGCGGGCGTTTTTGATCCAGCGCGGTGTGGCACAGCGTCTCCACAAGGTGATGCGCGTCCTGTTTGCCCAGATGTTTCGCCAGCGCTAGGGTGACCGATTCCGCCATAATCAGCCCGTGAGTGATATCCAGGTCGGCGCGCATTTTGGCGGCGTCCACCTGCATCCCGCGCACCAACTGTTCGCACTGAACGATAGCCGCGCCGGTCAGCATCAGCAGTTCGGGCAGCACTTCCCATTCCGCCTGCCAGCCGCCGAGCGCCCTTTCGTGTTGCTGAATCTGATTGGCGTACAGCGTCGCCATCAGACCCGGTGTGCGCTGGGCGGCGGTGAGAATAGCCGCGCAGCCAATCGGATTACGCTTGTGCGGCATGGTCGACGATCCGCCGCGCCCTGGAGCCGTCGGCTCGCAAACTTCCGCCACTTCGGTCTGCATCAGCAGTGAAAAATCGTTGGCGAATTTACCGAGCGTGCCGCACACACCCGCATAGCCGTGCCCGACCTCAAGGAACCGATCGCGCTGGCTGTGCCACGGAGTGTCCGGCAGGATGAGATGTAATTCCTGCGCCAGCGCCACCGCCACCGCCGGGCCGTGCTCGTTGAGCGAGGCCAAGGTGCCCGCCGCGCCGCCAAACTGGAGGGTCAACACGCGAGACTGCATTTCACGCAGGCGTCGCTGCCAGCGCAGCAGCGCATCCAGCGTGCCGGCGAGCTTGAGGCCAAAGGTGATCGGCAACGCGTGCTGCATCCAGGTACGGCCCGGCATCACCGTCTGGCGATGAGTTTCGGTTTGTTCGGCAAGCGTCGACAACAGCCGCGTCAGCATCGCGTCCGTTTCGCGCAACGCATTACGCAGTTGCAGCACAAACCCAGTGTCGATGGCATCCTGACTGGTTGCGCCCCAGTGCACGTAGCGGGCCGCATTTTCATCGTGCATTTTCACCTGCGCGGTGAGCTGTTTGACCAGCGGGATCGCCAGATTACCCGCGCTGGCAGCCGCATCAGCCAGCGCCAACAGGTCGATATTCTGTACCTGACAAGCGGCTTCAATGGCCGCCACCGCCGCCTGCGGGATCACGCCGCAGCGTGCCTCGGCCCGCGCCAGTGCGGCTTCAAAATCGAGCATCCCCTGCAAGGTGTTCGCGTCGCTAAACATGGCCGTCAGCGCACTGCCGCGCAACAACGGGGTCAACACATCCATTCCGGCTCCTTAAACACGTTCAATAATCAGCGCAATCCCCTGGCCAACGCCGATACACATGGTGCACAGCGCATAGCGCCCGCCGGTGCGTTTCAGCTGGTACGCGGCGGTCATCGCCAGTCGCCCACCGGACGCGCCTAACGGATGTCCCAGCGCGATTGCCCCGCCGTTCGGGTTGACGTGAGCCGCGTCGTCCGCCAGTCCCAGCGAACGGGTCACCGCCAGCGCCTGGGCGGCAAAGGCTTCATTCAGTTCTATCACTTCCATCTGGTCGAGCGTCAGTCCGGTCTGCGTCAGCACTTTGCGTACCGCTGGAGACGGGCCAAAACCCATTATTCGCGGTGCCACGCCTGCCGTCGCCACGCCAACCACGCGCGCCAGCGGCTGTAAGTCGTGAGCAATTAACGCCTGTTCGCTTGCCAGCAATAGCGCACACGCGCCGTCGTTCACACCGGAAGCATTGCCCGCCGTCACGCTGCCGTCAGCCCGCACCACCCCTTTCAGTTTAGCCAGTGATTCCAGCGAGGTGCTACGCGGGTGCTCATCGCGCGCAAAATTCAGCGCATCGCCTTTACGCTGCGGCACCGATACGGCGATGAGTTCATCGTCAAACAGGCCTTTTTCCTGCGCCAGAGCGGTTCGCTGCTGGCTGCGGAGGGCAAACGCATCCTGATCGGCGCGGGAAATACCGAACTCATCCGCCACGTTTTCCGCCGTTTCCGGCATCGAATCCACACCGTACAGCGCTTTCATCAGCGGGTTGATAAAACGCCAGCCGATGGTGGTGTCTTCCATTTTCATGCTGCGGCTAAAGGCACTTTCGGCCTTGCCCATCACAAATGGCGCACGGGACATGCTTTCCACGCCACCGGCGACCATCAGCTGCGTTTCCCCGCTTTTGATCGCGCGCGCCGCAATGCCTATCGCATCCAGGCTCGAACCACAAAGACGGTTAACGGTGCTGCCCGGTACGTTTTCCGGCAGCCCAGCCAGCAGCAGCGCCATACGCGCCACGTTGCGATTGTCTTCCCCGGCCTGATTGGCACAGCCGTAAATCACATCGTCAATCCGCGCCGGATCCAGCCCCGGGTTGCGCTCCAGCAGCGCCTTCAGCGGCAGTGCGGCTAAATCGTCAGCCCGCACGGTCGAAAGCGTACCACCAAAACGACCAAACGGGGTGCGCACTGCATCGCAGATAAATGCCTGATTCATCGTCATTCCTTACGCACTTTGCGCCAGTTGGCTGAAGGTCAGTTTCACCGGAGTGAGCCGCTGCAATTCTTCAAACGAGAGGCCGTTGAAAATTTCACGCACCACCGGGCCGTCAGGCGTGATATCGATCACCGCCAGGTCAGTATAAATGCGGCTAACGCAGCCAATACCCGTTAGCGGATAGGTGCAGTTCTCGACCAGTTTGCACTCGCCGTCGCGGGTCAGGTGATCCATCATCACGAACACCTGGCGGGCGCCAATCGCCAGATCCATCGCCCCACCGACCGCCGGGATCGCATCCGGGGCGCCGGTGCTCCAGTTCGCGAGATCGCCGCTGGCAGAAACCTGATACGCACCCAGCACGCAGATATCGAGGTGGCCGCCGCGCATCATCGCGAACGAGTCTCCGTGATGGAAATAGCAGCCGCCAGGCAGCAGCGTGACGTACTCTTTCCCGGCGTTGATCAGTTCCGGATCTTCTTCCCCTTCCTGTGGCTTTGGCCCCATGCCTAGCAGCCCATTTTCACTGTGCAGGAAGATCTCTTTATCCGCCGGAAGGTAGTTGGCGATACGAGTCGGCAGGCCGATCCCCAGGTTCACATATGCGCCCTCAGGAATATCCTGGGCCACACGTTTCGCCATATCGTCACGGGTCAATTTTTGCATCAGGTTCTCCTCAGGCGCTTTTGGCCGCGGTCAGGTTAGCCAGCGAGAACACGCGCTGAACGAAGATCCCCGGCGTGACGACGTTTTCCGGGTCGAGCTCGCCGAGCGGCACAATATCTGACACTTCCGCCACGGTGATTTTTGCCGCCGTCGCCATGATCGGCCCGAAGTTGCGCGCCGCTTTACGATAAATCAGATTGCCCCAGCGATCCGCCTGATGGGCTTTGATCAACGCGAAGTCCGCGTGAATCGGATATTCGAGCACATAATGACGACCGTCGATTTCACGCGTCTCTTTGCCTTCCGCCAGCGGCGTGCCATAGCCGGTTGGCGTAAACACCGCGCCAAGTCCTGCCCCCGCCGCCTGAATGCGTGCCGCCAGATTGCCCTGTGGCACCAGTTCCAGCGCCACTTTTCCGCGACGATACAGGTCATCAAAAATCTGCGAATCCACCTGACGCGGGAAGGAGCAGATCATTTTGCGCACTCGCCCAGCTTTCAGCAGCGCCGCCAGGCCGACTTCGCCGTTTCCAGCGTTGTTATTAATGATGGTGAGGTCTCGCGCACCCTGTTCTATCAAGGCATCAATCAGAAAGGTAGGCTGTCCAGCGGGGCCAAAACCGCCAATCATGATGGTGGCACCATCGGGGATCCCGGCGATGGCCTGTTCCGGCGTCGGGACGCTTTTGTCGATCATCAGGTTGCTCCTTGTTGTGCGGTTATCGCACTTTTATGCGTTGTTCGCACAAAATGTGACCCGCTTAACGATGTCGGTCAAGGGCGATAATCGAAATATGGTGCGATTATCGAACATCCTGTATGTTTGTTTTCAGAATGTGATCGGTGGCAAACCC
>Ga0160433_100571_pt1 | contig 15907 bp, 14 predicted proteins | sample HID1972K_E0MG_FD_108235 | JGI IMG/M metagenome (GOLD analysis project Ga0160433, IMG submission 108235) | Enriched pill bug-associated microbial communities from UW Madison campus, WI, USA - HID1972K_E0 MG | ecosystem: Host-associated > Arthropoda: Insects > Digestive system > Unclassified ... | reverse complement strand
GGCGCTCCGACTTGCCCGCGAACACCGGCGAAGCCGGTGCCATACACCGCGGTGCCTGCTTCGCGGGCAAGTCGGAGCGCCGAACCGCCGCCCCCACAGAGTATTGCGCCGCGCTTGCAGGCTGTGTTCTCTGCGCGACAGCGCAGCCCAGCGGGCTGAGCGATCTCCTACACAGGGCAAGTGTTGAACGCGGGTTTCGCGGGGTTGCAGAGCGCAATGATCACGGGCCTGCCTGGCCATTAGGCAGGCCAGGCAGGACGCAATCAGCCCCTGGCCATCAGTCGTCGTTCGGCTTCAACGCCTTCTCGCCAACCTGACCTTTTCCGACGGCCGCGCGAACAGTACGCACCAGCTCGGGCGAGACCGCAGGCGCGGCGTTCGACCAGCCCTGGCGCAGGAAGCTGGCCAGTTCCGCGACCTCGGCATCGTCCAGCCGCTCGGCAAAGCCAGGCATCGGCAGCACCGAGGGCGAGCGCTCGGTCGACGGCGTCTGGGCGCCCGCGAGGATCACGTGGACCAGCGCGGTCGGGTTGTCGGCATTGACGATCGACGCACCGTCCAGGCGCGGGAACACCCGTGAGGCGCCCTGCCCGGCGACAAAGTGACAGGCGCCACAGTTGTCCAGGTACAGCCGTTCGCCCAGGGTCAGGTCCTTGGCGGCCGTGAGCTTGCGGGTAGTCGCTTCGCTGCGCGGGGGCTGATGCTGATGCCCCGCCTGGCCGTCCGCCGCCAGGGATTTGAGGTAGACGGCCATTGCCTGCAGATCCGCATCGGACATGTGCGAGGTGCTGTTGGCGACCACGTCCTTCATCTCACCAGCGACCGAGGCGACGCTGTTACGGCCACTGCCCAGGTACTCGACGATCTGCTCTTCGGACCAGTGCGGCATCCCGCGCAGTGCAGGCACTGCCCAGCCGTTGAGCTCGGCACCGGTCAGGTAGCCTTTGGCCTGCTCGTCGAGCCCCTTCTCCTGCATGGTCAGGGCACGTGGGGTATGGCAGGAACCACAGTGACCAAGGCCTTGCACCAGGTAGGCACCACGGGCGAGCCGCGCGTGGGCGTCGGTAGTAACAGCCCTGGCTGCGACAGCACTGGGCTCGGGCAGCGGCGAGAACAGGCTGCGCCAGTACGCCAGCGGCCAGCGGATCGACAACGGCCACGGGATGTCGTTGGCCTTGTTGGCCTGCTCGACCGGCGCCACGCCCTTCATGAAGTAGGCGTAGAGCGCCTCGAGGTCGGCGTCGGTGACCTTGGCGTAGGACGGGTATGGCATCGCCGGGTACAGCGCGCTGCCATCGTGGCCGATACCGCGGCGCATGGCGCGCTCGAACTCGCCATAGCTCCATTGGCCGATACCGGTCTTGGCATCGGGCGTGATGTTGGTGGAGTAGATGGTGCCGATCGGCGAGGCGATGCCCAGCCCGCCGGCGAACGGCTTGCCGCCATCATGACTGGTATGGCAGGCCACGCAGTCACCGGCGCGGGCCAGGTACTCGCCTTTGCTGACCAGCCCGGGGGTGACGGCCTGGGCCATCTGCGCCGCGGCATCGCCCGAGCGATTGAGGACGAAGCTCAACGCCCAGGCCAGCAAGGCCACCACCACGCCGACCAGCAGCAGGATCAACAGCAGGGAACGGGGTCTGGTTTTCATCTGCTCGCTCCTCATGCCTGCACCAGCGGACCAGGGTTCTTCAGGTACTGCTCCTTGATGGCCTGGGCCGAGAACAGCGTCAGCGCGCCGATCAGCGCGGTCGGGTTGGCCTGGAAGTTCTGTGGGAAGGCGTTGCCGCCCGGCACGAACACGTTGTGCACGTCCCAGCTCTGCAGGTAGCGGTTCAGCGCGCTGGTTTCGGGCGAATCACCCATGATCGCGCCCCCCACGTTGTGGGTAGAGACGTACTTGGTGATGTCCCAGTGCGAGTCCATCGACAGGAAGCTCTCGGCGTAGCTGTCCGGGCCGAGCTCCTGGGTGATGTCCATGACGATCTTGCGCAGGTGCTGCTGCAGGCGCAGTTCGTTCTGTCTCCAGTCGAAGGTGATACGCAGCAGCGGCTGGCCCCATGGGTCCTTGTAGGTCGGATCGAGGTCCACGTAGTGGTCGCGGTACGACATGCAGCCGGTGGAGATGCTGATCTTCATCGAGTGGCCGTACCAGTCCTGCATGCCCTCTTTCCAGCCCTGGCCCCATTCTGGGGTGCCTGCCGGCAGTGAGGTGCCGATCGGCGTGCCGGTGGCCTGGGAACTGTGGATCTTGGCTCCGCCGATGACGCCCAGGGCCGGACCGTCGAAGTTGCCCGGCGAGATGTCGTTGAACATTTGCCCGGTAGCGCCAGCGGTGGCGAATGGGTTGAACTGCTTGTCCTTGAAGAACAGCGTGTTGCCGCCGACGCTGAGGAAGGCGTAGTTGCGCCCGATGGTGCCCTTGCCGGTCAGTGGGTCATACGGCTTGCCGATGCCCGACAACAGCATCAGGCGCACGTTGACGAACTGGAAGCCCGCGAGCACGACGATCTTGGCCGGCTGGAACACCAGGTTGCCCTGTGCGTCGGCATAGGTGACGCCCTTGGCGGTCTTGCCGTCCGGGTGCAGCTCGACGCGCAGCACGTTGGCGTTGACGCGGTAGTCGAAGTTGTCCATGCGCTTGAGCGCGTCCATCACCGCGGTCTGCGGCGAGGCCTTGGAGTAGTTCAGGCACGGGTACTTGCTGCAGTAGCCGCAGTAGTTGCACGGCGCGATCTGGTTGCCGTAGGGGTTCTTCCAGGCCCGCGAGACGTTGGCCGATGGGTTCGGGAACGGGTGGTAGCCGAGCTTGCGCGCGGCGTCGGCGAACATCGTGTTGTTCAGGGTGTCTTCCAGCGCTGGCAGCGGGAAGGGGTTCGAACGTGGCCCCTCGAACGGGTCACCGCCTTCGATGATGCGGCCTTGCAGGTTGCCGGTGTTGCCGGACAGCCCGCAGATCTTGTCGAACTTGTCCAGGTACGGTTCGATTTCATCCCAGGTGAAGGGGTAGTCGCCGATCTGCATGCCCTCTTCCAGCTGACCACGGGTGTAGGCCTGGTCGGCGTAGGTCTTGAGCTTGATATCGGTCGGTGTCGGGCGGATCAGCACGCCGGTCCAGTGCAGGCCGGAGCCACCGACGCCGGTACCGGGCACGAAGGCGCCCCACTGGCGAGTCGGCAAGGCCGTCTGGCGCATGTTGTGGCGCACGGTCAGGGCGCCGTCCTTGGGGGTGACCATGATCTTGTTGCGCACGCCGTAGGCATACTGGTCAGCAGGCTTTGGGTAGGTGAAGTCAGCGTTGCCGCGGTCTTCACCGCGCTCCAGGGCGCGGACCTTCAGGCCCGCCTGGGCAAGTTCGATGCTCATCAGCGAGCCGGCCCAACCCAGGCCGACGACGACGACATCGACTTCGTCATTGGTAATGTTCGACATAAGAAACCTTGTGCTCTAGCGAAGGGGTCAGCCGCGATCGCCGCTGAGGCTGACCGGCCCGAGGGGGTACTGGACGTTGTGCTGGGCGACCCATTCCAGGTAGCTGGCACGCGCGCCTGGGAAGCCGATGGCGATCCACGCCTTCATGCCCTTGTTGCCGCCGTAGATCGGGTCGGCCAGGTAGCCCTGCCGCGTGTGGTTCAGCAGCTCGGTGAAAAAGTGCGGGGACTTGAGGATGTCTTCGCCGAATGGGGCGAAATCCACTTCACCGGCCTGGACTTTCTTCAGCACGGCATCCTGCGTGGCGGCATCGAGCAAAGCGAAGCGCTGACCGTGGGTGGCCTGGCACCAGGCCTCGACCGCGGCGATGCCCTTGCGGTAGATCTGCTGGGGCAGGTACGGCAGCTGGTAGCCCATGGTCGCGGGGGCATTGACCTCGAACGGGCCTTCCAGGTAGATCTCGCTGCCCAGGTCGCTGGCCAGCTGCTGGTCGAGGAAGATCGGCACGTTGGTTTCCAGCGCACCGGGACCGCGCCCCTCGGAGGGGATCAGGCGGTCGCAGGCGGCCATGATGAACGGCCATTCGACGGGGGTGAAAAAAGTCGGCGAATAGGATTCAAGACTCGGGGCCACCATTTCGGCAGCGACCGCCGCGCTCAGGCCCTTCATGGTCACGCCCAGCGCGGGCAAGGCGATCAACGAAGAAAGCAGGAACTTCCTTCGGGACGTTGGCTTGGACAACAACATGTAAAGGTCACCTATGACTGCTCACAGAAAACCCGGGTGATACAAGGCACCCATGCAAACCCTGGCGGCAGCCGACAATGCCCTGGCTCAGGGGGCAAAGAATCGGTGCAAGGTTCCGGACGCTTGTGGGCAGCGGTCGACGACAATAGGGCGCGGGATCGAGGCGCACGATCCGGAACAGGGCTGGCAAGCCTTCCTGGCTGCTCTACTTGTGATTGGTCTGCATCGAGGTGGCTGGTTATCCAGCTCTGTTTGGAGGGCGCGACACGGCGTGTCGTCTGCTCACCACGGGAAATGAATCGTAACAGTTTTGTTTTCAGTTGTGACACTTAGTACCTAAATATTGTCAAGGTAACGATTGTCGCAGGCAAGTGAGCGGGGTTTCCGCCAGGCCTATGTCTTCAAACTGTAACTTTACAGTCATACGATTGACCCCACCCTGGCATCTGTTTCCCCGGCCGACTGGCCATCTACAAGGATGAAGCGTCTCATGCGTCGTGTCGTATTCAATCAGAAGGGAGGGGTTGGCAAGTCCAGCATCGCCTGCAACCTTGCCGCGGTCAGTGCCGCCGAAGGCTATCGGACGTTGCTGGTTGATCTCGACCCCCAGGCCAATTCGACGCTGTACCTTACCGGCCTTGCCAACGACGACATTCCCACCGGCATCGCCGACTTCTTCAAGCAGACCCTCTCCAGCAACGCTGCCGGCAAGCGCAATCGCGTGGTCATCACCGCCACCCGCTACGCCAACCTCGACCTGGTCACCGCCAGCCCGGAACTGGCCGACCTGCAATCCAAGCTCCAGAGCAAGTTCAAGATCAACAAGCTGCGCAAGCTGCTGGTGGAGTTGTCCGAGGACTACGAGCGCATCTACATCGACACCCCGCCCGCGCTGAACTTCTATACCTTCAGCGCACTGGTCGCCGCCGAGCGCCTGCTGATCCCGTTCGACTGCGACAGCTTCTCGCGCCAGGCGCTGCTCAGTGTGCTCGCCCAGGTGGAAGACCTGCGCCTGGACCACAATGAATCCCTCCAGGTCGAGGGCGTGGTGATCAACCAGTTCGCAAGCCGCACCAGCCTGCACCGGATAATGGTCGATGAACTGCTTGGCGCAGGCCTGCCGGTGCTGCCGGTCTACCTCAGCAGTTCGGTAAAGATGCGTGAATCCCACCAGGCGTCGGTGCCGCTGGTGCACCTGGCGCCACGGCACAAGCTGTCGCTGCAGTTCGTCGACCTGCTGGGGGCGCTGGAGCGGGCGGCCTGAGGGCGGCGTCCTGGCGCGGGGTTGATTGATAGCCGAGCGGCTGATGCTTCGTACCCAGGCGCCCGGTGTTGAACTACGCTCTACTTGTCCGAGCATGGAGAAGAGACACGATGAAGATCGTTCTAACGAGTGTAATGGTCGACGACCAGGCGAAGGCCCTGTCCTTTTACCGCTACGTGCTGGGCTTCGACCTCAAAGACGACATCCCGATGGGTCAGCACCGCTGGCTGACCCTTACCTCGTCCGCCGACCCCGATGGCGTCCAACTGCTCCTGGAGCCTGACGGCTATCCCGCCGCGAAAGCCTTCAAGACTGCCCTCAAAAACGACGGCATCCCCTATACCTCCTTCGGCGTCAGGGATGTCCACGCCGAGTACGAGCGGCTCTGCGCCGCCGGCGTGCGCTTCACCCAACCGCCGACCGAACAAGGCCCGCTCACGGTCGCCGTGTTCGACGACACCTGCGGCAACCTCATCCAGATCGCGCAGAAACACCTGCACCGCTGAACGGGTTCGCACGTCGCCCAGCGACGCTGAAAACTGTAAGAGCGGGCTTGCCCCGCGATCGGGTGCGAAGCGGCCGTAACCCGCAACTCAGGTAGTGTGGATCCCCGTCCTTTAGGTATTGCCCATGAAAGTCGGCGTGATCTCCGATACCCACGGCCTGCTGCGCCCGCAAGCCCTGACGGCGCTTGCGGGTTGCGAGCGGATCATCCATGCGGGCGACATCGGCAAGCCCGAGATCCTCGCGCAGCTGGCTGCCATCGCCCCAGTGCAGGTAGTTCGCGGCAACAACGACCTGAACGCGCCATGGGCCGCGGAGATTGCCGATCACCTGCGATTCGAGCTGGCCGGCTGGCAGGTACTGCTGGTGCATGACATCGCTGATGTACCGGCATTGCTCGATGAGCAGGTCAACCTGGTGATCACCGGCCATTCGCACAAGCCGCTGACCGAGTGGCGCAAGCAGCGGTTGTTTCTCAACCCGGGCAGCGCTGGACCGCGGCGCTTCAAGCTGCCGGTGACACTGGTGGTGCTGGAATTGGCGCCGGGGGCGATCACGCCAACGCTGGTTTCGCTGTTGGCCTGACAGGCGTCAACGCCGCACCGGGCAACAGGCTCGTGCGTATAATGCGCGCCCCTAACTCCCTGATAAGCTTGACCATGAGAAAACTGCTGTCTGCTGTAATCGTGGCCCTCTCGGTAATCACCCCCGCCTGGGCAAACCCTCCCGCGACCTTTTCAGAAGCCAAGGTCGTCGCCAAGCAGAAGATCTATCTCGACCAGGCCAACAGCGCCATGGGCGAGCTTTACTGTGGCTGCAAATGGACATGGGTGGGTAAATCGGGCGGCCGCATCGACCCCAAGTCATGTGGCTACCAGACCCGAAAGCAACAGGCCCGCGCTGAACGTACCGAATGGGAACACATCGTGCCAGCCTGGACGTTCGGCCACCAACGTCAATGCTGGCAGAACGGTGGACGGGCCCACTGCGTCGACGATGATCCGGTGTTCCGGGCGATGGAGGCCGACCTGTTCAACCTCTACCCGTCGGTTGGGGAAGTGAATGGCGACCGTAGCAATTTCAATTACGCCATGGCCCCTGGTGTCGCCCCGCAATATGGGCAATGTCCAACACGGATCGATTTCGACCAGCGCGCCGCGGAGCCGCGTGACGCGGTCAAGGGCCTGGTCGCCCGCACGACCTTCTACATGTTCGACAGGTACAAGCTGAGCATGTCCCGTCAACAGCAACAGGTCCTGATGGCGTGGAACAAGCAGCACCCGGTTTCAGCCTGGGAGAAAGAACGCAATCGGCGTATCGCGGCCGTCATGGGCCACTCCAATCCCTTCGTGACCGGAGAGCGCAGCTGGACGCCCGGCTACAAGGCTGTCGGCGACGGGCTCACGAGCCCAGTGCCGGTCAAAGCCGCACGACCTGCTGCGCAACCAACGCTCGCCGGGGGTTCCGGGCGGGGCGCAATCATCGGCAACCGCAACAGCCATGTGTATCACCTGCCCCACGGCTGCCCTAGCTATGCTCAGGTATCGGCGAAAAACAAAGCAAGCTTCGGGTCCGAGGCCGAGGCCCAAGCGGCGGGATACCGCAAGGCCGGCAACTGCAAATAGCCACCTTGTCCCGCCCCTCGGTTGGCACTGCTCGGGCTGACCTTACTGGCTGAGGAAAGCCAGCATGTCAGCGCTCAGCTGCGCCTTGTGGGTATCGGTGATGCCGTGGGGCGCGCCGGGGTAGATGACCAGCTTGGCGTCCTTGACCAATTCGGCGCTGGCCCGAGCGGCGGCGTCGACGGGGACGATCTGGTCGTCGTCACCGTGGAGGATCAAGGTCGGTCGGTCGAATTTCTTCAGGTCTTCGGTGAAGTCCGTCGCCGAGAAGGCCGCGATGCAGTCGTAGGCGTTCTTGTGGCCGGCCATCATGCCCTGCATCCAGAACGCATCGATCACCCCCTGGGACGGCTCGGCCCCGGGCCGGTTGTAGCCGAAGAAGGGGCCGCCGGCCAGTTCCTTGTAGAGCTTGGAACGGTCGGCCAGGGACGCGGCGCGGATGCCATCGAACACCTCGATTGGCAGACCGCCAGGGTTGGCCGGGGTTTGTAGCATCAGCGGTGGCACGGCCGAAATCAGCCCGAGCCTGGCGACCCGCTCGGTGCCGTGCCTGCCGACATAACGCGCCACCTCGCCGCCGCCGGTGGAGAAGCCGAACAACGAGGCATCCCTGACATCCAACGTCTCCAGCAGCTGGGCCAGGTCGTCGGCATAGTGGTCCATGTCGTTGCCCTCCCACGGCTGGCTGGAGCGCCCATGCCCGCGTCGGTCATGGGCGATCACGCGAAAACCGTTCTCGGCCAGGAACAACATCTGCGCTTCCCAGCTGTCGGCGTTGAGTGGCCAGCCGTGGCTCAGGACGACGACCGGGCCTGTGCCCCAGTCTTTGTAGTAGATCTGGGTACCGTCTGGAGTGGTGATCGAGCTCATGACTGTGCTCCCATTTGCGCACGCGGTGGTGGCGGGTGGTTGAACCGGGCTGCGGGTTCGCTGGCAGGGGTAGCCGGCCAGCGGCGCTACAGGCCCAGCATGTGCGGATCGCCAATCGGCGATCTACGTAAAATCGGCAAACCTAGAGTGCCCGGCTGGTCCTGGCCGCCCGCAGCGCGTGCGCCGGCAGCACCCCAAAGTGCTGGCGGTAGTGGCTGGCGAAGCGGCCGAAGTCCCAGACGCCAAAGCGCGCGCAGATGCTGGTGATGGTGTCCTGGGGGCCGGCATGGCGGATGTCTGCACGGATGGCATGCAAGCGGCGCAACATCAGGTAGCGGTGCAGACTCATGCCCAGGTAGTGGTGAAAGACATTGCGCACCGTGCGCTCCGACGCACAGGCGGCGTGGCAGATGTCCTCGGTGTACACGCAGCGCTCATGCAAGGCATCAAGCAAGTCCAGAGCACGCCGTAGGATCTCCTTGTGATTGCGCGTGGGCCGGGCTTTGGCCTGCACGGGATCGACTGGCAACAACAGACGAAACACCAGGTCGAGCACCTCCATGCGCGCCCCGTATTCGGCGCTTTCGGCGTGCAGTACCTCGGGAGTAGTGGCCTCGATGTTGAATAGCCGCCGTGCCAGCCAGATCAGCGGGCCGAGGCTACGTCGAGCATTGCTCACCAGGTTGTGCTGCAGCAGGGAAAAATCGAATTCATCGTGCCGGACCTCGGCCCAGCGCATTACCCGCTCGCACGACATGGCCACTGTCAACCAGCTGGCGGGACATTTCGCATCGATATGGAACATGGCGTCGGGGACCATCCAGCCGATTTTGGACCGATCGAACAGATGACCATCGACCACGGTGGTTTCATGCCCGGTGAGGGGGACGAAAATATTGAAATAGCCCGGCAGCCCGGTCCCCGTGTAGACCGTGCCTGCGCCTTCGCTGCCGCTCATCAAGACCACGTCGCCCAGGTCGACCACATTCAACCGCCACTCGCGCTGCTGCCGGGAGCGCAGCACATAGTGGCCCTGCACGCCGTACAGGGCCTCCTCGAACGCATCGAATTCCGCGCAGACCAGTTGCACCATCGGGGCACCTCGATGACCCATGGACCTTCGCCAGCGCCCTCCCTGGCCAAGGGAAACAGGTCATCAGCATAGCCCACGCTCAAGGCGCACCATCGCCCGGGCGCGGCCGTTCATCGGCCGCCACTGGCCCGGCGATCAACGGCCCAGGTAGTCCTGAGTGGAAATAACCTGGGCATAGCCAAAGGCGAGCGCCGCCATGAACGCCGCGTGCACCTGAGCGGCTGGGACACTCACCCCATTGAACGACAGATCCAGGGTGGCGCAGGCATCGTGCAGCACGGTGGTGTCGTAGCCCAGATCGACCGCCGCACGGGTGATGCCATCCACACACATATGACTCATGTTGCCGACCACCACCAATGCCTCGATGCCATGGTGGTCCAGCACCGCCTCAAGCTCGGTCTCGCGGAACGAACTGATGAAGTGCTTGAGCACCACCGGCTCGTCTTCGCGGTTGCTTACGCTGGCGTGCAATTGCGCGCCCTCGCTGCCTGGCCGGAAGAACGGTGCGTTATCGTCCTGGAACTCGTGACGGATATGCACCACCAGGTCGCCGCGCTCGCGAAACCGTTCGATCACCTGGGCTGCCTGTGCGGCAGCGGCCTCAACGCCGGACAGCGTCCATCTGCCACCGGGAAAATAGTCGTTCTGGATATCGACGACGACCAACGCCTGCTTGCCTGAACCACTGCTGCCCATACCGTGCACTCCTGTTGAACCGAATAGTGAGCCGCCCATAAGCCCTGGCGACGCCGGCTATGGATCATGCGAAACAATAGGCACAAGGACTACGTAAATACGGCAAACAGGCCCGCACCCTCTAACGGGTTCCAGGGGGTACTCCTTCGGGACCTGAGCGCGGCCAACCGCACGCCACTGGTCGGGATCATCAACCTGCGGGTGACGCTGGATCGTATGAACCAGTCCGTGGGCTGCCAGACGTCCCCTGCCAGCGCCGAGTTGCTGAAGGCTCTGCCCGCTGGCGTCAAGCGCTCCGATCCCCAGGCACTGTCCGACCTGGTCATGCAGCAGGTGCTCGGCTGCCTGGTCAACCTCCACCCCGCCGCCGCTCACCCCGAGGCCCTCAAGGTCGACGGCGCGCTACAAGTGCGCCTCAATGCCCGTTGCAGAACGCTCGACCTGCGCCAGATGCCGGGCTTTGCACCGAATACGCAAGGCAGGGTCGATGGATACGTGACGGTGGAGCATGCGCCTTGGAAAGCTGATCGCTAGACTCGATTGTTGTGCCGATGGCTGGCGAAATCCGGCATTGCAGCTGCAGATCGCGTTCCGGTGTCTATGAAGACCCTGCCACTTCCACACCTCCCGACAGAGCGGCCGACAAGCGTGTTTCGCTGGTCGCTCCCCCCAACTCGAACCAACAGCCCACCTGCACAGTCGTTAGCACTATGAGTGAGCATCGCCCCGCCCAGCGCGGGCCGTGCGATGCCCTGCCATTCGACCGTCTAAACGTGGGGTCTCATGAGTAAATCGTCCGTGCTTTCACATCAGCAAGGCTCGCCTGTGCGCGACGAAGCCGGCTACCTGCCGCTGGAAGGATACGCGGCGCTGGGCGATGGCCGCTCGGTCGCGCTGGTTGGCTGGGACGGATCGATCGACTGGTGGTGCGTGCCGCACATGGATTCGCCGCCCCTGTTCGACCGGCTGTTGGCCTCCGATTCAGGCGGTTTCTTCCTGGTCAGTCCAGAGCGTCCGTTCAGCGTCAAGCGCCGTTACAGGCCGAACAGCAACGTGCTGGAAACCACTTTCACCACCGACACTGGCCGCGCGCGGCTGGTCGAGTCGCTCAACAGCGGCCCGGCGGGACGCCTGCCCTGGGCGGAATTGGCGCGGCGCATCGAAGGCATCGATGGCGAGGTGGAATTCAGGGTCGAGATCGACTTCGGCACCCAAGACGACAAGGCCTGCCCATACCTGTCGCCGACCAGCAATGGCAGCGTGTTCCACGCCGGCAGGATCCTGGGGATGTTTTTGCACAGCGACCGGCTGCAGCTGCAGCGCGAGGACGACCTGGGTGTCCGCGCTCGGCTGCGAGTGGGTGCAGGCCAGCGCGAAGTGGTGGCGCTCATTGCCGGACGTGACGAGCCGTTGGTGGTGCCACCGCTGGACCTGATCGACGCGCGCATCGACGGCTCCGACCGCGAGTGGCGGCAGTGGACCAAGTCTTTGACCTACGAGGGCGACTACAAGCCGTTGGTGACCCGTAGCGCGCTGGCGCTGAAACTGCTGCTCTCCTCCCCCAGTGGCTCGATCATGGCGGCCGCGACCAGCTCATTGCCCGAGCGGATCGGCGGCGACAAGAATTACGACTACCGCTTCGCCTGGATCCGTGACGCCGGCTACACCATCGAGGCGTTCCTCAGCATCGGTGCACAACCTGAAGCCAAGGCGGCGTTCACTTGGCTCATCCATCGCCTTGGCGAACAGGGTCCACACGTCTGCTATACCCTGGACGGCTGCCTGGCCAAGTTGGCGCAGCCTCTGGACCTACCGGGCTACAAGCATTCGCCGCCGGTGGTCGGCAACGATGCCGCCAACCAACCCCAGCATGGCATCTATGGCGACATCTTCGAGACTGCGCGCTGCTTCATCGACTCCGGGAACATCCTCGATGCACCCAGCGCGGCGATCCTCGCGGCGCTCGCCGACCAGTGCGCCGACAGCTGGCGGCGCAAGGACTGCGGAATATGGGAACTGCCCGAGCAACGGCACTACAGCATGTCCAAGATCAGCTGCTGGCAGGCGCTTAGCCGCGCCGTCGAGCTGGCCGAGGGTGGGCACCTGCCGACCACCTGCCGCGACCGCTGGGACCGCGAGCGCCAGCGCATCCTTGAGTGGATCGATGAACATTGCTGGTCTCAAGAGCGTCAGGCATATGTCTTCTACGCCGGCAGCGAGCGGCTCGACGCCTCGCTCGCCTTGGCCGTGCGTTTTGGCTTCCCTCGCCCCGATCGGCTGCTCAGCACCTTGCAGGCGATCGAAGAAGAATTGCGCTGCGGCGCGTTCCACTACCGCTACAGCAAGGCCGACCAGGAGGAAGGCTGCTTCCTCGCCTGCACCTTCTGGCTGGCCGAGGCGCACGCGCTGCTCGGGCGCAAGGCGTACGCCACGAACATGTTCCAGCAGGCGGTCAAGGGTCTTGACCGTGGGGTCGGCATCTATTCGGAGATGGTCGATCCGCATACGCTGGGATACTTGGGCAACTTGCCACAGGGCCTGACCCACCTGGCGTTGCTCGGTGCAGCCTGCACCCTGTCGGGCGATAGTTGGCAGCGTTGAACACTGGAGCCCCCAGGCAGGTCGGCGTGGTCACTCGGTCGGGTCTTCGGTGTCGATGTAGTGGGGCACCTTGGCCAGCGCGAACTGCCGCTTTTGCTCTGAAACGGCCTGGCGCTTGGGAGGTAGCGGTTCGAGCACCTGCGACTGGCCCGTTTCCAAGGCTTTCTCGATCGCCATCAGCACCCTGACGTCACGCCAACCCTCGTCGCCATCCGGCTCAGGGGCTACGTCGTCGAGGATGCAGTCGGAGAAGTAGGCGGTCTCGCCGGCGAACTGATCCACCACCGGATGCACATGCTCCTGGGTCTGGTCGCCGATGATGGCGCGATAGGTGATCGATACGCCCTCGCCATAGCCGAAACAGGGCGAGGCCTCGATCTCGCCCTCACAGCCAATCAGCTGGAAGCGCTCGCTGCCCGGCAGGCTGTAGCTGACCGTAAACTGCGCGAGCCGCTCGCCGGGGAAACGCAGGGAGACGGTGACCGTGTCCCAGGTTTTCATCTTGTGGCCGGGGGTCCTGACACCCACGGCACTGACCTCGATCGGCTCGTCGGCGAACAGCTGGCGCACCATGTTCAACGGGTATGGCCCCATATCGGCCACAGGCCCGACGGCAAAGCCGTGCTCGGTGCGATGGTTGCTCGCCTTGACCGTCTGGGTGAAAGTGGAGGTGAACAGCCGCGGGTCGCCGAAATCCCCGGCACGAACGCGCTCGATCATTTCCAGCGTTCCCGGCTCGCAGTGCAGCCGGTAGGCGATCATCAGCTTGGCACCGGAGTGCTTGGCCGCCTCGATCATGGCCTGGCAGTCGGCCTCGTTGGTCGCCATGGGTTTTTCCAGCAGCACATGGATCCCGGCTTCCAGCGCGGGCACCACGAACTCGCGGTGGAGGAAATTCGGTGTCGCCACGTAGACCGCATCGACCTCACCCGAGGCCAGCAGCTTGGCGTAGTCCTCGTAGCTGTAGCTCGTCAGCCCGTACGCCTTGGCCAGGCGATCGGCCTTGACCGGATCGCCCGTCACCAGGGCGGTGATGACCGAATTGCGTGTCTGGCCTACGCCAGGCATGAACGCGCCTTGGGAAATCGAACCGCCACCGACCACGGCGTAACGGATTCTGCCTTGTGTGTCAGGCATCCTGAGGTCTCCTTGTCGATGGGCAAACGACGGATTGCCCTTACAACGTGAGCCTGCGAATGGGCTGTGAGTTCCGTTGGATTTGCCTGGCTAATCCAGCGGCCGCCGGCTCCAGACCCAGCCGCAGTCCCGAAGACAAATTTCGCCTGCTGCCCCGGCATGAGTTAGCCGCGCAGTGCATTAAAAATCGCTTTGTATTTTCACACCCACTACCCAAGCGCTATCCACCTCGCTGACACCGCCGGGGTTGTGCACATACTGGATGTTCGGCCGGACCACCAGCCAGCGTGCAGCCTGCACGCCATAGTAGAGCTCGGCGTCGTACTCGTTGCCCCGCAGCGGTTGGTAAGCCGGGTCGTCATAGTCGGTCTGCTGGTTGGCAGCATTGAGCAAGCGCTGGTTATCGCGGTACCTGGAGTTGGTGTGGATGCGCGCCACGCCAAAACCGATATCGTCCTCGGGACGCGCGTCGAACAGGCCCTTGTAGGTAAGCCCAGCCTGGATGAAATGCCCCACCTGGCTGGTTTCCCGGTCTTGCACAGTGAGGTTGGCAAACAGCGATAGACCGCGGCGAGGGTCACCCCCATGGGCGGTTACCTGCTGTTGGGCAACCAGCCAGTAACCATGCTTGCTATCGCGCATGCGCAAGGAACTGTCCAGGTCTGCCGGTACCTCGCGGCTGTTCACGTCCCGGGCATCCGCGGTGCTGTAGTAGGCTCCGATCCGGTATTCGCCCGGCAACTGGTTGACGTTGGGTTTCCACACCAGCTCCACCGGCAGGATCAGGCCTTTACCGCCACTGAAGTTGAGCTTGAAACCATTGTTGTCTTCTAGCAACGAAGGATTGTGTTCGAAGACGCCGACCTGCGCGAACAGCGCTGGCGTCAGTCGGTACTTCACACGTCCGGCCCACTGCGCGATCGGCCAGTTATACCAAGTGTTGCTGCCCGCCCAGTTGCCCATCTGAGACCCGCACAGGGCCAGGTTCTGGAAGTCGCAGGGGAAGCTGTTGAAGTCCTCACCTTCACCGAAACGACCGAACTTGATATCCAGCTCACGTTCGAAAAAGGACTTGCTGATCCACATCTGGGTCAAGCGCCAGGTCTGCCCCCTCCCCCAGACTTCCTGGTTGGAAGAATACATCGGTGCCCGTGGGTCGCTGATACGGTCGTTGCTGATATTGCGGCCTTCACGTTCGGTGATCGCCAGCTTGAAAATCCCGTCTTGCCAACCCAGGATCTTTTCCAGGTCCAGCTGGGCGCCCAGGGTGAACTGGCCACTCCAACGCACAGTGCGGTCCTTGTCGTAGCCGCCATTGGCGTTGTAGCCGAGCTCGCCGACATAGTTGAGGGTGAAGTCATAGCCCTTTTCCAGCAGTTCGGTCCGGGTTGCGCCCCAATCGCCAGTCATGCCTGGCGCATCCGGAGCGAACATCCCGGCGGCCTGGACCGCATGGCTCGGCGCCAATGTCATGGCCGTGACCACGGCCCCCGTTAACCAGGCACAGTTCTGCCTGCCGCGCCGTTCAGCGTTATTCATCATGTGGCAACCTCTGTTGTTATTGTCGTTGGTGCACGATCGATCGCCGCGGCCCGTCGACACAGACCGCAGCGATACGCTTGCGGTGTTGCTAGGCCGGCGCTACAGGGCGGCTTGCAGTTCAGGCAGCGCCTCGAACAGGTCGGCGACCAGGCCGTAGTCGGCGACCTGGAAGATCGGCGCCTCCTCGTCCTTGTTGATCGCGACGATCACCTTGGAGTCCTTCATGCCCGCCAGGTGCTGGATCGCGCCCGAGATACCGACGGCGATGTACAGCTGCGGCGCGACGATCTTGCCGGTCTGGCCGACCTGCATGTCGTTGGGCACGAAGCCTGCGTCGACCGCGGCGCGCGAGGCACCGACCGCCGCGCCGAGCTTGTCGGCCAGGGCATACAGGTG
>Ga0160433_100569_pt1 | contig 15988 bp, 13 predicted proteins | sample HID1972K_E0MG_FD_108235 | JGI IMG/M metagenome (GOLD analysis project Ga0160433, IMG submission 108235) | Enriched pill bug-associated microbial communities from UW Madison campus, WI, USA - HID1972K_E0 MG | ecosystem: Host-associated > Arthropoda: Insects > Digestive system > Unclassified ... | reverse complement strand
CTCCCGTAGGAGTCTGGACCGTGTCTCAGTTCCAGTGTGGCTGATCATCCTCTCAGACCAGCTACGGATCGTCGCCTTGGTGGGCCTTTACCCCGCCAACTAGCTAATCCGACATCGGCTCATTCAATCGCGCAAGGCCCGAAGGTCCCCTGCTTTCACCCGAAGGTCGTATGCGGTATTAGCGTAAGTTTCCCTACGTTATCCCCCACGAAAAAGTAGATTCCGATGTATTCCTCACCCGTCCGCCACTCGCCACCCAGAGAGCAAGCTCTCCTGTGCTGCCGTTCGACTTGCATGTGTTAGGCCTACCGCCAGCGTTCACTCTGAGCCAGGATCAAACTCTTCACTTAAAACTGCATAGCCCGAAGGCCAAGATTTAAAGCTGCAGATGAATGATTCCGGCAACGTATCGCTTGCTATAAAACAATTGATGTATTGCTTGATCAAACGTCTGCAAGATGGACAAGTCATCCTTCCTGCAGGCGCCTTCACAATATACCTGCGCATACTTTCAAAGATCGGAGGAAGCGGCCTCAGCGCCGTTCCCGTGTGCTGCAACGTTTCCGTCGTAGCGAGCCGCCCATTATAGCCGGCTTTTCCGCCTCGTCAACACCTTTTTTCAAGGCCGTCTCACCGAAGTGGACGTTGTTGCCGATGCTGCTCCGACGTCCAGCCCGTAGGCATTCCGTCGTTGCGAGCCGCCTATTATGGCGGGTTTTTCGCTTCCGTCAACACCTTCGTTCGATCATCTCGTCCGGCGGTGGTGGCGTTCCCTTTGTCGCTGGAGCGCCGTGTCGGCGACCCCTGCGACGGGGGAGGGAAAGTATGGCCCCTACCGGGTTGGATTGGAAGGGGGTGTGACGGTTTTTTTCGCAGGCATGTGCCGGGGACCTGGATGGGGGGAAGAGCGTGACGACCAACGGTCGTCACCCACCCTGGGCGCCCGTCAGGCGATCAGCCGGCAACCAGCAACACGCGGGCAAAAGTGCGCTTGCCCACCTGCAGCAGGCCTTCGAATCCGGGCTGCAGCGCCTGCTGCGCATCCTCCACGACGACACCATCCACTTTCACCGCGCGCTCCCTGAGCTTGCGGTTGGCCTCCGAATTGCTCGGGGTCAGCCCGGCGGCGGTGAGCAGCGCGGCGATCCGCAGGCCCTCGGCCGGCACCGGCACTTCCTGCAGCGGCAGCTGGGTGATGTCGCCCTGCCCGGTCACCGCCGCGTTCCAGCCCGCGATCGCCTGCTCGGCAGCGGCGGCGTCATGGAAACGGGTGGCCAGCTCACGCGCCAGGCGCAGCTTCACCTCACGGGGATTGAGTTCGCCGGCGGCGATGCGCCCGCGCAGGGAAACCGCTTCGGCCTGGCCGATATCGAAGGACAGCAGCTCGATCCACCGCCACATCAGGGCGTCGTCGATCTTCATGGTCTTGGTGACGATGTCGATCGCCGGCTCGCTGACACCAATATAGTTGCCCAGCGACTTGGACATCTTGTTGACCCCGTCCAGCCCTTCCAGCAACGGCATGGTCAGCACCACCTGCGGCTTCTGTCCGTGGCTTTCCTGCAGGCCGCGACCCATCAGCAGGTTGAACTTCTGGTCGGTGCCGCCCAGCTCGACGTCGGCCTCCAGCGCGACCGAGTCATATCCCTGTACCAGCGGATAGAGGAATTCATGGATGGCAATCGACTGCTGCGCGGCATAGCGCTTGGCGAAATCGTCGCGTTCCAGCATCCGCGCCACGGTGTGCTGGCCGGCCAGCCGGATCATGTCGGCCGCGCTCATCTTCCCGAACCATTCCGAGTTGAAGCGCACCTCGGTCTTTTCGCGGTCCAGGACCTTGAACACCTGCTCCTCATAGGTGCGCGCATTGGCCAGCACGTCCTCGCGGCTGAGCGGCTTGCGGGTCAGGCTCTTGCCGGACGGATCGCCGATCATGCCGGTGAAGTCGCCGATCAGGAAGATGACCTGGTGGCCGAGGTCCTGGAACTGGCGCAGCTTGTTCAACAGCACCGTATGGCCCAGGTGCAGGTCGGGCGCGGTGGGATCGAAGCCCGCCTTGATGCGCAGCGGCGTGCCGCTTTCCAGGCGCGCACGCAGATCCTCGAGCTTGAGGATCTCGTCGGCTCCGCGGCCGATCAGGGCAAGGGCTTCTTCAATGGACGACACGTGACTACTCCCGGCAAAGGCCGCTTTCTACGGTGGGGTGTTAATACCAAGTTAACCGTATCGGCTTCACAAAATCCAATAGGCACAAGGGTTTGACGCGGTTTTAAGAGGTGTCTATGGTAACCGGCGATCCAGCCCGCGCTCCCGGGCCGCCAGGAAAAAACGTCTGATGCTCAATTCCGATCACGGCCGCGCGCGCAAACAGCGCTTCAAGGAACGGCTGCACGTCCTGCATGACAACGCCCTGCACCGGAAGCTCAGGCAACACCTCCCCGCTGCATTCAATGAACGCTGGACACGGCGGCACTGGATGCATGCCAGTCTGTTCGCGACCATTGGCGCGCTGGTGGCCACGATCGTGCCGGGCTTCTCCAGCACCATCGACTCCCCGTTCCCCGATGCGCATACCAGCCTGGCCCTGCCGCTGCCGCCGATCGCCGATGCGCGCCGCCAGCACACCGCCGGCGACAGCTGGCAGGTGCTGCGCGTCCAGCGCGGGCAGACCCTGAGCGACCTGTTCGACCAGGCCGGGATTCCGGCGACCACGATGCACCGCGTGCTGGACCATCCCGGCGCACGCGAGGCGCTGGTGAAGCTGCGCCCGGGCACCGAGATCGCCTTCGACCTGCCGTTGTCCGGCGAACTGCGTTCGATCCGCTTCAACCGCGATGAAGACCACCGCGTCGAACTGGCACTGGCCGGCGACCAGATCAGGGAGACAGTGAGCAAGCGCGAGACCAGCACCCGCACCGTGGTCACCAGCGGCGAGATCACCAGCTCGCTGTACGCCGCCGCGCGCAAGGCCGGGCTGTCACCGTCGGCGATCGCGACGATGACCGATGAGATCTTCAAGTACGACATCGACTTCTCGAAGGACCTGCAGCCCGGCGATCGCTTCAGCGTGGTGATGGACGAGACCTGGCGCGAAGGCGAGAAGGTGGATACCAGCAAGGTCCTGGCCGCCACCTTCAGCAGTCGCGGCAAGACCTATTCCGGCTTCCGCTTCGATCGCAACGGCAAGGCCGAGTATTTCGACATCAACGGGCGTCCGTTGAAGAAGAGCTTCATCCGCATGCCGATCCAGTTCGCGCGCCTGAGCTCCACGTTCGGCGCGCGCCACCATCCGGTGCTGGGCAAGATGCGCATGCACAAGGGCGTGGACTATGCCGCACGCACCGGCACCCCGATCATGGCGGCCGGCGATGCCCGCGTGCAGTTCGCCGGCGTGCAGCGCGGCTACGGCAACGTGGTGATCCTCGACCACGGCCGCGGCCACACCACCCTGTACGGGCACATGTCCCGCTTCGCCAAGATCAAGACCGGGCAGAAGGTCAGCCAGGGCACGGTCATCGGCTACGTCGGCTCCACCGGACTGGCGACCGGCCCGCACCTGCACTACGAATTCCGCGTCAACGGCGTGCACCGCAATCCACTGCAGGTGACCATGCCGCCGCCGGAACCGCTGCGCGGCGCCGAGCTGGTCGCGTTCCGGGCGCAGACCTCGCCGGCGATGGCGCGCATCCAGGGCATGGAGAAGATGATCTACGCCGATGCCAGCCCGGCACCGAAGGCGCGCCAGGCCGCCGCCGACACCGAGGTCGCCAGCACGGCACCTGCCGGCAACGGCAACAAGCGCGGCTGAGCCCCGCAGCCAGCACGTTGACGAGCATCGACAGGGCGCCCAAGCTGGCGCCCTCCTCGTTCCTGGAGCCGCGATGGCCGCCCCGCATGATCCCGCCAACCCGCTTTACCTGGGCCTGATGTCGGGCACCAGCGCCGATGGCATCGACGCGGCGCTGGTGCAGTTTCCCGAATCCGGTGGCTGCCGTTTCGTCGATGGCCTGACCGCGGAATGGGAACCATCGCTGCGCGAGCGGCTGGTCGCGCTCGGCGAGGGCGCCGAGCTGGGCTCGCTGGATGAGCTGGGCGATCTCGATGCCCGCATCGGTACAACCTTCGCCGATGCCGCGGTGGCGCTGCTGGCACAGGCCGGGATCGTCGCAGCGGCGGTGCGTGCGATCGGTTCGCACGGGCAGACGGTACGCCACCGTCCTCGCGCGGCACGGCCCTTCACCCTGCAGCTGGGCGACGCCAACCGCATCGCAGAACGTACCGGCATCACCACCGTGGCCGACTTCCGCCGCCGCGATGTCGCCGCCGGCGGCCAGGGCGCCCCGTTGATGCCGGCCTTCCACCTGGCCATGCTCGGTGCCGCCGACGAAGACCGCGCGGTGCTCAACCTCGGCGGCATCGCCAACCTGACCCTGGTCCCGCGCGAGGGCACGCCGCTGGGATTCGATACCGGCCCGGCCAACGCCCTGCTCGATGCCTGGTGCCAGCGCCACACCGGCCGGCCGTTCGACGCCGACGGGGCGTTCGCGGCCAGCGGCGCGGTGGATGAGGCCCTGCTGGCGCACTGGCTGGCCGATCCCTGGTTCGCGCTGCCGCCGCCGAAAAGTACCGGCCGTGAGCAGTTCCACCTGGCGTGGGCCGAAGCGGGCATCACTCCCGGACGCCATGCCGCCGCCGATGTGCAGGCGACGCTGCTGGAGCTGAGCGCGGCGACGGTGGCCGACGCGCTGCTGCGCCACCAGCCAGCGACGCGCCGGGTGCTGGTGTGTGGAGGCGGGGTGCGCAACGGGCAGTTGATGCGCCGGCTGGGCGCGCGCCTGCCGGGCGTGGTGGTGGAATCCAGCGCGGTGCATGGGCTGGATCCGGATTACATGGAAGCGATGGGCTTTGCGTGGCTGGCCCGGCGCACGCTGGACGGGCTGGCGGGCAACCTGCCCAGCGTTACCGGGGCGCGCGGTCCACGCATCCTGGGGGCGATCCATCCGGGTTGAAGGTGTGCAGGGCCCGGCGCTACGCCCGCGGGGTCAGAAGCCGTGGCCGGCGGGCAGCGCCTGCAGTGCGGCGATGGCTTCGGACAACGCCTCCACTTCAGGATCGACAAAGCCGCTGCGCACTTCCAGCTCGGTGGAGAACAGCCCCTGCTCAAGCAGCGCCACGCAGGTCTGCGCCTGCGTCCAGCCACGGGCGACCGACAGGCGCGCGATCCGCTCCAGCATCATTGCATCCATGTCCCGCAGCAACAGGTCCGCCATGCTCCCTCCCCATTCCCGGCACCGTCCCCACGGCGCCGACAGGCGATCATCCCCTACAGCGGGCGGGCAGGCAATGATCGTGCCGGCGGCACTGTTCAGGTCAGCGGCGCACCACGATCGGACAGGCGCGGCCACAGCCAGGCAAGCAGCAGCAGCGTCGGGACCACGGTCACCGCGCTGAGCATGAAGAAGACGCTGTACGAGGTCGCCTCCACGATGTAACCGGATACGCCGCCGACGAACTTGCCCGGCAGGTTGGCCAGCGACACCAGCAACGCGTACTGGGTGGCGGTGAAGTTGCGGTCGGTCAGGGAAGACATGAAGGCCACCAGCACCGTCCCGGCAAAACCCTGGAACAGGTTGTCGGCACAGAGCGCTGCATAGAACGCCCACAGCTGGCCGGGATTGTGCGCCATCAGCAGGAACGCCAGGTTGGACAGCGCGACGCCGAGCGCCGCCACCAGCAGCATGCGGCGAAAACCGAACGCCGCCACCGCGATACCGCCCAGGAACGCGCCACCGATGCCCATCCACACGCCGAACAGCTTGGACACGGTGGCGATGTCGGCCTTGTCGAAACCCGAGTCCAGGTAGAACGGACCGGCCATCACGCCGATCACCTGGTCGGGGAATTTGTACAGCCCGACGAACGCGAGCAACGCCAGCGCCAGCACGACGCCATTGCGGCTGAAGAAACTGGTGATCGGCCGGACGAACGCTTCGGCGACATCGATGTGGCGCTGCACCGCCTGCGCCGGACGTGCCGGCTCGCGGCAGAACACGGTCGCCAGGATCGGCAGCAGCATCAGCGCGGCCATCGCCAGGTAGGCGACGATCCAGCCTTCGAACTGGGCCAGGTACAGCGCACCGGCGCCGGCCAGGATCAGGCCGATGCGATAACCCAGCGTATAGGTCGCCGCCAGCGCCGCCTGGGCGGTTTCCGGAGCGATTTCGATACGGTAGGCATCCACCACCGAATCCTGGGTGGCGCCTGCGAACGAAGCCAGCAGCACCCAGGCCACCAGTGGCCATACGCCCTGCTCCGGACGTACGAACGCCAGCGCCACCAACCCGAGCAGCACCAGCACCTGCGAGGCCAGCAGCCAGGAACGGCGGCGGCCCATGAAGGCCAGCAGGGGCAGCGCGTAGCGGTCCAGCACCGGGGCCCATACGAACTTGAGCAGATAGAAGAAGCTCGCCAGGCTGATCAGGCCGATGCTGCCGAGGTCCAGGCCGACGTCGCGCAATCGGGTGGACAGCGTCTGCGAGGCGATCAGCAGGAACGGCAGCCCGCTACCGAAGCCCAGCAACGCCATGGTCAGCGCCGAAGGCGTGCCGAAGGCACGCTTGATGCCGGCCCAGCCCTTGTAGGACGTCGCGGCGGGCGCTTCGCTCACGGCGCGTAGTCCACGCTGAACGGCGCGTGGTCGGAGAACCGCTCATCGCGGTAGATCGAGCAGCCGCGCAGGCGGTCGTGCAGGCCCGGACTGACGAACTGGTAATCGATGCGCCAGCCGACGTTGTTGGCACGCGCCGCGCCGCGGTTGCTCCACCAGGTGTAATCCTCGCCGGTGGGGTTGAGCAGGCGGTAGGCATCGGCCCAGCCGCGGCCGGTGGCCAGGTCGGTGGCCTGGCCATGGTCGGCGCACAGGGCGTTGAGCCAGTCGCGCTCCTCGGGCAGGCAGCCGGAGTTCTTCTGGTTCGACTTCCAGTTGCGGATGTCCAGCGCCGAACGGACGATGTTCCAGTCGCCGCACAGTACGTAATCGCGGCCGCTGTGCAGCCACTGGTCGAGGATCGGCCGCAGCCATTCCATCACTTCGAACTTGAAGCCCTGGCGCAGGTCGCCGGAGCTGCCGGACGGGATGTAGAACGACACCACGCTGAGGTTGCCGTAGCGGGCCTCGATGTAGCGCCCTTCTTCATCGAACGGTGCCCAGCCCAGCGAGGTCAGCACCTGGTCCGGCTCGCGCCGGCTGTAGATGGCCACGCCGCTGTAGCCCTTCTTGGTGCTGGCGTCGCGGTAGAAGCAATGGTGGCCGTCGGGACGGAACATCGGGTCGGACAGCTGGGATTCCTGCGCCTTGGTTTCCTGCAGGCAGAGGATGTCGGCGTCCTGGGCGCGGAACCAGTCCAGGAAGCCCTTGCTGGCGGCCGAACGGATGCCGTTGGCGTTGAAGCTGATGATGCGCATGCGTGGCGTCGGGTTGCGGCGGAAACCGCCCAAGCATACCGGTTCGGCGCCGCCGCGCCGACCGCGCAAGGGACGCCGGAGCCGCCATGCAGTACGCTTTGCGCTCCAGAATGAAGATAGATCGAGTTTGATGAGCGACCATCGCCACCGTTTCCTGCAGCTGGCCCTGACCGCCGACGCGCTGCGCTTCGGCCAGTTCACCCTCAAGTCCGGCCGCCTGAGTCCCTATTTCTTCAATGCCGGGCGCTTCGATTCCGGCTCCAGCATGGCCCAGCTGGCGCTGTGCTACGCCGATGCCGTCGATGCCGCCGGCCTCAAGTACGACGTGGTGTTCGGCCCGGCCTACAAGGGCATCCCGCTGGCCACCGCGATGGCCTGCGAGCTGGCCCAGCGCGGCCGCGACCTGCCGTTGTCGTTCAACCGCAAGGAAGTGAAGGACCACGGCGAAGGCGGCCAGCTGATCGGCGCGGACATGACCGGCAAGCGCGTGCTGATCGTCGATGACGTCATCACCGCCGGCACCGCGATCCGCGAGGCCATGGCCATCATCCGCGCCGCCGGCGGCATTCCGTCGGGCATCGTGGTCGCCCTGGACCGCCAGGAGATCGCCTCGGACACCGATCCGCGCTCGGCCGCCCAGGCGGTTGCCGAAGAAGCCGGGATCCCGGTCGTCGCGGTGGCCACCATGGCCGACCTGCTTGATTTTGCTTCCGGAAACCCGGAACTTGTCGGCTACCGCCAGCCGCTGGAGGATTATCGCTCCAGGTACGGCAGCCGGCCCACGCGCTGAACGACCCAAGGGGGGGGTGGTCGCATGTCCAAGGCCTTGTCGAAGGTCGCCATCACGCTGCTGCTGGTGCTGCCCTGCGTGGCCGCCGCGCAGCAGGCCGGGAAACGCCCCGCGCGTCCCGGCGATGCACCGGCGAAGAAGCTTTACTGCTGGAACGATGGCAAGGAGCGCATCTGCAGCGATGCGCTCCCGGCTGACGCGGTCAACAACGCGCGCGAAGAGTTCAACGCCAGCAGTGGCCTGCGCAGCGGCCAGGTGCAGCGTGCGCTCAACGAAGACGAGCGCACCGAGGCGGCCGTCGCCGAGGCGCAGCTGAAACTGGATGCGATGGCACTGGAAACCCGCCAGCGTACCGAGCAGGCGATGCTGTCCACCTACGCCAGCGAAGCGGACCTGCGCCGTGTCTTTTCCGAGCGCGTGGCCATCCTCGACAACAACGTCACCACCGCCAGCTACAACGTGGCCAGCCTGCGCGAGGCGCTGTTCACCGCGCTGGCCAGCGCCGGCGACAGCGAGCTGGCCGGGCGTCCGGTCGGTGAGAAACTGGCCAGCACGATCCACAGACGGCATGCCGAACTGATGGCGCAGCAGCGCATGCAGGCCACCTTCGAGCGCCAGCGCCAGGAGCTGGATACGGAAGTGGAAGAGACCGTGCAGCGGTTCCGGTTGCTGAAGGGCGCGTCTTCGTAGCGTCGGGCTCTGCCCGACCCAAGTGTGGTCCGCAACCTCAGGATGCGCAGCCGGGCAGAGCCCGGCTCCATGCGCCACGCGCTCAGAATGGCAGCGTGGCCTCGCCCAGCAACGGTTGCAGCTGGTTGCGGAACAGCGCCTTGATGCGCTCCAGCGCGGCTTCGTCGTCGGCTTCGAACCGCAGCACCAGCACCGGCGTGGTATTGGATGCGCGCACCAGGCCCCAGCCATCGGGGAAGTCCACGCGCAGGCCGTCGATGGTGGAGAGGCGCCCACCCACGAACGGATTCTCCTCACCCTGGGCGGCGCTGACCACCAGCGATACCAGCGCGTGCGGCGTTCCATCGGCCACCGGCACCTTGATCTCCGGCGTGGCCACGCTCTGCGGCAGTTCCTCCAGTACTTCCTGCGGCGATTCATCGCGCAGCGCGAGGATTTCCAGCAGCCGGGCGGCGGCATACAGGCCATCGTCGAAGCCGAACCAGCGTTCGCGGAAGAAGAAGTGGCCGCTCATCTCGCCGGCCAACTCCGCATCGGTCTCGGCCATCCTGGCCTTGATCAGCGAATGGCCGGTCTTCCACATCATCGGGCTGCCCCCCTGGCGCAGCACGAAATCGGCCAGCTTGCCGGTGCACTTTACGTCGTAGATCACCATCGCACCCGGATTGCGCAGCAGCACGTCGGCGGCGAACAGCATCAGCAGGCGGTCGGCATGGATGATGCTGCCGTCCGGCGTCACCACGCCCAGGCGATCGCCATCGCCGTCGAAGGCCACGCCGAGGTCGGCTCCGAAACGCTTGACGGTCTGCACCAGGTCCTGCAGGTTGCCTGGCTCGCTGGGATCGGGATGGTGGTTCGGGAAGGTACCGTCCACGTCGCAGTAGAGCGGAATCACTTCGGCCCCGATCGCCTGCAGCAGCGGCTCGACAAGCGCGCCGGCCACGCCGTTGCCGGCATCGGCGACCACCTTCAACGGCCGCTCCAGCTGCACGTCGTCGGCAATGCGGCGCACATAATCGTCGTTGACGTCACGCTGCTGGTACGAGCCCGGCTCGGGCGAATGCGCCAGGCGGCCTTCGACGATGCGCTTGTACAGCGCGGTCACCGCTTCGCCGGACAGTGTCTGTCCCCCGATCACGATCTTGAAGCCGTTGTACTCCGGCGGGTTGTGGCTGCCGGTCACCGCCACGCAGCTGCCGGCACGCAGGTGATGGCTGGCGAAGTACACCACCGGCGTCGGCGCCAGGCCGATGTCGAGCACATCGCAGCCGGCGCGGCGCAGGCCCTCGGCCAGGCCCGCGGCCAGCTCCGGACCGGACAGGCGTCCATCGCGCCCGATCACCACTTCGCGCAGGCCCTGCTCGAGGATTTCACTGCCGATCGCCTGGCCGATCAGCGCAGCCACCTTCGGGGTCAGTTCTTCGCCGACCACGCCGCGGATGTCGTAGGCACGGAAGATGCCGGCGGCCAGCGTCGCGGCGGCGTCGGGCACCACGGCGACGGTTGCGGTGGCCGTCGCGGGCGCTTCGGCAGCGGACTGCGCGAGGCTTTCGCCCAGCGTCGGCCCGTGTTCCTCGGCGTCCTCGCGGCCGGCCCGTTTCGGCAGTGGCAGCCGCGACTTGCCGACCAGCAGCAGCACCGCGATCAGTACCAGCAGCAGGCCCACGATGGAGGAACCGAGTGCCCCCAGGCCGAATGGCCCGGCCTCGACGGAGGGAACGCCCGCGGCCAGGCGCAGGCTGCTGTTGGCGATCGGGCGCGCCAGCACTTCGCCGCTTTCGGCCAGACCGCGATTTCCACGTTCGAGCACGTTGTAACTGCCCTGGCGCAGCGCCAGATAACCTTCGCCGGGCGCCCGCACCGCATCCAGCGGACCGGTCAGCTGCATCAACGGCTGGCGCACATAGGCCACGCCCTGGCCGAGCGGCCCCAGCGAAACCTGCCTGGCCAGGCCCAGCCGGGCACCGTCGCCATCGCGGATCACGCGCGCTACCGTCGCGTCGCTGCCGAGCGCGGCTTCCAGCAGCGCCAGGCGTGAATAACCGAAGGCCCTGGGATCGGCATACGCCACTTCCAGCGACGCCGGAAACACCTGCGCGGCCTCGACGCCATTCCACCCTTCGCGCAGCGCCAGCGCGGCCGCGGCCGGATCGCCAGCGGCCAGCGACTGCTGCACGCGGTCCGACTGCAGGTGCTTGGTGAACTGCGCCAGCTGCCCATCCAGCGCGGCCTGCAGGCCCTGCACCGCGGTATCGCGCGCCCTCTCCAGCTGCGCGCCGGTCGTTGCCTGGCGCCACTGCTGCACGGCACTCCACCCGAACCACAGCGCCAGCAGCACCAACATGGCTGCCAGCAGTCGTCCGGTCCGTGCGTTGTCCGCCGCTCCCTTCCCCTTGCTGCCGATCATCATTCCCCCTGGTCAGCGCACTCCGGTGTGGCCGAATCCACCCGATCCCCGTGCACTGTCGCTGAAAGTATCCACTACCTGCAGGCCAACGCGCACGATCGGCAGGATCACCAGCTGTGCGATGCGGTCGCCGGGTTCGATGGTGAATGCCTCGCGGCCACGGTTCCAGGTGCTGATCAGCAAGGGCCCCTGGTAATCCGCATCGATCAGGCCGGTGCCGTTGCCCAGCACGATGCCGTGGCGGTGACCCAGCCCGGAACGCGGCAGGATCACCGCGCACAGGTTCGGATCGGCGACATGGATGGCCAGGCCGCTGGGAATCAGGGCGGTGTCACCGGGAAGCAGCGCCAGTGGCGCCTCCAGCGCCGCGCGCAGGTCCATGCCGGCGCTGGCCTCGGTGGCGTAGGCGGGCAACGGCCAGCTGTCGCCGAAACGCGGATCCAGCAGCTTCACCTGCAGCGGCTGCAGCGAAGGATCGGTGGAGCGGGGTACCGTGTTCATGCGCTGAGTCTCTGTGCCACCAGCGCGAGCAGCTGCCCAGCCAGTTCGGTTTTCGATGTTGCCGGGAAGACCTGTTCGCCGTCCTGCCAGTACGCGGTGGCGGCGTTGTCATCGCTTTCGAAACCGGCGCCGGCCTGGCCGACCTGGTTGGCGATCACCAGGTCCAGGTGCTTGTCCACCAGCTTGCCACGCGCGTACTTCTCCACATCGTGGGTTTCGGCGGCAAAGCCGACCACCAGCTTCAGCGACTGGGTCTGTGCGGCAACCTCGGCCAGGATATCCGGGGTGCGCACCAGCTCGACCACCAGCGACTGGCTGTCGGCGGTCTTCTTCAGCTTCTGCGGAGCGACCTGGCGCGGCGTGTAATCGGAGACCGCGGCGGCACCGATGTAGATGTCGGCCGGCAGGGCCGCCAGCACCGCGTCACGCATCTGCGCGGCCGACCGCACATCCACCCGCTCCACGCCGGTCGGCGTGGCCAGCTGCACCGGACCGCTGACCAGCACCACGCCGGCACCGAGGCGCGCGGCGGCGGCGGCGAGCGCGAAGCCCATCTTGCCGCTGCTGCGGTTGCCGACGTAGCGCACCGGGTCGATGTCTTCATAGGTCGGGCCTGCGCTGATGACCACGCGCAGGCCGGCCAGCGACGAATCCGCGGCATCCGGGGTATCCAGGGCGCGCGCACCACCTTCGGCCGCGACCAGCGCCGCGACGATGTCGCCGGGCTCGCTCAGGCGTCCGGGGCCGGATTCGCCTTCGGCCAGCGGACCGTCCACCGGGCCGACCACCTGCGCACCGCGTTCGCGCAGCAGCGCGATGTTGGCCTGGGTGGCCGGGTGCAGCCACATGCGGTGGTTCATCGCCGGGCACACGGTGAGCGGCGCGGTGCTGGCAAGGCACAGCGTGGTCACCAGGTCGTCGGCCTGGCCGTGCGCCAACCGTGCCAGCAGATCGGCGGTGCCCGGCGCGATCACGATGCGCTCGGCCCAGCGTGCCAGTTCAATGTGGCCCATCGCCTGCTCGGCGGCGCTGTCCCACAGCGTGGTGCGCGTCGGCTGGCCGGACAGGGCCTGGAAGCTCAAGGGGGTGACGAACTGCTGCGCGCCGGCGGTCATCGCCACCTGGACCTGCGCACCCGCATCACGCAACCGGCGTACCAGTTCCAGTGCCTTGTAGGCGGCAATGCCACCCCCGACACACAGCAGGAGCCTGCGTCCGTCCAGCGGCCGCTGCAGCGCCGGGGAAGCCTTGGGTGAGTCTGCCACCGGGAAAATCCTATGCACACAAAGCCATTAGCTTACCCGAAGGGCCGTTGATCGCCTTATGGCGCCGGATATGACCGGCGGACATAAGTACATGCGTGACCGTCGATCCAGAATGATCGATGCCGACCTCGCGCCCCTCGGGAACCAGCTGCCGCCGGCCCCGACCTGATGCAGGAAGTGCAATGTTCATCCGCACCATCATCGCCGACGACCATCCGATCATCCTGCACGGCGCCCGCGTCCTGCTGCGCAATGCACAGATCGACGTGGTGGGCGAGGCCGCCGGTGGCCGCTCGCTGATGGCGCTGCTGCAGCAGCAGCCGTGCGATGTGGTGCTGACCGACCTGGCGATGCCGGGCGAAGGCCTGGACGGCCGCGAGCTGCTCGACCGCATCCGGTCCACCCACCCGGCCCTGCCGGTGGTCGTGCTGACCGCCACGGCCAGTCCCAGCGTGCTGGTCACGCTGCTGCGCCGGGGCGTGCGCGGGGCGCTGGACAAGACCGCCGACTTCGACGAACTGGCCGCGGCGGTACGCACTGCCGCGGCCGGCCAGACCTACCTCTCGCAGAACCTGCGCTCGCACCTGCAGGAGCGCGACCTGTCCCATCGGGCCCAGCCGATGGCGCTGTCGCGGGGCGAACGCGACGTTCTCGAGGGCCTGCGCAGCGGGCTGAACATCAACGCCATCGCGCAGCGTCGCGGGCGCAGCCCCAAGACCGTGAGCCGGCAGAAATCCGATGCGATGCGCAAGCTGGGGCTGAACAGCAACCATGAACTGCATGCTTTCCTGCAGGCATATCCGATCAGCGGCAACGAGACTTCCTGAGCCTCGCCTGCGCTCGCTTCCGATGGGCGCCGCCCTGTCGACCCGTGAAACTCCAGGCATGGCAATCCATGACTGGCCCGCACAGGAACGCCCCCGTGAACGACTGCTCGCGCAGGGCCCGGCTTCGCTTTCCGACGCCGAGCTGCTTGCACTGTTCCTGGGTTCGGGCACGCGGGGCCGCGACGCCGTGCGGACCGCCCGTGACCTGCTTGCCAAGCATGGCCCGCTGCGCCAGCTGCTGGACCTGCCCGCCGCCAGGCTCGCGGGGCTGCCCGGGCTGGGTCCGGCACGCAGCTGTACCCTGGCCGCCGGCCTGGAGCTGGCACAACGCTACCTGGCCGCACGCCTGCGCGAGGGCGAATGCGTGGGCCGCTCGGCCCATGTCGCCGCGCGCTACCTGCAACACCGTCTCCGCGGCCGGCCAAACGAAGTGTTCGTGGCCCTGTTCCTGGACAACCAGCACCGGCTGCTGGCCTACGAGGAACTGTTCCACGGCACGGTCAACGCCGCGTCCGTCCATCCGCGCGAGGTCGTGCGCCGGGCGCTGGCGCTCAATGCCGCCGCCGTGATCGTCAGCCACAACCATCCTTCCGGTGATCCGGAGCCTTCGGCGACCGACCGCGCCACGACCATCGAACTGCAGCGGGCGCTTGAACTGATCGATGTCAGGCTGCTGGACCACATGGTGGTCGGCGAGGGGCCGCCGGTCTCCTTCGCTGAACGCGGGTGGCTGCCATGACCACCGCCGCTGGGCGGCGCCCGGGCTGCGGCCACCCGCAGCCCGCCCGCCGGAAGAAGATCGGCTAAAATGGGGGATTCCGCCGCTCACCCCATCAGCAGGCCTCGTGAAAAATTTCCTCCGCGCCCTGATCAGCCAAGGCATCGAAGCCCTGCGCGCCAATGGCACCCTGCCCGCCGACACCCTGCCGCCGGAATTCGTGGTCGAACGCCCGAAGACCCGCGATCACGGTGATTTCGCCACCAATGCCGCGATGCTGCTGGCCAAGGCCGCGCGCAGCAACCCGCGCGCCGTCGCCCAGTCGCTGGTGGATGCCCTGCCGGGCAGCGCCGATGTCAGCAAGGTGGAGATCGCCGGCCCGGGCTTCATCAACTTCCATCTGGCGGCCAGCGCATTCCAGCGCGAGGCGGCCAGCGTCATCAAGGAAGGCCACGATTACGGCCGCAACCTGTCCGGCAATGGCCGCACGGTGGGCGTTGAATACGTATCGGCCAATCCGACCGGCCCGCTGCACGTCGGCCACGGCCGCGCCGCCGCCATCGGCGACTGCATCGCACGGGTGCTGGATGCCAATGGCTGGAACGCCAGGCGCGAGTTCTATTACAACGACGCTGGCGTGCAGATCGAGAACCTGGCGCTGTCGACCCACGCACGCCTGAAGGGACTCAAGCCCGACGACGCGGGCTGGCCGGAAGGTGGCTACCGCGGCGACTACATCCAGGACGTCGCCGATGCCTACATGAGCGGTGCCAGCGTGGACCTGGAAGGCACGACGGTGGTCGGCGCGCGCGATGCGGACGACATGGCCGCGATCCGTCGCTTCGCCGTGGCCTGGCTGCGCAACGAGCAGAACCTGGACCTGGCCGCGTTCGGCGTGGATTTCGACATCTACTTCCTGGAAAGCTCGCTGTACAGCGACGGCAAGGTCGCCGAAGCGGTGGCCAGGCTCCAGGCGTCGGGCCATACCTACGAAGAGGGCGGCGCGCTGTGGTTGCGCTCGACCGATTTCGGCGACGACAAGGACCGCGTGATGCGCAAGTCCGACGGCACCTTCACCTATTTCGTGCCTGACGTGGCCTACCACCTGTCCAAGTGGCAGCGTGGCTACGAACGTGCGATCACCGAACTGGGCGCCGACCACCACGGCTCGCTGGCCCGCGTCCGCGCCGGCCTGCAGGCCATGGGGCTGGGCATCCCGCAGGGCTGGCCGGAATACGTGCTGCACCAGATGGTGACGGTGATGCGCGGCGGCGAGGAAGTGAAGCTGTCCAAGCGTGCCGGCAGCTACTTCACCCTGCGCGACCT
>Ga0160433_100567_pt1 | contig 16037 bp, 11 predicted proteins | sample HID1972K_E0MG_FD_108235 | JGI IMG/M metagenome (GOLD analysis project Ga0160433, IMG submission 108235) | Enriched pill bug-associated microbial communities from UW Madison campus, WI, USA - HID1972K_E0 MG | ecosystem: Host-associated > Arthropoda: Insects > Digestive system > Unclassified ... | reverse complement strand
CATTCCACTTAAGTTTTGTGCTTGCGCATCTTTCATAGTAACAATTTTTCCGTCGGTGGCTCTGAAATGTGTAAAATCACCATTCAATCCTTGCGCGTATTCATTCTGAAAATCCGGCAATACCGATGCAGTACCTAGTGAGAAATCAGAATTGAATTGAACATTCATTCCCTTTCCATATTTGCCGGTCTTTGTCGTAATCAAAATCACACCATTACTGCCCCTTTGGCCATATAACGCAGCAGCGTTCGGTCCCTTTAATACCGACATCGTCTCAATATCATCCGGGTTAATATTAGAAATACCATCCCCATAATCCGTTCCACCCCAATTCGTTGCGCCACCAATTGTCTGATTATCGATTGGAACACCGTCAACTACATACAGTGGCTGACTATTCGCAACAAGTGAGTTATTCCCTCTGATTACCACTTTTGCAGAACCGCCTGCACCGGATGCAGCCCTGCTTACCTGAACCCCCGCGACCTTTCCAGATAAAGCATTTGCCACGTTTACTTCATTACCTTGTGTCAGCTCATCACCTTTCAATTCCGTTATTGAATAACCTAAGGCTTTTTTTTCACGCTTTATTCCCAAAGCAGTTATAACCACTTCTCCCAGTAATTCTACATCTTGATTTAATGTTACGGCTATTGATAGCTTATCCATCTGGCTGATGTTATAACCATCCAATACCTGTGTTTCAAATCCTACCGATGTAAAAGTAAAGGAGTATGTTCCTGCAGGTAAACCGCTTGTAGTAAAAATTCCATTTTCGTTGGTACTGACAGTAGTATTGAAATTGGTCGTTTTATTGGTTATCTTAACTGATATTCCAGGCAGTACATTTCCTTCTGAGTCTTTTACTATTCCAGTTACTGAGGCTCCATTTTGTGCACTTACAGATCCTATGAATAGGAAAAGGATGCTAAGAAACGTCAGCGCTTTAAAAAAATAGCTTTTTAAGTGTAATTTTTCTTTCATGCTTTTAATAATTAGTGATTGATTGGTTTTATTGTTTAATTCCTTGATAAATTACTTCGTAATGATTGTTTTCCTTTTTTATCAGTTGTAGATAGTTTAAACTGACTATTTCTTCCAAAATTGGCATTACCATTTCTTTACTTCTTTTAAATGAGCCTGTGAAATACATATCGTTTACGACATCTTTATCGAATGAAATGGTGATTAAAAATTCTGATTCAAGTTTTCTGAATATATTCTCCAAAGGTTCATTTTTAAATACGATTATCTTCTCATTTGTATTAACTTCACGTATTGACTTTTGTAATTCTTTCGTTCTTAACTTAATTTTTTCTACTGGAGTTAATTGCGCGATCAGAGAAGTTCTGTTTACTAAAAGTTGCTCTCCAGGTTTTAAAACAGACCCCGTTGGCTGAATCACAACGCTGCCACTATGCAGGAAAATTTTCACATCGTCCATACTTTCAAAGGCAGAAACCGTAAATTCAGTGCCCAATGCGGTTGTTTTAATCCCATAGGTAAATACATTAAAAGGCCTTAAGGAATCTTTTGCTACCTTAAACATTGCTTCACCTTTCAAATAGAAATTTCTCCTATCCTTTTCTAAATTTTCCAAAAACCTTATTTCACTTTTAGGCTTTAAAGTAATCTCAGAGCCATCTTTAACTGGCAAAATCATATCATCATTACCAAAGTTTATATACATCTGAGTATAAGCATTCTCCACAACGGGTTCTTTGGGAGGCTCTCTGATAAACCAATAAGCTATAAAAGAAATCAATAAGATAGTCGCTGCAAACCGTGACACCCAAAGTTCAATCCTAATAGGCCTTTTGAATCCGAGCCTTTCTTTCACTTTGACATAAACCTTTTTCTTTTCCGTAGAACCAATAATGGTATAATTATCCCAAAGCTCGTTATGAAGGAACCGATCTAGTTTCTCTGGATTCTCCTGAAGAAATTTGAACACTGCTTCCGCTTCCTCTTCGGAGCACCGATTTAATAAAAACTTTTCTATAAGTGATTTATTGACCTTCATACAAGAGTAATTCGTTCGTAAACGCAATTACCCCTAATGAGAAAGAAATATAGTTTGTTATTAAGAATTAAAAATCACAAAAATGGCAAGTATTTGACGAAGATGTTTGATCGCCAGTGATATATGATTCTCCACAGTTCTAGGAGAAACAGAAAGTATCTCAGCTATTTCCTTATAAGAGAGATTTTCTACTCGGCTCATAATAAATATTGCTTTCCGCTTTGGCGGCATCTTATTTATAATAGCAAAAACCGACTCCAACTCATCCTTTTGCTCAAGCCTTTCATTAGAGTACTCTAAACAATATTTATTTTCTAATGATTCCAAATATTTTCTCCTGTGTGCTTCTTTTCTAAGCTCATCAATAAAAAGACTTTTAGTCATTCTATAAAGTTGCACCTCAAGAGAATATTCTATTGAAAGACGATCTCTTTTTTCCCATAATTTAACAAAAACTTGTTGCACTACCTCTTCTGATACGATTTCCGATTTACATTGGTTAAAAACGAAACTATATACCTTGTCAAAGTAGGTATTGTAGACTTTCTCAAAAGTAATCTTACAACCATTTTTGATTGCTATAATATCATTCATAGATTAAAAGATGATAAATAGAACTTTAAATACCATAATTCAGGTTTCCATAGAGGATTGACACCAAAATACAAAATTAGTCTATAGCATTTCGCAAACGCTTAAAAATAATCATTTAAACAATTGTCATATCCTTTCCCTCTTCTTAAATGGGTTTATAATCCATCAAGTCGATATTGAAATTAATTTATTTTTATTGTATATTTGATTTTATATATAGTCTATTATTTTAATAGTCTATTCACAAAATCTTAAAATAAATCATTATGAGTTTACGATTAGGGGACACGGCACCCAATTTTAAAGCCGTTACAACAATTGGCGAAATAGACTTTTATGAATTTCTTGGAGATAGCTGGGGAATTCTATTCTCTCATCCTGCAGATTATACTCCTGTCTGCACGACAGAATTAGGAAGAACGGCGCAATTAAGTGAAGAATTCAGAAAGCGGAACGCAAAAGCCATTGCAGTGAGTGTTGATTCGGTTGAAGATCACCATGGATGGGTTAAAGATATCAATGAAACGCAGAACACCAATGTTGATTTTCCAATCGTTGCTGATAAAGACCATAAAGTGGCTGAATTATATGACATGATTCACCCGAATGCTTCTGCTACACATACGGTTCGTTCGGTTTTCATTATATCTCCAGATAAAAAGATCAGATTGTCGCTGACTTACCCAGCTTCTACCGGTCGTAACTTTCTAGAAATTATCAGGGTATTAGACTCTCTGCAATTGACCGATAAGCATAGCATTGCAACGCCTGCTGAATGGAACCCAGGCGACGATGTGATTGTTTCAAATGCAATAAAGACAGAAGATGCTTTAAATAAATTTCCAAAAGGAGTTAAAGAAGTTAAACCCTATTTACGCTATACACCCGATCCAACTTCTTAATACAAATAAAAAAAATAGGCTATTAAAAAAATCTCAATAGCCTATTTTTTTGTTCTTTTACTTATAAAGGAAACTATTATCCAACCCTGTATAACTAATCTTTTAGAATAGCCCGGATTGACTTTTCATAAGCATTCGCATGCTCCATCATTCCCATATCATTTGGATGAGTGCCATCTACTGTTGAATTTATTCCCATGCCAATATCGTTTGTGCTTAGCAAATAGATATTTTTTATTCCAGAAGATTTTAATTCTTCATAAGCCTCCCTTAAAAAAGAGCTTGTTCGCCGATAGTTATTGTTTTTGGTTGTATCGATTACCTGATCTGTGCTACCGCCGCTATTTTCAACCAAAAGTATAGGTATATTTTTATTTTTTTGGTGGAGGTAATTTACGGCAAACGAAACCCGTTTCTTAACCTCTGCTTTCGGATATGCACTTGATGAAAGATTGGGCATACAATCCAACACATAAACCTTGGCATCAACTTCTCCCATCAATTTAATTAAAGGTTCTTCTAAGCGACCATTTCCGGAAAAGGCCATGTTCACAATAGGTATATTTAATTTCCGTCCGAGAAGAGATGTCCAGGCTAAGCCCGGTCTGGAAGCACAAGCACCTTGCGCGATGGATGTACCGTAAACCAAAATAGGCTTTTCATTCTTTGAGGGTAAATAGGCAAATGAGTATTGCGATTCTGTTCCTATTTCTAACCAGGTTACCGAATTATATAAAGGTAAATATAGTCTGAACGTTTTCCCACTTCCCACCTTCAGGTTTTCAAATCGGTAACTAATTGTATCCTGAAAACTATATTTACCAGCGGCCCACTCCCATCCATTCTCCCCTTTTGCGTACAAATCTATTCCACTTACTCCTGTTGAAGGCATATGAGGTCTGTCTACTGATCCTGAAACAGCATAACGAACTGTAAATTTTGGGGCATTTGTTTCAAACTCAATATAAACTCCAGCATTGGCTTTTGATAGTCCCCACACAACTGGTCTCACTTCCGATTCCATCCGGTTAGGAAGTCTTTGATAGGTTCCCTTCAGTTCTTGTGGCCAGCCTTGTCCCTGTACGATATCCAATTTCTCATTTAAGGGGTTTCTCCATATTATATCACTCTTTTGAGCTAAAGAATCAAATGATATAAGAATAAAGCAGATTAAGGTAAGAGATTTTATAATTTGAGGATAGTTCATATAATCAAAAATAGAAAATAAAATAAAATAAAAAATTAATTAATTAATAGTTTTGAGCCATTGAATAAAATGATCAAACCATTGGTCATCAGTCGTTTTATTATTTAATCCAAAACCATGTCCGCCATGATTATATGTGATTAACTTAACAGGTACATGGTGCTGAACAAGCGAATCACGAAAACGTTCGCTATTGGTAATGGGAACAGTCTTGTCATCCTTCGCATGTACTAAAAAAGCAGGTGGCGTATTCGCCTGAATATGTTTTTCATTGGAAAATTCAGCAATTTGTTTTTCCGAGGGATTCGCACCTAACAAATTTTTCCTGGACCCCAGATGAGTAACTTCATTCTCCATCGTAATTACTGGGTATAATAATGCCATGAAATCAGGACGAAAACTTATGTGATCCGGATTAGGAACCTGCGCATTTTCAAAATGAGTTCCAAGTGTAGAAGCCAGATGCCCTCCGGCGGAAAATCCTATTATCCCGATTTGATGTTTGTCAATCCCCCATTCAGCTGCCCGGCCACGAACCAACTGGATAGCACGTTGCGCATCCTGTAAGGGACCTATACTTTTATCTTTCATCGTTTCATCACTTGGCAGCCTGTATTTAACAACAAAGGCAGTAATCCCTTTCTCAGCTAACCGTTTAGCAACTGCATAACCTTCATGATCTATTGCTAATATAGAATAACCACCTCCCGGAAAAATAATAGCTGCCTTACCAATATTCTTTTCCTGCTCCGGGAAAAAGGCAATTAATTCGGGATTGGTCACTCCTGCAATCCTCACAATTCCATCGTTCTCTGAATGTGATCTTTCAACCACTTGATTTGCTTTGCTATTTGGGACCGGGCCATCATACAGGTTGATGACTTCTTGTGCGAATACTGGAACTGATATGGTTGAAATCATAATGAGTATAATAAAATTTTTAAATATCATTCGTATTCATTTGGTTAGTTAATTGATTTGTTCACTCAAATATAAATGAATCAATCTAAAATACTCTAACTTTGCGAAAAAACCTTGCACTGGTTTATAAAGACTTTTACATGAAACTACTCCTCAAGTATTTGAGTAATTACAAACTCCTGATTTTTTTGGCTCTTCTGCTAGCAGCCGTTAATCAAATATTCTCGTTGCTCAATCCCTATATACTTGGTAATTTTCTGATTGACCCGTTTGCGAATAAAGCAGCCGAATTTCGGCAGAGCGGCGATAACGCAGCGTTTTTCCGAGGAGTAACTTTAGGCTTACTAATGATCATAGGAGCAGCAATGGTGTCGAGGATTGCAAAAGCTTTTCAAGATTATGTGGTTAACGTTGTCATACAAAAGTTTGGAGCAAGATTGTATACAGATGGATTGCGTCACGCAATGCGGCTGCCTTATCAAGAATTTGAAAATCAACGAAGCGGCGAAACCCTGTCTGTCTTACAAAAAGTACGGGAAGATTGCGCCAAATTTATTTCAGGGTTTGTAAATGTTTTGTTTTCAACGATCGTGGGAATCGTATTCGTAACAATTATCGCTTTCCGACTAAGCCCTTTGCTTCCTTTAATTTATTTAGTTGGTGCCATATTGCTTGCATTCTTAACAAGTATTTTAAGCCGGAAAATCAAAGTCATTCAAAAAAACATCATTAATGAAACCACATCGCTTGCAGGTTCAACCACAGAGTCCTTACGGAATATCGAATTGGTTAAAAGCCTTGGTTTAACAAAACAGGAGATTGGAAGATTGAATGATACAACAATGAAAATACTGAATCTCGAATTAAGAAAGGTCAAAAGTATACGAGCGATCAGCTTTGTTCAAGGGACTTTTGTGAATTTCCTTCAACAGGTAATTATGTTCTCTTTAATTTATTTTGTCTTTCATGATAAAATAACTGTCGGCCAGCTTATGATGATGCAAATGTACTCCTTCTTCATTTTTGGTCCTTTACAGGAATTGGGAAATATAATTATGTCTTATCGTGAAGCAGAAGCATCCTTATTTAATTTGGAAACTCTTTTTAAGCAGAAAGTAGAATACCAACCGGAAAATCCAAGGAAAATTGATTCCATCTCTAACCTTCGATTTGATAAAGTAAAATTTCAACATCAGAGTGCAAAGCACCCTGCACTGGAAAACATTTCCTTTCAGGTAAATCTGGGCGAAACAATTGCTTTCGTAGGTCCTTCAGGATCTGGAAAAACAACCTTAGTAAAATTATTGGTGGGGCTATATACCCCATCATCCGGACATATTTACTATAATCACATCGCAGAATCTCTTGTTGATTTTGAATCTCTCAGACATAAAATCGGATTTGTAACACAAGACACGCAATTATTTTCAGGCACGATCAAGGAGAATCTCTTATTTGTAAATCCACAAGCAACTGAAGAAATGATGCTTGATGCTTTAAGAAAAGCATCTGCCTTTAGTATCCTGTCCCGCGCGGATAATGGCTTGGAAACGATTATAGGAGAAGCCGGGTTAAAGCTATCCGGCGGTGAAAGGCAACGACTATCAATAGCCCGCTCATTAATAAGGCAGCCCAATCTGATTATTTTTGACGAAGCTACTTCGGCCTTGGATTCGATAACAGAAGAAGAAATATCAAGCACCATCCGTGAAATCACATCTGAACAGCAGCATATAACCGTTATGATTGCGCATCGATTATCAACTATTATGTATGCTGATCGGATTTACGTTCTCGAAAAAGGCCACATAATTGAAACAGGATCTCATTATGAATTGTTAGAGCTAAAAGGTTTGTATTACGCCATGTGGCGTCAGCAAATTGGCGAAAGGAAAGAAGCTTTCGGATTAAATTCTTAAATTTGAACATGGAACAGCAGATTAAAAAAGTAGTGATTGTTGGAGGTGGCTTTGGAGGTGTCAACCTTATTAAAAAACTGACAAATGATCCTCATTTTCAAGTAACTCTAGTCGATAAAAACAACTATCATTTCTTTCCCCCTTTACTCTATCAAGTATCAACTGCATTTATTGAAAACTCGAATATTAGCTATCCTTTCCGTAGAATGTTCCAAAAAAAGGGCAACCTGCGCTTTCACCTGGGATCATTAGTTCGTATTAATTCAAACGAAAACACAATCGAAACTGACGCTGGCACAATTCCATACGATTATTTGGTGATCGGTGTCGGTACAGAAACCAATTACTTTGGTATGGAAAACGTAAAGAACAATTCTTTACCAATGAAAACAATAAGAGACGCATTAAAATTGCGCGATCACTTGTTGTTAAACATGGAAAAGGCAATACGTGCTACCAACAAGTTTGAAAGAACAAAATATTTCAATATTGTCATTTCAGGAGGAGGACCAACTGGTGTTGAAATTGCCGGAATGCTTGCAGAAATGGTTCATTCAATCGGTGCGAAAGATTATCCGGAAATTACTGATAGAAATGTCAATATACATTTAATTGATGCCGCCCCTGTATTGCTGGGTCCAATGAGTAAAAAATCTCAGGAAGAAGCAGCTAAAGTATTGACTAAATTAGGCGTCCAGATTAAACTGAATACTCCGGTTAAAGATTACGTCGATGGCAAAGTATATTTAGGAAATGGAGAAACAATTCCTACCAACTCATTGATTTGGACTTCCGGGGTAATTGGGTGTGAAGTTGCTGGATTGGCGCCGGAAGTAATTGGTCGTGGTAGAAGAATTATGGTTGATCAGTATAATAAGGTAAATGACACTCAAAATATTTATGCCATAGGCGATATTAGTCTCCAAACATCAGATAAAGACTATCCCAACGGACATCCTCAACTTGCTCAGGTAGCTATTCAACAAGGCGAACTTTTAGGCGAGAACCTTAAAAACATGGCTCATAACAAGCCTTTAAAAGCTTTCCATTACAATAACAAAGGAAGCATGGCCATTATTGCAAAATATAAGGCTGTCGTAGATCTGCCGAAGGGGTTTTTCAAAGGCTTTTTTGCATGGCTGGTTTGGCTGTTTATCCACCTTATTCCAATAGCAGGCTTTAGAAATAAATTTACATTAACCTTTAACTGGTTTTGGGCATTTGTTACCAATGATCCTACCTTAAGATTAATTATTCGAAAGGAAAAAAAGAACAATAGCCAGTTATAAAAATTTCTTACCGACATTTTCATAGCATTTACCGATAATTTGATCCGCCTCACCTAATTCATATTGAATCGAGGTATGAAAGGTTCTAGTTTTGGGTCAAATAATCAATGCTATGAAAACTTTTATACACTCGAAACTTACAACAAAGGCCTTATCAATTGTCCTTTTTACATTCTTTTTAATAGGATTTTTCAACCAATTGTCAGCACAAGAGCCTGAAGGTACCGTCGCCGGAAAGATAACCGATACATCCGGTAAAATTTTAGATTATGCTACAGTCACCCTAATCAGTGTTCCAGACTCAAATGTTGTTAAAGTTATGTTTACAGATGAGGAGGGCAACTATAGCTTTACTCATATAAAAAACGGAAGTTATTTAGTCAAAGCTGAAGTACTTGGTTATAATAAAACAACAAGTCAGCTTGTTACACTTTCAAAGGACAATAAAAGGATTGATGTTGAAGACATTCAACTGTTGACAGGTAATAAAGAATTGGAAACGATCGTCATCACTGCCAGAAAGCCTCTTATTGAAAGAAAAGCGGACATGATGGTTGTTAACGTTGAAAATTCAACGCTGGCTGCAGGTAATAATGCACTCGATATTTTAGAACGCTCCCCCGGAATAACGGTTGATAAAGATGACAACATTAGTTTAAACGGAAAGCAAGGTGTGATGGTCATGGTAGACGGCAAAGAAACCCATTTATCATCATCACAATTGGCTAACCTCCTTCGTTCTACCGATGGAAATACCATTCAGTCTGTTGAAATCATTAACAATCCGTCTGCAAAGTATGATGCAGCAGGCGGGTCTGGTATCATCAATATCAAATTAAAGAAAAACAAAATAGCCGGTACCAATGGAACCTTCAATCTGGGTGGAGGTTATGGAAACGGGCATAAAGCCAATACCTCTTTAAATCTGAATCATAAAACCGGAAAGATCAACCTATTTGGCACTTACTCTTACCAGGAGAATGATCGTACCGATCTAATGAATATTCACAGAATCGTCGGCGCAGGAAACCAATTCACAAGTTTCTCTCAAGACAATTCAATGAATAGCCAACGTAAAAATCATTCTTTAAGAGCCGGAATAGACTATCAAACCTCAGAAAAAAACACAGTTTCGTTGCAATTAAGTGGCTTGTTAAACAACAGCGACAATAGTAACTTAAGTGATGTGCAAATTGGTTCATTTCAATCAACATTAGATTCTACTCTTTCAGCAAACTCTCTTTTCAACGAAGATTTTAAAAGCTATTCTATCAATCTTAATAATACGTATTTAATTGATACCAACGGACGTAAAATTACCGCTGATATTGACTACTCTGCATTTTATGATAATGGATCTGCTAATTATGAAAACTATTTCTTCAATCCTGATGGTTCATCATCGCATGCACCTCTTCTCTTAAAGAGCGATATGCCCTCAAAGATTTATATTCAATCTTATAAAACAGACTATACACATCCGTTTAACGAAAACTCAGGAATCGAGGCAGGACTTAAATTCGCAAGTGTAAAGACTGATAATAATTTAAAATTCAGCGAATTAATAGACAATCAATGGACGGACGTTGCCGATAGAAGCAACCACTTTATTTATACCGAGCAGGTAGCCGCAGCCTACCTAAACTATCATACAAAAATTAACAAATTTGGAGTTCAGGCAGGTTTGAGATCAGAATATACATCTTCAAATGGAAATTCAGTTACGTTGGTAAAGGAAGTTAAAAGAAACTATATCGACTTTTTTCCAAATATTTCTCTAAGCTATGATGCTTCTGAAAACCACCAATACAGCCTGAGCTACTCCAAAAGAGTTAACAGACCACGTTACGACAACCTAAATCCGTTCAGTTATTTTCTGGATAAATATACTTATCAGCAAGGTAACCCGTACTTAGAGCCGGAATATACCCATGCCTTTAGTCTAAACTATACGTTGCTTAAACGCTTTAACTTTTCATCCGGCTATCAATTAACAAAACATGCCGTTGTCGAAATGATGAAACAAAACGATGAAGATAAAACAACCCTTGTTACCAATGAGAATATTGCTGAACAAGAACAATGGTTTTTAAGTATAAATGCACCCTTGCAGTTTGCTAAATTCTGGAACTCCAACACCAACGTTACCGGATTTTATTTAGGATTTAAATCAGATATACCAGAAACAGGAATCGATTTTGGTCAGTATGCAATGCAATTAAACAGTAATCATACGTTCACGATCTTACCCAGCTTAAGTGCGGAAGCGACGATAAACTATCAATCCGGACTTCGATATAGTATTTACAAAATCGGACAGTCATGGAGCACAGATATGGGTATTAATAAATCATTCAATAACAAACGTACAACCCTTAAGCTATCGGTTTCAGATGTATTTAATACCCGTAAACAACATGTAACTACGAATTATTCCAATCTGAACACAATCATAAATCAAAAACGGGAGACCCAGGTTTTTAGACTATCCTTTATTCATAATTTTGGAAACACGAAGATCGGCACCCAAAAACAAAGTTCAAAAAGCGACGAAGAAAAGCGGGTAGGAAAATAAGATTAAAAAAGAAGAGAGCTCCCGAAAGGAAGCTCTCTTTAATCATAATTAGGTTAGCAATATTTATTTTAAAAATGGTAATAGATTATCCGCTACTAATTTGTTTCCAAGGTCATTCAAATGAACGCCGTCTACAGTAAGGACATTCTTTTCTTGATTATTTTTGTTATTGGCTTTTTCATAATTTAAAAAAGCTGTGCGTAAATCACAAAGGGGTAAATTATTCTTTTTGGCCAGCTCTCTTACAGCATCTGCATACTTGTCAAGATCAGCATCCAAACCTAATTCATTTTCACCGTTCATTTTTTCGCCAATAACAGTAGGAGTACACAGAACGACTTTGCTTCCGGTGGCACCTATCTTAGAAATAAGAGCCTGATAAAACTTTATAAACTTATCGTAATCTGTTCCGGTTCCGCTTGATTTTTTATGCCAAACATCATTAATGCCTACATAAATAACCACAAGATCCGGTTTCTTCTCTAAAACATCGCTTTCCAGCCGAAGATAGAGATCATAAACTTTATTTCCACCTATTCCTGCTCCGATAAGTTCATAGCCAGGAGAAGCTAAGGTTTTCCCTAATTGAGTAATAAAACCATTGGGTTTTACAGCAGCTTCAGTTATTGAATCACCAAAAAAGACAATGCGTTTTGACTTAAGCTTAGAGGAACTTAAGGTTATAAAAACTAAACATAAAATAACAGGAAAGTAAATTTTTAATCTCATACACAATCGTTTGAAGGAATAAATGTAGTATAATTTTTGAATTTCCTAAAACTTATTGGAAAAAATACATTTATTTTCTGACAAAAAAAATCTTAGTAAAAGTTGAACCTGAATATTGCTACCCGCAACAATTCAACACGTAATACACAATAATGCGCTACCGACATTCGTTTTATCGGATTTATTTAAAAATAAATATCAATTTTCTCTACTTACTGGAAAAAATATAATGAATATTCGATTTTTTTTACTGAATTTTGCGATATAATAAATTAACGCGCTACAAACACTCACAAAATCAATAAAAACAATGAACACTCTCAGGTTTGATGCCGTAGAATCCGTTTTATCTCGAAAAAAGAAACAGACTTCTACTCCGGAAGGAAAACCTTCCTCGTTTTTTGGAAAAAACGTTTTCGGAATTAAGAAAATGAAAGACTTTTTACCAAAAAACGCCTATGAAAAATTAGTCGCCACAATTGATACCGGTGAAGTAATAGATAGGGAGCTAGCTGAACACATCTCGCAAGCGATCAAGAGCTGGGCGATCTCAAATGGTGCGACTCATTATTCTCATTGGTTTCAACCATTAACCGGCAGCACCGCAGAAAAGCATGATGCGTTTTTTGAACCTGATAGTGAAGGCGTAGCAATTGAAAAATTTACTGCCGACGCGTTAATCCAGCAAGAACCAGATGCTTCAAGCTTTCCAAATGGCGGAATTAGAAATACATTTGAAGCAAGAGGATATACAGGATGGGATCCTTCCTCCCCTGCTTTTCTTTTTGAAACAGCTGCCGGTAAAACCCTGTGCATACCAACCGTATTCTTATCCTATACTGGTGAAGCCTTAGATTATAAAGCGCCTTTACTTAAAAGTATCAATGCGCTGGATAAAGCAGCTGTTGACGTTTGCCAGTATTTTAGTAAAAGCATTACGCGCATTACAGCGTCGTTGGGTATCGAGCAGGAATATTTTTTAGTTGACCTTGCATTATTTAATGCACGGCCGGATCTGCTCTTAACCGGAAGAACTCTTTTTGGCCATATGTCGGCAAAAGGACAGCAGTTAGACGACCATTATTTTGGTTCCATACCTGAGCGGGTTATGGCTTTTATGGTAGATGTGGAAAATGAATCACTTAAATTAGGGATTCCATTAAAAACGAGACATAATGAAGTAGCACCTTCACAATTTGAATGTGCGCCTATGTTTGAAGAAATGAACCTGGCTATTGACCATAACCAGCTTTTGCTAAATATAATGGAACAAATAGCTTTCCGTCACAACTTCAAGGTTCTTATTCATGAAAAACCATATGCTGATATCAACGGTTCCGGAAAACATAACAACTGGTCATTAATTACCAATACCGGAGTGAACCTATTGGCACCTGGAAAGACTCCAAAAACCAACCTGATGTTCCTTACCTTTTTTGTAAACACCATTAAGGCCGTATATGAACATTCAGATTTATTAAGAGCATCAATAGCTTCTGCAAGCAACGACCACCGCTTAGGAGCAAACGAAGCGCCTCCGGCTATTATATCCATCTTTTTAGGCAGCCAGTTAAATGACGTGTTAGATGAAATTGAAACTCCACGGGTTGCTAAAATTGTCAAATCAGAAAGCCTGTTGTGGCATGGTATTCCTAAAATTCCAGAACTGAATTTAGATAATACAGACCGGAACAGAACTTCTCCATTTGCTTTTACTGGGAATAAATTTGAATTTAGAGCCGTTGGTTCTTCTGCAAATAGCGCAAGTTCGATGACTGTTTTGAACGCAATCGTTGCAGAACAATTGATACAGTTTAAAACAGAGGTGGATAAGTTAATTGCGAAAGGAACCAAAAAGGATCTGGCTATCTTAAATGTAATTCGCAAATATCTTAAACAATCACGCGCTATTCGTTTTGAAGGCAATGGTTATAGCAAGGAATGGGAAGAGGAAGCAGAAAGAAGAGGTTTGACTAACATAAAAACCACTCCGAAAGCCCTAGACGTATATACCAACGAAAAGTCTTTAAAGCTTTTTGAATCATTGGGTATTTTAAACAGGAGAGAGTCCCATGCACGTCAGGAAATTTTATTGGAAAGCTATTTCAAAAAAATTCAGATTGAAGCCCGTGTTATCGGAGAGATTGTAAACAGCATGATTTGCCCTGCTTCAATTACCTACCTAAACGAACTGATTGAAAATGTAAAAGGCTTGAAGGATTTGGGATTATCAAAAGAAGCTTATAGTTCGCAGCTCAATTTGGTAGAACGCATTTCAACTCTTATCAATCAGATCCTGGAAAATACAGAAGCTATGCGTCAGGAGCGTAAAAAAGCAAATAACATTGAAGATGTTCGTGATAAAGCAATCGCTTATGATGAAAATGTAAGAGTTTACTTTGATAAAATACGTTATTACATCAATAAATTGGAACAAATAGTTGATGATAGCAAATGGCCGATGCCAAAATTGCGGGAGCTTCTATTTGTAAATTAGTAGAAGAAACGGACCGGGTTTGTCTGGTCCGTTTCTTTTTTACTCATTCTCAATTCTTATCCTTATTTTTGCCTCGATGTCTGATTTAAAATATAACCAACGCGGGGTTTCTGCCGGAAAAGAAGATGTGCACAATGCCATCAAAAATATTGATAAGGGCTTATTTCCTCAAGCTTTTTGTAAGATCATTCCTGATATTTTAGGGGGTGATGATTCCTATTGCAACATTATGCATGCCGATGGAGCAGGCACAAAATCCTCTCTTGCTTACATTTACTGGAAAGAAACAGGCGATTTAAGCGTATGGAAAGGCATAGCTCAAGATGCTGTTATCATGAATCTTGATGATCTGTTATGTGTTGGAGCTACTGACAATATCCTTTTATCATCAACGATTGGAAGAAATAAAAATATAATAAGCGGCGAGATTCTTGCAGAAATCATTAATGGAACAGAAGAGATCCTAGCAGAATTAAGAGATCTTGGTATTGGCATTTATTCTACTGGCGGAGAAACGGCAGATGTAGGGGATTTGGTGAGAACGATTATCGTTGATTCAACTGTTACCTGCAGAATAAAGCGTGAAGATGTCATTTCCAATCATACCATTCAGGCAGGAGACGTGATTGTTGGCTTAGCTTCTTATGGCAAAGCCACTTATGAGAAAGAATACAATGGAGGGATGGGCTCCAACGGATTAACATCTGCACGCCATGATGTATTTCAGAAGTACATTGCTAAGAAATACCCTGAAAGCTTTGATCCGGCCGTTCCGATGGATCTGATATTTGCAGGAAGCAAATCATTGACTGATCCAATCGATATCGGAAATGGGGAAAAGGTGTCTGCAGGCAAATTGGTGTTGTCTCCAACACGTACCTATGCTCCTGTTATCAAAAAAATCCTTGACAAATACCGTTCACAAATTCATGGAATGGTACACTGTAGCGGAGGCGCACAAACCAAAGTACTGCACTTTATTGAGAACCTTCACGTTATAAAAAATAACTTATTTCCGATTCCACCGCTCTTCAAATTAATACAACAGGAATCAAGAACCGATTGGCAGGAAATGTATAAAGTGTTCAATATGGGGCACCGGATGGAAATCTATCTGCCTGAGGAACTCGCAGAAGAAATTATCACGATATCGAAAGACTTTGGCATCGATGCTCAGAAAATTGGTTATGTTGAGCATGCTGAAACGAAGAAAGTGACCATCCACTCTGAATTTGGCACTTTCCAATACTAACAACTGCTTATCAGAATGAAAACAATAGGCTGGAAAGAATTAGTTGATTTTATTGATTTTGAAATTTCAAACGTTCCCGCAAAGATTGATACGGGAGCCAAAACTTCTGTTTTACATTGTGAACATATT
>Ga0160433_100565_pt1 | contig 16071 bp, 16 predicted proteins | sample HID1972K_E0MG_FD_108235 | JGI IMG/M metagenome (GOLD analysis project Ga0160433, IMG submission 108235) | Enriched pill bug-associated microbial communities from UW Madison campus, WI, USA - HID1972K_E0 MG | ecosystem: Host-associated > Arthropoda: Insects > Digestive system > Unclassified ... | reverse complement strand
TTCAGGATAACCGGTATTGGCGTAAAGACCTGGGGAGCGGGCGATTTGCGACGCTCGCCACAGCGCGGGATGAATGCGTTCCGGCGCAGTCAGGATAGAAGACGCGCCAGCACCCTGCCCGCCCCGTTGCGCCGGCATTTGTTCGGCTGATGTTCTTGAAAAAGGCGCTTCTGGAAATCGTACCCCGGACGCGGATGACCCAGCCAGGGAGCCTGAACGCTCCACTAGATGCGAGACACACGCAACATCTTCGGGCACGGCTTCGGGGATGCTTTCGGAGTTGCTTTCCGGCAAACTGCCAAAGCGGGCGCCCGGTGTCGTTTCAGTGATTGTTTTGGAGGGTCTTTGCGCTGTATTTTTCATCATGGCAATTCCTTTTAATACTGTATAAGTATACAGTATTTTTATAATCACCATTCTTCGGAAAACCGAGGCGCTTGATCAAGATCGTCTACATAACAGTGCAGATGCATTACACTTAATACACTGTTCTTTTTCTCTTTACTCTCAGGAATGACTTATGAAAATTACCTCTTCCCTGCTTTTTTCACTGTTTATCGTCGTGCCTGGCATGGCCGCTGCACAATCGAATCATCAGCAGGAAGCCCAGGCCATCAATGAGGCAAAAGTGACGCTTGCGCAGGCAGTGCAAACGGCCGAATCAGAAACCGGCGCCAAAGCGGTTGAAGTGGATTTTGACCGGGAAAACAACGTCTGGTCATATGAAGTGACAACCCTCAAACCCGGCACAAAATATGAACTGGTCATCGATGCCAATACAGGCAAGGTTATCTCTCGCAAGGAAGAACAAAAGCAATAACGGCCAGGCAGGCGCTCGATATATTCGGGCGCCTGCGCCCATTGTATCTGTCATTATTACAATGACAGCACCGCGGCTGCCATCTGACTATTCAGGTATTGCAATCTAGCTATCACGCCTGCGCTATCGCAATTCAGCTATCACAGGCGTCATTACACCATTTTCTTTGCCCAACAAGCGCTTACCGCCTTGCCCACACGCAGTTCATGCCGGCAACAACGCCTGACCCAGCGCCCTAGCGGCCAATAATCGCCGCCTGCTCATCGCCAGCCTTCAAATGCAAGTCTGAATACGGATCCTCCTGCTCGATGTTGATGCGCATGCGGATGGGTTTTATATTGCCAAAAATAGTGGCAAAGGGCGTATCCTTGGCATCGTTGCCACGTGCAATAACCACCAGACTATCGGGCGGCGCCAGCCTTGTGGGGTCAAACTTGATCCATCGCCCGCCCAGGTACGCTTCAAAAATCGCGTGGAAATCCTGCGGTGGCTCTTCAAAATAGACATAGCCCACGCAAAAGCGGGCGGGTATATTCAATGCACGGCAAAACGTGATGGCCAAATGGGCAAAATCCCTGCATACGCCTTTGCGTTTTTCAAATACATCGGCGGCTGAAGTAGTGGAATCTGAATACCCCACTTCATATTGAATATTTTCCTGTATCCAGTCAATGATTGATTCAACCAGTACGATGCCATCGCCCTGAGCGCAGAAAAGAGCCTGCGCCTGGGCCGAGAGTACATCCGATTCACAATACCGGCTTGGCCGCAAGCAGGGAATGGTTTTCTTTGGCAGACGCCCGATGGGATAAATGGCAGCCTCGGACGCTCGCCTGGCATTGTTGGTGACAACGCTGACCGTGTAATCGACATTGATTGTCCCTTCCCTGGCAGGAAACGAGACGAAGCGTCCGCCCACGGCATCGATATTTTTCTGAAAATGCACAGGCGTCTTGCTCCCATTGCCGTCGATATAATCCACACTCAGGCACTCTTCCAGAATCAATTGGCTTTTTTTGGAAACCAGCATATTCAGAAAAAACTCACTTGCCGAAAATATCTCATATTCCAGCGAGGTTCTAATTCTTGTTACGAGCATCCCAGTACTCCATTTATGTAAATGATCCGGCAGACGATTGCCGACCTTGTGAATCTGACCAGCTTACATGAAAAGAGTCAACCAGCGAGCTTGCGGACGCAGACGATTGCAGATCCCTGGGAAAACACCCATATGGGCATATGTGTGCCCGATATGGGAATGCTATAGCTCCGCCTGCGCAGGAGCCACGATTGCGCCTTTGATGCCATGCTTGTTCATGGCGTCCTGAATAAACCCGCTCCTTTTCATCTCTTCCACGAATTCTGCCAGGTACCCCAGTGCTCGGGATCCTCGGCTGCGTGGTACCCCCATTGCCTGGCGGATCGTCATGAAGCTGCCTGGGATCAGGCGCAGGCCGGGATGCTTCAATGCGTCAGCTTCCAGTTGCTGACGAACGCCTGCAGCGACATCCGTATTTTCACTCAGAAACGTTTCAACTACAGTCGGGGACGTGAGCGCGCGCGTGATTTCGGCCCGCTTGAGCTCACGGCTAAGGAACAGGTCATATGCGCTGCCCTTTCCAACCGTCACGCGGATACCCTGCTGGTCAACAGCCTCCAGCGAGTCAATGGCCGATTCTTCTCTCACGAGATAGGCGCCCTCAATGTGAATGTAGGCAGCGGTGAAGGCGATTTCTGCTGCACGCATGGGATCGATGGCAAAAAAACCGATATCCGCTTTCTCTCCGGATACGGTTTCAACAGAACTGCCAGCGCTCTCCAGCACAACGAGATCGAGGGGAACGCCCAGCCGGTCGGCAAACGCATGAGCCAGGTCAACAGATATCCCGGTGGCATTGCCTTGATGATCGCGTCCGGCAAGGATGGGATTTCCAAGATTTATAGAGGCGCGCAGTCGGCCGGCAGGCGTGAATGCAGCGATAATAGCAGAGTCAGTTTTCATAGGATAGGCAAATAATTGATGATGTTTCAGACATTGTAACGGGAAGCATGTCCGCCGCAACACAGGTTAATACGGGTGGGTTCAAGCGTGTCGCCAAACCACGCGTTGATGGCGGCCAATCTTTCTCCCACATAAAAAGGTTCACCGGATTCGTGCAGCCTCATGCCCAGATCATGGCCCGGAACCAGCAAGGTATCGGGAACACGTTTCCAGATATCCCATATCCGCTTCAGGGTATCTGCGCTGGCCTGTGCGTCGCAGGTATCATTGACACTGCCGGACAGAAGTTCCGCCCGGTTCTTGGCGGCATCCCCGGTAAAAAGAATGGCCTGCTCCGGTAGGTCGACATAGAACAGCAGATGACCCGGTGTATGTCCCGGTGATGCAATGGCTGTTATACCGGGTAAAAAAGTGTCTCCGTCCTGAACACGCCGGACGTTGGGCGAATGTGCCAGTTCACGCACGTACAGTTCCGGCAGAGGGTTAAATCCCGGTGGCTGCGCAGAGGCCCAGGAAAGTTCCTTTGCGCCAATCCACACCGTCGCATTGGGAAACAGAACGAAATTGACTGCATGATCATAATGCGCATGCGTCAAAACCACATCCGTGATTTCCTCCGGTGTTACGCCGCGACTTTTCAGTTGCTGCTCCAGAAAATGACGGACGCCGAAAGCCCCCACATCCACCAATATCCTGTGTTGTTCACTGCGCAGCAGGGTTGTTGTACTCCAACCCAGGCCACCGTTACAAACGGAGCGACCGGGATAGCCTTGCACCAATACGTCTACCTTGTACATGATTCACTCCGCCTTTATGTCGGCATCAATAATGAGCTTGCGATATCTATCCAAATCGGCTTTGATCTGCGCGGTGAACTCGTCCGGTGTGCCTGCGATGATCTCGTTGCCACCCTCTTTGCCCAGGCGCTGAATGACGTCGGGCTGGCGGGAGGCATAAACAACAGCTTCATGCAATTTTGCAATGATGTCGGGCGGTGTACCGGCAGGCGCCAGCAAGCCTTGAAATTGCGTAATGTCAAAGCCCTTATAGCCGAGTTCCTGCATCGTCGGGATATCAGGCAGGGCCTCGGCCCGTACCGGACCGGATACCGCATAACCTCGTAATTTCCCCGACTGGATGTGAGGTGTCGCTGTCACAACCGTATCAAACGTGAAAGTGAGCAGTCCGCTCAGGATATCCGTCAGCGCTTGCGCGTTGCCCTTGTAAGGTACATGAGTCATTTTCGTATGCGTCATGACAGACAGCAGCTCGCCAGCGAAATGCCCGCCCGCACCGATCCCGGCTGACCCGAACGTGACCTCATCGGGCTTTTCTTTTGCCTTGCGGATCAGGTCATCAACACTGGCAATGGGTGATTTTTCGGGTACCACCAGTACGTATTGGTAGCGTGTAATCTGGCTGACAGGAGCCAGATCGGCAACCGGGTCATAGGGTGTTTTTTCATAGAGCGATGGATTGACAACCAATGGACCACTGGCAGTCAGCACCAGCGTATAGCCATCGGCCGGTGCCTTGGCAACGACATTCGTGCCGATCATGCCGTTAGCCCCCGGCTTGTTCTCCACAACAAAACTCTTTCCAAGGTGCTCCGACATTTTCTGGGAAATAATCCTCGCCGTAATATCCGCTGCACCACCGGCAACGTAGGGAACAATCACGCGGACGGGTTTGACGGGGTAATCGCTGGCAATTGCCGGCGAAGAAATCATGATTGCCGCGACCAGGGCTGCTGAGAACATCGAAATTTTCACGGTTATGTCTCCGGTGATACGTAGTCAAACAGAGTGCGACGGGGTTTTTGCGTACTGCTGTAACAGACCGAGCACATCGGCATCGATAGTGATGCCTTCGGACTTCTGGCGCCTCAGATTGTTCAGTTCAATCTCTCCTGGCTGGATAACCGGACGGGTCTGGTCTGCAGGCGGGCTGTCATGCAAAATGGTGGCAAAATCATTCATACGTTCTGTCAGCCACTGCGTTGAGCCAAGCTTGCGCGTGTCAATCAGGATGAAGAAATGCCCCAGGTTCTGTGGTTCATCGGGAGCATCAACCCAGGATTTGACATGTGTCAGGTAAGCGGCATTCGACAACAAACCCGCGAACAAATCCACCATCAGCGCCAGGCCATAGCCCTTATGCCCACCGATAGGCAGCAGGAATCCGTCCAAGGCTTCCTTGGGGCTATGCGTTGGCTTGCCCGAGGCGTCTGTTGCCCACGTGTCCGGGATATCGCTGCCGGCCTTGAGCGCATTGCGAATTTTGGCGCGAGCGACAACGCTCATGGCCATATCAAGCAGAAAGTGATTACCCGTCGGATTGGGTATAGCAAAGCCAATAGGACTGTTGCCAACCCGCGCGTCTGTTCCCCCCCAGGGTGCAATCGTGGTCGTGGCATTGCTGCCGATGATACTGGCAAATCCGGCTTCCGCGGCAATCAGCCCATAAGGCGATATCGGGCCAAAATGATTGCTTTGTCGTGCGAATGCCATTCCGATGCCACAATCCTGCGCCGCCTCCATGGCTGCCCGCAGCGCGTGCATGCCGACCAGCGGACCGATGCCGTTATCACCATCTACCAGGCGAAGACCGGCAGCCGGCTTCTGGGTCGTAATATGTGCATTTGCATTAATGCCGCCCACCTGAATGCGGGACCCATAGGATTCGATCCGACTCAGGCCATGTGTGGAGAGCCCGAACAAATCCGCCAGTACCAGAATGTTCACCACATCTGCCGCATTTTCGGGCGCCAGCCCCAGGTTCTGAAAAGCGGCAACGCCGAGCGCTGTCAATTCATCTTGCGGGACAATAACTTTGTTATTCGTTCTGTTGTTCATACGGGTTTCCTAAAAATAAAAACTGACTATTCGACCGAAAGCCTGGCGCTATGCACCACTTTGCGCCAACGACGCTCTTCGGAATCGATAAAGGCGGCGAACTGCTGTGGACCTGCGCCGGATATCTCGCTAGCGTCATATTCCATGCGCTTGCGGACCGACGTCGATTGCAATGCCACAAGTGCGGACTTGTGCAAGCGTTCGACGACGTTCTCCGGTGTTCCGGCGGGCGCCAGCAGACCGAACCATTGGGAACTTTCAAAACCTGGATAGCCCTGTTGCTCAACCGTTGGAACATCAGGAAGAACGGCAAGGCGTTTTCTGGAGCCCACGGCAATGATTTTTATTTTTCCTGCCTGCGCAGCCGGCAACAGGCCTGGTGTGCCTGCTGCCGCAGCATCAATAAAGCCGCCAAGAAGATCATTCAATTGCGCTCCTGTACCTTTGTAAGGAACATGAACCACATTGATTTTCGTCGCTGTCTTGAGCATTTCAAACGCAAGGTGACCGGCACTGCCATTGCCCGCCGAGCCGTAATTCATGACGCCGGGCTTGGATTTGGCAAGCGCCACGAATGACGAGAAATCCGCCGCATCAACACCGTTGCCCAGTGCGAAAACCATCGGAAGCTTGGCCAGCAGTGTGATTGGCGCAAAATCCCGACGAGGATCATATGGCAGCTTGGGAATCATGGACGGATTGACGGCCAAGGTGCCGACATGCCCCAGAATCAGGGTATAACCATCAGGTTTGGCGCGAGCCACTTCCGTTGTCGCAATCATTCCCTGGGCGCCCCCTTTGTTCTCTACGACAACTTGCTGACCCAGATCCTTGGACATTTCTGATGCGACCGCCCTGGCGACGACGTCAGAGCTTCCCCCGGGCGCGTACGGAACAAGCAGGCGAATGGGTCGTTCAGGCCAGGTCTGCGCCTGTGCTGCGGCAACAGGCAGAAAAAACAAGGTGCTGCTTAAAAGGCCCATCAAGGCCTGGTTGAACGAACGTTTTTTTCTCATTGAAAGGTCTCCTCTGCGGTATCGCGTCTTATCAATTTTGCTATGCGATATGATAGATAGAGGTTGAATATGAAGTAAAGTGCAAAAATTCGATTGATTATTGATGAAAACGCATGAAATTTGATTTGATAGATTTACGGACATTCCTGGCAGTCGCCGATCTTGGCAGTTTTCGTGCCGCATCAGAAGCATTGCATTTGTCGCAGTCCGCCCTCTCGCGTCGCATAGACAAACTGGAAGCGGCCCTGGGCGTGCAGCTTCTGCTGCGTACAACACGCAAAGTCGAATTGACAACAATCGGTCGTGGCTTTGTCCCCCGAGCGCGCAACGTGCTCAATGAACTTGAAAATGCGCTTGTCGGTATACAGGAAGTGTCAGAACGTCTGTCAGGACTGGTAACCATCGCCTGCGTCCCTTCGGCGGTGGCCTATTTCCTGCCAGGCGTCGTTCGCACTTTTCATGAGCGGTATCCCCGCATCAGTATTCGCATTATTGATGAGTCGTCGTCACAGGTGTTGACGGCAGTCGCGCGAGGCGAAGCCGACTTTGGCCTGACTTATATTGGCGTGAACGATGCGGACATTGATTTCACCCCGCTGCTTGAAGAACCTTTTGTTGTCGCGGTTCGGCGAGATCATCCCCTGGCGCAACAGAAGACGGTCGATTGGGCCGACTTGAGCGCATACGAATATATCAGCCTTGCCCAGGGCAGCGGAAACCGCTTTCTGATCGACCAGGCGCTGGCACATGGCGGGGTGCGGCCGCGCCACTTTTGCGAAGTGCAGCATGTGCCTGCTTTGGTAAGTATGGTGGAGGCAGGATTAGGTGTGGGCGTTGTTCCCCGGCTTGCGATGCCCGGTGCAGAGCATGCGTCTCTGGTGAGCTTGCGGCTATGCAACCCGCAAGTGACCCGCAGCATAGGATTGATACACAGGCGAACCAAGGCGCTGAACCCTGTTGTCAAATTGTTCTACGATTTGCTGGTGAGCAGTGCCAACACGCGTTGATCGAGCTTACCCGTGGTAAAGGCGGGATGCCGAGTTTATCCTTATTAAATTCCTGACAATCCGTCCCTCCAGCTTGCGCTTGAATGCATCCCGCAGCGCTGGCAAGCACCGGGTTGGTATGCGATCTGTTAGCGCAAGGTTTGCCCGATAGCAGAAAATTGCCCGGGCGGGCAAGACTGCCAATATGCAATGCGATATCAATCGCCCTTCTTATTGCTAAGAGAGACAGAAAAATATAAACCCCGGCATTGTGCAATAACCGGATCATGCTGGCTCTTGCCAGCACGCCCATCAGAAAGCGCAATACCGGGGCGGGAATTGGTCCACAGGTACGGGTTCGAACCGTAAACCTCCTCGTGAAGTACTCGGATACTCTACCAGTTGAGCTACCTGTGGATTTCCTATTTTCCGGTAAACCGGCGAGAGCATCAACTCAAAACGCGAGTGTAAAAATATATAACAGAAATGCCCGTTGCAGGCCTTCGAACCAAATTTTTCTATGTCCCTCCGATACCTGATCATTGGCATGCTGCCCGCCATCCGCGACTAACGTCCTGCATGCAGATAAAAACTCACTGTGCTGGTCCGCCCCACAGGAAATCAATTCCAAGGTTTGAACACAGTGGCAAGCCTTTTCTTCCGAATGCTCATTGCTGACCGGTTGACCACATCCGCTGACCGATCCATACCCCGGTATTGTCAATCGCTACGAACCGTTAAACACACCCTCTTTGCGCAGCAGGTCGCAAACCCAATGCTGAAATATGCGGATACGTGCAGGCACATTGCGCCGCCGGGCATAAAGAAAAGTCAGCGGCATGGATGGCGCGCGAAATTGCGGCAGTACTTCGATCAGTTCTTCAGATTCAAGCAGATCGCGCACATCAAATGCCGGAATCTGGATCAGCCCCATTCCGGCAAGCGCGGCAGCCAGATAGCCTTCCACGTTATTGACCGAAATCACACTGTTCATGGCGACCGCATTCAGTTTGCCGTGAACCACATATTCCCAGGCCGGCATGGCTATCGGAAACCGCGAGGCATAGTTCACCACCTGATGCGTACCCAGCGCGTCAGGTGTTGCGGGAGTGCCCATACGTGCAAGATAAGCCGGGCTGGCACAGGTAATAATATCGATATCGCCGAGCTTTCGGCAAATCAGATCGGAGTCGCTCAGTTCACCCACCCGTATGACGCAATCGATGCCTTCGGAAACAAGATCGACCATGCGGTCGGTCATGCTCACTTCCAGTTCGACGTCAGGGTGCATCGCGATCAACGACGGTAGCGCGGGAATGATGATGCGCCGGCCGATGCGACTGGGCATATCGATTCTGAGCCGACCTGTCATTTGCTGTGAGTCCGGATGAAACATCTGCTCGGATGCTTCGATCGCATCCACGATTTCACGCGCAGTCTTGACAAACTGTGTTCCCTCGAAGGTGGGTGTCATGCGACGCGTTGTACGGCGCAAAAGCTGAACACCCAAGCGATCCTCCAGCTCCTGGATCAGAGTGGAAACCGTCGAGCGCGGCAAACGGAGCGCTTCGGCTGCACGCGTGAAATTACCGCTCTCCATCACCTGGATGAAGACCTGCATCTGCCTGATTCGATCCATAGCTCATTAATTGTTCGTGAATACTGACCTAAGACGTCAACAATAACAGCTTTATTTGAAATTTGCGATCAATTAATCTGTATGACAAACGTGGCAATACGTCGCGTCCCAAATCCAGAGGAAAAACATATGTCCCGAAATACTATTAAAGGAAAAGTGGTTCTCATTGCTGGCGGTGCAAAAAACCTGGGCGGACTGCTGGCGCGCGAATTCGCACAGCACGGTGCCAAAGCCGTAGCCATTCACTATCATGGCAGCCAGGCCAAGTCAGCCGCCGACCAGACGGTTGCAGCAATCGAACAGGCCGGCGCCAAGGCAGTGGCCTTCCAGGCTGATCTGACCAGCGCGGCCGCCATGGAAAAACTGTTTGCAGACACCATCGCCGCAGTGGGGCGACCGGATATTGCCATTAACACAGTTGGCATGGTTCTAAAAAAACCGATGGCAGAAGTCACGGAAGAGGAATTTGATCAGTCCAGCGCGGTGAACGTCAAATCCGCTTTCTTCTTTCTCAGGGAAGCAGGCAAGGCAGTCAATGATAATGGCAAGATCTGCACCCTGGTCACCTCTCTGCTGGGTGCCTATACGCCTTTTTATTCAGCCTACGAAGGACTGAAAGCACCTGTTGAACACTTCACCCGTGCCGCTTCAAAAGAGTTTGGCGCGCGGGGCATTTCGGTGACTGCCATCGGCCCGGGCCCCATGGACACGCCGTTCTTTTATCCGGCCGAAGGTAAAGAAGCGGTGGAATATCACAAGACGGCGGCAGCCCTGTCGCCCTTCTCCAAAACCGGGCTTACTGATATTGAAGATATCGCGCCATGGGTCCGTTTCATGGTGTCGGAAGGCTGGTGGATGACCGGCCAGACCATTCTGGTCAATGGTGGCTACACCACAAAATAATAGCTCGCTCAACTCAATTGCCTTCCACTGAACCGTAGCCTGAAAGCCGGACACCGAGCCGGTTTTTGGGATCAGTTCAATCTTGTTGACGGGATACACCGCATCTGTGTTTTGTCCCGCAAGAAAATGATCTAAAACACCTGCTCGCATACGCGGCATGATTTTATTGCTCTGGAGACCGCTACAACGCCGCAAGGCACATAACCAATGACCGCGCATTAACGGATTGCCGCAAGCTACTGCCCGCAACCAAGCATGGACGGGAGTTATTTCATATGTGATTGTATGTACGCTGGCCGGCCCGCTGAGCGGCTGCCGGGCGCTGGATGACATGCAAGCAATGGATATCGCTAGCAGAGCGTTACGCAGGGTATCCAGCCCGGTGCGCCTCATTTGGCCAATGCATGCTGAAACGGCAGGCGCTTAATGAAAACGAAACCGAAAGATCGCTGGATCGGATGCAAAGAGACGAAGCCGCCAGATACAGCAAATAGGTGCTGCCAACATAGTATGCCGCCTGTCATGATAGACAACAGGCCATCTATCTCCCGGCTACGCCGGAGAGATACCCTCAGACTTTTCAACACGTGCAGCTTGTACTGGCATGGTGAAAAATATGACATGGGTACCAGCGTCAGGCAGTGGAAAATCAAAAAAAACACACCAGCATGTGAAGTGCAAAAAACTTCCTGGCGTACAACCAACAATTTTCCGTCATGACATGACACCACCACTGCCAGACGGTAGGCAGCATGCGGCCTGGCTATATGCCAGAATCACAACAAGACTCATGCAGTGCACGAAAAAAACCCTCAGGCCGATTTTTCTGGATAAGTCAGTTGACGATATTGAATGTTATGTTATAACATTGCAATTAATTACCAACCCTCTGCAGGATAGTCAATGTCATGAGTATTTCATCGAAGTTAATTCAGATCGCGGTGTTTTCGTGCGCGCTTACCGCAAGCGCGGGCGCCCAGACGCACCAACATGACCACGGCCACGGCCACGGCCATTCACATGATCACGCGCATGGCGCCGAGACAAATAAAAAAACCGCAGCCAAAGGTTTTTTTGCAGATGCTGATGTAAAAGATCGCAGCCTGTCTGATTGGGAAGGAGACTGGCAATCCATTTACCCGCTTCTGCAAACCGGCGCGCTCGATAAGGTAATGGCACATAAGGCAGAACAGAAAAAAGACAAGACGGTAGACGAATACAAACAGTATTACGAGGCCGGATACAAGACCGACATTGATCGCCTGGTCATCAAGGATGACACCTTTACCTTTTATCAAAACGGGAAAAATTACAGCGCCCAGTATAAATACGATGGCTACAAGATCCTGACTTACAAAGCTGGCAACCGGGGAGTGCGCTACCTATTTACCAAGCAACAAGGCGAAGCACAAGCCCCAGGATTTATACAATTTAGCGACCATATCATTGCCCCGAAAAAGGTCAGCCATTTTCATATTTACGTCGGCAATGAGGGCCACCAGAAGCTAAGTGAAGAACTGCACAACTGGCCTACCTACTTCCCATCGGCATGGAAATCCAAAACCATTGTTCACGACCTGATGCACCATTAATTTGGCAACCGCCCGCCACACTATCCTGCCCAGGAATATGGCGGGCCCAGATCAACAACCGGCCTCCTTTGGCATGGCTTGGTTCCTGATACGGGTACTGTTTTAACTCAATTCTCGTAGTACTTCCGGATGGCTTCCTGCAATTTTCAATAAAGTTTGAGCCGCCCCACTTGGCTCGCGTCGCCCCTGTTCCCATTCCTGCAAGGTACGTACAGAGACACCCATCAGCTTTGCGAATGTGCTCTGCGAGAAACCAGCATCAATACGGGTTTGGGCGATTTCTGTCATATTGACTTTGGTAGCGCGCGCAAATTTGTGATCCCTCATTTCGCGTACAGATCGTAGCAAGTCCGTCTCAAATTGCTTCATTTCTTTATCGCTCATCTTGCCACCTCATTTTTCAGTTTCAGCAAAAACTCGGTCGATAAGTTATCGAATTTTGCCTTGGAATAAGCAATCAAAAGGATAATTTCACCCTTCGGCATGGTTCGGTTCCCGCAAAGCTACGCCGCTTCCTTCCAGCCTGTATTTGTATCCTCAAAAACAAGTTTTTCTTCCGAAGCTTCTGCGTCAAGTTCGATGAGTCGCTTCAGGATATCGCAAACGGCCTCATTGCCATCGAGTTGCGCCAGGTATACGAACTTGGCAAGGCGTTGTATCGCAATTGGAATTTTGCCTCGACGCTCCCATAGAGAGACGGTCTGTTCGGACGCGCCGACGATCAGGCCCAGGCGAGCCTGAGATAAGCCTAGTTCCTTCCTGAGAAAACGCAGCTCGGCGCCTGTCAACTGTGCCTTGCGAGCCAAAGCGCGGCCGATCACCTGATGAAGCTGATCGGCGTCAGATATAGATATCGCTTTTTCACCGTGGATTACTCGCTCTGTATAACCGTTGGACAGCCATACGTTACTCAGTCCGGACTCTGTATAGTGATACATATTGTTCACCCTAAAAAACGGTAATAACCGCTAAATAATCGCCATTTTCTTCACGTTCAAGAGCGACGGAAACATTAATTTGATCTCCTGCGCAGCGATGCTGCAAGGTACATTTCCACGCGCCATGGATGGTCAAATGTGCTGGTTCCGTAATATGTCCTTTCCGGATACACCTATAAACCTGTGACATACTGATCTTGCGTTCACGCATACGTTGCCTTGCGTGTCTAACAATAAAAATGCGGCTTGTATCTTTAGCAATTCCGCGAATGATCCGCAGCAGGGTTGCATCATTCATATTAAAGCGTAATCTCTTTCACTACCTATAATTATTATGGGTGTAACGCAATAAAGCAAGATCTGAATGATGTTTAAATCCGGGCCACAGTACGTTTGTTCATAAGGCACAACTTACGGGCGCACTCGGTGCTTACGCGGCAGGCAGGAGTAACAGCGCGTGTGATTCTCAGTAGGGATTGTCTAACAGATGGCCGCAGGACAGCGTACGTGCCCTGGGTATAGTGCAGGATGAGATAGGTAGTGAGCCGGTGTACTCTGCTGTGCTCAGACAGAACACGAGCGGATGTTATGGTGTGGTGGGGTAGGTGACGGTACCCTGGCCGGGAATGAGTAAGACCCACTTTAGATACCGGCATCATTGCTTTTATTTCTGGCCGGGCGCGACGCATTAATTCCCCGCGACCAGGACATCATCCCAGGACAGGCTAATATAAATAGAGACATACGCCGTGATACCCCTCCCCCGCCTTTGTTTTCGCACCCAACGGGGGAGATTCGGGCGGCGTGTGAGGAGGCACTCCCCGCGAATAATTATTTCGATTTTCCGGTCGCGGTACATTAATGACTCAGGCTCGCCCGCAGTATCTGTCGTATAGCTCAGCATTGACTTGTGCTAATTCGTCTATAACAACGATCCCGACCGATAGCAACTCATGCACCCGGGCCGAATCAAACCATCCGTGAGGTCCGCGCTTTCCCCCATGGAATAGATTATTTCTAATGGTCTTAACACATTTAGTTATCCCTCTCAAGTCGGAACCAAAATCGACCTGGTGCCAGTGTAAGGCTTTGCCAACACAGACTTGCATCTTAGGCGACAAATTAATGAGTAACAACGCAGAATCGCTAGCGACATAATGCTGCGAGTTATCTTCAAAGTATTTCTCGTAAGCCACGGTTGCGAAGTTATCTTTACCCTTACCTCCCACATGACCCACTTCCTTTAACGCATACTCAAGCAAACTGAAACACCGAAAGAATTCAAAAGACAGCTTATCTAGTTGCTCTGTCTGATTACTCATGAACGCCCCCGTGAGCAGTTTCGGTATATGGGCTGTACGCATAGTTAATGCGCTTCATGCTGAATAGGTATGGCCGCCAGTCTGCACGGAACTTTGCCACGAATACATCATGCTCTGCAGGAAAGTATTCTTTAATAATCGCGCTGTAAACATGTAACCCCATCAGGATAATTGCGTCTACTACTTCGTACGCATGGTTAAGATGCCTAATTGGTTTCAAGTAGGAAACACCGTTTACGGTTTCAAACTGATCCGCGTAAGACTGCGCGTGCATAGCACGACTGCCGGGGTTATAGATTAATTTGTATTCCCCATCTTTCCTCACAGTTTTTGCTACCGCCCACAGCGACTCTAGACCTAGTGCCTTGAACCAATCTAAATCTCGGCGCTTACCTCTCTTGGCTATATAAACCTCATTGTGACTTTTATGTACGGGCATTTCAAGTAAACGGTCAATGCTCTTAATGTCGTCTATTAGCAAACTTTTAACTGAATCAGAAATAGGCGGTGGGGGCTTGCCTCTGATGTCTTGCAAATCCTGGCGTAAGCCCTCGGGAATTGTATTCCCTTGGAGTACGTCCATAATTAGCTGTCTGCGTCTATGAATTTCGGCAATGTAGTACAGCCTGGAGCGCCTGTCTTTGTCCTTGTGCAAAATTAGCAGGATATAAAGATACGCCTCAAATGCAGACCGGGCAGGCAGCAGCGCAGGAAATGAATGGCCGATTTTAAGCAATTCAACGGCAGCATCCAACATACCCACCAACTGCTTTAGGAGACTACCACCTACAATATATTCGTGAAAGACAAACTCACTGCGGTCGGTGTGATTATTGAGCCGCAGTATCAGTTTGCTGCCAAATTCCACCACATCTGAAAGCACTTTGATTTCATCGCATAATCGGCTTTCGGCTAGGGACCTGGCCCCGGCTCGATCAAAGAGTACGTCATGTTTATCCATAGCTGCCTCATATGACCAGTTAACCCGAGGCAATGTAACATTATTTAACAGATGGCGCACGCGGCGATTGTGAATGCAAGATACCCGGTCTAAGGTCTATGGGAAACGTGGCCGCGAATAATCGCGTCAAAACACGGCCCGGACCAATCCAGAGCACACGAGCACAATTTAGTGCAATCTACGAGTGCAGTGGAGTGCAATTTATGGGTATAATTGGGGATTCTCAGCAGTAACCCAGGCGATGCCGGATTCACTTAACTGTATGATTTTAAATCAGATAATGGCGGAGCGGACGGGACTCGAACCCGCGACCCCCGGCGTGACAGGCCGGTATTCTAACCAACTGAACTACCGCTCCGCAGCGGTGAAATCTTTCAAACAATCTGTTTATAAAACAAAATGTCTGGCGTCCCCTAGGGGATTCGAACCCCTGTACCCACCGTGAAAGGGTGGTGTCCTAGGCCTCTAGACGAAGGGGACAGGACTGTACTAACTTTTCTCAAACCTGCATTTACGTTGGCATGTAAACACTGCCTGAAACTACTTACCAGTCAATTTAAGAATCCGAGATTCTATCACATTTTCTGGTTTCCTGCCAACAACTTTGTTGAAAATTTTTGGTGGAGATAAGCGGGATCGAACCGCTGACCTCTTGCATGCCATGCAAGCGCTCTCCCAGCTGAGCTATACCCCCACACGTCTCAACTAATGTTGTTTAGCGGAGAAGCGGAATTATGACTTCTTTTACGCTCTTGTGCAAGCTTTTTTGGCGATGCAATAAAAATACAACAATTTGCTTACCAGTTCGAGCTTGGCCCGAACACAAATCATCCAACATCATGAGTCTGCCATCACCATGGCATTGCGTACGCGACGCGCTGCCAGCAAGACATCAGTCGCCGTCAAGCCGATGGGGCCCGTGCCCTCTCTGACCAATTGATCGGCAGCGGCGCCATGCAGCCACACTGCGCCGGAGATGGCCTGGGCCGCTTCGATGCCTTGCGCCAGGCATGCGCCCAGCATCCCCGCCAGGACGT
>Ga0160433_100564_pt1 | contig 16124 bp, 16 predicted proteins | sample HID1972K_E0MG_FD_108235 | JGI IMG/M metagenome (GOLD analysis project Ga0160433, IMG submission 108235) | Enriched pill bug-associated microbial communities from UW Madison campus, WI, USA - HID1972K_E0 MG | ecosystem: Host-associated > Arthropoda: Insects > Digestive system > Unclassified ... | reverse complement strand
TCGGCCATCACCGGACGCTTGTCGGTACGCGTTTCCAGCGAGCGGTTGAGCTGGGACAGCGCGATCACCGGCACGTTCAGCTCCTTGGCCAGGCCCTTCAACGAACGCGAGATCTCGGAGATCTCGGTCGCGCGGTTCTCGCTGTTGCCCGGCACGCTCATCAGCTGCAGGTAATCGATCACGATCAACCCCAGGTCGTGTTCGCGCTTCAGGCGCCGGCACTTGGAGCGCAGCACTTCCGGCGACACGCCCGGCGTGTCGTCGATGAAGATCTTGGTTTCCTTGAGCATGCGGATCGCGCCGGTGACGCGGCTCCAGTCCTCGTCCTCCAGCTGGCCGGTACGCAGGCGCTGCGCATTGATGCGTCCGTTGGAGGAAATCAGGCGCATCGCCAGCTGCGAGGCCGACATTTCCATCGAGAATACTGCCACGCCCTTCTTCGATTTGATCGCCGCGTACTCGGCGATGTTCAGCGCGAAGGTGGTCTTGCCCATCGCCGGGCGCGCGGCGAGGATGATCAGGTCGGTCGGCTGCAGGCCGGCGGTCATCGCATCGAAATCGGCGTAGCCGGTCGGCAGGCCGGTGATGTTGCCGCCATTCTCGAAGCGGTTGCGCAGTTCCTCGAAGGCATCCTTCAGCGCGCCGGGCATGGCGACGAAATCGGTGCGGCCGCGCGCGCCCTGCTCGGCGATCGCGAACACCGATTTTTCCGCGGTGGCCAGCAGCTCGCTGCTGTCGCGGCCTTCGGGCTGGAAACCATCGTTGACGATGTCGGTGCCGACCTGGATGAGCTGGCGCAGCACCGCCTTGTCGCGCACGATCTCGGCGTAGGCGACGATGTTGGCGGCCGACGGCGTGGTACTGGCCAGTTCGATCAGGTAGGCGCCATCGCCGACCAGTTCCAGCTTGCCCTGCGATTCGAACCACTCGCCCAGCGTCACCGCGTCGAACGGGCGATCGCGCTCGGACAGCTCGCGGATCGCGCGGTAGATCATCTGGTGGTCGCGGCGGTAGAAGTCGCCGTCGGTGAGCTGGTCGTTGATCCGGTCGAACGCCTCCGGTGCCAGCATCAAGCCGCCGAGCACGGCCTGTTCGGCTTCCACCGAATGCGGCGGCACGCGCAGCTGATCGATGCGCGATTCATCGCGATCAAAGCGGTCTGGGCGCTCTCTACGGTCGGAACGGAAGCCGGTGCGGGCGGGCATGGAGCGGTATTTCCTGCGGAAGTGGGGCCAATCGAGTGTAGGCATGCGGCGGGGATGGCCGCCATGGACAACACTGTGGATAAGCGGTGGAAAGACCGGGGATATCCGCGAGCGCATGCCCGGCGCGAGGCTCTCGTGCCCGCTGCCTGCCACAGGCGCCATTGCGGCACCTGCTGCCCGGCATTATCGCAGATCGCCACGTCCCGGCCGCCGCCGGACGCGGTCGGATGTTCAGCCGCCCTTGTCGTGCGCCGTCACCAGGGCCAGGAAACGATCGACGAATCCCTGCAGGAACGTCCTGGTGTCGTCGTTGCCGATGGTGCCCTCCTCGTCGATCAGCCCGTCCCTGAAATGCACGAAGGCTTCCGGCTGGCCAAGCACGTGCATGTCCAGGTACGCGAGGATGTTGCGCAGGTGCTGCTGGGCCAGCGCGCTGCCGATGCTGCCGATCGACGCACCGGCCACCGCTGCCGGCTTGCCCGCGAATGCACTGTCGCCATACGGCCGCGAGCCGATGTCGATGGCGTTCTTGAGCACGCCCGGAACCGAGCGGTTGTATTCGGGCGTCACGAAAAGCACGGCGGTGGCGTTGCGCACCTGCTGCTTGAGGCGTGTGCCTTCGGCCGGATAATCGCCGTCGAAATCCTGGTCGTACAGCGGCAGGTCGCCGATCTCGACGTAGTCGAAGCGCGCCTTGCCGGCGGCCAGCTTCTCCAGCGCGCGCGCCAGCCTGCGGTTGATGGAGTCCTTGCGCAGGCTGCCGACCAGCACCGCGATAGTAACTTCGGACATGGCTCGCTCCGGGAGGGGGGAAAGCCAAAGCCTAGTGCGGAGGACCTTGCATCGCGGTGAAGGCCGCGCGGCGCTGCCGCCACTGTGCGCGCGACTGTCCCCAGACCTCCACCGGCTTGCCTTCGTGCGGCGCCGGCAGCTCGCCCATGCGCAGCAGCGTACTGCCAAGCTTTCGCGCGACCGCCTTCGAGTTGAGGTTGTCCGGCGCGATGGTATGGATGACGTCGTCCCAGCCGAGCCGGTCGAACGCCCAGTCGATCGCGGCGGTGGCCGCTTCCGGCGCGTAGCCCCGGCCCCAGCGCGAACGATGGATGCTCCAGCCCACTTCGGTGCCGGGCCAGTCCCGCGGCTGCCAGGGCCCGAGCCGTCCGACCCACTCGCCACTGGATTTTTCGATCACGCTGAACATCGAGAAGCCGAACAGCTGCCATGCGCCGACCAGGCAGCAGAAGCTGCGCCACGCGACCGAGGGTGCCTGCACGCCGCCCAGGGACGCCATGGTGTCCTCGTCGGCGCAGAATGCCAGGAACGCATCGAGATCTTCGCGCCGTGGTGGGCGCAGCAGCAGGCGATCGGTTTCGATGCGCAGGTCGAAGATGCTCATGCCATTCCTCGTACGGGAAGCGTACGGTAATCATAGCCGGGGCCGGATCATGACGGATCGCATCGCGGGCGCGGGAGCCCGGCTCCACGCAAATGGGCCGGCAGTGCGCCGGCCCGTGGAATCGCTGTTACTGGCGGCTGCCGCTATCGGCGGCGGCGGCGGTCTGGGTGACCAGCTGCCCGTCGACCACCGGCAGCCGATCGCTGGCCGGCTTGTCGTTCATGCGGATGGTCTTCTCTGCGCCGTCGTAACGGTAGGTCACGTCGTAGCCCTTGACCACATCGCTGGTGCCCATGGCGATCCGGTTGCCCGGCTTGCTGTCCATGCGCATGGTGCCGGTGGTGCCGTCTTCGTTGCGGTAGGTCACGTTGTAGCCGGTGACGCGGCTCGATTCGGAGGTGGCGGTCTCGGTGTGACACTGGCGTTCGGTCCGGTTGACCACGCGGCCCCCGACATGGCGCTTGTCCACGGTGTTGCCGATCACGCCGCCGGCCACCGCGCCGGCCGCCGTGGCGACCTTGCGGCCGTTGCCGCCGCCGACCTGGTTGCCGAGCAGGCCACCGATCACCGCGCCAGCGACCGTGCCACCGACATTGCCGTCACGCTCGGGCAGGCGCTCCTGCACCACCACGTCCTGGCATACCTCGTGCGGAGTCTGCGTGCTTGAGGTCTGGCGGACCGCTTCGGTACCGATGACGGTAGCGTAGGCCTTCTCCTTCTGGGTCACCGGCTCCACGCGCAGCACATCGGCGTATTCCAGGCCGCGTGCCGCGGCGACATCCAGTGCGTCGCTGCGCGCGCCATCATCGATCAGCGCACCGTCGGTGGCCGGCGCGGCCGCATCGGCGCCCAGGTAGCCCGGCGCCTTGTCGTCGCTCTTCATGAAGGCGGCGGTGGCGATGCCACCGACCAGCAGCGCGCCGGCAGCGACCAGGACAGTAGTAGTAGTGGATTTCATGATGCTGCTCCCTGCGGACGATCCGCGATGTTGGCGATGTTGACGGAATGGATAAAAGCATGCACTTCCTGAACGCAATCTCCACGAAATTCTTTCATTCGCGCCTCCCATTCAGGAAAGGGTCCGCAGCCGTTATGGCACATCGTGCTAGCGTCTGCAAAGACTTCGACACGGCCCCACCAAGGAGGACCGCCATGGCACATCCGATGCTGCTGCCGATGCTGGGCTGGGCACGCCGGCTGCGCTTCCCCACCCTGTTCAGGATCACGGCGGCGTTGTTCGCGGTGACCCTGGTGGTGCCCGACCCGATTCCCTTCGTGGACGAGCTGCTGCTGGGGCTGGGCACGCTGCTGCTGGCCAACTGGACGTCCCGGCCGTCGGCGCGCCCGCCGCTGCAGCCGCGCTGACCATGCTGGTCGACAGCCACTGCCACCTGGATGCCGGCGAGTTCGACCCCGACCGTGCCGCGGTCATCGCGCGGGCGCGCCAGGCCGGCGTATGCCAGCAGGTCGTGCCGGCCGTCACCGCCGCCGGCTGGCCGAAGCTTCGCGATGCCTGCAACCAGGCGCCGGGACTGTTCCCCGCCTATGGCCTGCATCCGCTGTTCCTGGCCGACCACGCACCGGCGCACCTCAAGGCGCTGCGTACCTGGATCGAGCGCGAACGCCCCTGCGCGATCGGCGAATGCGGACTGGACTTCTTCGTCGAAGGCCTCGATCCCGATGCCCAGCAACGCTACTTCACGGGGCAGCTGGAGCTTGCACGCGAATTCGACCTGCCGGTGATCGTGCATGCACGCCGCGCGGTGGAGGCGGTGATTGCCGCGATCCGCGCCATCGGCGGACTGCGCGGCGTGGTGCACAGCTATGCCGGCAGCCCCGAGCAGGCCACGCAGCTGTATCGGCACGGTTTCCTGCTCGGCCTGGGCGGACCGGTCACCTATGAACGGGCGCAGCGGCTGCACCGCCTGGTGCGCGACATGCCGCTTGACCGGCTGCTGCTGGAAACCGATGCGCCGGACCAGCCCGATGCCGGCATTCGCGGCCAGCGCAACGAACCGGCACGGCTGGCCACCATCGCCGACCACATCGCCGGGCTGCGCGGCATCAGCGTCGATGCGCTTGCGAAAGCGACCAGCACCAATGCGCGCACCCTGTTCGGCCTGCCTGCCGCGGCGGCCTGACGCCGCTGTGGCAGGCATGGGTCAGGCCGGTTCGACCGGCGCGCGGACCTTCTTCTGTTCCAGCAGCATCTCCAGCGCCTTGGCCACGGCCGCGAACGCGAACGCGCCGGTGATGTGCGTGGCCGCGCCCAGGCCTGCGCCGCAATCGAGCTTCAGTGCGGCATCTTCGCCCAGCGCCGGGCGGATTCCGCACACGCTGCCGTCGGCCTGCGGGTAACGGACGTTCTCCAGCGAGTACACCGCCGGCACGCCGAAATAGCGCTTGGCATTCTTCGGAAAATTGAACTCGCTGCGCAGCTTCCGGCGGATCAGCGCCAGCATCGCATCGTGTTCGGTGCGCGAGACATCGCGTATCCGCACCAGGGTTGGATCGGTCCGTCCGCCGGCCGCGCCCACGGTGAGCAGCGGCAGCTTGCGGCGGCGGCACCACGCGATCGTTTCAACCTTGACCCGGAAGCTGTCGCAGGCATCGATGACCAGGTCGAAGTCCCGGTCGAGCAGCTCGGCCATGTTCGCGGGGGTCAGGAAGGCCTGTACCGCATCAACATCGATCGCCGGGTTGATCGCCACGCAGCGCTCGGCCATCGCCAGCGCCTTGTTGCGGCCGTACTGGCCGTCCAGCGCCGGCAACTGCCGGTTGGTGTTGGACACGCATATATCGTCCGCATCGATCAGGGTCAGGTGCCCTACCGCCGTGCGTGCCAGCGCCTCCACCACCCAGGAGCCGACGCCGCCCATGCCCACCACCGCCACCCGCCGCGATTGCAGCGTGTCCAGCGCACCGCGCCCGTACAACCGTTCCACGCCGCCGAAGCGTTCTTTGACCTGTTCGTTCATCGCGCCATTTTACGCTGGCCGGGCCGGCGCCCGCTGTGCGCCAGCCATCAGGGACGGCGTCACACCCGGCCGCGCCACGATGCGCATTCAGCCGGCAGCGGGCAAGCGCGCATGCGGTTGGCGCTTCGTTCACACTGAAAGCGAGAGGATTCAGCCACACGCGCACCAGACGCATCCTTCCCACTCTGGCCAGGAGAACCACCCATGAAGATCCAGCTCATCGCCGCCAGTGCCGTTGCCACGCTCGCCCTGGCCGGTTGTGCCACTTCGCCCGGCTACGGTGGCGGCGGCTACAACAGCGGCTACGGCAACAACGGCGGCAACTACAACACCAGCCGCTGCGCCGATTGCGGCATCGTCACCCGCATCAACACCGTTGCATCCGGCCGCAGCGCTCCCAGCGCCACCGGTGCGGTGCTGGGCGGCATCGTCGGCGCGGTCGCCGGCCATGAGATCTCCGACCATACCGGCGGCAGCCGGGGCAACAAGAACGTCGCCGCGGCCGCAGGCGCGGTGGGCGGCGCGCTGGCGGGCAACCAGATCCAGAAGAACGTGACCAGCGATACCTACGACATCACGGTGCGCATGGACGACGGCCGCACGGTCGTGGTCAACCAGCGCGACCTCGGTGGCATCCGCGAGAACACCTACGTCCGCGTGGTCAATGGCCGCGTGGTGCTGCGCTGAGGCGCACCGGTTCATTCTCCATCGCTGCAAACGCAAAGGGCCCGCTCATGCGGGCCCTTTGCGTTCCACGGTGCCAACGCAATCGCCCTTACTCGGGCTGGACCGCGTCCGCCTGCAGGCCCTTCTGGCCATTGACGACCGTGAACGTGACCTTCTGGCCTTCCTTCAGGCTCTTGAAGCCCTGGGACTGGATCGCGCGGAAGTGCACGAACACGTCTTCGCCGCTCTCACGGCTGATGAAGCCAAAACCTTTCGCGTCGTTGAACCACTTCACGGTCCCGGTTTCACGATCAGACATCTTTCCTACTCCCTGACTCTCTTGTTGTTGAATACGCCTGGACGGGCGGCTGACAAGCAAGGGGGAAGCGAGGTGCAGGATGCAGCGGATCCGGAAGATCAACCTCATCAGGCCACGATTCACGGTGACCTTGCCAAGCTCAGCGGGGTCAACTTAACCCGAGCAAAACCAAAAAGCAACGCCTGATCTTCGTTTCTGTCAACCCCGTAACCTCATACCATACGGACCAGAATGGACCTCTCATTCATCTTGTATCTGCTAGCGATGCTGTGTGTGCTGGCCGGCGTGGCCGGCATCGTGCTGCCGGCCCTGCCCGGCATCCCGCTGGTGTTCATCGGGCTGCTGCTGGCCGCATGGGCCGACGGCTTCGCGCATGTCGGCTGGTCGGCCCTGCTCGCCCTCGGCCTGTTGACCGTGCTGTCGCTGGTGGCCGACGTGCTCGCCACGGTGGTCGGCGCCCAGCGCGTCGGTGCCAGCCGCAAGGCGCTGTGGGGCACCTTCGTGGGCAGCATTGCAGGCCTGTTCTTCATGCCACTGGGATTGTTCCTCGGCCCGCTGGCCGGCGCGCTGGTCGGCGAGTACTGGCATGGCCGGCAACTGGCGCGTTCCACCCGCGTGGGCCTGGCGACGTGGCTGGGCCTGCTGCTGGGGATGGCGCTGAAGCTCGCGCTGCTGGTCGCGATGCTCGGGTTGTTCGCCTTCGCATGGTTCTTCTGAACGCACCGCCATGCTTCGCCGTTGCGAAGCCACACGCCGCCCGGCAGCCGCGCACTGGCCGGTCGCCACGGCAACCGCCACACTATCGTGCATCCTCCTCCACCCTGTGCAAGGGCCCCGCCACATGACTGCCTCTCCCGCCTTTACCCGCCCCGCCCCACTGGCGCTGGCACTGGGCCTGGCCAGCGCACCGCTGGCCGCACAGGAATTCACCGCGCCGCCGGACACCACACCCGGGGCCTGCGCCGCCATCACCACCGACGCCGCGCGCCTGGCCTGCTATGACCACCTGTTCAGGCCGAGCGCGGCGACCACCGCGCAGGCCGATGCGGCGGCGGAAGCCGCGGCCGAGAGCCGTCGCGAGCAGCGCCAGGCAGTGCGGATCAGCGCGGGCGAGGAGAAGCTGCGCGCGCGCGTCGGCGACCTGTTCCGGCCACAGCCGCATGACGCCGCACTGGCCAACGCCGGCCGCGGCTCGCTGCTGGACAGCCGCTGGGAACTGGCGGAAGACTCCAAGCTCGGTCCGTTCCAGCTGCGCGCCTACAAGCCGGTGTACCTGCTGCCCGCCTTCTGGACCAGCGACAAGAACCAGATGCCGCAGTCGCCGAATCCGGCCAACTCGGTCGGCACGCCACAGCTGCTGGACAGCACCGAACTGAAATTCCAGCTCAGCTTCAAGACCAAGATCGCGGAGAACATCTTCGGCGACAACGGCGATGTCTGGGCCGGCTACACCCAGAGTTCGCGCTGGCAGGCCTACAACGCCGACAACTCGCGCCCGTTCCGCGAAACCAACTACGAGCCGGAAGTGATGTTGATGTTCCGCAACGGCTACTCGCTCGGCGGCTGGCGCGGACGGATGTCCGGCATCGGCATCAACCACCAGTCCAATGGCCGCGCCGATCCGTACTCGCGCAGCTGGAACCGGATCATCGCCACCATCGGCCTGGACCGGGAAAACTGGGCCCTGGTCCTGCGGCCGTGGTACCGCATCCCGGAATCGCGCAGGGACGACAACAACCCGGACATCGACGATTACATGGGCCGCGGCGATGCGACCCTGGTGTGGAACCGCGCCGGCCACGAAGTTTCGCTGATGGCCCGCCATTCGCTGCGTGGCGGCGACCGCTCGCACGGCGCGCTGCAGCTCGATTACGGCTTCCCGATCAGCAACCTGCTGCGTGGTCACCTGCAGGTGTTCGATGGCTATGGCGAGAGCATGATCGACTACAACCACAAGGCGACCTACATCGGCGTCGGTGTATCGCTGCTGGAGTGGTTCTGATGGCCGTGACCATCTGGCACAACCCGTCGTGCAGCAACTCGCGCGGTGCGCTCACCCTGATCCGCGATGCAGGGCTTGAACCCACCATCGTCGATTACCTGGCCGATGCCCCCGATGAAGCCGCCCTGCGCGGCGTGCTGCACGCCGCGGGCCTGCAGGCACGCGAACTGGTGCGCGACAAGGAGCCGCTGTTCGCCGAACTGGGGCTGGCCGGCGCCGACGACGATGCGCTGGTGGCGGCGATGGCCGCGCATCCGCGGCTGATCAACCGGCCGGTGGTGATCACCGACAAGGGCACGCGCCTGTGCCGGCCGCCGGAGCGGGTGCTGGACATCCTCTGAACCACCGGACGCGGCGGTAGAGCCGACCCATGGTCGGCTGGAAGCGGTGACGACCAACGGTCGTCACCCACCAACAGCTGCCCACCCACCGGGGGCTGCATGCCGTCAGGCCACGACCACCGGAATGCTGGCGATGCGGGCCTGCCATTCGCGTGGACCGGTGGTGTGCACCGATTCGCCGCTGGAATCCACCGCGACGGTGACCGGCATGTCCTGCACGGTGAACTCGTAGATCGCCTCCATGCCCAGGTCGGCGAAGCCGACGACCTTCGCCGCCTTGATCGCCTTGGACACCAGGTAGGCCGAACCGCCCACGGCCATCAGGTACGCCGACTTGTTGTCGCGGATCGCTTCGATCGCGGCCGGGCCGCGTTCGGCCTTGCCGACCATGCCCAGCAGGCCGGTCTGTTCCAGCACCTGGCGGGTGAACTTGTCCATGCGCGTTGCGGTGGTCGGGCCGGCGGGGCCGACCACTTCGTCGCGTACCGGATCGACCGGGCCGACGTAGTAGATGAAGCGGCCCTTCAGGTCGACCGGCAGTGGCTCGCCCTTGTTGAGCATGTCCACCATGCGCTTGTGCGCGGCATCGCGGCCGGTCAGCAGCTTGCCGTTGAGCAGCAGGGTCTGGCCCGGCTTCCAGCTGGCCACGTCTTCCGGCGTGATCGTGTCGAGGTCGACGCGGGTACCCTTGGAGGCGTCGTAGGTGATCTGCGGCCAGTCTTCCAGCGACGGCGGATCCAGCATCACCGGACCGCTGCCGTCCAGGGTGAAGTGCGCATGGCGGGTCGCCGCGCAGTTCGGAATCATCGCCACCGGCAGGTTGGCGGCATGGGTCGGGAAGTCCTTGACCTTGATGTCCAGCACCGTGGTCAGGCCGCCCAGGCCCTGCGCGCCGATGCCCAGCGCGTTGACCTTGTCGTAGAGTTCCAGGCGCAGTTCCTCGGCGCGGTTGGACGCACCGCGCGCCTTGAGCTCGTTGATGTCGATCGGCTCCATCAGCGATTCCTTGGCCAGCAGCATCGCCTTCTCGGCGGTGCCGCCGATGCCGATGCCGAGCATGCCCGGCGGGCACCAGCCGGCGCCCATGGTCGGCACGGTCTTCAGCACCCAGTCCACGATCGAGTCGGACGGGTTGAGCATGGCGAACTTGCTCTTGGCTTCGGAGCCACCGCCCTTGGCGGCCACGATGACATCGACCTTGTTGCCCGGCACGACCTTGACGTTGACCACGCCCGGCGTGTTGTCCTTCGTGTTGACGCGCTTGCCGGCCGGATCGGCCAGCACCGAAGCGCGCAGCTTGTTGTCCGGGTGGTTGTAGGCACGGCGCACGCCTTCGTTGGCCATGTCCTCCACGCCCATGGTGGCGTCATCCCAGCGCACGTCCATGCCGATTTCCAGGAACACGGTGACGATGCCGGTGTCCTGGCAGATCGGCCGGTGACCTTCGGCGCACATCCGCGAGTTGATCAGGATCTGCGCCATCGCTTCCTTCGCCGCGGGCGACTCCTCGCGCTCGTAGGCGGCGGCGAGGCTCTTGATGTAGTCGACCGGGTGGTAGTACGAGATGTACTGCAACGCGTCGGCGATGGACTGGATGAGGTCTTCCTGCTTGATCGATGTCACGGCGTGCTCGCTTGCGTGGGGCTGGCGGGGGTAATCCGCCCATTTTACCCGCAGACGCCATCGCGGCGCCGGCTGCCATGGCGCCGGGCCCTGCACCGGCTTCGGAACCGGGACGCGGTCGCGCCCGACTGCGGTTACCCTGTTCCGCCCCGGCCGGGCACCGCCTGGCCGTGCCGGCCTGTCACGCCCGAGCCTGCTGCCGCGTCCTGGACACATGAACGACGAAACCACCTTCCAGCTCCACCGTCCGCGCCTGCTGGCCCTGGCCTACCGCCTGCTGGGCAGCCGTGCCGATGCCGAGGACGTGGTCCAGGACGCCTGGCTGCGCTGGGCGGACATCGATACCGGTGCCATCGCCGATCCAGGCGCGTGGCTGGTCACCGCCACCACCCGGCTGGGCCTGGACCGGCTGCGCACGGCCAAACGCCAGCGCCTGCAGTACATCGGCCCCTGGCTGCCGGAGCCGCTGCAGATCACCGTGGATGCGCCCACCGCACCCGACCCGGCGCAGGCCCATGCAGTGGCCGAGGAGGTGTCGCTGGCGTTCCTGTCCCTGCTCGAGCAGCTGGGCCCGGAAGAACGTGCCGCGTTCCTGCTCAAGGAAGCGTTCGACCACGACTACGCGCAGATCGCCACGCTGCTCGGCCACAGCGAGGCCAACTGCCGGCAGCTGGTGCACCGCGCGCGCAAGCGCCTGCGCGATGGTCGCCCACGCTTCAGCGCCGATAGCGGCCAGCACAGGCGATTGTTGCTGCGTTTCATGGAGGCGTCGCAGCGCGGAGACAGCGAAGCGATCCAGGCCCTGCTGCACGCCAATGCGCTGCAGGTGTCCGATGGCGGTGGCGTGGTCACCGCGGCGATCCGCCCGCTGCTGGGCGCCGAACGCATCGGCCGGCTGTACTGGGCGATCGCGCGGCGTGGCGCGGCACTGCCGGCGCGCCTGGGCCAGGTCAACGGCGAGCCGGCGATCCTGCGCTTCGACGGCGACCGCCTGCACTCGGTGACCACCATCGTCATCGATGGCGAGCGCATCAGCGCGCTGTACAGCGTGCTCAATCCGGAAAAGCTCGGCGCGGTTGTCACGCCGCGCGACGCTGGCGCGTCCTTGCAGTGAAGGACGGCCATCGTGGCCGTTTCCGGAGACTGCACATGAGTTCTGCTTCCCCCCGCGTTGCGTATACCCGCCTGGCCGCCGATGCGTTCAAGGGCCTGCTGGCGGCCAGCCATGCCGTGCACGAAAGTTCGATCGGGCAGGACCTGATGGAGCTGGTATTCCTGCGCGTGTCGCAGCTCAACGGCTGCGGCTACTGCATGGACATGCATGGTACGGCGCTGCGCAAGGCCGGCATCGAGCCGCGCAAGCTGGACACGCTGCCGGCGTGGCATGAAAGCCGCTTCTTCGATGCCCGCGAACGCGCCGCGCTGGGCTGGGCCGAAGCGCTGACGCGGCTGCCGGACGGCGCACCGTCGGAGGCGGCGTTCGAGGCCCTGGCCGCACATTTCGATGACAAGGGCATCGCCGACCTGAGCATGGGGGTGGCGGTGATCAACGCCTGGAACCGCCTCGGTGCCGGCCTGTTGCCGCCGCTTCCGTAAGCCATCGGGGTGGTGCCGGCGATTCCGGCACTACCCTTGCGGGGCCGGCACCACCCCATTCTCACCCGGAGCTGGCGCACACTGGGCGCATGCCAGAGCCCACCGCCGCCCGACCGAGCCTGCGCCAGCGCTTCAGCGCGATGCGCAACCTGCCGCCCTTCCTGCGCCAGGTGTGGCAGACCAGTCCACTGCTGGCCAGCGCCAGCCTCGGTCTGCGCATCATCCGCGCCCTGCTGCCGGTGGCGATGCTGTACGTGGGCAAGCTGATCATCGATGCGGCGATCCAGCTCAGCCAGCATGACGCCGGTTTTCCGCCGTTCGGCGAAGCGTTGTCGAGCGGCCTGTTGAATCCCCTGCTCGGATTGCTGGCGCTGGAGTTCGGGCTGGCGATCGGCTCGGACCTGCTCGGCCGCATCGTCAGCTACGCCGATTCGCTGCTCTCCGAGCTGTTCACCAACGCCACCAGCGTGCGCCTGATGGAACACGCCGCGTCGCTGGACCTGGAGGATTTCGAGGACCCGGAGCTGCAGGACAAGCTGGATCGCGCACGGCGCCAGACCATGGGTCGGATGAACCTGATGAGCCAGCTGTTCGGCCAGGTGCAGGATGCCATCACCGTGGCCAGCCTGGCGATCGGCCTGCTGGTCTATGCACCATGGTTGATCGCGCTGCTGGCGCTGGCGCTGGTACCGGCGTTCATCGGCGAAGCGCATTTCAACGCCGCCGGCTACAGCCTCAACTTCCAATGGACGCCCGAACGACGGCAGCTGGATTACCTGCGCCAGATCGGCGCCAGCGTCGAAACCGCCAAGGAAGTGAAGATATTCAACCTGCACCGTTTCCTGATCGAACGCTACCGGTTGCTGGCCGATCGATTCTTCCGCGCCAACCGCACGCTGGCGCGCAAGCGCGCATTCTGGGGCACGCTGCTGGCCGCGCTGGGCACGCTGGGGTACTACACCGCCTATGCCTACATCGCCTGGCGCACCGTGCGCGGCGATTTCACCATCGGCGACCTGACCTTCCTGGCCGGCAGTTTCCTGCGCCTGCGCCAGCTGCTGGAAGGCCTGCTGATCGGCTTTTCGCAGGTGGCCAGCCAAGCGCTGTACCTGGACGACCTGTTCTCGTTCTTCCAGATCGAGCCGGAGATCCACAGCCGCCCCGATGCGCGGCCGGTGCCGCGGCCGATCACGCAGGGCTTCGTGTTCGAGGATGTCGGTTTCCGTTACCCCGACGCCGAACGCTGGGCGGTGCGCCACCTCGACTTCCAGCTGCACGCCGGGGAAGTGCTGGCGCTGGTCGGCGAGAACGGCGCCGGCAAGACCACCCTGGTGAAGCTGCTGGCGCGATTGTACGACCCGGACGAGGGCCGGATCCTGCTCGATGGACACGACCTGCGCGACTACGACCTGGACGACCTGCGCGCGAACATGGGCGTGATCTTCCAGGATTTCGTGCGCTACAACCTGACTGCCGCGGAGAACATCGGGGTCGGCCAGGTCGATGCGATCGACGACGCCCCGCGCATCCACGACGCGGCGCGGCGCGGCATGGCCGAGGAGCTGATCGCCGCCCTGCCCGCCGGCTACCAGCAGGTCATCGGCCGGCGCTTCAAGCAGGGCGTGGACCTTTCCGGCGGGCAGTGGCAGAAGATCGCGATCGCGCGTGCCTACATGCGCCACGCGCAGGTGATGATCCTCGACGAGCCGACCGCGGCGCTCGATGCGCGTGCGGAGTACGAAGTGTTCGAGCGCTTCCGCGAGCTGTCCGAGCAGCGCACCGCGGTGCTGATCTCCCATCGCTTCTCGTCGGTGCGGATGGCCGACCGCATCCTGGTGCTGGCCGATGGCCGCGTCGAAGCCAGCGGCAGCCACGCCGAGCTGATGGCGCAGGGCGGGCGCTACGCGGAACTGTTCGAACTGCAGGCGGCCGGTTATCGCTGAGCCGGACAGGAACGCCTCTCATTCCGCCCAATGAGAACCTGTCTCATTTGGGGTAGAATATCGGTACGATTTCCTGGATACGCTGCCCCCATGTCTGCTGCTTTCGGCGCCGAGACGGTGCTTGAGGTCCGCCACTGGACCGATGCCTACTTCAGCTTCACCACCACCCGCGACAGCGGTTTCCGCTTCGAGAACGGCCAGTTCGTGATGATCGGACTGGAGACCGAGGCGCGGCCGTTGCTGCGCGCCTACTCCATCGCCAGCGCGAACTGGGAAGAGAACCTGGAGTTCTTCAGCATCAAGGTGCAGGACGGCCCGCTGACCTCGCGCCTGCAGCACATCAAGCCGGGCGACAAGGTGCTGGTCGGCAGGAAGCCCACCGGCACCCTGCTGATCAGCGACCTGCATCCCGGCAGGCACCTTTACCTGCTGGGCACCGGCACCGGGCTGGCGCCGTGGCTGTCGGTGATCAAGGACCCGGAAACCTACGAGCGTTTCGACAAGGTGATCCTCACCCACGGCGTGCGTTACGAAAGGGACCTCGCCTACCGCGATTACTTCGAGAAGGAACTGCGCGAGCATGAATTCCTCGGCGAGATGATCGGCGACAAGCTGCTGTATTACCCGGCGGTCACACGCGAGCCGTTCGCCAACCAGGGACGCCTGACCTCGCTGCTGGAGAGCGGTGAGATGCAGCGCACGCTGGGCCTGCCCGGGCTGAGCCCGGAAAACGACCGCGCGATGATCTGCGGCAGCCCGCAGATGCTGGCCGACCTGCGCACGGTGCTCGACGCCCGCGGCTTCGAAGTGTCCCCCCGCATCGGCAGCCCCGGCCACTACGTCTTCGAACGCGCCTTCGTCGAAAAATAAAAAAGGGGACGGAGGGGATTAAGTCGCAATTGCCCCCTCTCCGTCTCCGTTCCGGGTCGAAAACGACTTAATCCCCTCCGTCCCCTTTTTTGCGGCGGGGGCATGCCTTTCGACACAAGCCGGGTCGCGGAAGGGCGGGTTACCCTCGGGGACTAGCCCTTGTTGGAGACTCCGCCTTGACCACCCGTCTTGCCCTTGCCGTGGCCATGACCCTCGGCCTTGCCCTGCCCGCCTATTCCGCCGGCGCCGCCACCCCGGCCGCGAGCGCGAGCGCGCAGCAGGCCAACCCGTTCTTCGCCGACAGCCCGCTGCCGCTGCATTACCCGCAGTTCGACAGGATCAAGGACAGCGATTTCGCCCCGGCCTTCGACGCCGGCATGGCGCAGCAGCTGGAGGAAGTGCAGGCGATCGCCGACAACACCGCCAGGCCGACCTTCGACAACACCATCATCGCGCTGGAAAAGAGCGGCGAAACGCTGGACCGCGCGACCACGGTGTTCTTCTCGCTGGTGGGTGCGGACACCAACGATACCCGCAAGAAACTGCAGGCCGACTACTCCGGCCGCTTCGCCGCGCACAGCGATGCGATCGCGCTGAACGGCAAGCTGTTCGCACGCATCCAGGCGCTGTACGACACCCGCGATTCGCTGGGCCTGGACGCCGAAGGCGTGCGCCTGGTCGAGAAGTACTACGACAACTACGTGCGCGCCGGCGCCAGGCTCTCCGAGGCCGACAAGGCCAGGCTCAAGGAAATGAACGCCGAGCTGGCCAACCTGGGCACGAAGTTCAGCCAGAACGTGCTGGCCGAGGTGAACGCTTCGGCGATCACCGTCGACGACGCCAGCGAACTCGAGGGCCTGTCGCAGGAGCAGGTCTCCGCCGCCGCCGAAGCCGCCAAGGCCCGTGGCCTGGACGGCAAGTACGTGATCACCCTGCTCAACACCACCGGCCAGCCGCCGCTGACCAACCTGGCCAACCGCGCGCTGCGCCAGAAGATCTTCGAAGCCTCGGTGAGCCGTGGCAGCCGCGGCGGCGAGTACGACAACACCGCACTGGTCTCGCGCATCATGCAGCTGCGCGCCGACAAGGCCAAGCTGATGGGCTTCGAGAATTTCGCCGCCTACAACCTGACCAACCAGACCGCCAAGACCCCCGAAGCGGTCAACGCCATGCTCGGCCAGCTGG
>Ga0160433_100563_pt1 | contig 16130 bp, 11 predicted proteins | sample HID1972K_E0MG_FD_108235 | JGI IMG/M metagenome (GOLD analysis project Ga0160433, IMG submission 108235) | Enriched pill bug-associated microbial communities from UW Madison campus, WI, USA - HID1972K_E0 MG | ecosystem: Host-associated > Arthropoda: Insects > Digestive system > Unclassified ... | reverse complement strand
GGATCATCAGGAAGTACATGATCGCGATCAGGATGATCGGGAACAGCAGCGTGCTCAGGCCCATGCCCTGCGGTTGGCCGCCAGCGGCCTGGGCGTGGGCGGCGGGAATCAGGAAGGCAAGCAGGTTCATAGTTGGTCCTTTGGTTGGGCGGCGCTCCGATCCACGCGTGGCGCGGGCGCGACCGCGGATCTGGTCAGCCGTGAAGTATGCCACGGGCCCGGGCATTCGTCCCCGGGCCGTTCGGCAGGGGGAGACGTGGTTACAGCGGCGGTACTGCCTGGCCCCGGGCTGCGTAGAAGGACCCGCGGAAGGCGTCGAAGGTTCCCGCGGCGATCGCCGCGCGCATGTCGGCCATCAGTTTTTCGTAGTAATACAGGTTGTGCAGGGTGCCGAGCATCGGCGCCAGCATTTCGTTGCAGCGGTCCAGGTGGCGCAGGTAGGAGCGGGTATAGCCGCCGCTGCAGGCCACGCAGCCGCAGCCGGGCTCGATCGGGTCCAGGTCGCGCTCATAGCGGGCGTTGCGGATGCGCACGGTGCCGAACGCGGTGAAATAGTGGCCGTTGCGGGCGTTCCGGGTCGGCATCACGCAATCGAACATGTCCACGCCGCGGGCCACGCCTTCCACCAGGTCTTCCGGGCGACCGACGCCCATCAGGTAGCGCGGACGGTCGGCTGGAAGCTGCGGGTGCAGGTGCTCGAGCATGGCGTTGCGCTCGTGTTCCGGTTCGCCCACCGCCAGCCCGCCGATCGCGTAGCCGTCGAAGCCGATGGCCTGCAGGGCCTCGGCCGAGCGGCTGCGCAGCCCGGGGTGCACGCCCCCCTGGACGATGCCGAACAGGGCGGCATCGTTGCCCAGTTCATCATGCGCGTTGCGGCTGCGACGGGCCCAGCGCAGGCTCAGCTCCATCGAGCGCTGGGCGACGTCCTCGGTGGCCGGGTACGGGGTGCATTCGTCGAAGATCATCACGATGTCCGAGTCCAGCACCTTCTGGATCTTCATGCTTTCCTCGGGACCGAGGAACACGCGCGCGCCGTCGTTCGGCGAGGCGAAGGTGACGCCCTGCTCGGTGATCTTGCGCCGATGGGCCAGGGAGAACACCTGGAAGCCGCCGGAGTCGGTGAGGATCGGGCCGTCCCAGCGGGCGAAGCCGTGCAGGCCGCCGTGGTCGGCGATCACGTCCAGGCCGGGCCGCAGGTACAGGTGGAAGGTATTGCCCAGGATGATCTCCGCGCCGAGGGCGCGGATCTGGTCGGGGAAGATGCCTTTCACCGAGCCATAGGTACCGACCGGCATGAACGCGGGGGTTTCCACCGTGCCGCGCGGGAACGTGAGGCGGCCACGACGCGCACGGCCGTCGGTGGTCTGGAGCTGGAACTGCAGTCGGGACATGTTGCGGTTGTTTCAGGCAGATAGACGCGTATTGTCGCGTACTTTTGATGTTGCCGCGAAAAGCCGGCGCCTTGACTGCTGGTGGATCGAGGCCGCGGGCAGGCCATTGCAGGACCCGCCGTGAATACGTCCATGTAGGCTCCTGTTCGGCTCCTGCCTCACAGGGTCCTGCAATGGCCTGCCCGCAGCCTCCCGACAGGTTCATGGCGCGCGGCGGCGCAGCGGTATCGGCTGGCGGCGGCCTGCCTGGGGAGGGAGAGGAGAAGCGCCGCGCGTTGCGCGGCCAGCGGGTCATGGACCCGCTCTACCCTTTACCCACGCACGGCGGCGCGCGGGATGTGTCCGGAGGCAGCAGGCAGACGCTGGAACCGACGGAAAACCGATCAGCCCTGCGGGAACAACAACATCGCGTCGCCGTAGCTGAAGAACCGGTAGCGCTGGTCGATGGCGTGGCGGTAGGCCTCGAACACGCGCTCCTTGCCGGCAAATGCCGAAATCATCATCAACAGCGTGCTTTCCGGCAGGTGGAAATTGGTCACCATCGCGTCCACGCTGCGGATCCGGTAACCCGGCGTAATGAAGATCTGGGTCTCGCCGGAGAACGGCAGCAACGCGTCTTCGCGCATCGCGCTCTCCAGCGCGCGCACCACCGTGGTGCCGACCCCGATCACCCGCCCGCCCGCCGCGCGCGTGCGACGGACCTGCTGCACCAGGTCGGCCCCGACGTTCAGCCACTCGCGATGCATCACATGGTCCTTCAGGTCGTCCGCGCGTACCGGCTGGAACGTACCCGCGCCGACATGCAGGGTGACATGCCCGAACCCCACGCCACGTGCCCGCAGCGCCGCCAACAACGGCTCATCGAAATGCAGGCCGGCGGTCGGCGCCGCCACCGCACCGACCTCGCGCGCGAACACGGTCTGGTAGCGCTCACGATCGTCCACGCCCGGCTCGCGCTGGATGTAGGGCGGCAGCGGCAGCCGCCCGGCATGCAGCAGCCACTGCTCCAGCGGCTCGGCGACGTGGAAATCCAGCAGGTAGAACTCCCCGTCGCGGCCCAGCACCTCCGCCTCGCCACCGGCATCCAGCGCGATGCGGCTGCCCGGCTTCGGCGTCTTGCTGGCACCGACCTGCGCACGCGCGCGCTGCGCCCCGAGCAGGCGCTCGATCAGGATTTCCACGCGACCACCAGTGGCCTTCTGGCCGAAAAGCCGCGCCGGGATGACCCGGGTATCGTTGAACACCAGCAGGTCGCCCTCGCGCAGCAGCGACGGCAGGTCGCGCACCTGCGCATCGGCCAGCGCGCCGGGCGCCGGCGGCACCACCAGCAGGCGGCTGGCCGAGCGCTCGGCCAGCGGCGCCTGCGCGATCAGTTCGGGCGGAAGGTCGTAGTGGAAATCGGACTTCTTCAAGGCGGCGCACGGCAACGGATGGCAATGCCGCGCATTGTAAGGCCGGCGAAGGCAGGCACCGCAGCGAGCCGGCAACGTCAGCGAAAATGCTGCCATGCAGCAGCAAACCGGTGGGGTTATCGCGCAAAAAACCGCGTGCTAGCATCGAGAAAGAAGTCCGATGCACGAGTCGCAACGAACGCGCGCCCTTTGACGCGCGTTTCGCATTTCAGCGCCGTGCGCCCCATTGTTCCAGGAGACCTGCAATGAGCTTCATCGAACGCCTCGCCCCCCTGCGCGCCGCCTCCGGCGCCCGCCTGACCCACGGCCTGGACGATGCCACGCTGGAAAGGCTGGCCCCGGATCACCCGCAGCTGCAGGCGGCGGTGGAGGCCGGCGCCGAAGCCTTCGCGCAGGTGCGTGGCGAGCTTGGCGACGTGCTGGAGCTCGACGAGCAGGCCCAGGTCGAAGCGATGCAGCAGGGCTTCATCAACTTCTATGCCGACGATGCGGTGACGCCGTACGTGGCGCTGGCCGCGCGTGGGCCGTGGGTGGTCACCCTGAAGGGCGCTGTGCTGTACGACGCCGGCGGCTACGGCATGCTCGGCTTCGGCCACACGCCCGAAGCGGTACTGGATGCGATGGCCAGGCCGCAGGTGATGGCCAACATCATGACCCCCAGCCTGTCGCAGCAGCGCTTCGTGCGTGCGCTGCGCGCGGAGATCGGCCACCGTCGCGGCGGTTGCCCGTATACCCATTTCATGTGCCTCAACTCCGGCTCCGAAGCGGTCGGCCTGGCCGCACGCATCGCCGACGTCAACAGCCGGCTGCAGACCGAGCCGGGCGCACCGCATGCCGGTGCGACGGTGAAGCGGGTGGTGGTCAAGGGCAGCTTCCATGGCCGCACCGACCGTCCCGCGCTGTATTCCGATTCCAGCCGCCGCACCTATCAGCAGTACCTCGCCAGCTACCGCAACGAAGATTCGGTCATCGCGGTCGCGCCCTACGACGAGGCCGCCCTGCGTGGCGTGTTCGACGAGGCCGCACGCAACAACTGGTTCATCGAGGCGGTGTTCCTTGAGCCGGTGATGGGCGAAGGCGACCCCGGCCGCGCGGTGCCGCCGGCCTTCTACGCGGTGGCGCGCGAACTGACCCGCGCCCACGGCAGCCTGCTGCTGCTCGATTCGATCCAGGCCGGCCTGCGCGTACACGGCGTGCTCTCGGTGGTGGATTACCCCGGCTTCGAAGGCCTGGAGGCGCCGGACATGGAAACCTATTCCAAGGCGCTGAACGCCGCGCAGTTCCCGCTGTCGGTGCTGGCGGTCAACGAGCGGGCCGCGCAGCTGTACCGCAAGGGCATCTACGGCAACACCATGACCAGCAATCCGCGTGCGCTGGACGTGGCCTGCGCCACCCTCGCCCAGCTGACCCCGCAGGTGCGCGACAACATCCGCGAGCGCGGTGCCGAAGCCCTGCGCCGGCTGGAACAGCTGCGCGCCGAGCTCGGCGGACTGATCACCCGGGTCCAGGGCACCGGCCTGCTGTTCTCCTGCGAGCTGGCACCGCAGTTCAAGTGCTACGGCGCGGATTCGACCGAGGAATGGCTGCGCCGCCACGGCATCAACGTCATCCACGGCGGCGAGAACTCGCTGCGCTTCACCCCGCACTTCAACATCGACAGCGCCGAGCTGGAACTGATGGTCGGCATGATCGGCCGTGCCCTGCGCGAAGGCCCGCGCCGCGCCTGAGGAAAGGGGGCGGAGGGGATCCACTGGAACCCTCCCCCTCCGTCCCGTTTAAAATGGGCCATGAAATCGATCTGTGTCTATTGCGGTTCCAACCCCGGCAGCAAGCCGGCCTATACCGAACGCGCCATCGCCCTCGGCGACCGCATCGCCCGTGACGGCCTGCGCCTGGTCTACGGCGGCGGCAACGTCGGCCTGATGGGCACCGTGGCCAATGCCGTGCTGGCCGCTGGCGGCGAAGTCACCGGCGTGATCCCGCAGCAGCTGGCGGACTGGGAAGTGGCCCACCGCGGGTTGACCTCGCTGGAGATCGTCGGCTCGATGCACGAGCGCAAGTCGCGGATGTTCGACCTCTCCGACGCCTTCGTCGCCCTGCCCGGCGGCTTCGGCACCATGGAGGAGATCTTCGAGATGCTCACCTGGCGCCAGCTCGGCATCGGCAACAAGCCGTGCGCGTTCCTGGACGTGGACGGCTTCTATGCTCCGCTGATCGGCATGATCGACCGCATGGTCGAAGAGCGCTTCCTGCATCCGGAACAGCGCGCGGACCTCTGGCATGGCGCGGACATCGGGCAGATGCTGGACTGGATGCGGGACTACCAGCCGGCCCAGGCATCGAAGTGGATCGACGAGAAACGCCGCAGCGCGCTGCGTTGAACCGGGCGGCCTGAACGCATGACCGCTATGGCGGCAGGCGGCGCTGCGCGCACGCGTCCGTGTCCCCGCCTGTCCGCTGTTCGGCCGGTCGCCCGAGCAGGAATCCCTGCCCGTGCCCGCAGCCCAGTTCCAGCAGGGTCTGGCGCTGCGCTTCGGTTTCGATGCCCTCCGCGATCGTATCGATGCCCAGCGTGCGCGCCAGCGACAGCACGCCCTGCACCAGCGCGCGGGTACTCTGCGCGTCGGATCCGTGCAGGCCGGCGATGAAGCTCTGGTCGATCTTCAGGGTGGTGATCGGGAAACGGTGCAGGTAGGACAGCGCCGAGAAGCCCGTGCCGAAATCATCCAGCTGCACGAGGATGCCGCGCTCGCGCAGCGCCTCCAGGATGAGCAGCGTGCGTGGTCCGCCGTCGAGCAGCGCCACTTCGGTGATTTCCAGCCGCAGGCGGTGCGGGTCGGCGCCGAAGGCTTCGATCAGCCCGAACAGCCGGCGGGTGAAATCGACCGACCGGAAGTGGCGTGGCGAGACGTTCACCGCGACATAGCCCTGCCCGCCGCGCGCGAGCTCGGCGATCACCTGCTCGTAGATCAGCCAGTCCACCTGTTCGATCAGCCCGTTTTCCTCGCCCAGTTCCAGGAACGCACCGGGCAGCAGGATGCCGCGGGTTTCGTGGCGCCAGCGCAACAGCGCTTCGTGGCCGACCACGGCGCCGTCGGACAGGCGCACGATCGGCTGGTAGTACGGCAGGAAATCCTGGCTGTTGATCGCCCGGCGCAGGTCCGACTCCAGGTCCAGGCTGCGCATCGCCTGCTCGCGCATGTCCTCGTCGAAGATCGCCCACCGGTCCTGGCCCTGCGCCTTGGCGCGGTACATCGCCGCATCGGCATCGCGCAGCAGTTCCTCGCCGCTGCGGTAGCGCGGCGTCCAGGCGGCGATGCCGAGGCTGCCGGAAGGAAACAGCTCGCGCCCGGCCACCCACATCGCTTCCTGCAGCGTCGGCAGCATGCGCTGGGAGAACTCCACCGCGCGCGAAAGACCACGCGGACAATGCAGCAGGATCGCGAATTCATCCCCGCCGAGCCGTGCAACGACATCGTCCGGGCCCAGCATCGCCACGATGCGCTGGGCAACCTCCACCAGCATGTAATCGCCAGCGGCGTGGCCGATGCTGTCGTTGACCAGCTTGAAGCGGTCCAGGTCGAGGAACAGGACGGCGAACCCGTCCTCCTCCGAGATCGAGGCCCGGGCAATGGCCGCCGCCAGCCTGTCCAGCAGGTGCGCGCGGTTGGGCAGGCCGGTCAGGCTGTCATGCAGCGCCTGGTGGGTCAGCCGCTGTTCGGCGCGCAGGCGCTCGGCGATCTGCGCCAGCAGCTGCTCGTTGACCTCGCCCAGCTCGCGGGTGCGTTCTTCCACCCGCCGCTCCAGGCTGGCATGCGCCAGGCGCAGCCGTTCCTGGTCGCGCTGGCGCGCCAGGCCGGTACCGATGTTCTGCGCGACGAAAGTCAGCAGGCGCTGGTCGTCGGCGGTGAAGGTGATATCCCTGCTGTAGCTCTGCACCACGATCGCGCCGACCACTTCGCCATCGAGCATCAGCGGCACGCCGAGCCAGCATTGCGACCGGGCACCGAACTCCCTGATCGTTCCCTGTGCCAGCATCGCGTCGATCTCCGGGCGTGCAGCCAGCAGCGGGCGACGCTCGCGCACCACGTATTCGGTCAGTCCCTGGCTGAACCGACGCGGGGCGCGCGCATTGTTGTATTCGTCCACCGAATACACGAACTCCAGGCCTTCGGCACGCTCGTCGACCAGCGCGATATAGAAGTTGCGCGCGTCGAGCAGGGTGCCGACCATGCCATGCACCTGCACATAGAACTGCGACAGGTTCTCGGCCTTCATCGCCAGCTCGGCGATGCCATACAGCGCCGCCTGCAGCTTCTCGGCGCGGCGGCGTTCGAGCACTTCCTCGCGCAGGCTGCGGTTGGCCCGCTGCAGTTCCAGCGTGCGCCGTTCCACCTGGCGTTCCAGCTGCACCTGTGCCTGGCGCCGGTCCATCGCGGTCAGCACATGCTGTGCGACGAAGCCCAGCAGCGCGCGCTCGGCCTCGCCGTAGCGATCGCGGCGGTCGTAGCTCTGCACCACGATCGCGCCGCAGACGCGGCCTTCGCGCAGCATCGGCACGCCCAGCCAGTCCAGGCTCTCCGGGCTTGCCCATGGCTCCGCGTCCTGCGCCATGCGCTTGAGCAGGTCCCGCGACGGGCCACTCAGCGGCCGGCCATGCCGCAGCAGCGCGAAGGTCAGGCTGCCCGGCATGTCGGTTTCCGCATAGCTGCGCGCGGGGTCGGCGACGAAGTCGTCGATCTGGTCGGCGAAGTACAGGAAGCGCAGCGTCCCGCGCACATCGTCGTATTCCACGATGTAGCAGTTGTGCGCGTACATCAGGGTGTTGAGCACCCCATGCACGCGGCGCAGCATCCCGGACATCTCCACATCGGTACCGGACAGGTCGGCGATCTCATACAGCGCCTGCTGCAGCCGCTTGGCATCTTCCAGGGCATGGATCTGCCCCGCCTGCCGCGCATGCTGGAGGCCCAGCTCCATCGCCTGCTGCGCCAGCATCCACCATGCGGGTTCCACGCGCGCACCATCGACGGCGATCGCCATCGATGCCCCCTCGTGTTCCCAGCGTCGCAGCCCTTCGTCGTCGTTCCCGGCCACCGGCCACAACGGCGAACCGGCGAGCGACGGCAGTGCGGGAAAATGCTGGCTGCCCCGCCCCACCACCGGATCGTCCCACCCCAGGTGCAGCCGCGCGCCTTCCGGCAGCAAGGCGTGCAGCGCCTGCAGCAGGGTTGCCGTCACCACGGCGTCCCCCGGTGTTCTCACCATCGGCGTGACAATCTGGCTGGACAACATGACACCTCTGGCCCCGGTGGTTCCCGACGCCTCCCCTGTACGTGGAGCATAGCGCGTTCCCCGGCGCGGTAAACTGCGCTGGATGCCCGATACCCTCGCCGCCGTTGCCAGCCACTCGCTCGAGGTCAGGCACAGCCGTTTCCTGGCCCACGCCGCGCCGGTCGCCGATGCCTCCCAGGCACTGTCCTTCCTGCAGCAGGTCGCCGTGGCCGACGCCACCCACAACTGCTGGGCCTACCGGATCGGCAACGAATATCGCTCCAGCGACGATGGCGAACCGTCCGGCACGGCGGGTCGCCCGATCCTTGCCGCCATCGACGGCCAGGGCTTCGACCAGGTGATGGTGGTGGTGGTGCGCTGGTATGGCGGCATCAAGCTCGGCGCCGGCGGGCTGGTCCGCGCATATGGCGGAACCGCGGCCGAATGCCTGCGCGCCGCGCCGCGCCTGCCGCTGGTCGCGCGGGTGCAGCTGCGCGTGCATGCCGGCTTCGACGACCTCGGCGCCCTGCATGCCGCGCTGGCCGCGCACGCCGCGCGCAAGCTCGACGAATCCTTCGATGCCGGCGGCGTCGCGATCACCATCGAACTGCCCGCCGGGCAATGCGACGCATTGAAAATCCGGCTGCGCGACGCCACCCGTAACCGTATCCGCCTGAGCGATCCCCTTGAGTGCCCTACGCATGACTGATTCTCCCACGCCCGGTCGTCCCGCCCTGCGCCGCCTCGGCAGCCTCGGCACGCTGTGGCCGTTCGTGCGTCGCCACCTCGGCCTGTTCTCGGCGTGGCTGGTGGCGCTGGCGGTGTCGTCGGCGGCCACGCTCAGCCTGCCGCCCGCGGTCAAGCAGATGATCGACCACGGGTTCAGCAGCGGCGGGCAGATCAACCGTGCCTTCGCCCTGCTGATGCTGGTGGCGGTGGTGCTGGCGCTGGCCACCGCGGCGCGCTTCTTCTTCGTCTCGCTGCTGGGCGAAAAAGTCGTCGCCGACCTGCGCAGCCGCCTGTATGCCCATCTGGTCACCCTCGGGGCCGGTTTCCACGACCGCACCCGCAGCGGTGAGCTGGTGTCGCGGCTGACCGCCGACAGCGAACTGCTGCGCAGCGTGATCGGCTCGACGATGTCGGTCGCCCTGCGCAGCACCGTCACCGTGGTCGGCAGCCTGGCGATGCTGTTCGTCACCAGTCCGCGGCTGGCGGCCTGGTCGCTGCTCGGCATACCGCTGGCGGTGCTGCCGATCATCCTCGGCGCACGCCGGCTGCGTGCCGTGGCGCGTGCCAGCCAGGACCGCATCGCCGACGCCAACACCCTCGCCGCCGAAACCCTCGGCGCGGTGCGCACGGTACAGGCGCATGCACGCGAGCCCTACGAACAGCAGCGCTTCGACAGCGCGCTGGCGGATGCGGTGGGCGCGGCACGGCGGCGCATCCGCGCGCAGTCGCTGGTCACCGCCAGCGCGATCCTGCTGGTGTTCGGCGCCATCGTCGGCGTGCTGTGGCTGGGCGCGCACGATGTCATCGACGGCCGCATGTCGGCCGGCACCCTCGGCCAGTTCGTGCTGTACGCGCTGATCGGTGGTGGCTCGGTGGGCGCCCTGGCCGAAGTCTGGAACGAGTTGCAGCGCGCTTCCGGCGGCATGGGCCGGATCAGCGAACTGCTGCACGAAGACGTGGAAATCCGCGCGCCCGATGCGCCGCGCGCCCTGCCCTCCCCGCTGCGCGGCGAGATCCGCTTCGATGACGTCGTGTTCCATTATCCGCAACGTCCCGAACAGCCGGCGCTGGACCATTTCAACCTGCATGTGCGGCCGGGCGAGACGGTCGCGCTGGTCGGCCCGTCGGGGGCCGGCAAGAGTACCGTGCTGCAGCTCCTGCTGCGCTTCCACGACCCGCGCAGCGGGCAGGTATGCGTGGATGGCATCGACCTGCGCCAGCTCGATCCGGCGGCGCTGCGCAGCGAGCTTGCGCTGGTCCCGCAGCAGCCGGCGCTGTTCGCCGCCAGTGCACGCGAGAACATCCGTTATGGACGCCTGCAGGCCAGCGATGCGGAGGTCGAGGACGCCGCGCGTGCCTCCGAGGCCGACGACTTCCTGCGCGTGCTGCCCGCAGGCTATGACAGCGAGCTCGGGGAACGCGGCGCGCGCCTGTCCGGCGGCCAGCAGCAACGCGTGGCGATCGCCCGCGCGCTGCTCAAGGACGCGCCGATCCTGCTGCTCGACGAAGCCACCAGCGCACTCGATGCGCAGAGCGAACGCGCCGTGCAGCAGGCGCTGGAACGCCTGATGGCAGGCCGTACCACGCTGGTGATCGCGCACCGTCTGGCGACCATCCTCAAGGCCGACCGCATCGTGGTGATGGACCATGGCCGCATCATCGCCCAGGGCACGCACGAACAGCTGCTGGCCGAGGGCGGCATGTATGCCGACCTCGCCAGGCTGCAGTTCATCGACTGACCACGCGCGGCTAACGCCCACCGGCGCACGCTCCGCAGACGAGAGTGAGCGCCTGAGGAGGTGCACGATGTCATTCCGACAGTTCCCGGTTACCGACGCCAACGGCGAGAGCCACGTGGTCATTGAATTCAAGCCGGAAGGCAACGCCTCCGGCTCCGCTTCGACCGATGCCGAGCCGCGCTACGAGCTGGAAGATGGGCGCGTACTGGTGCGCAACGGCCGCGAGTTCACGACCCCGGATGGCGGAGTTCGCCTGAGCCTTTGATGGCAAGCGCAGTGCATGCCTGGCGTGGGTGGGCTGGCCTGGCCTGGTGGGTGACGACCGTTGGTCGTCACGCTCTGAAGCCTTCCGTGCGTCATGGCTGTTTTTTGGCCAGGTGTCTTGACAGCCTTTCCCGCCAAGGCCTGCCGGCGGTTATCCACATGTTTGTGCGCTAACCATCCACACCGCCTGTGGATGAAAGCTCAGCGCGCCAGCACCCGGCCGATGCCGCTGTCGTCGACTTCCGCCGCCGCGGCGGCGATCGACGCCTCGCTGCTGCCCGGCACGAAACCGATCCGGAAATGCACCTCGCCACCGGGCGTGCGCGAGGAATGGATCGACGCCAGGCTGACACGGTGCTGCTCGAACACATGCAGCAACGCACGCAGCGAGCCCGGACGGTCTTCCGGAAGATGCACCGACAGGCTCTGGCGCTCGGTGAGGTCGGCCAGCAGGTAGCCGACCCGTTCGAAGGTGTAGTTGCCCTCGGCCAGCACGCGTTCGCCGAAGGCATCCCGGTTGTCGAGCAGCAACTGCTGGCGGAAGCGTGCGCGCGCCTGGTCATCGCCCTGGGCGACCTGCGCCTGCAGCGACTGCAGCTGTTCGATCAACCGCTGCAGCATCGGCGCCACGTGCGGGTTGCCGAACTGGATGTCTTCGTAGATGGCTGGATTGAGGGAGAGGATGCGCGCGATGATCGCCGTATCCAGCTCGAAGGATGCTGATCGGTATGGCAGCAGCGCCGACAGATCGCCGAGCTCGTCGCCATACCCGCGCAGCACGCCGGCCTGCGCCAGATGGCTGGCATGCACCATCGCCTGCACCAGCGCCATCACCTTGTCATGGTGTGCCGGCGTCGCACGCACGCATTCGGCCTGCAGTGCGGTGCACAGCTCACGCAGCCACGGCTGCCAGCGCTGCACGCGCGCCTCGCAGACCACCATCACCCTGCCCTTCAGGGTCGGCGCCTTCGGTGGCGCGGTCATCGGGTGCAGCCCGACCACCTCCGCCTGCGACGCCAGCATCGCCTGCACCGGCGCTTCCTTGACCGAGGTGACATCCAGCCACAGCCGCCCACGTTCGCGGCCGGCGGCCCGTTCCACGTACTCGGCGACCAGCGCCGGCGTATGCCGGATCGGTGCCGAAAACACCAGCACGTCGGCCTGTGCGAGCAGTTCCTCCGGCGACTGCGAGGACGGGTCGGCCGGATCGTGGCCGATCACCCGCAGTTGCATGACCTCGGTGAAAAACCGCGTCAGCCAGCGCCCGTACGCGCCGGCACTGCCGACGATGCCGACCGCCTGCGGCGTCGCGCTCATGCCAGGCGCTCGACGGCGAAGCGCGCCGGTTGCGCGAGCGCGGCCGGGGCCGCGGCCAGCACGTCGAACTCTTCGTGCTGGCTGGCGAGCGTGGCCTCCAGCGCGCCATGGGTGCCGGAGACCGCGCGCGAGATCGCCTGCTGCATGGTTTCGCCGCGCAGCAGGAAGGCGACGATCAGCGCCATCAGCACATCGCCGGTACCGGCGACATCCACCGGCAGCAGCGGCGAGGTCCAGCGCCAGATGCCTTCATGGCCGACCGCCAGGGTGACCAGTTCGCCGGGCGTGCCGCCGACGCTGTGCGCCAGCACCCAGCGTGGGCCACGCTGCAGCAGCACGCGCGATGCGGCGATCGCATCGTCCTGCGCAAGCGCCGGCATGCCGGTCAGGCGTGAGAGCTCGAAGGCGTTGGGAGTGACCAGCCATGCATGCGGCAGCAGGCGCTGCGCGAACACCGCTTCCAGGCCCGGTTCGACGTACGGGCCGGTGTGGGTATCGCCGATCACCGGGTCGAGGCAGTAACGCAGCCGCGGAGAGCCGGGCAGCGTTTCATCGAGCCAGTCGGCGAATGCGGTGCCGTTGCCGACGCTGCCGAAATAGCCGGATACCAGCATCCGTGCGCGTTGTGGCAGGCCACGCTCGCTGGCCCCGCGCAGCAGGTCGGCGAACCAGTCCGCAGGCAGCACGCGGCCACGGGTGGTTTCGTAGAACGGCGCGTTGCTGAGCAGCGTGGTGGGGATTTCCGCGACGCGCAGGCCCAGCGCGCGCATCGGCGGGACCGCGGCGCTGTTGCCGGCATGGCCGTAGACCAGCTGCGACTGCACGGAGATCACGTCGACCGGCGAAGGGCCATCCGGCCGCTGGCGGCGACCGTGGACCAGGTGGTTTTCCAGGGATTCGCTCATCGGCGTATTTTACGGGAAGAGCGTGACGACCAACGGTCGTCACCCACCGCGACCGACGGGATCAGGAGGTCATCCGATCCCAGAAACCCTTGACGCCGTCGATGAAGGTCGCCGACTTCGGCGAATGCTTGCGTGCATCTTCGCCGACGAAGGTGGCTTCGAACTCTTCCATCAGCTTGCGCTGGTCCGGGGTCAGGTTGACCGGCGTCTCCACCACCACGCGACAGTACAGGTCGCCTTCGCTGCGGCTGCGCACCGAACGCACGCCCTTGCCACGCAGGCGGAACAGCTTGCCGGTCTGGGTCTCGGCGGGAATGCGGATTTCCGCCTCGCCGCCCAGGGTCGCCACGCGGATGCTGTCGCCCAGCGCCGCCTGCGAAATGCGGATCGGCACTTCGCAGTGCAGGTCATCGCCGTCGCGCTGGAAGATCGCGTGGTCGCGCACGCGCACTTCCACATACAGATCGCCCGGCTGGGTGCCGGCCGGGCCGGCTTCGCCCTCGCCCGCCAGGCGGATGCGGTCGCCGGTATCCACGCCTGCGGGCACCTTCACCGACAGCACCTTGTCTTCCTCGACACGGCCGTTGCCGTGGCAGGTCTTGCAGGGCTGGGCGATGATCTGCCCGCGGCCGCCGCAGTTGTGGCAGGCCTGCTGCATCGCGAAGATGCCGCGCTGGATGCGCACCTGGCCACGGCCGTGGCAGACGCTGCAGGTTTCCACCTTGCCGTCTTCCGAACCGCTGCCATCGCAGTCGCCGCATTCGGCCAGGGTCGGAATCTCGATGCGCCGCTCGATGCCGCGCACCGCTTCTTCCAGGTCCAGCTCCATCACGTAACCGATGTCGGCACCGCGACGCGCCTGGCGCTGGCCACCGGCGCCGCCTCCGAAGATGTTGCCGAAGATGTCGCCGAAGATATCGTTCATGTCCGGGCCACCCGGACCGCCGCCCATGCCGCCCATGCCGTGCTCGAACGCGGCGTGGCCGTGGGCATCGTACATCCGGCGCTTGTTGCCGTCGGACAGGACTTCGTAGGCTTCCTTGCACTCCTTGAAGGAGGCTTCGGCCGCCGAATCGCCCGGATTGCGGTCCGGGTGGAACTTCATCGCGCAGCGGCGGTAGGCCTTCTTCAGCTCTTCGTCGCTGGCGCCGCGGGCAACGCCCAGCACTTCGTAATAATCGCGCTTGCTCATGGAGTGGATCGCTTTCCGGTACGTCGGGATTCGTCAAAGCAGAAAAGCGGAACCCTGTCCGCTCCTGCGTCGGGCGCCCCGACACGCCAGCTGGCGGCCAGGACCCTGATGCGACGACGGGACGCTGCCGCAAGGCAACGTCCCGCGCCGGTCTGGATCAGGACTTCTTCTCGTCGTCCTTGACTTCGGTGAACTCGGCATCGACGACGTCGTCGTGCTTCGCACCGGCGCCGGCATCGGCACCCGGGGCACCGCCCTGGTCACCGGCCGCCGCGGCAGCGAACAACGACTGGCCGGCTTCCTCCAGCACCTTCGACTTGGCTTCGATCTGTGCCTTGTCGTCGCCCTTCATGGCGGTTTCCAGGTCGGCCAGCGCCGCTTCCACCTTGCCGATCACATCGCCGCCCACCTTGCTGCCGTGCTCGGTGATCGCCGAACGGGTGCCGTGGATCAGCGCATCGGCCTGGTTGCGGGTCTGCACCAGTTCCTGGAACTTCTTGTCTTCCTCGCGGTTGGCTTCCGCGTCGGCGACCATGCGTGCGATCTCCTCCTCGGACAGGCCCGAACCGGCCTTGATCTCGACCTTCTGTTCCTTGTTGGTCTTCTTGTCCTTGGCCGACACATGCAGGATGCCGTTGGCATCGATGTCGAAGGACACCTCCACCTGCGGCAGGCCGCGCGGCGCCGGCTCGATGCCGGACAGGTCGAACTTGGCCAGCGACTTGTTGAAGCGGGCCTGCTCGCGCTCACCCTGCAGCACATGCACGGTCACCGCGGACTGGTTGTCCTCGGCGGTGGAGAACACCTGCGACGCCTTGGTCGGGATGGTGGTGTTCTTCTCGATGATCTTGGTGAACACGCCGCCCATGGTCTCGATGCCCAGCGACAGCGGGGTCACGTCCAGCAGCAGCACGTCCTTGACGTCCCCGCCCAGCACGCCGCCCTGGATCGCCGCGCCCAGCGCCACGGCCTCGTCCGGATTGACGTCCTTGCGCGGCTCCTTGCCGAAGAACTCGGTGACCGCCTGCTGCACCTTCGGCATGCGGGTCTGGCCGCCGCCCAGGATCACTTCGCTGATGTCGCTCGAACGCAGGCCGGCATCGTTCAGCGCGACGCGGCACGGCTCGATCGACTTCTTCACCAGGTCGTCCACCAGCGCTTCCAGCTTGGCACGGGTCAGCTTGATGTTCAGGTGCTTCGGACCGGACGCATCGGCGGTGACATACGGCAGGTTCACTTCGGTCTGCTGCGCGCTGGACAGCTCGATCTTGGCGCGCTCGGCGGCGTCCTTCAGGCGCTGCAGGGCCAGCGGATCCTTGCGCAGGTCGATGCCCTGGTCCTTGTTGAACTCGTCCACCAGGTATTCGATGACGCGGTTGTCGAAGTCTTCGCCGCCCAGGAAGGTGTCGCCGTTGGTAGCCAGCACTTCGAACTGCTTCTCGCCGTCGACGTTGGCGATCTCGATCACCGAGACGTCGAAGGTACCGCCGCCCAGGTCATAGACGACGATCTTGCGATCCTTGTTGTCGCCCTTGTCCAGGCCGTAGGCCAGCGCGGCCGCGGTCGGCTCGTTGATGATGCGCTTGACGTCCAGGCCGGCGATGCGGCCGGCGTCCTTGGTCGCCTGGCGCTGGCTGTCGTTGAAGTAGGCCGGCACGGTGATCACCGCCTCGGTCACCTTCTCGCCCAGGTAGTCCTCGGCGGTCTTCTTCATCTTCTCCAGCACCTTGGCGGAGATTTCCTGCGGCGCCATCTTCTTCGCGTCGCTGGTGGACACCCAGGCATCGCCATTGTCATGCGCCAGGATGCCGTACGGCACGTGCGCGATGTCCTTCTGCACCTCGGCGTCGGTGAACTTGCGGCCGATCAGGCGCTTCACCGCGTAGAAGGTGTTCTTGGGGTTGGTG
>Ga0160433_100560_pt1 | contig 16160 bp, 16 predicted proteins | sample HID1972K_E0MG_FD_108235 | JGI IMG/M metagenome (GOLD analysis project Ga0160433, IMG submission 108235) | Enriched pill bug-associated microbial communities from UW Madison campus, WI, USA - HID1972K_E0 MG | ecosystem: Host-associated > Arthropoda: Insects > Digestive system > Unclassified ... | reverse complement strand
GAACGAGAAAATCATGTTTAAACCGGAACTCCTTTCCCCGGCGGGAACGCTTAAAAATATGCGTTACGCTTTCGCCTATGGTGCCGATGCGGTCTACGCCGGCCAGCCGCGTTACTCACTGCGCGTGCGCAATAACGAATTCAACCACGAGAATTTGCAGCAGGGCATCAACGAAGCCCATGAGCTCGGTAAAAAATTCTACGTGGTGGTCAACATTGCGCCGCACAACGCCAAGCTGAAAACCTTCATTCGCGATTTGCAGCCTGTTGTGGATATGGGGCCTGATGCGCTGATCATGTCCGATCCGGGCCTGATTATGCTGGTGCGTGAGCATTTCCCGCAGATGGACGTGCATTTGTCCGTGCAGGCCAACGCCGTTAACTGGGCGACGGTCAAATTCTGGAAACAGATGGGCCTGACCCGCGTGATCCTCTCCCGCGAACTGTCGCTGGAAGAAATCGAAGAGATTCGCTCACAGGTTCCGGATATGGAACTCGAAATTTTCGTTCACGGCGCGCTGTGCATGGCCTATTCCGGCCGCTGCCTGCTGTCCGGCTACATCAACAAACGTGACCCGAACCAGGGCACCTGCACCAACGCCTGCCGCTGGGAATATAACGTTCAGGAAGGCAAAGAGGACGACATCGGTAATATCGTGCATAAGCACGAGCCTATTCCGGTGAAAAACGTCGAGCCAACGCTTGGCGAAGGCCAGCCAACGGACAGCGTATTTATGCTGGAAGAAGCACAGCGTCCGGGCGAATACATGACTGCGTTCGAAGACGAGCACGGCACGTATATTATGAATTCCAAAGACCTGCGTGCTGTCGCGCACGTGGAACGTCTGACACAAATGGGCGTGCACTCGCTGAAAATCGAAGGCCGTACCAAATCCTATTACTACTGCGCCCGCACCGCGCAGGTGTACCGCAAAGCCATCGACGATGCCGCCGCAGGCAAACCGTTCGACGCCTCGCTGCTGGAAACCCTGGAAGGGCTGGCGCATCGCGGTTATACCGAAGGCTTTCTGCGTCGTCACACCCACGACAGCTACCAGAATTACGAATACGGTTTCTCCGTCTCCGAACGCCAGCAGTTTGTCGGTGAATTTACCGGAGAGCGCAAAGGCAGCCTCGCGGCCGTCGCGGTGAAGAATAAGTTCCTCAAAGGCGACAACCTTGAGCTGATGACGCCACAGGGCAACATCAACTTCACCCTCGAGCACATGGAAACCAACAAAGGTCAGCCGACAGATATCGCCCCTGGCGATGGTCACACCGTATGGATCCCCGTACCGGAAGAGATTGCGCTGGAGTATGCGCTGCTGATGCGTAATTTTGACGGACAGAACACCCGTAATCCGATGCTGAAGTAGTTCAGAATGGTTATTTTTTCAGTAGGGAAAATTCTTAGAAATGGATCACATACCGCTTCGCTTGATACGGGTATTATCCAAGGCGCTGAAAAACATAACCCATAAATGCTAGCTGTACCAGATACCACCTCCTTAGCCCGCGTAATCTCCCTTACGCGGGTTTATTTTTTTGGTTCAGAAGACGCTGCAATCCCTCCCGCATCGAATCAATCCACAATAAAAAGTTTCGCGCCTGTCGCCGTTCTGGACTGATGTGGCTCCGCGTTATCGCCCACCTGATAGCTCATCCCCGCCGTTAAAATGAATTTACGGCCATCTTCGAGCAGCGTTTCAAGCTCTCCCTCCATGCAGAACAGGACATGGCCTTTTTGGCACCAGTGGTCTGCAAGGTAACCCGGGGTATATTCAACCATTCGCACCCGGATTTGATTCGGCTTCTGCCCAAAAAGCTGCGTGCGCCAGTAAGCCATGCCTGTTTCCCCTGGGTGTTCTGTTCTTTCGACTTCACTCCAGTTGGTCGTGCCAAAAGCAAATGACTCGATATTCATTTATGACCCTTCGTTATTAAGTAAAAACGCTTGAGCTCAGACTAGAGCGAATTAACTTATGGAAAAATAACTTTTACATCAACAGATTAATTTTCGCATGCGGGAATGACATTGAGCAGGGTTCGTTAAGGCGGGGCTTTTGCCCTAGACATGCCTGCTTTTTGCTCATCTCAGACCTTTCGTTCGACCGATGCTGACTAAACCTCCTATTGCATGGATGTTTTCTGTACACTCCGATAAATTGAAGTAACTATCGAACAGGTAAAACAGAAATAGATATCTTGCTCGGGACGGAAAGCGCGTATGCAAATACCAACACTCTATACAGAACGCTTGCTGTTAAAGCCATTAGCAGCCGAAGATGCCTCACAGATTCAGGTACTTTTTCCACACTGGGAGATAGTTCGCTATATGGTCTCCTCAATACCATGGCCCTATCCGGATAACGGTGCTGAGAATTACGTCAATAACGTTGCCCTACCTGATATGGAAAAAGGTATTGCCTGGATCTGGACTATCAGACATCGCGAGGCCCCTGAAGAACTCATGGGTTTAATCTGCCTTTATGACGTTGAGGATAATAACCGTGGATTTTGGTTAGCCCCGGAATATCAGGGGCAGGGTTTTATGCGTGAAGCCAGTTATGTCGCTACGGATTACTGGTTTAATACGTTAAATAAGGCAGTATTGCGAGCGCCGAAAGCGGCTCTCAATAGCCATTCCAAACGTATTTCAGCCAGTAGTGGCATGCGGCTTATCAGGACTGAAAAGATAGAGTACGTCAGCGGTCTGCTGGAATCCGAACTCTGGGAAATTACCCGCGACGAGTGGAATTCCCGTCAGGTAGGCTGACATAAAAGATGGATAGTCCGCTCCTCGCTCACAGCCAGAAGCGGACTTTGCTTATCTCGTAATTTCATGTCTGTCACTATGCATATTCAATATTTTTTTAATTAGGATATGTATTGAAAGCATTTCAGCCGGTTATATATTCACTCTACTGGATTGCGCTTAAGGGAAAAAGTTTAACTTACACTTCTTCTAATACGAGTAGTGAAACCCGGAGTTGATTAAGGATTATTTCAGGTTCTGAAAAACAGAAATTATCACTCATACCCTCAATATATAAGTGAGAGTATCCGTGCACTGTACACCAGGCGAGTTCCGTTCTTAATTTAAGTGTGTTTTCTGACAAGGCTATACCGTGATGATCTAAGTAAACCTGTTTTAATGATTCTTTCAGAAAATATAACGCGCCATCGCTTTCTTTCAAGAGTCTATCTGATGGTGAGGTGCTAGTTTTCATTTTTGACATTACACGAAATAGCCCTGGGTGTTTTATTGCAAAACGTATATATCCTATCCCAGCACTAAGCAAACTATCTGCTGTAGAATTATTCTGTTTATTTTGCATTTCAGCAATCAGAAGACTGTAGCCTTCCGCTGCGATCTCATCCAGTAATCCAGCAACAGTTCCAAAATGATGGGCCGGTGCAGCATGCGAAACATTCGCTTTTCTGGCACATGCGCGAAGGGACAGCTTATCGACGCCTTCAGTTTCGATGATCTCAAGTGCTGCATTAATGAGCGCAATGCGTAACTCACCGTGATGGTAGGTTTTTTTTGTCTGCGATGGTGTCATTTTATCCCCCGAGAGTTTTTCGTCAGTCCATTAAACCAAAATAACTTGACACTGACAAGATAAGGAGTAATTTCAATCTAGCCAGTGACTAGATACCTGTTTAGATTAAGTCATCCTTTCTTAACAATGTCGAGGGCTAACCTATGAACACCCTGTTTTTCATAAACTTACACAAGATTTTAGTTATACCCGTAATCATATTCCTTATGTGGTATTTCCAAAATACTTCAATGACTGCCTGCATTTATCTTTCCATGCATGGAACATATTCCATCCTGTGGTTAGTCAAAGAGTCAACTTTCCCTGACCAGCGGTTTGCAAAGGAGTTTCCGCCAGCGTGGATTGGGTGGTTATTTATCTTTTTACCCTTGGCGGGTTATTACATTACGCCATACCTTTTAATCAGTACTCATGTGAACGCGCAACCCTGGTTAGTTTGTGTGGTGCTATCAATTTATATCGTTGGGATTTACCTCCATTACGTGAGCGATGCTCAGAAATTTTATACATTGAGATTAAAGAAGGGGTTGATTACGGATGGATTATATAAATACAGCCGCAATCCAAACTATCTTGGGGAAATATTTATTTATCTGGCTTTTTCCATGCTTTCGATGCATTGGTTACCATTTTTAGTATTAGCCTGCTGGTGTTGTTTCTTCATTAAAAACATGTTGAGAAAGGACCAATCTTTATCACGCCACACAGAATTTAAAGAATACTGCAAAACAAGTAGATTGCTTTAATTTGGCAGAGTACATAAATTGATCTATCTCATTCGATGATTGAGCACCTTATAACCACTTTAATGGAAACTGAAATTTCCAATAAAGACGGTTCAACGTCCCCCTTGATTAAGGATAGCGTTGCAACGACCCGTTGAACTCACAGCTCACAGCGGACCTTAAACTCATTAAACCTATCTGCTAGGCACAAGAGTGGACGGAGGTAACTTTCAGGCGCCTTCACCACGGTGATAGGACAACGGATAGTTGGCGAGCGGGTGGGAAAGATTCATGTTATGCGAGCCTTCAATTTCAGCAATGACTGTCTGATAACCGGCAATCCAACGATCGCTCTCGGATTTGGCTCTGGCATGAGCAAAATGAGTAATCAGACTTTCCATCGCTGCTCGGTTCTGCCAGTAATAGTTATTAATGATCCGCCCACTTGCGGCATCGGTATAACTCTCCATCCCTATGAAGCCCGTAATTTTGGTCGCGTAAGCTTCTATTTCCTGGTCCAGAACATAAAAATCATTGTCATACTCTTTCTTCTCAAAAATAAAACTGCTTAAAAATAGAGACATTTTCCCACCCATGCATATGCTATCAATATATGCATCATAATATCGCATTCCGCGTATGTGAATGTAATAAAGAGTTAATATTCATCATGTTACACATCATTAATACCTCAACAAACGCCCCTATTCCGCCGCGTCTGATTGCGCGGGTTGTTGTGTGAACGGGTGTGGATGTTCGCGGGTGATTTGAAAGCGCCGCGCTGGTCAGCCTCGCATTAAAGACGAAATGCCCGGTGGCGCTACACTGACCGGGCCTACAGCATCTGCAATCGTTCAGCAATCTGATGATCAACGCACTCAGCGTTCAGTGCTGGAACGTTTTCCATTTTTATTCCTTCATCTAAATATGACGGTTTGAAACCTGTCACATATGAATTATCATATGTGTAGTTTAAATGCACGGGGATTATAAATGCGACTACCTGTTCAGCTTTTCAAAGTTCTGTCAGATGACACCCGGCTGGCCATTATCATGCTGCTGAGAGAATCCGGGGAACTGTGCGTCTGTGACATCTGCGGTGCGACGTCGGAATCACAGCCAAAAATATCCCGGCATATGGCGATACTGCGAGATGCCGAGCTGGTTTTGGATCGTCGTGAAGGCAAGTGGGTTTACTATCGACTCTCGCCACACATGCCGGCCTGGGCGGCAGAAATCATTACCACAGCCTGGCAATGTCTGCGGGAAGATGTCCGCGAATGGTTGTCGAAGGCAGACCCCGCATCTTGCTAAACCTCACAACACACATCCATATAATCATATATGACGGAGGGTGAAATGTTATTGGCAGGGAGTATTTTTGTACTGACGCTGATTCTGGTTATCTGGCAGCCGAAAGGCTTGAGTATTGGCTGGAGCGCGAGCATCGGCGCTCTCCTCGCACTGGCCTTCGGCGTTATTCAACTCGACGATATTCCGGTGGTCTGGAATATCGTCTGGAACGCGACCGCCACCTTTATCGCGGTAATTATTATCAGCCTGCTGCTCGACGAATCGGGCTTCTTTGAATGGGCAGCCCTGCACGTTTCTCGCTGGGGACGCGGGCGTGGGCGGCTACTATTTACCTGGATTGTTTTACTGGGTGCGACGGTCGCCGCACTGTTTGCCAACGACGGAGCGGCACTCATCCTGACCCCCATCGTCATTGCCATGCTGCTCGCGCTGGGGTTCAGCAAAGGCACGACGCTGGCCTTTGTCATGGCCGCCGGGTTTATCGCCGATACCGCCAGCCTGCCGCTTATCGTGTCGAACCTGGTCAATATCGTCTCTGCGGACTTCTTCCGCATTGGTTTTACGGAATATGCGTCAGTCATGGTCCCGGTTGATATTGCCGCCATTATTGCCACGCTGGTCATGCTGCATCTGTTCTTTCGCAAAGACATCCCGGCGACCTACAACATTGCCTTGCTGAAAGAGCCCGCCAGCGCGATTAAAGACCCGGCTACGTTCAAAGCAGGCTGGGTTGTTCTGGTCCTGCTGCTTGTCGGTTTCTTTGTGCTTGAGCCGCTGGGGATCCCCGTCAGCGCAATTGCCGCCGTTGGCGCTGCGGCCCTGTTTGCCGTAGCGAAAAAAGGGCACGCTATCAATACTGGCAAGGTATTGCGCGGCGCGCCTTGGCAGATTGTGGTCTTTTCTCTAGGCATGTACCTGGTGGTCTACGGTTTGCGAAACGCCGGGCTTACGGAATATCTATCCGGAGTACTGAATATGCTGGCCGGAAAAGGACTCTGGGCCGCCACCTTTGGGACCGGTTTCCTGACCGCATTCCTTTCGTCAATCATGAACAATATGCCGACCGTGTTGATTGGCGCACTTTCGATTGATGGCAGCACCGCGACCGGTGTCATCAAAGAGGCGATGGTGTATGCCAACGTCATTGGCTGCGATTTAGGTCCAAAAATCACGCCGATTGGCAGTCTGGCAACCCTGCTGTGGCTGCACGTTCTGACGCAGAAAAATATGACCATCAGCTGGGGATATTATTTCCGCACCGGCATTGTCATGACGTTACCCGTGCTGTTTGTCACGCTGGCCGCGCTGGCGCTGCGGCTTTCTGTCACCCCGTAATGAGAGAATAAAATGAGCAACATCACCCTTTATCACAACCCAGAATGCGGCACGTCGCGTAATACGCTGGAGATGATCCGTAATAGCGGTAATGAACCGACGATCATCTATTACCTCGACACGCCACCCTCTCATGATGAGCTGGTAAAACTTATCGCCGATATGGGCATTCCGGTACGCGCGTTGCTGCGTAAAAACGTGGAGCCTTACGCGCAGCTTGGTCTCGCGGACGGGACGTTTACCGATGAACAGCTGATTGCTTTTATGCTCCAGCATCCGATTCTGATTAACCGCCCTGTCGTTGTTACGCCACTGGGAACCCGTCTCTGCCGACCGTCCGAAGTGGTGCTGGATATTCTTCCTGAATCACAGCAAGGTTCATTCTCGAAAGAAGACGGCGAAAAAGTGGTGGATAACGCCGGGAAGCGAATCATTTAGCACCGACCGATTGCGTCGTGATGGAGGTTCAGAAACGCATCACGACGCCCGCTAATTCAGCCAGGTCTCATGCACAAGTTCAGTTCATAAGGTACACTTTTTATCATGTTGAATAATTTGGATAAAACGGATGACTGACTTTCCACCCAGCGTGTTGATCTTAAATGGCAAAGGAGCCGGAAACCCGGAGCTGCGTGAAGCCATCACCCAGCTGCGCGACGAAGGCGTGGAAATCCATGTTCGCGTGACCTGGGAGAAAGGCGATGCGGCGCGCTATCTGGACGAAGCCTGTGAATTAGGCGTGGCGACGGTCATCGCGGGCGGTGGCGACGGCACCATTAATGAAGTCGCGACCGCGATTATCCATTGCCAACAACCCCACATTCCAGTACTGGGCCTTCTGCCGCTCGGCACCGCCAATGATTTTGCCACCAGCGTCGGTGTGCCCGACGATCTGAGCAAAGCCCTGAAGCTGGCGATCGCCGGTAACGCGAAAGAAATTGATATCGCCAAGGTCAACGATAAAACCTGCTTTATCAACATGGCGACCGGCGGATTCGGCACGCGCATCACCAGCGAAACCCCGGAAAAGCTGAAAGCCGCGCTCGGCGGCGTGTCGTATCTGATCCACGGTTTAATGCGAATGGATACCCTGAAGCCCGACCGCTGTGAAATTCGGGGGGAAGGTTTTTACTGGCAGGGCGACGCGCTGGTGATTGGCATCGGCAATGGACGTCAGGCCGGTGGCGGGCAGCAACTTTGCCCGGAAGCGTTAATCAACGACGGTCTGCTGCACCTGCGCATTTTCACCGGCGAGGAACTGCTGCCGGCGCTGTTCTCTACCCTCTCGCCTCCGGAAGAAAACCCGAACCTGATTGACGGCGTGTCGTCGTGGTTTGAAATCACCGCGCCGCACGACATCACGTTTAATCTCGACGGCGAACCGAAAACGGGTCGCGAGTTCCGTATTGAAATTTTGCCACACGCGCTGCAATGTCGTCTTCCGCCCAACTGCCCGCTACTGGGTTAACAACAGCGGGCGAGTTTTTAGCGTCAGAACTTCGCCACGTGCTGCGCCATTTCACGGCTGTACTGACGGCTGGCGTTCACCAACATTTGTGTATACGGAACCTGCGCGGCACCGCTGATTAAATCATCGGTGCTAAGCGATTCCAGAATACGCCCGTGTTGCATCACGCCAACGCGATGGCATAGATGCGCGATCACCCCCAAATCATGCGTCACCATTAAGTAGGTGAGATTCGATTCCTGCTGCAAGTCTGACAGCAGGTTGAGAATTTCCGCCTGTACAGAAACATCCAGCGCGGAAGTCGGTTCATCAAGCAGCAGCACCTGCGGCTCGAGCACTAACGCGCGCGCAATGGCCACGCGCTGGCGCTGTCCGCCGGAAAGCTGGTGCGGATAACGACTGCGAAATGCACGGTTTAAGCCGACTTTATCGAGCATCATATTGATGCGCCTGTCGCGGTCGGTGTAACCCTGAATTTGCAGCGGTTCTTCCAGAATATCGCCGATGGTATGCCGCGGATGCAAAGAACCATATGGATCCTGAAACACCATTTGCACCATCCGACAGCGCTCACGGCTGATTTTTCGCTCAAGCTCGACACCGTCGATCGACAATGTTCCCTGCCAGTGCGTGAACAACCCGGCGAGGCATTTCAGCACCGTGGTTTTCCCGGAACCAGACTCCCCCACCAGACCAAAAATCTCGCCCTGGCCGACGTTAACGTTCACATCAAACAGCACCTGATTGGTTTTCGCCCCTTCGCCAAAGGTTAAATTGAGCTGGCTGACTGAAATCATTGACGGCATGCGTTGCTCCTTTTATTCGGTTAGCCAACTGGACTGGCGTTGCAGCACCGGCAGATGCGCGCGAGGTTTGTCCATATCCGGTAAGGCGCGAATCAACCCCTGGGTATAGGGATGCTGCGCGTTATCAAGATCTTTCGCGGCAATGGATTCCACCACGCGTCCGGCGTACATCACCAGCACCCGGTCACAGAAACTGCGTACCAGGTTGATGTCGTGGCTGATAAAAATCAGCCCCAGACCGCGGGACTGCACCAAATCATCCAGCAGCGCCAGTACCTGCAAACGCACTGAAACATCCAGTGCGGAAGTCGGTTCATCGGCAATGACCATTTCCGGATCGGTAATCAGCATCATGGCAATCATAATGCGCTGCCCCTGGCCGCCGGAAACTTCGTGGGGATAGAGGTTATAGACGCGCTCCGGCTGGCGAATGCGCACCACGTCGAGCATTTCCAGCACTTTCTGCCGGGCCTCTTTATGGCTGGCACGATGATGCGTCAGCCACGCTTCAGCAATTTGGTCGCCCACACACATCACCGGGTTCAGTGAATATTTAGGGTCCTGCATGATCATTGAAATACGCTTGCCGCGCACATTTCGCATTTGCGCGTCCGTGGCGCTGAGCAAATCTATATCGCCAAACTGCATCAGGTCGGCGGTGATGTGTGCCTTTTTCGGGTGAAGCTGCAACAGGGCGCGCCCGACGGTGGATTTTCCTGAACCCGATTCGCCCACTATCGCCAGCTTTTCACGTCCAAGCTGGAAGGAAACGCCGCGCACCGCATGGGTTTGCTGGCGACCATTTACGAACGTGACGTTCAGGTCGCGTACATCGAGCAGATGCGGCGAATTATTCGCTGCGAGGATCGAGGATGTCACGTAGGCCATCTCCCAAGAAGTTGAATGCCAGACTGTTGATTAAAATCGCCAGCCCCGGAATCGTTACTACCCACCAGCACTCCATCATGTAGGTGCGCCCGCTGGAGATCATCGCCCCCCACTCCGGCTCTGGCGGCTGTGCGCCAAGGCCTAAGAAGCCCAAACCGGCGGCCGTCAAAATGATGCCCGCCATGTTCATGGTGATACGAATAATCACCGAGGGCATGCACAGCGGGACAATGTGACGCCATAACACACGCACAGGTGATGCCCCTTGCAGACGCACCGCAGAGATGAAATCGGTCTGGCGCAACGAGAGCGTTTCCGCCCGAGCCAGGCGCGCAATCGGCGGCCAGGCGGTGAGCGTAATCGCAATCACGACGTGTTCAAGGCCGGGGCCAAGTGCCGCCACAAACGCCAACGCCAGCACCAGGCTTGGGAACGAAATGAAAATATCGGTGATGCGCATCAGCACCATGTCGACTTTACCGCCAAAATATCCAGCGGCGACACCCAGCAGCAGGCCCAGAGGGCCTACCGTGACCGACACCAGCAGCACGATATAGAGCGTGATGCGCGCGCCGTAAACCAGGCGACTGAAAATATCCCGACCAAATTCGTCGGTGCCAAACCAGTGGGTGGCGTTTGGTGCGATCAGCGCGCGATTGAGATCCTGTACCAGCGGGTTATACGGCGCTATCCACGGGGCAAAAATTGCCACCATCAGCAGTAAAAAGACGATGCCACCGCCAATCGCCGTCAGCGGATTGCGCGCCATTTTTCCGATAAACCCCACCGCCCGCAGCCCGGCGCGTTTCACGCGTAGCGAACGCTCGTCGGCGGCGGTAAGTTGGGGCGTTCCAAAGGAAACCGTCATGATTTTGTCCTCGGATCAAAGAGTTGGTAGAGCATGTCGGACAACAGGTTCAGCAACACGAAAATCACGCCAACCACCAGCACGCAACCCATCACCGCATTCATGTCGCCGAGCAGCAAACTGCCGGTGAGATAGGAACCGAACCCAGGCCATGAGAATACGGTCTCTATCAATACCGCGCCTTCAAGCAGCGATCCGTACGCCAGCGCGACGACCGTCAGCAACTGCACCAAAATGTTGCGGAACGCGTGGTTCCAGATAACCTGGCGCTCGGTCAGTCCTTTCACCCGCGCGGTAATAATGAATTCCTGCGAAAGCTGCGCCAGCATAAAGCTGCGCGTCATACGGCTGATGTAGGCCAGTGAATGGAAGCCGAGCAGTGATGCAGGCAGAATCAAGTGATTCAGCGCGTTAAAAAACACGGCGCTGTTACCTGCCAGTAGCGCATCTACCAGCAGCAAACCGCTGCGGCGCGGTACCACGCCATCCAGCCCTAAATCAATGCGCCCTGCACCGCCGACCCAACCGAGCCAGGCGTAAAACAGCAGTAGCCCCATCATCCCGACCCAGAAAATCGGCGTCGAATAACCGGCCAAGCTGATGATGCGCACCCCGTAATCCACCACGCTGTTACGGCGAGCCGCAGCCCAGACGCCAAGAGGGATACCTAAACCCGCGCCGACGATAATCGCCACTGTCGCCAACTCGAGCGTTGCCGGGAACACGCGCAGAATGTCGTCCACGACCGGTTTGCCGGTCAGCAGCGCGTTGCCTAAATCGCCCTGTAACAGACCGCCGAGGTAAATCCAGAACTGTGTCGCCAGCGATTTATCAAAGCCGAGCTGGTGGTAAACCTGCTGATAGGTGCTTTGATCGGCATCCGGGCCGACAATCGCCAGCACCGGGTCGATGGGCATCACGCGACCAATAAAAAACGTCAGAAGCAGTAAGCCAAAAAGGGTCACTAACACCTGGCTTACACGTTTTGAGAATCGCCGGGCGCGGCCACCCGGCGCTAACAGAATCATGCTCATCCCTTGTTCTCCCCGTTTTCAGCTGGCGTTTTATAGACATCACGCAGGAAAGTGGTGGCAGACGGGTGCGGTTGATAATTCTGCACATCGTTGCGCACCACCACCGAGTCCACCATTTGCGAAAGCGGCAGCAACGCCGGGATCAGCTGGTCATAACGCGTCTGAATGGCCTGATATTCCTCACGCTGTTTTGCCGGGTCGCGTTCCACCAGCGCCTTGTCGATTTGCTGATTAATCTGCTTGTCATAGAAACCGGTGCGCCAGCCCTGGAAGTTGGTCAAACGCGCCGCGTCGCTGTTATCCGGGTTATAGACCAGCGAGCGCAGACTGGAATGCGGATGCGGTTCCATGCCACTGCCGCCGCGCCCAACCAGCATGTCGAACTTACGTTCGCGCATTGCGCCGTAAATCTGGTTGCCGGTTCCGGTCACAATTTTGGCGTTGATTCCCGCCTGCATCAGCGTGGACTGCACCGCAATCGCAATATTCAGGAACGGCTGATCTGCCAGCACGCGTAGGGTGGTATCGAAGCCCTCCGGATAACCCGCTTCGGCGAGTAGCGCTTTAGCGCGTGGGATATCCAGCGCGTAGCCGGGATCTGGCAGCGTGGCAGGCATTCCAGACTGAATTGGGCGCTGGTGCAGCACGCCATAGCCCGCCATTAACGCTTTGTTGATGCCTTGATAATCAATTAAATAACGTACTGCTTCACGCACTTTGGGGTTGGCGAAATGCGGCTCTTTCATGCTCATGGCGACATAGTAAATGGTGCCTTTTTTCACCGCATCGACTGTCATATTGGGGTCTTTGCGCAGCGCATTAACATCCGATACAGCCATGTTGCTGGCAATATCCAGGTCACCTTTCGCAATCATCAGACGCAAGGTTTGCGATTCCTGAAAATGACGGAACACCACGCGGGACAGTTTGGGTTCGCCGCGCCAGTAATCAGGGTTACGCTTCATGCGCAGCACGTCTTTTGCCTGCCACTCTTCAAGGCTGAACGGGCCGGAACCCGCTTCATTAGTGGCCAGCCACCGGTTGCCCCAATCGTTGTTTTGCACATGCTGCTCAACCGTTTTTCTGTCGAGCACCACCACGCTGCCCAAGGCCGCCAGCGAATAAATCACCAACTGCGGGTCGTTGGCTTTCGGCAACGTGATGTCGACCGTTGAGGCGTCCCGCGCTTTCACATGCTCATCCACGTTCGTTTTGCTGAAACCGTAGGATTTCCACACCGACGCCTGCGCGAGATTCAGGTGCAACACGCGGCGCATCGACCACACCACATCGTCGGCGGTCAGTGGGTTGCCAGAGTGGAATCGTACCCCCTCGCGCAAATGGAAAGTCAGGCGATTGCCGTCATCCGAGATTTCCCAGGATTTCGCCAGCGCCGGGCGCACATGCGTGAGTTTTACCGGGTCCAGTTCCACCAGCGAGTCATAGAGGTTTACCACCAGCCCAACCACTTCGTTACCGGTCATCGCGGCCGGGTCGAGGGTCAGCAGGTTGTTCATATTCATGCCGATAATCAGCTGGTCAGGTGGTGTTTTCGCCACCGCCGAGCCGCTGCCGAACATGAACAAGAGCGTGAGCAGGCACGCGCCAAGTCGGGAGCTTCGATTCATGATAGATACCGTTTTGTAGGGTAGAAATTACCCAGGCGCCATTAGCCCGGGCTTATTATTTTTACGGTGGGTACAGGTCAATCCCGGCTAACGGTGTTCATCTCGATATAGTCAAAATTAATGTCTTCACCCAAACCCGGACGCTGTGACAGATGCACAAAGCCGTCGGCATCCATCGGATCAACGATGCTGTTCAGGTAGGCTGCCGGCTCATCATATTCAAGGAATGGGTGAAGCAAGCCGCGCTCATACCAGCGGCAGTTACGAATCGCGCCGACGACCGCCAGGCTTGCCGCCCCGTTACCGTGGATTTCGCAATCCATACCGAACGATTCGGCCAGCGCCGCCACTTTCATGGTTGGCGAAATCCCACCGACGCCATTCGCCCCGGCACGCAGAATGTCGCAGGCACCCGCTTTCGCCCAATCAGCACGGCTGTGGTGCTTGCCGCCAAGACTTTCAGGTCCCACAACATCAATGGATAAGTTCTCAGAAAGCCAGACGTAGGAGGCCATGCTCTCTTCTTCCATTGGCTCTTCGAACCACGCGAAGTTGAGTTTTTCCAGCGCTTTACCGATATACAGCGCCTGGCTGCGGCTATACCAGTGGTAACCATCAAGCATTAAATCAATGTCAGGGCCGACGGCTTCACGCACCGCGGCGCAAGCTTTTACGTCCATTTTTGGGTCTGGAGCGAACGCAACCGGGGGCATCCAGGTATGGAGTTTTATTGCTTTGTAACCGCGCGCTACCAGTTTTTCAGCGAACTGGCCGAATTCATCCGGCGTGGATAAACCGCCTTCCAGTTCATCACCGCACATGGTGCTGCCATAGGCCGGAACTTTGTCGCGAAAGCCGCCAAGTAGCTTGTAGACCGGCACGTTCAGTTTGCGGCCAATTAAATCCCACAACGCTTGCTCAACAAATGACAGTGCACGTTCGGTCAGTTGATGAGCGCTGCCACGTTGCCAATGCACCAGATCTTGCCAGATGCGCTCACGGTTAAACGGATCTTGCCCAACCAGAACCTTGCGGAAGAAAGCATTCACCACATACGGGCGCACCACTTCAGGTGGCGCGAAAGCGTAGCCGCAATCCCCTTCGTCGGAGGTGATGGTCAGCATAGCCATTTTTGCGAGGCTCTCAGCGCCGGGATGAGAGTGCCCTGCGCTATCAGACACTCGGCGGGTCGGGTACGTAAAAACGGTGACATTTACAGATTCTATTTTCACGACTGTTATTTTCCTTTTGTGAATTTAAAACAGCGTTTCAACAGATACTGTATGTGTAAAAAATCACCGTCGCCTCGTCAAAAGGGGCCTAAATAGGCATGATTTTTTGGGCATCCGCACAGCGTGATGTGACATTTTTCACAAAATATTATGGAGTTGTGACGGGGGTATCAGAGGGTAATTCGAAGGAAAATACTGGGCCTCGTAGAGAGAGGCCCGTTTTACCTATCAGGCAATCGTCACTTTTTCGTCAAGATAGACATCCTGCACGGAGTTAATCAACTTCACGCCGTCAGCCATCGATTTCTTGAAGGCTTTACGGCCGAGGATCAGCCCCATCCCGCCGGCGCGTTTGTTGATAACCGCGGTTCGAACGGCGTCGACCTGGTCGTTATCGCCCGCCGCGCCGCCGGAGTTAATCAGGCCCGCGCGTCCCATATAGCAGTTCGCCAATTGGTAACGCACCAGATCGATGGGGTTGTCGGTGGTGAGTTTGCTGTACACGCGTTCGTCGGTATAGCCGAAATTCACGGCTTTGTAGCCGCCGTTATTTTCCGCCATTTTCTGCTTCACGATATCCGCGCCGATGGTGGCCGCCAGATGGTTGGCCTGTCCGGTTAAATCCGCAGAAACGTGGTAATCCACGCCGTCTTTTTTGAACCCAGAATTACGCAGATAGGCCCACAGCACGGTCACCATGCCGAGTTCATGCGCGCGCTCGAAGGCCGCTGAAATTTCTTCAATCTGTCGACGCGACTCTTCCGACCCGAAATAAATGGTCGCCCCCACCGCCACTGCGCCCATGTTGAACGCCTGCTCAACGCTGGCATACAGCGTCTGATCGAAGGTATTCGGGTAGCTCAACGTCTCGTTGTGATTCAGCTTCACAAGGAAAGGAATGCGGTGCGCGTAACGGCGCGACACGCTCGCCAGCACGCCATAGGTCGAGGCCACACAGTTACAGCCCGCTTCAATCGCCAGCTCAACAATGTTTTTAGGATCAAAATAGAGCGGATTTGCCGCAAACGATGCGCCCGCTGAGTGCTCAACGCCCTGGTCTACCGGTAAAATAGAGAGATAGCCGGTGCCCGCCAGGCGCCCGGTGTTATACAGGGTCTGCATGTTTCGCAGTACGGCTGGGGGACGGTTGTTGTCAATCATCACGCGATCGACATAATCGGAACCGGGAAGATGGAGCTGCCCGGACGGAATGGTCATACAACGATGCTGTAAAAGGCTGTCGGCGTCTTTGCCAAGCAACTGCGCAATATCAGTCATAGCGATAACTCCCGTAAGT
>Ga0160433_100556_pt1 | contig 16477 bp, 15 predicted proteins | sample HID1972K_E0MG_FD_108235 | JGI IMG/M metagenome (GOLD analysis project Ga0160433, IMG submission 108235) | Enriched pill bug-associated microbial communities from UW Madison campus, WI, USA - HID1972K_E0 MG | ecosystem: Host-associated > Arthropoda: Insects > Digestive system > Unclassified ... | reverse complement strand
GGCGCTGAATTCACAGTTTGAACACCCGCTCGGCGTTGGTCTGCATCAGCTTCTTCTTCTGCTCGGCAGTGATGTCGAGATTATCGTGCGTGCGCACTTCGTCCGCCACGAACTCATAAGGATAGTCCATCGCATACATCACGCGATCTTCGCCGAGTTGATCGATGCACAGCTTGATCGCGAGCGGACAGGCCATGCCGCTGGTCGTCGCCACGAAATTGTTGCGCATATAGTGATACAGGTCGTGCTTGAGCGGCTGGAAACGCTCGTAGCGCTTCGAGCGAACGCCCGCCAGATGCATATAGTTGAGGCGGAACAGCCAGTAAGGCAACGCTTCGCCACCATGACCCGCACATACGGTGAGGTTGGGATAGCGATCGAACACACCGGTCGTGAAGATGCGCAGCAGATGGTAGGCCGTCTCCACGCCGAAGCCGAAGATGGCGCCGTCCAATCCGGCCTCGACCATTCCGGCGATCATGTCGTCCGGCGGTGATTGCGGATGAATATAGAGCGGCAGATCATGTTCGGCGCAGGCGCGCAAGATGGGATCGAACTGCGCTTCGTCCAGATAATGCCCCTGCGTGTGGCTGTTCACCATCACGCCCTTGAAGCCCAACTCGTTCTTGCCACGCGCGATTTCCTCGACGGACCAGGCGGGGTCCTGCGGCACGATAGAGATCATGCCGACATAGCGTGAGGGGTGCCGCTCACAGGCATCCTTGAGCACATCGTTCGCCTTGCGAACCAGCGACTTGGCTTCGTCGGCCTCGAACACCTGCCCGCCCGGTGACGTCATGGAAAGGATAGCGACGTCAATACCGGTCTCGTCCATGGCCGCGAGGCGCAGATCGCCGAGATCCAGCAGCCGATCGCGGATGAACTGGGTCCTCTCCGAAGGCGAGGTCCCATAGAAGCCCCAGAGCGAAGTCGTCGCCTTGTCTGCCTTACCTTCACGGACGAGCCGCAAATAGGCATCCATTTGCTCCGGAATAGCGAAAGCCTCCTCGGTCGCAATGCGGAGGTAACCCCGGTCGCCACCGGTGTTGAGCGCATGAGTCATATGTCTCTCCTGGAATCATGGGTAAGGGCCCGGCGCGCACTGGCGACCGAGCCCATTCATCTGAAATAATCAGCCTTCGTGGACGACCTTGGTGACGAGGCAGGCCTGTACGCCTTCCGGGCCGTCCTCATGGCCGTGACCCGACCATTTGACGCCACCGAACGGCGAATCCGCGCCGCCGATGGCCACGCTGTTGATGCCCAGCATCCCGGTCTCCACCTCGCGGGCGATCCGGCGCTGCATTCTGACGTCATTGGTCCAGCTATAAGCCGCGAGGCCATAGGGCAGCCGATTGGCTTCCTCGATCATGTCATCCGCCTTGGCGAACGGATTGATCAGCGCGATGGGGCCGAAGGGCTCCTCGTTCATGATCTCGGCATCGAGCGGGATTTCGCTCAAAACGGAAGGCGCGTAGAAATAGCCCTGGTTGCCGAGCCGCTCGCCGCCCGCATTGAGCTTCGCCCCGGCCTTCACAGCGTCCCCGATCAGTCGCTCCATGGCATCGGGGCGGCGGGGATTGGCCATCGGCCCCATCTGCGTACCGTCCACAAGACCGTCGCCGACCTTCAGCGCCTTGGCGCGCTCCGCAAACCCGTCCCGGAAACGCTCATAGACATCTTCCTGCACAATGAAGCGGGTCGGCGAGACGCAGACCTGCCCGGCATTGCGATATTTATGACCGACCATCACGTTGAGCACATGGTCGACGTCCACATCGTCGAAGACCAGCACGGCGCCGTGGCCGCCCAGTTCCATGGTGGTGCGCTTGAGGTCATCGGCGGCGAGCTTGGCGAGGTGCTTGCCCACCACGGTCGATCCCGTGAAGCTCAGCTTGCGGATGATCGGCGAGGCCAGCAGATAACGCGAAACTTCATCGGGCACGCCGAACACGGCCTGCGCCACGTCCGTCGGGAGCCCTGCATCGAGCAGGCACTGGAGAACACCCAGCGCAGAAGCGGGTGTTTCTTCGGCCGACTTCATGATGACGGAACAGCCGGCAGCAATCGGCGCGCCCAACTTGCGGCCTGGATTTCCGAGCGGAAAGTTCCAGGGCGAGAAGGCTGCCACCGGGCCAACCGGCTCATAGGTCACCGTCGAACGCATGCCCGCGGGGCGCACCAACGTGCGGCCATAAATGCGCGCAACCTCACCCGCATAAAAGTTGAAGAGACCCGCCACCATCATCACTTCAACGCGGGTTTCCGCTAGCGGTTTACCCTGTTCCAGCGTGGCGGTGCGTGCCAGCGCCTCCTGCCGCTCCATGAGCAGCCGCGCAGCGCCGGAAAGCACCGTCGCCCTCTCCTGCGCCGTGGAATTGCGCCAGCGGACGAAACCGCGCTGCGCTGTCGCCAGCGCCCGGTCGAGATCGGCAGTGTCAGCCAGGGGCAGTTCGCCCAGGGTCTCGCCCGTTGCTGGGTTGACGATGGTTTGCGTACGGCGGTTGCCGCCGCTCACGGCTTCGCCGTCGATGATCATGTGCAGGGCAGGGTAGCTGGTCATGGCCGTCCTCTCCGGATGGTTGCAGATATGCGGACGGCGGACCGGAAAGTCCGCCGTCACTCTCATACCCCTGTCGGGCCAAGTTGGTGAGTCGTCAACTCCCCTTGAGGCTGGCGACTTCCGCAGCGGCGGCGGCTTCGGCTGCTTCCAGACGCTCGATTTCCTCGCGATATGGCTTGCAGGCGCGCCACATGCTGATCGTCGCCAGCGGCAACAGAATTGCTGCCGTGATAAAGATAGCCTGCCAGAGCAGTGCCTCATCCCCCACAATATACTGCGCCACCATGCCGATAAGAAGGCTGCCCATGGCGCCGAAGAATGTGAACATGAACAGATAGAAGGCCGTCACCTGCCCCCGCATCGACTGCGGCGCCACGCGCTGAATCGCGGCATTCTGTGCAGGAGCCCCCGCCAGTCCAAACATGGTGGCCACGGCCATCGCTCCCATGGCCAGCCCGCCGGTCGGCATCAGCGGGGCGCTGATGGTACAAATGGTGACGGCCGTGAAACAGATGGCCGCGGTCCGCACATTCGCATCCTTATATTTGCGGGCGAACCAGGACACCATGACACCGCCGAGTACAAGGCCGACAAGCTGGGCGACCAGCAGCATCGGTGCAAGCATCTGGCCGATCTGGCCTTCATTCATGCCATAGGTTCGCACCAGAAAAGGCACGCGCCAGAAGCCGATGCCGTGGCTCTCGGTGGCACTGAGTGCCAGCGCGAAGAACAGCGGATAATAGACCATGCCCTTGGCGCGAATACCGCGCAGCGCATCAAAGCCCATGAAGGTCGCGATTTTGCGGCCGAGGCTGGCATCAGCGGGAATGGCGACCGGATCGGCCGCCACGCGGCGCGCAGGCTCCTTAACGAACAGGAAGAGCAAAGCTGCCGGGAAAGAAAGCAGACCAAGGCCGATGAGAATCCACTGCCAGTTGAAGATGCGCAGACCCATCACATAGGTGGTATCCCAATCCGCAACCGCGGCGATCATCATGCCGCCGAAAAAGACGCCGAGGGTCGTTCCACCGATGAACCCGAGTTGAAGCAGCGCAAAGGAGATGGGAATGCGCTTGGGCCGGAACATGTCGACGATCAGCGAATAGGAGCCCGGCCCGTGCGCCGATCCGCCAGCGCCCAACAGCATGCGCGCAGCGATGAACTGCCCGAAATTCTGCGCCAGGCCACTTAACATGGTGACGCCACCGGTAACGGCGGTGCTGATCGCAAGGACGATGCGACGAGGATAGAGATCGACCAGACGCGCGAGAGGAATGCCCACGAACACATAGAAGATGATGCTGGCCGGGCCTCCCAGAATGCCGAGTTGCGTATCGGATAGTCCGAAATCCACCTTGATGCGCTCGGCAAGCATGCTGAACACAGTCGCATCGAAGAAGCTGAGGAAGGTGGCGATAATGATCACCGTCAGGCCGAAATAGGCTTGCCTATCCGAAGGCCAACTATGCGCTTGTACCTCTGCGCCCACTTCCGGCGCCGATTGCCCCACGGAGGGTGCAACTGCCATATGGTCATCCTCTCTATTGCTTCTGAAGCTTCTCAGCACCTGGCTGGCTGCTCTGCTCGCCCACCCTGCTTCGACCCCGAAGTTGATTGTGTCCGCCCTTTGTGCGAACCGGTTATGATGCTTTAGAGACGATACGGAAGATGTGCGCAAGCCTGTCGATTTCATCAGGCGCCACGTGAGAACGCGAAACGGGAGAGGCAGCCAGCATGACAACTGAAGCGAGCAACACGGCCGGATTGACCGATGGATATGCGGGAGATCGCGCAGCAATCATGCAGCTTGAATCCGAATATTTGATGGCGCTCGATTGGGGCGATGCCGAATCCTATGCGGCTCTATTCGCGCCTGAGGGAAAGCTCGAATGGGCGGGCGGAACCGCTATCGGCCCGGAGGCAATCTACAAAGAATTGGGCATCTATAAGGAGGCCATCAAGAAATATTATGGAGATGATGGCTCGGGCAAGCCGGTCGTCCTGCGCCACTTCATCACCAATCAGGCCATCTACGTGCATGGCAATACGGCCAAGGGCGTCATCTACTGGTTCGAAGTCGCCAATAACGGCCCTGGCCATACGCCGGTGATCGGCAGCTATGGCCATTACGAGGATTCCATGCGGAAGGTGGACGGCCGATGGAAGTTCGTCAGCCGCAAGATCTTCAACGAGCAAATCCCGGATCGCGGGGCCGGCCCGGACAATCCCGCTCGGAAAGCCCGGCTGGCCTGATCTCCGCTGGTATCGCCTTTCCGTCCTCCCCACCGAACCTCAGGCGGGGGCAGCCCGCCTTCCAGCGGCTGCTCCACCTCGGCTGCCCCTAAAGTCATGCGTCATGACCTCACCCTCGCATGCCCGGGTTGTGCCGCAAACCATGGGAATACAACCCATACGAAAAGGCCCGCCGAACCATCGTCGGCGGGCCCTCCCGTTATTCCTGCTAACCGCCAGCCTCAGAAAAGGCCTTCGATCTGCCCCTTGTCGTCAAGGCGGATCGTGTCGGCCGAAGGCACCTTCGGCAGACCGGGCATGCGCATGATATCACCGCAGACCGCGACAATAAACTCCGCACCGGCCGAGAGGATCACGTCGCGCACCGGCACGACATGGTGGGTCGGCGCGCCCCGCAGACTCGGGTCCGTCGAGAAGCTGTACTGCGTCTTAGCCATGCAGACCGGCAGATGACCATAGCCGTCCGCTTCCCAGCCCTTGAGCTTGTTGCGTACGCTGCTGTCCGCCGTCGCTTCCGTCGCACGATAGATGCGCTTTGCGATCGTATCGATCTTGTCGAACAGCGGAAGATTGTCCTCGTAAATCGGCGCGAAGTTGGCTGAGCCGCTTTCGGCGAGCTCAACGACCTTGTGCGCCAGCTCTTCCGTGCCCTTGGAACCGTCCGCCCAGTGGCTGCACAGAACTGCCTCGGCACCAGCGGCCTCGGCGATTTCCTTGACGGCCGCCATTTCTTCAGCCGTGTCGGTCACGAACTGGTTGATCGCTACCACCACGGGCACGCCGAACTGGCGAACGTTCTCGATGTGACGAGCAAGGTTCACGCCGCCCTTGCGGACTGCATCTGCATTGGCCGTGCCAAGTTCAGCCTTCTCGACGCCGCCATGCATCTTGAGCGCGCGGATCGTTGCGACGATCACCGCAGCAGATGGCTTGAGACCGGCCTTGCGGCACTTGATGTCGAAGAACTTCTCCGCGCCAAGATCAGCGCCGAAACCGGCTTCAGTCACCACATAGTCGGCCAGCTTGAGGGCAGTCTTCGTGGCCAGAACCGAATTGCAGCCATGTGCGATGTTCGCGAACGGACCGCCGTGAATGAGCACGGGATTGTTCTCAAGCGTCTGCACGATGTTCGGCTGCAGGGCATCCTTGAGCAGCACGGTCATGGCGCCCGATGCCTTCAACTCGCTCGCCAGCACGGCCTTGCGCTCACGCGTGTAGCCGGCATGGATGTTGCCGAGGCGACGCTCCAGGTCCTTGAGATCGGAGGAGAGGCAGAGGATCGCCATGACTTCCGAAGCCACGGTGATGTCGAAACCGTCCTCGCGCGGATAGCCGTTCGAAACGCCACCGAGAGAGTTGACGACCGAGCGCAGCGCACGATCGTTCATGTCGAGCACGCGGCGCCAGGCGATCCGGCGCGGATCGAGGCCGAGCTTGTTGCCCCAGTAAATGTGATTGTCGATCAGCGCGGCAAGCAGGTTGTTCGCCGACGTGATGGCATGGAAGTCGCCGGTGAAGTGGAGGTTGATATCCTCCATCGGCACGACCTGCGCATAACCGCCACCGGCCGCGCCACCCTTCACGCCGAAGCAGGGGCCGAGCGAAGGCTCACGCAGCGCTGCGATGGTCTTCTTGCCGATAGCGTTGAGGCCATCCGCGAGGCCGACGGTGGTCGTCGTCTTGCCTTCGCCCGCGGGCGTCGGATTGATGGCGGTCACGAGGATGAGCTTGCCATCCTTGTTGCCCTGCACGCTGTTGATGAAATCCCAGGAGAGCTTGGCCTTATAGGGGCCGTAGTTGAGCAGCGCCTCCTGCGGAATGCCGACTTTACCGCCGACCTCCGCGATGTTCTGCATCTTCGCTTCGCGCGCGATCTCGATGTCGGAGCCTTGAGCCATGATTCTCCTCAGTCTTTCCTGGCGCCCCGAACGGGCGCAATTCTCAGTCGAACGGCTGGCGCGGACAGACGCCTTGCATGCCGTTCTTGTTCAGATGCCGTTCTTATTCTTGAAGTTCACGATCCACTCGTTGGTCTTCACCAGACCGCCGAACGGATAGAAGTGCAGATGCACCTGACCATGCTCGGCGTCGAGCGCCGGCACCAGGTCCGCGATCACCGGATCAGGACCAGCGCTGCCGATGAGGCTGGTGATCGACAAGCCGTACTTCTTCACGACCTTGGCCGACGTGCCCACACCGCAACGGGCCGCGAAGCGCAGCAGGGTCTTGATAGACGCGGGGCCAGCAAGGCCGATACGCACGGGACCGTCAATGCCCTCGGCGCGGATCTGCTTCAGCCAATCGAGCACCGGATCGGCATCGAAGCCGAACTGTGTCATGATCGAATAGTCGATGCCCTGCTCTTTGAGCGAAGCCACCTTGTCATGCATGGCCTTGGCGAGCTTTTCATCCGTGATGTCGGGATGCCCCTCCGGATAGCCAGAGATGCCGACATGCTCGATACCATATTCCTTAAGAGTGCCCGAAGCGATAACGGCCAGCGCGTCATCATACGGCCCCAGGGGCTCGGATGGATCGCCAGCGATCACGAACACATGCTTCAGGCTGATCTCGGCCGCGAGCATATCGAGAAAGCGGTTGAGATCCTCTTTCACCAGCAAACGACGAGCCGAAATGTGTGGAACCGGCTTGAAACCCAGGTCCTGGATGGCGCGCGCAGCGCGTACCCGATCCTCAAACTCTGCGCCTGGCAGGAATGTGCATGAAATCAGCGTGCCCTGCGGGATCATGTGCGCAGCATTCTGCAGCGCTTCCACGTCCTTGGGCGTGATCTCCAGCGAGTAGTTGGTGAACAACGTCGAAAGCGCTGCCTTGTCCAGGGTCGCAGTAGCCATGAATTCCTCGCCTCAAAAGTCAAAGTCGCTTCGGGCGACCGTCAATCAGACGGCCGCCCGAAACCGAGATGATTAGGCCGTCGTGGCAGCCTTGCGCCAACCGCCTTCGTAGTCCTCACGCACGGCCACCGAGTAGGGGACTGCGCTGACGACCGCGCGCACAGCGATCTGCTTGTGCGGCTCGACAGTGGTCTTGCGCGTGCCACCATTCTCCTCGCCCCACAGGACGGTCAGCTCGGTGCCAACCGGGATCTCGTGGTCGATGGTCGCGAGCGAAAGCGCGCGCTTCTCGTTGTAGGAGTAGCCGGTGAACATCGAAACACCGACGGTGTTGCCGGCAGCGTCCAGAACGGCGTCGGCATTCGTGCTCGCATAGTTGGCCAGCGGCAGGTCGAAGAACTTGTAATGCGAATCCGCGTCGGCATCGAACAGCGAAGCATAGATCTTCGCCATGTCATCGCCGTTCCAGGCCAGCGTGACCTTCTTGCGCTGGGTGGCGGGATCAATGGCTTCGAGCGCTTCGCGACCGATGAAGTCGTGGTCGAACTTCACGAAGGGGCCGTAACCGATTTCCCACGGATTAACGTAGTAGTCCTCGATGTTGTTGGAGACGAACGAACCGCCGATGGCGCCGGAAGCCTCATAGCTGTTGGCCGGCAGCCACTCGCGATAGGCCTTCAGCTTCTCGCCGGTGTAGATCGCCGGCAGCGGGCTCGGAATCCAGCCGGATTCCAGCGTGTTCGACGGATAGGCGCGCGAACCGACCTGCACGAGGCCGAGGTCCTTGCCTGCCTCGACGATCGCGGCACGGATCTCTTCCATCTCCTCATAGGGGCCCCAGATCTCGAGACCCGGCGCGCCGGCCATGCCATGACGCAGCGTGCGCACTTCGCGACCCGCGATGTTCATGGTCGACATGTTGAAGAAGCGCAGCTGCTCCAGCTTGCCACCGTGCAGCTTCTCGATCACGGCCCAGGCGTTCGGACCCTGGATCTGGAAGCGCCAGTACTTGCGCGTGACGGGCTTGCCCATCGGACGCGAAGGCGAACGATCATCGTGGATGATCTCGACGTCATAACCGCCGGTCGCGGCATGATACATCAGCCAGTTGGCGGCGGGGGCGCGGCCGACGTAGCAGAAGCTCTCTTCTTCTTCCCAGAAGATGATGCCGTCGCCGATGACATGGCCATAAGGCGTCACGGGCACATACTGCTTGGCCTTGTTGACGGCCCAGCCCTTCGGCGAGTTGATCATCGTGTCGGAAAGGAGCTTGAGCGCGTCCTTACCGTTGATGAAGAGGTTCACCATGTGGTGCGACTGGTCGAACAGAACCGCGCCATGGCGCCAGGCCCACTGCTCGGTACGCCAGTTGGAGAATTCCGGCGCAACAACCGGATATACATACGCGCCGATCTGGCTGTTACGCAGCAGGTCCACCGGGTTGCCGGCGGCGGCGAGCGCTTGCTCAAGATTGCTAGGGGTCGACATCAGAAAACCTCTCCTTGGATGATCGCGAGGAACGGGTCAGCGTTCGACAGACCGTCGAATCGATGGACGGGGCGGAACATACGAACTTTTGTATGCTACACAAACGAAAACTTGATCGATGCACTCAGCGAAAGAGCCATCGAAAATCCCGCAACGCCGCCATTCATGAGCGCGACGGGTCGGAGGAAAGCTCTCCCAGTCATGCTGCAAATGCGAAGCGACTTGAGGCGAAGTTTTATCGCATCCTCATGTCACCAGCAATCTTAAACTTTTCGAGCCGGACCGGGTCCCGAATATCAATGTTGCCCCGCAGCATAATCAGAGGAATGGACGAACCGGATCGCGCCCATCCCAGTCCTGTGTCTGCTCCCAGAAAGCCGTGAAGCCCTCATCCATACCGGGTGTTGCGGGAATGAGTTCGACGAAGCCGGGCGCCCCTGCCCCACCCTCGAAATAGGCGACCGAGCCGCCCGTCGGCACCGGCGCACGGTGCGCCAGCACTTCACCACGGGCCAGGCGGCGCTGGACTTCCTCCTCGATGTTGTCGCGGGCGATGCCGAAATGGTGGAAGCCGTAGCCGACCCGATCAATGGTTTCCTTGTAGACGGACGGATTGTCATCAAGCGGTTGCAAAAGCTCGATGTTCATGGAGCCGGCGAAGCTCATCGCGATGGCGACATTGCTGGTGCAGGGCGCGCCTCGATAAATGTGATCCGGCCCGCCGAAGCTTGGCAGCAAGAACCATGGGCCGACGCCCGTCCTGTCGATCCACCAATCGATCGCCTCATGGATATCCTCCACCACATAGGCCATCTGGCAAATGGTGCCGATTTCGCCACCAAAGCGCATCTTCTTCGTCATGGTTCGTTCCTCTCCCTTGTTCCGCCTTTCTCCACCGCCCCGGCGATTTTGATCAGCACGCCTGCCAACCTGTCCGGCATGCCGATGAAAGGACTATGATCGCTTTCCAGCGCTGTCACGCTTTCACAGGGCAGAGCGGCCTGCATGGCTCTCTGCACGTCCAGAGGAAAGGTGTTGTCATGAGCGCACTCGACATAATGGCGCGCCACCCGACCAAAACGTTCCGCATGGAGACGTAGAGGCGTCCCCAACGGCCGGACAGGTTCGACGACCAGGCGCGCGGCGTATGCCTTCTGATCCTCGGGGGCGCAGCGATTGTAGAAGAAGGTTGCAGCCGCCTCCGGCGAGAAGCGAAGACCGAGTCCCTCGGCGACTGGCGATAAAGCCGCGCCGAATGCATCGCGCGCCATAGCCGCGCCGATCACGTCATAGAGGCTACGCCTATCCGGAATGAGCGCGCCGGAAATGTAGACGAGGCCAGCAAAGGCATCCGGGGCCTGTTCGGCCGCCTGGCTCATGACGATGCCTCCCCGGCTGTGCCCGCACAGAATGACCGGTCCCGTCAGCTTGCCGGATTGCTTGACGATGAAGTCGGCCCAGCTTTGCAACGAGACTGCCGCCAGTGCCGGGGCATCCCCGCCGATGCCCGGCAGATCCGGCGCGATCATGACATGACCGGCCGCCTCCAGCGGCGCGCGCAGTCGGTCGAAGCACCAACCGCCATGCCAGGCGCCATGGATCATCAAAAAGCTGGCCATGGAGCAGCGTCAACGCACCCGAATGACGACCTTGCCGAAATGATCCGCCGACGCGGCGTGATCGAACGCCTGCTTCACATCCTCGAATGCGAAGGTGGCGCCGATCACCGGCTTGATCCCGTTGGCATCGACAGCCGCGGCGAGCCTGCGCGCCATGCCGCGCGATCCCACGAATATCCCGCGCAACAGGCCGCCCAGCGCCATCAGGCCGGCGGGATTGGGGCCCCCTACTGGATTGAGCACACCGATCAGCGCCACCTCGCCATTGTGGCGGAGCGCCGCGAAGCTCTGCTGCAAGGTTCCCGCCCCGCCCACTTCAACCACCTTGTCCACGCCGCCGAGCTTGATGGCTGCATGCTGCCCCCAATTCTCGATCTGACGATAGTTGATGACATGATCGGCACCCAGGGCGCGCGCCCGCTCCAGCTTGGCATCGCTGGATGAAGTAATGACGACCTCGCAGCCCGCAGCCTTGGCAAGCTGAAGCGCGAGGATCGATACACCGCCCGTGCCCAGCAGCAGCACCCGTTCGCCCGGCCTTACGGGGCGCGGCCCTTCGAACAGGGCGTTCCAGGCTGTCACGCCGGCGCAAGGCAGGCAGGCCGCCTCCGCATAGCTCAACGATTTGGCGATGTGGACGACACCGCGCTCGGGCAGCACCACCGTTTCCGCCAGCATGCCGTCCGCGCCGGCAGCGCCTAACGCCAGTCCGCTGCCGGGATTGGGCGGGCCATCCTCCCAACTCTGGAAGAAGGTGCCGGCCACACGGTCGCCCACCTTGAATTGCGTCACGCCCTCGCCGATCGCGGTCACTTCTCCTGCGCCATCAGAAAAGGGGATGGTGGGCGCGGGCACCGGACCGCCCATATAGCGCCCCATGACGATCGCCTGATCGCGATAATTGAGCGAGCAGGCATGAACGCGGATCGATACCTCGCCGGGGCCGAGGCGCGGCTTATCGAGGTCGACCAGATGAAGGTCCTTGAGCGCATTCGCGCCCGTCACCAATTGCCATGCACGCATGTTCGGCTCCTATCCTTTGATGCCTCGCCGCCGCGTGGCCCACCCGCCTTGGCACGGCGCTCCATGCGACGGCAAGGCGTGCTTGCGCATCATGAGATCGCGTGCTTGGCCGCGAGATCGGCCGCGATCGCATCGGCCGCGCGACGCAGAGCGCCCAGATGCCGCTGCACCACGGTCCCCGTATCCGTGCGCCGTTGCAGCCAGGTGATGTTGATCGAGGCGACGGGCGAGCCGCTCAGCATTACCGGCACAGCCATGGAGCGTCGTCCATCCTGGCGGACCGCCTGCCAGTTGCGGTCCGGCCATGGATGGAACGGATCGCGCAGCGCATAGCCCCGGTCGCGGATGGTCGCCAGAATCTCGTCGAGCAATCGCTCGCCCGCGCCATCCTCGCCAGCGGGCCGCAAGCGCCGGACGATCGCTTCCCGCTCCTCGGGATGGCAGCGAGCCAGATAGGCCCGGCCGGTCGCGGTGTGCAGGAAGGACAACCGCACGCCGATAGGGCCGAGGTTGATCGCGTCCAGTCGCAGCAGCGGACTGTTGCTCTCCACGATCTCCAGATGGTCGGCGCGCGGAACCGCCACTGCCGAGGGCCACGCCACCTGCTGCGAGAGCCGCGCGAGATAAGGCGAGGCGACTTCCGCGATCTCCTGGCTGGAGAGCGTCTCCGGCCCGGTTGCCCGCCGGGCGCTGGGCAGGAAGGCCCCATCCGCCAGACGCTGCCAGATATGCCCATGCTTGCCGAGCGTAACCACCATGCGCAGCAATGTCGCCTTGGGCAGCCCGAGTGCGAGATGCAGCTCGTGGAGATTGACGCCCTTGCGCCGATCGATCTCCGTGAGCACCTGAAGCCCGCGCTCCAGTGCACGCACCGTCTTGACCTTTCGCTCGATCAAGCCCCTCTCCTTTCGCGCTTATTCTTTCACTGCGCGAAATAGCATATGAGGCCGGGCAGGCAAACAAGGAAGGGTCTGAAAGGCGCAATTTTGAGCCGTTTGCGCGGGATTCCCGTTCCGAGTGCGCGGACGTCCTGATACCCCTGGGATACAACCTCCTCCACCGGTTGGCCTGAGGCACGACTCGCGTCATCCTGTCAGCGGTCGCCCGACCATGTCCGCAGGCCCGGCGCGGTGCGATCCTCGCTCGCCAATGCCTGCGCCACGGCCGGCCGCGCCTTCATACGGTCTCGCCAATCCACCAGCCGCGGATAATTGGCGGCGACGTCCAGGTCGGGAAACATGCGCTCGACCATCGCGCCGCAATGGCTGAAGAAATTGATGTCCGCCGTCGTATACATCTCCCCGGCCAGCCAGGGGGTTTCGGCCAGCGTCGCCTCGATCTTTGTCAGCGCGTAGATGATCTTGTCCGTCGCATTGGCAAGGTCGGCTTCCGAGAAACCGGAACGCGCCGTGGCCCATTTCCGGCGCTGGTCGGGCAGCGGGATATGCTCCAGCAGCTTCTCGAACGCGCCGCTCTCGATATTGCGGGCGATCACGCCGACGAGCCGGTGCCAGCCATGCATGGAGACATAGTTCATGACATGCTCGTCCACGAACTTGTTCCAGTAGCGCACCCGCGCCTTGCCCACCGGGTCGCGCGGCATCAGCGGAATCTCGGGGAAGACGTCCTCCAGATATTCGTTGATGACGGTCGTATGCGTGATGATGATGCCATTATGATCCAGCACCGGCACCTGCCCTTCCGGATTGATCGCCACGAACCAGTCACTGTGCTGCTCGAACTTGTGCAGGTCCACATAGATGCTCTCATAAGCCAGCCCCTTCTCCCTGAGCGGGATCATGGACTTCAATGAATTGGCCAGCGGCTCTGCGTGGTAATATTTCAGCGTCATCATCTCTCTCCCGAAACGCGTCGTTGAATAAGACCGGCCGCCTCTTCGGGCGTGGTCCGGCTGGTGTCGATGGTCATATCAGGTATCGGCATAGCCGCCATGGCTGCATCGAAATCCGCGCGCAGGCTATTCAGGAGTTCAGGCGACCGCAACTTCCCGAATGCGGCGCGATCGCTATTGGCGATGCGGCGCATCTGCTCATCCGGATCGACCGTCAGGGCGACGAACAGCGTCGCGCCGCCACCCGCCCCCACGATTGCGGCAGCGCGCGCTGGGAAATCCGGCGCGACCGTACCTTCCGGCGCGAAGGTGAAGATGAGGGAACGCCCATCCTGCACGGCCGCCTCGAACGTGCACAACCAGAAGGCTTCCCGCAATTCGACGAACGGCGGGGAGCCGAAGGGAAACACCGCGCCGACCGCATCGACGATGAGGTGATTGTGGAACAGCGCCAAGCCGGTGCGCTCGGCCAGCGCCCGCGCGACCGTCAACTTGCCGGACGCCACCTGACCGTAGAGGAAGATGAGTTGCATGCCGCCTCAAATCTCCAGCGTATCCAGCACGCCGCCATCCACGGCCCAGTTCTGCGCGGTGACATGGCTGGCGGCGGGGGACAGGAGGAAGCAGGCCACCTCTGCCAGTTCGTCGGACGAGCCCATGCGCCGCTGAGGCACGCGCTCGTTGATCTTCGCGGCCTGCTCGGGCGGGATCAGGTCGAAGGCCGGCGTCTCGATGAAGCCGGGAATGACGCAATTGCAGCGCACGCCCTGCGGCGCCAGTTCCACCGCAATCGCGCGCGAAAGGCCGAGCACACCATGCTTGGACGCAACATAAGCTGGGTTGAGCGCCATGCCGCGCTTGCTCGCCATGGAGCCGGTCACGAGGATGCTGCCCTCGCCGGCCTCGATCATCGCGGGCGCTACGGCCTGGATCGCCCAGAAGACGCTGGTGAGGTTGACCCGCAGCACCTGCTCGAACAATTCCGGCGAATAAGAAAGCGCGGGCGCGAAATTACCGGCAAGCCCCGCATTGGCGAAGAGCCCGTAAGCCGGCCCGAAATGAGCGGAGGCCTGCGCGAGAGCCAGTTCCAGCGCGGCCTTGTCGCCGACGTCGGCGGTGAATCCGGCGGCATTTTCACCGAGCGCACGCGCTTCCTCGTCCAGCACCTCCCTGCGCCGGGCGAGCATCGAGACGCGCGCGCCGCGCCCGATCAGCATCCGCGCCGTCGCGAGTCCGATGCCGCTCGATGCGCCGGTGACGATGATGTGGCGTCCGCCGAAATCCGTCATGCTCTCTCTCCTGTTTTCAGCTGTTGCGGCCGCAAAACGCTTTCGTTCCGCGAGAGGTGCTGGCTTCCGCTTAACATAACATCTTGAAATACAATGCAATTCCATGCCGCCGGGGACGAAAGTTCTGGAAGTTCGCACAGCGCGCCATAGTACTTCAACAAAAGTCTTCTTTATTCAATGACTTAATACAGAGGGGCGATAGCGCACGCCCCGCGCTGTAGGACAGGGTATTCGGTCATACCGCCCGATCCGGGCTCGGCGCGATCAACGCTGCCCAGGCGCGGGCATCGTCGCGGTCCATCTCATGCGGCTTCCAGATCCGCTCCATAAGCGCCCGCGCTTCCGGCTCGGCCATGCCGCGTGCCTCGCGATGCCAGCGGTAGAACAGCGCCGAGACGCGCCAGTTCATGATGCAGTGGACATGCACCGGCTCGTCATCGGCCTCGATGACGGCGCGGAACGCCTCGTAATGCGCCAGCGTCGGCGCATCGAAGGGAATGGGAATGTGCGTGTAGCGCAGGCCCGCCCGCGCCATCTCGCCGGCCGCGTCCGGCAACGCCTCGGGATGATCGGCCAGCGCGAGATTGACGACATGGCGCACGCCGATGGCGGCGAGGCGCGCGGGATCGCCCGGTTGCAAGCGGCCCGAAGTGGTGATGCGCGCATCGAGGCGCAGGAAATTGCGGATGTCGGCGGGGTCGCTCACCCCAGCCCCAGCACGCGGACGGCATTCTCCTTGAGGATGAGCGGCAGCACCTCCTCGCGGAAGCCGACCTCCTGCGCCGCCGCGATCCATTTCTCGGGCGTGATAAGCGGGAAATCGCTGCCGAACATCATCTTATGGCGCAGCTGCGTGTTGGCATATTGGATGATCTGCTTGGGGAAGTATTTGGGGCTCCAGCCGGACAGGTCGATGAACACATTGTCCTTGTGCAGCGCCATGGAGAGGCTCTCGTCCGTCCACGGCCAGCTCGGATGGGCGAGGATGATCTTCATGTCCGGAAAGTCCGATGCCACATCGTCGACCAGCATCGGCTGGCCATATTTGAGCCGCACGCCCCCGCCCCCGCGCATGCCGGTGCCCATGCCGCTATGGCCGGTGTGGAAGATGGCGGGCAGCTTGTATTCCGCGATCACCTCATAGATCGGGTAGCCGGTGCGGTCGGCCGGGTGGATGCCCTGGATCAGGTGATGGAATTTGAAGCCTTTGACCCCGTAATTCTCGATGAGATCGCGCGCCTCGCGGGCGCCATATTTGCCCTTGTGCGGATCGATGGAGGCGAAAGGGATGACGATGTCGTCATGGTCCGCCGCGATTTCCGCGATCTCATAATTGGAGACGCGCTTGGCACCCACCGCGCTCTCGCAATCGACGGTGAAGAGGCAGAAGGCGATCTCCCGCTCGCGATAGAAATCGATGATCTCGGGGATCTTCGGGCGCTCGCGGGGCGCCTTGAAATAGGCGCTGGCGGCATCGAAGAACTGCGCCATCACCGGGTCCTCGGGATCGTGGCACGAAACCTCGGCATGGACGT
>Ga0160433_100554_pt1 | contig 16533 bp, 13 predicted proteins | sample HID1972K_E0MG_FD_108235 | JGI IMG/M metagenome (GOLD analysis project Ga0160433, IMG submission 108235) | Enriched pill bug-associated microbial communities from UW Madison campus, WI, USA - HID1972K_E0 MG | ecosystem: Host-associated > Arthropoda: Insects > Digestive system > Unclassified ... | reverse complement strand
TTCAGCGCCGGTGCCGGGCCGGGTGACCGGCACCGCCTGGTATGCGCTGGCGTTGGTCGCCCTGACCAACGCCATGTCGCTACTGGACCGCAACATCCTCGCCATTCTCGCTCCGCGCATCAAAGCGGACCTCGAGATTGGCGATGCGGAACTGGGGCTGCTTTACGGCACCGTTTTCGCACTTTTCTACGCCTTGTTCTCCTTGCCGCTTGGTCGCCTGTCCGATGGCTGGATCCGCACGCGCATTCTCTCCGTCGCCATTGCCTTCTGGTCCTTAGCCAGCGGTATGGCGGCCTTTGCGAGCGGCTTCGCGCTGCTTGCAGTTTCGCGACTGGGCGTGGGAATCGGCGAGGGGGCAACGTCTCCCGCCGGCACTTCGCTGCTGTTCGACTATTTCCCCAAGCACCGCCGCGGCCTGGTGATGGGAACCATCGCCGCATCTATCGCTGTGGGTCTCGGCTTGTCCAATATCGTCGGCGGCGTGGCGGCGGAATGGTGGGATGGGCTGTATCCCAATGGTGGGGCGCTGCTTGGACTGTCCGGATGGCAGTTTGCTTTCCTCGCAGCCTCCCTTCCCGGTTTTCTGCTGGCCCTGCTGCTCTGGCACCTCAAGGAGCCGCAACGTGGCGTCATGGATGGTATCCAGTCGCCGCCGGACCCGGCGCCCTTCCGCGCCAGCCTGGCGCTGCTCGGGGCGGTGACGCCCGGGCCGAACCTGCTCAGCCTCGCTTCGCGAAATGCGGACCGGCGGCATTGGACGGCGAACATCGGGTTCATGGTGGGTGTCGTCGCCCTGATGGCCCTGATGGTACATCTGACGTCGACCTTCTCCCCACGACCCTCGCTCAGTCTGGGGGGCATTCCCGTCAATCCGCATGTGCTCCAGTGGGGCGTAATGGGCTTTGGCATCATCGTCATTTTCAACTTGCTGCAGGGGCTCGCGCTGGCCGATCGGCCGACCTACCGGGTGACGGTCGGTTCTCCCGCGCTCATGATCGCGATCGCGGTGGGCGCGTTGCAGACGGTGATCAATTACGGGATCATGGGCTTCACGCCGGCCTTCATCATGAAGACCTATGGGACCTCCCCAGCCGAAACTGGCGTCACCTTCGGCCTGCTGTCGCTGCTGATCGGCGTGATAGGGCCAATGATCGCCGGGCCTCTTGCCGACTGGTTTGATAAATCCGTGCCGGCGACCGGCCGTGTCTACCTTACCCTTTTCGCGCTCGGGGTATCGCCGGTGGTCGGTATCTGGACCTATCATGCCGCCGATGCGACGAGCTTCTACACACGCTTCGTGCTCTACAGCGTGATCCTGACCTGCTGGATGCCGCCACTCTATGCGCTGATCTATGGCCTCGTGCTGCCGCGCATGCGTGGGATCACGGCCAGCACCTATCTGATCATCTCGACGATCTTCGGGCTCGGGACCGGGCCTTATCTGGTGGGCATGGTCTCGGATGCGACGGGAGGCGACCTGCGGACCGCCATCCTCAGCGTCAACTGGGTGGCCATTCCGATCGTGATCCTACTGGTGATCCTCGCCTTGCGTATCCGGAAGGATGAAAGCCTCATTCTCGACCGCGCACGGGCTGCCGGCGAGCCGGTCTGAGGTTTGGACCTGAAGGAGAAGCGCGACCGCTTGTTGACTTTGTTCGGGATAATCGCCTTTCATGTGGAATGAGTCGTCCATTGCGCCGGCAGAGCGCGCGGAAGTGAGAGGAAGAAAAGAACATGGTTGGTGAGAGAACAGTCGATTATGTGATCGTGGGGGCGGGGAGCGCGGGATGCGTCCTCGCCAATCGTCTCTCGGCGGATCGTGGCACGGAGGTCGTTCTTCTCGAAGCCGGTGGCGACGATCGGCCCACTCGTGAGCTTAGCCAGTTCAAGTCGAACATGATGATCCACATCCCGATCGGTTTCGGCAAGACGCTCAACGACCCGAAGGTCAACTGGCTGTACGAAACCGAAGTGGACGAAGGTTCGGGCGGGCGTCCCCACAAGTGGCCCAAGGGCAAGGTCCTTGGTGGTTCCTCCTCGCTCAACGGCATGCTCTATGTGCGCGGCCAGTCCGCGGATTATGACGGCTGGCGCCAGATGGGCAATGAGGGCTGGGCCTGGGACGACGTGCTGCCCTATTTCCAGAAAAGCGAGGATCAGCAGCGCGGCGCTATGAAAGCCCACGGGCAGGGCGGTGAGCTGGCGGTCTCGGATTTCCCGGAGCACCACCCGATCAGCAAGGCGCTCATCGATGCCTGCGTTGAGGCGGGCTATGCCTATAAGGATGATCTCAACGATGGGGATCAGGAAGGGACCAGCTGGTTCCAGATGACCGCGCGCAACGGCAAGCGCTGCTCCACCGCTGTCGGCTTCCTGCACCCGGTCATGCATCGCGCGAACCTGACCGTCGAGTTGCGTGCGATGACCACGCGCATCCTCTTCGAAGGCAAGCGGGCCGTCGGGATCGAGTTCATCCAGCATGGCCGCTTGCAGCGCATCAAGGTCCGCAAGGAAGTGATCCTCGCGGCAGGTGCGGTGGAAAGCCCCAAGCTGCTGGAGATTTCAGGCATCGGCCAGGGCGCGATCATCCAGGAGCTGGGCGTTCCGCTGGTGCATGAGCTGCCGGGCGTGGGCGAGAATTTGCAAGACCATTACATGATCGGCTGCCAGGCGCGCCTCAAGCCGGGCACGCCATCTGTAAACAGCATGGCGAACGGTTTGCCGCTGGTCGGTCAGGTCCTCAAATATGGGCTGACGCGCAAGGGCTTGCTCTCATACGCGGTGGCACATGGGTGCGTATTCCTGGGCTCGCGGGAGGGGCTGGAGACGCCGGACGTCCAGATTCACACCATGGCCGCGTCGATGGATCTCGAAGTGCTCAATGCCAAGCAGCAACTCGCGCTGGAGAAGGAGCCGGGCCTTGCTTCCAATCCTTGCCAGCTCCGCCCGGAATCGCGTGGCCACATCCATGCCTGTTCGCCCGACGGGATGGTGGCGCCGAAGATCACGCCCAACTATCTCTCCGACAAGAGCGACCAGCAGATGGCGGTGGCGCAGCTCAAGATCATCCGCAATATTTGGCAGCAGCCCGCTGTCAGCAAATATCTGGCGGGCCCCGATCCGTTCGGCGAGACTGACGACCAGATGTTCTTCTATGCCCAGGTGGCGGGCGGCACGCTCTATCATGCGGTGGGCACCGCGCGGATGGGCAGCGATCCCAAAGCCGTGGTGGATGCGCGCCTGCGCGTTCACGGTATTGAGGGACTGCGCGTGGTCGATGCCTCCGTCATGCCCAAGATCGTCTCCGGCAACACCAATGCCGCGACGATCATGATCGGTGAGAAAGGGTCGGAAATGATCCTGGAAGACGCCAGGGAACTGGCGCCGGCCTGATTGATGAGGGGCGGATCGCCGTTCAGCCGATGGGGCCTGCAATAGCGCTTTTGGGTGCTTTCGGTGCCCCACGGTCCGCATAGCGATGTGAAGTCATCGAGGCACGTCTGAATGACCGGCGATCCGCCCCGGGGGCTTCGCGTGGAATGGCGGATTTGCGTGCCTTCGCCAGCGGAACTTCCGGAAGCTCGCACATAACGCGCATGGTGATTTCTCGAAAGTCCGGACGCGGCCAAGCGTCCGGCGCGGTGGGACTGCGTCGGCAAGATAAACGATTCAAAGAGCGGAAGACCGACAGTGTGGCATCGATAGGGGGGTGTAGGACAGGGTGAAGTGCGCCGGGACAGGCCGGCGCGCAGATCCTGCGATGATCTGCGCTGATGCCGTTGGGCTATGGCCTGGCTTGCGGTTCTCCAGGACTGGCAGCCCGGATCGACATTCAGTCCACGTGGAGCCAAAAACGGTGTTCTGGCGGATCCAGAGCCCAAATCTTCAAGGAAGCGCCATTTGCAGATCGCATGGCTGACAATGTCGATCCGGCCCAGTCCGGCCGGCACCAACGCGACGCCGCCGCCACCTATTCGCCCGGCGACGGTGCCTGCGTGCTTTTTCCTGATGTCAGGCGGTTTCCCGCATCTGCTCGAATGCGCGGGCGACCAGCGCGACCGATTTCATCCGTGCTTCTGGGTCGAAGGCGGGGCTGTGGACGATCACCTCGTCCACCTGCGTGCGCCGGATGAACTGGCGCAGGCCGCGCGCCACGTCATCGACGGACCCGAAGGCGCTGCATTGCATGACCTGGGTCAACATGCCGGCGATCGAAGGGTCAAGGCTCTCGGCATAATTCTCGATGGGTGCGGGTAGCTTGCCGGGTCGCCCAGTACGGAGCGCGACGAAATTCTGCATGATGGAACTGGCGATATATTCCGCTTCCTGGGCGCTCTCCGCCGCAATCGCGTTCATCGCGGCAGCGGCATAGGGCTCGCGGAGATATTGAGACGGGCGGAAATCCCGGCGATAGACCATCAGCGCCTCGTCCAGCAGGTCTGGCGCGAAATGCGATGCGAAGGCGTAAGGCATGCCGAGCGCCGCGGCCAGTTGGGCGCCGAAGAGGCTGGAGCCTAAAATCCACATTTCCACTTGTGCGCCGAGGCCTGGGACGGCCAGCAGGCCGAGATCCGGATCACCCGTGAAGTGTGCGCGCAGTTCCATGATGTTGCGGGGAAACTCCTGCGCCTCACGCATGGTATCATGGCGCAGCGCGCGGGAGAGACGCCCATCCGCACCCGGCGCCCGGCCCAGGCCAAGATCGACACGTCCGGGAAACAGCGCGTCCAGCGTGCCGAACTGCTCGGCGATGATGTACGGCGAATGATTGGGCAGCATGATGCCGCCCGAGCCCACGCGCATGGTGCTGGTGGCGCGCCCTGCCTCCGCGATGATGAGTGCGGTGGCGGCAGCGGCGACGCCGGCCATGCCATGATGCTCCGCGATCCAATAGCGGTGATAACCGAGGCTTTCGGCATGAGCGGCCATCGGACCGACCCGCCTGATGGCATCGGCAGGGGTCTCGCCTTCGACGACGTTAACGAGATCCAGAAAACTGAGCTTGGTCATCGTCGCAACATGGGTCCGGCAAGCCGGTTCCGCAACTGGCTTGTGTGGGCCGGCTTGTGTGGGCAGCGCGCTTCAGGTGACCCGCCAGACCCACAATTTGATGCCGGCCTTGTAGCGCGCGCCCGAGCAAATAAAGATGCTGCGGTTCATCCAGTCATATTTGCCTTCGGGCGCGATGAACTCCGGCACGGTGCGGAAATAATACAGGGCGGGATTGACATCCTCGCCGCCCGCCAGCCGCGCCATCACGTCCGCCGGACCATGACGCAGACCGCGATTGCGTATCTGGATGACAACGTCGTCGTCGGTGCGCAGCGCATATATGGCGTCCGCCACGGTGACGCCGTCGGGGCGGGTGAGTTGCCAGTCCGATGCGCCGCCGAGCAGTGCGCCGCGGATGAGCGGCCCTTCCACGCGGCCGCCGCCATGGATGGGGATGATCCTGCGCGTGCCGTCCATCGTGACGCCGATCGGAATGGGCGGATCCAGCGCGCCTTCGGCTTCATAGACGAACTCGAGGCCAGGCTGGATGGCGCCGTGCGGTATCATGACATTCCTCTCCCTCAAGACATGCCTCTCCCTCAGGACATGCAGGGAGCCGCGCGGTGCGTACCGCGCGGCTCCCTGTTCATTCGATGCGGCGACGATCAGGCGGCCAGGCCGATGTCCTCGGCATTCGCCCAATTGCCATGCAGGCCGAAGCGCAGCGCGAAGGGGATGTGCACGGTCGCCACCGGTCCCTTCTCGATGGCGAGCGCCTCGAAGATCAGCAGATCGCTCTTGTGATCGGCCAGCCGGTTGCAGACCTGGACGATCCAGCCATCTCCTTCGGGTGCATCCTTGCTGCGGGGGATGAAGGCTGGCTCCTGCAACGAGGAGGTGGGGCCGCACCACCAATGCTGCTCCTTGCCGGTCTGATGATCGATGAGGAACAGGCAGTTCATCAGGAAGCCGCCGGCGCTGCCGCCCTTGAGTTCGACCGGACGCTTCATGTCCATTTCCAGCATCCAGCCATAGCGATAGGGCAGGCCGGTGAAGCGATCATCGATGCGCGGGAATTCCCCCGCCGTCTCGGTAAGACGCGTGATGCTGTGGAACTCGTCGCTGTTGGATGCCAGGTCCACCGTCCAGCGGGTGAGCCTGCTGGTCGCCTGCTGCGGGTTGAAGGCCGCGCCGTGCACGTCCGGGAAGAAGGGGAACATGTTGTTTTCCGCTTCCGGCACGTCGATGTGGATTTTGGTGCCTTCCTGGAAGGCGTTCATCACATGGCTGGCGAAGCAGTTCTCGCGCTTGAACCAGCGGATGTCCTCCTGCTTCACATCGTCGCGACGTGGGATGACGCCCAGATAGACGGGGAGGGTGGTGTCGAATCCGAAATGCGGCATGCCCTTTTCAAGGCGGTCCCAGCTCCCGATGGACGGCACGATGTGCAGCACCAGATAATCCTGCGTGACGCCGAAATCGTGCATCATGCAGTAATAAGGCACCTTGAACCACACTTCGCGGATCAGCTCGCCCTGGGGATTCACTTCGTAGAGGCAGACATCATCGCTGCACAGGCCGCTCGCAGCGTAGCCGATGGCGACCATATTGCCGGTATGCGGATCGATCTTCGGGTGCGCCGTAAAGGTCTGGCCGGTCATCTTGCCGCCGAACTTCTCGAACCCGAAGGTTTCCATGGTTGCGGGGTCCATAACGAGCGACGGACTGTCTTCCTTCATCGCCCAGAGCTTGCCGGCGAAGACGAAGGCATTGGTATTGGCCGTGCTGCGAATCTCGCCTTTGACCACTTCGTCGTCCGTCAGCGGGTTGCGGTAAGCGCCGAACAGAGCCTTCCCGGCCTCGTTCTCCAGCTTCCACTTGTTCGTCTTGGCCCAGCGCTGCCTGATGTCGCACTGGCCATCATGAATGTGGAAGCGCGTAATCATGCCATCGCCATTGAAGCTGATGTCGTCCTCCAGGCGCGGCGGAAACTGTGGGTCCGGCTGCACGCGGAAGAACGCGCCGTTCAATTCGGGCGGAATGGTCCCTTCATGCACCAGATTGGGAATATCGCATTCAATTCGCGAGGGGGTGTTGAAACCAGTGTAGGAAGGTGTGTCCGGAAAATGTGCCATGGGTTGCTCCTCTCGGTCAGGATTGTATGCTACGCTTACGAAATCAGCAATTCCTTGTGCTGGATCAAATCGTCGAACCGACGAGCTTCTAAGGGGGAAAAGATTTTGGAAGCGCGCGAAAGGCAACGTCCTCTCAATGCGGCAAGCGCCGATTTCCGGAAAGCGGACGCCAAGGTTTCAGGCGGAGCGGATGAGGGCGGCCTTGGCGCTATCGAGGAAATCATCGGATTTCATATCCGCCTTGCTCATGGGGCAGCCTATCGGCACTTTACCGAGACCTTCTGCGAACTTGGCCTGACGCAGAAGATGGTCTCCGTTTTGTGGCTGATCAGCGATCATCCCCATATCGCCCAGGCGGACATCGGCCGACGGCTCCAGATGGACCGCGCCACCACGATGGCCATCGTCAACCGACTCGAGGCGCGCGATCTTCTGGTCCGTGGCGCATCCACACTCGATCGTCGCCGGCAGACCCTTACCTTGACTTCCGTCGGGCAGGATGCGCTCGCAGAAGCGCGTCGGTGCATCGAGGAACATGAGCATTGGCTGAAATCCCGTTTCACCAAGCGAGAAGCGACATTGCTCATCGAGCTTTTGCGCCGTATTCACGAATAGATTCGGCCTGAAGAACAGCCGGAGCGAAACACCGCCTGGAGGGGGATAACAAGCATGGCCGCAACTGATCCTCGGCAGATCATCGACGAATCGCCCATGTCGGCACGGCAATGGATTGTCGTGATTCTGATGATTTTGCTGAACGCGCTGGATGGCTTCGATGTGCTGTCGAGTGCTTTTGCGGCGCCTGGTATCTCGGCCGAGTGGGGAATCCCCCGGACTGAACTGGGCATCGTGCTTTCGGCTGAACTGGTCGGCATGGGCTTCGGATCGGTGATTTTGGGCGGTCTTGCCGACAAGGCCGGACGCAAACTGGCCATGCTCATCTGTCTCGTCATCATGGCGGTGGGCATGTACTTCGCGCATTCCGCGCAGGATGTGTGGATGCTCACCGTCTGGCGCTTCATTACAGGCCTTGGCATCGGCGGCATGCTGGCCGCGACGAATGCGGTAGTGGCTGAGTCGACCAACAAATCCTCGCGCAGTCTTGCAATGGCGCTGTACGTGATCGGTTATCCGCTGGGCGGGGTAATCGGTGGCTTTGCTGCGCAAAGCTGGCTGCTGGTGGACTACGACTGGCGCGCCGTGTTCCTGTTCGGCTCGGTCGTGACGGCTGCCATGATTCCGCTGGTCGTCCTGCTGGTGCCTGAAACTCCAGCCTTCTACGCCGCGCGTCGTCCGGCAGGTGCCGTCGAGAAGATCAACCGTTCGCTGCGCGCGCTGAACAAGTCCGTCATCGAAGCGCTGCCGCCGCTGAAGACGGAAGGCCCCCAGCCGAAAGTTACGGACATCCTTTCCAAGCCTGGGCTGCGCTCCGTCACCTGGCTCCTCGCGCTGGGCTACATGTTCCACACGCTCACCTTCTACTTCATCCTGAAGTTCGCGGTGCAGATCGTCGCCGATAACGGGTTCACCCAGGCCCAGGCTGCGAGCACGCTCACCTTTGCCAATATCGGAGGTGCGATCGGCGGCGCCCTGTTCGGCTTCCTGTTGAAGAAGTGGGACATCAAGGGACCGACCATCGCGATGCTGCTGCTGGGTGTATGCGCGGTGGCATGGTTCGGCACGGGACATGATGATCTGGCTGCGTGGCGTTTCGCCGGCTTCCTGACGATGTTCTGCCTCAATGCGGCGATCGTTGGCTATTACGCCGCTTTCGCGCGTGGTTTCCCGGCTTATGCGCGCGCGACGGGAACCGGCTTCGTGCTCGGCGTGGGCCGCGCAGGGGCGGCCGGCTCGCCGATCATTGCCGGTTTCCTGTTCGATACGCTCGGTAAGGGTGAATTGCTGACGGTGTCGCTCATCATGAGCCTGGGTTCGCTGATTGCGGTTATCCTGCTGCTCATGCTGCCGATGCGCGATGGTGATAAGGCGGCTGAAGAGGCCGCTTGAACGGCAGATCTGCGCAGCGGGCTTGAAGATGAGAAAAGGCGGTCCATAAAATGGGCCGCCTTTTCTCTTTCCGCGAATGCGGGGGCAGGCGAGCGCGTCTGAAGGGGGCGATAGCCGGAAAGGTGGAGGGCTTATCGCCCGACCCGGAGGATCTCGTCGGAGCGGGCGAGGGCGAACAGGCTAAGGCCCGCTGCCTGTGCGCGCGCGGCTGCCATGCTGGTCGGTACGGAGATGGTGACAAGGGTGGTGGCGCCGGCGCGGACCGCCTTCTCCACGATCTCATAGCTGCATCGCGCGGACGAGAGGATGAAGCCTGACGCCATCGCCTGGCCGCTGCGCGCCATTGCGCCTATGAGCTTGTCCAGAGCATTGTGGCGGCCGACATCCTCGCGGGCGACTACGATCTCCCCCGTCCGCGTGATGAAGGCGGCGGCGTGCATGCCGCCGGTTGCGCGGTTGCCGGGCTGATGATCGCGCAGCGCGTCCAGTGCGAGGAAGATCGCCGCAGGATCAATCGGCTCATGGGCCGCGACGGGGGGAAGCGGCTTCGCGATCACGTCCAGATTGTCGATGCCGCACAGGCCGCAACTCGATTCCGCCACGCGCGTACGTACCCGCTCGGCAAGTTGTTCGACCGCAAGCGAGGAGATTGTCGCCCGCGCGATCCATCCCTTGTCCGTTTCGGTCAGGTCGATGTCGCTGATGTCTTCAACCGCGTGAGCCAGGCCCTCGGTCAGCGCGAAGCCGGTGACGAAATCCTCCAGATCGGAAGGACTGGCCATCATGACGGCGTAGGACAGGCCGTTATACTCAAGCGCGACTGGGAATTCCGGCGCGAACGGACGCTCGACATGCCGAGTCGTCCCATCCGCGCGGATTGCGGTGAGCTCCGGCAGGCCCGCCATCAGGCAGCCTTGGCCGCCAGCTCTTTCTCCACGCGCTGCATCGCCTCGGCCGCTATGGGAGTCAGCGGGGAACGGTCGCCCCCCAGCATTCCCGCCTTCATGCGTGGATCCCAGAACTTCATGATGTGCTCGGCGGTGGCGGCCACAGCGGCGTCATGCCCTTGCGTTTCGAAGGCTCGGGCGATCTGGTTGGCCATGCGGGAGAGGGTGTTGAGATCCATACGCCTTACTCCGCAGCCTCGGCCTGAATTTCGGCCTTGATCCGCCGCGAACGCTCCGCCCAGCTGGTATAATCCTCCTGCCAGTCGGTCGGACCGTTGGAAGGCATGATCTGCACCGCCGTCACCTTATATTCGGGGCAATTGGTGGCCCAGTCCGAATAATCGGTGGTGACGACATTGGCCTGCGTCGCCGGATGGTGGAACGTGGTGTAGACCACGCCCGGCGCCACGCGATCGGTGACGAGCGCGCGCAGCGTCGTCTCGCCGGTGCGGCTGGCGAGCTTTACCCAATCGCCATCCTTCACGCCGCGGTTCTCCGCGTCGGTCGGATGGATCTCCAGCATATCCTCGGGGTGCCAGGCGGTGTTCTCGGTGCGGCGAGTCTGCGCGCCGACATTATACTGGCTGAGGATGCGGCCCGTGGTGAGCAGCAGCGGGAAGCGCGGGCCGGTCTTTTCGTCCGTTGGCACATAGTCGGCGACGACGAACTTGCCCTTGCCGCGAACGAAACCATCCACGTGCATGATCGGCGAGCCGTCCGGGAACTTCTCATTGACCGGCCATTGCAGCGAACCCTCGCGCTCCAGTCGCTCCCAGCTCACGCCGGTAAAAGTCGGCGTAAGGCGCGCGATCTCGTCCAGCACTTCGCTCGGGTGGCTGTAGGTCCAGTCCAACCCCATGGCATTGGCGAGAAGCTGTGTGACTTCCCAGTCCGCATAGCCATTGGCTGGCTCCATCACCTTGCGGACGGGCTGGATGCGCCGTTCGGCGTTGGTGAAGGTTCCGTCCTTCTCCAGGAAGGTGGAGCCGGGCAGGAAGATGTGCGCGTAATTGGCCGTTTCGTTCAGGAAGAGATCCTGCACGATGACGCATTCCATGGCCCGCAGGCCTTCCGCGACATGATGCGTATTGGGATCGGACTGAAGAATGTCCTCGCCCTGAATGTAGATGGCACGGAAGCTGCCGTCCACGGCCGCGTCCAGCATATTGTTGATGCGCAGGCCTGGCTCGGGGTCCAGCACCACGCCCCAATCGTCCTCGAACAGCTTGCGCACCTCATCGCCCGCAATGTGGCGATAACCCGAAAGCTCGTGCGGGAAGCTGCCCATGTCGCAGCTGCCCTGCACATTGTTCTGGCCACGCAGCGGATTCACGCCCACGCCGCGACGGCCGATATTGCCGGTCACCATGGCGAGGTTGGCAATGGCCAGCACGGTCGAGCTGCCCTGGCTGTGCTCGGTGACGCCGAGGCCGTAATAGATCGCGCCATTGCCGCCGGTGGCATAAAGCCGCGCCGCGCCGCGCAGGGCGTCGGCGGGTACGCGAGTGAGGGCTTCCAGCGTCTCGGGGCTGTTCTTCTCTTGCGAAACGAACGCTGCCCAATCCTGATACTCATCCCAATCGCAGCGCTCGCGAATGAACGTCTCGTTTGCGAGGCCCTCGGTCACGATGACATGCGCGATCGCGGTGAGCACCGCGACATTGGTGCCCGGCTGGAGCGGCAAGTGATAGTCCGCCTGGATGTGGGGCGATTGCACCAGATCGATCCGGCGCGGATCGATGACGATCAGCTTCGCGCCCTCACGCAGGCGGCGCTTCATGCGGCTGCCGAACACGGGGTGAGCGTCGGTGGGATTGGCGCCGATCACGAGGATCACGTCGCTGTCCATCACGCTGTCGAAATCCTGCGTGCCGGCCGATGTGCCGAACGCCTGGCTCAGGCCATAGCCCGTCGGCGAGTGGCAGACGCGGGCGCAGGTGTCGACGTTGTTGGCGCCGAAGCCAGCACGGATCAGCTTCTGGACGAGGAAGGTCTCTTCGTTCGTGCAGCGCGAGGAGGTGATGCCGCCCAGCGCGCGCGCGCCGTGCTCGGTCTTGATACGCTTGATCTCGGACGCGGCATAGGAGATCGCCTCGTCCCAGCTTACCACCTGCCAGGGATCGTCCACGGATTTGCGGATCATCGGCTCGGTGATACGGTCCTGATGGTTGGCATAGCCCCAGGCGAAGCGGCCCTTGACGCAGCTATGACCGCGATTGGCCTTGCCGTCCTTCCAGGGGACCATGCGTACGAGCTGTTCGCCGCGCATTTCGGCGCGGAAAGTGCAGCCCACGCCGCAATAGGCGCAGGTGGTGACGACGGCGCGCTCGGGCTTGCCGATCTCCTTCATCGACTTTTCTTGCAGCGTCGCCGTGGGGCAGGCCTGCACGCAGGCGCCGCAGGAGACGCACTCAGACGAGAGGAAATCATCGCTGGCGAGGCCCGCCGACACTTGCGAGCCGAAGCCGCGCCCGTCGATGGTCAGCGCGAAGGTGCCCTGCACTTCGTCACAGGCGCGCACGCAGCGTGAGCAAACGATGCACTTGCTGGGATCGAAATCGAAATAAGGGTTCGAGAAGTCTGGCGCGAGGCCCAGATGATTTTCGCCGGTATAGCCATAGCGCACGTCACGCAGGCCGACCGCTGCGGCATTGTCCTGAAGCTCGCAATCGCCATTGTCCGAACAGGTGAGGCAATCGAGCGGGTGGTCGGAGATGTAAAGCTCCATCACGCCCTTGCGCAGCTTCTGGAGACGCGGCGTCTGGGTGTGGACGTTCATGCCCTCCATCGCCGGGGTGGTGCAGCTTGCAGGCGTGCCACGCATCCCATCCACCTCGACGAGGCAGAGGCGGCAGGAGCCGAAACTCTTCACATTGTCCGTGGCACAGAGCTTGGGAATGTCGCCGCCGCACTCGGCCGCCGCGCGCATCACGCTCGTGCCCTCGGGCACTGTCACCGACCGTCCATCGATGCTCAGGGTGATCATCTTCTCGGATGTGGAAGCGGGCGTGCCGAAATCGGCCTGAGGTTCATAGCCCATGACGTTCAACTCTCTCCAGGTCAGCAGCGGTGTTGATATTAACAGGTTCGCGCGGCAATTGCACGGCACGCGCGGAAATACGGGTGGCGAACGCCTTCATCGAATGGACGCCGTCGCCTTCCAATATTGCCAGCGCATCGGCCGCCGCCCAGGCAGGCCACAAGCCAATGACGGGCAAGCTCTCGATATAAGCTGGGTAGGGGAACAGCGACTTCAAGAGATCCTGCGGCAGATCGATGGCATCGCACGGTGCAGTCAGCACGGCGGCATGGCCCCGAGCCTGTGCTTCGAGCAGCGCGGCGGCGATCCCGCCAAGCGGACCCATGTCCGGCGCCGGTTGATCGGGGATGGCGGTTAAACCGTCATGCTCACGGCCGCATACGACCACTTCCGCGCTATGCTGCGCCAGATTGTCGATGGCATGATCAATCAGGCGGCGGCCATGGAAGTTGGCGAGCGCCTTGTCGCTGCCGAACCGGGTCGACTTGCCGCCAGCGATCACCGCGCCGAGAACGGCGGAGCGATCGATACCGAGCAGGCCGACGCAGCAGCTCATTCAGCCGCCTCGGAAAGGGAGCGCCTGACGCCGAAATCCTCCGGCCAGTGCTTGAGAGCGCTCATCACCGGATAGGGCGTGAAGCCCCCCAGCGCGCAGAGGGAGCCGAACTTCATCGTCTCGCAGAGGTCTTCCAGCAGGACGATCTCTTCCTCAAGGCTGCGTGGGGTCTTGATCGCATTGTGCATCTGGGGGAGCCCCTCAAGTGCGTCGCGTTGCCGGGGCACCCGGGCAAGAATGCGATCGATCAATTCCTTGCCGCGCACGGAGCCGATGCGGCAGGGCGTGCACTTGCCGCAGCTTTCAGCCGCGCAGAATTCCATGGCGAAACGTGCCATGCCGGCCATGTCCGCATCCTCGTCGAACACCGTGAGGCCGCCATGGCCGATGAGGGCATCGACAGCGGCATAGGCCTCATAGTCGAACGGGATGTCGAACTGGTCCGGGTGTAGGTAGGCACCCAGGGGGCCGCCGACTTGCACGCCCTTGACCGGCTTGCCGCTCTGCGTGCCGCCGCCGATCTCGTTGACGAGCTGGCCGAGCGTGATGCCGAATGCCGTCTCGTAAAGGCCGCCATGCTTCACATTGCCGGCGATCTGGATCGGCATCGTGCCGCGCGAGCGCCCCATGCCGTAATCCGCATAGGCCTGAGCGCCTTGGGCCAGGATATATGGCACGGCCGCGAGGCTGAGGACATTGTTGACGATGGTGGGCTTGCCGAACAGACCGACAAGCGCCGGGATCGGCGGCTTGGCGCGCACTTCGCCGCGCTTGCCTTCCAGGCTGTTGAGCAGCGAGGTCTCCTCGCCGCAGACATAAGCGCCGGCGCCTACGCGCACTTCCAGCACGAAGGGCGCGACGAGATGCGCACTCCGGCGAATCGCTTCCTCCAGCTTGGCGATGGCGTGGGGATATTCCGAGCGGACGTAGATATAGCCCTTGGTCGCGCCGGTCGCGAAGCCGGCGATGGCCATGCCCTCGATCAGGCAATAGGGATCGCCCTCCATCAGCATCCGGTCGGCGAACGTCGCGCTGTCGCCTTCGTCGGCATTGCAGACGATGTATTTCTGATCGGCCTGAGCGGCAGCGACGGTGCGCCACTTGATGCCGGTGGGGAAGCCCGCGCCGCCCCGGCCGCGCAGGCCAGAGGCCACCACGTCCTCGATTGTCGCTTCCGCACCGATTTCGCGCGCGCGGGCAAGGCCCTTCCAGCCGTCCGTCGCCTCATAATCGCCGAGGTCGGTCGGCCGAGTGCGGCCGGCACGCGAGAAAGTGAGGCGCTGCTGGCCGGCAATGAAGGGATGATCCGCGATGCGGCCGGTGGCCAGCGCGTCCGCACTGCCGTCCAGAATCGACTGCACGTCATCGGCGCTAGCGGGGCCGAAGCCCATGCCGTCGATCTCGACCAGCGGCTCCAGCCACTGCATGCCCCAGCTCGACACGCGCTCGACCAGATGGCCGGCCTTCTCGAAAGCCTTCGCGACGTCGTCGGCGCCGCAGGCGATGGCCAGTGCGTCGTCGGAAATGCGGACCGTTACCATGTCAGGCAATCTCCCGGATCAGCTTGTCGAGCTTGGAGGCATCGAGACGCGCGTGGACGGACTTGTCCACCATGGCGTTCGGGCCAACGCTACACAGGCCGAGGCAATAAATAGTTTCGATTTCCACGCGATCCCCGGCCGCGGATATGGCGCCTTCCACGAGCGCCTCCACACCACGCGCCTTGCACGCTTCCGCCCGGCACAGCTTGAGCACAGGCTTATGAGCCGGCTCGGTCGTGAAGTCGTGGTAGAAGCTCACCACGCCCTGCACTTCGGCGCGGCTGAGGTTCAGCGCCTGCGCGATCTGGCGCCGGGCAGCCTCATCGACGCAGCCGAACTCGGCCTGAACATCGTGCAGGATAGGCAACAGGGGACCTTCCCGGCGGCTATGGCTCGCGATGATCTCCTCCAGCCGCTCGGCCTTGGCGTCTCTCATGCGCGTGTCTCCTAAGTCCTCAAACTCGCCGTCAGAATTGTTTGTGTTACTGCCTATTTTTTTCGGCGCTGGCAAGAGGGAAGCTTTGATTTCCGTTGATGAGAAGGCCTCGCAAATACAAGGCTCGCAGGCGATTCCGGATATCCATTCTTCATCTTGGGGCGCCAGACTTGTCAGTGATGCCGGGCTTTGCCATGCCAGCGCGGAGTTGGAAGAGGCGGAAAGCCATGAATCGATCCATTGCGCGGCTGGATACGACGATTTTCGAGATCATGTCCGGTCTGGCGCGGGAGACCGGAGCGATCAATCTGGGTCAGGGCTTTCCCGACGCGCATGGCCCGGCGGAGCTGATCGAAGCAGCGGCGCGAGCCCTGCAGGAGCGCTCGAACCAATATCCGCCCATGCGCGGTCTGCCGGAACTCCGCGCAGCAATCGCGCACTATTATGCCGAACATCAGGGGCTGGACCTTGCCGACGACGAGATCGTGGTCACGTCCGGCGCGACCGAGGCGCTGGCGGCCTGCATCACGGGCCTGCTCAATCCGGGCGATGAGCTGATCCTCGTCCAGCCGCTCTATGATGCCTATGCTCCCTTGGCCGAGTTGATCGGAGCGGTGCCGCGCTTCGTCAGCCTGACGCCGCCCGACTGGCGCCTGCCGATGGACGCGATCCGCGCGGCCGTGACGCCCAAGACGCGGATGATCCTGCTCAATACGCCGCATAACCCGACCGGCAGCATGATCGGCGCAGATGACTTCGAGGCGTTGAGCGAAATCTGCGCGCGCTACGACATTCTGCTGGTCTGCGATGAGGTGTGGGAAGCCATGATCTTCGATGGCGCCCGGCATGTCTCGCCGCTGGCGATGGAAAGCCTGCGGG
>Ga0160433_100553_pt1 | contig 16566 bp, 7 predicted proteins | sample HID1972K_E0MG_FD_108235 | JGI IMG/M metagenome (GOLD analysis project Ga0160433, IMG submission 108235) | Enriched pill bug-associated microbial communities from UW Madison campus, WI, USA - HID1972K_E0 MG | ecosystem: Host-associated > Arthropoda: Insects > Digestive system > Unclassified ... | reverse complement strand
TTGCGCTGCGCGCCGGGGTGGCTTGGCAGCAGGGATATCTCTGGGCGCGTCCGGCCGTTTCACTGGCCCGGCGCGGCTCCGGATCCGAGATGCCGCCGCCACATACGGGCACGGCCATGGCGGAATTGCAGGCGGTGCCGCGCGACGGGGAGCCGGAGCAATGAGGACCCGTTACCCGGTGGCGTTGCCGGTGCTTCCCGTGGTTCATCTGCCTACCGGCCCGAACGCGGGCTGGCCCGACGGCGAGCGGTTCATGGCCGGATGCCTGCTCGCCGGATTGCCGATTTCACTTCTGCTGTGGTGGGGCATTCTGAGCCTTGCGGGCGCCCTCTGGTGAGTGGATCCGGATTGAGCAGCAAGGTGGCGCCAGCATTGGAGGCCGTGAGAGCGCCCGGGGCAGCCGGGCCGGAACGACAGGATCGAATGCTCTGCCGGGGCCCCCATCCCCGGCAGAGTGGCGCAGCGCTCCGGAGGGAGAGCCCACACTCCCCAAGGAGCGCTGCGCGATGACCGGGGCCTGGGCGGGCGGCGCATTGCGAACGGAGGGACGCAAGGCGCTGCGCCGACGTCGCTCCATCCATCGGCGCGGGGCTGCGCCTCGCTGTTCAATATGGCGGCTGGCCGACCGATCATCTCAACAAGACCATCGAACAGGACATGAAGATGCAGTTAGTTCGTAGCTATCTGGGGCGGTTCACTTCCTTCGAGAAGGACGCGAACGGCAAGGAGCGCGCGCAGGATCTCTTCGAGCGCGCCGCCAATTTCCGGTCCATGGCGCGGGATATCCTCGCCATGGCGGACGAGGCGGAGGCCGAGGCGATGAGCCTGATGGGCTCCAGCGTGGATGAGATCCCCTCCAAGGGCGATCAGACCATGCGGACGAAGGTGCGCTTCGTGGGGATCGCCAAGAACCAGTACGACTCGCGACGGGTGCGCGAACGCTTCTTCGAGAAGAAGATCTTCGGGGAGCCGGCATGGGATATGCTGCTGGAGCTTTATGCCGGCGAACTGAATGACGAGAAAATATCCACCAGCAATCTTATCCTGTCTTCTTCTTCCCCGAGCAGTACGGCGCTGCGGTGGATCAAGCATCTTGAAGACAGCGGCCTGGTCATCAAGAAATCATCGCATCTCGATGGGCGCGTACAATATCAGAAGATTACCCGAACGGGCTTTGATTCAATGACGAAATACTTCGAATCCATTGCCGGGACGCAATAATTTTAGATTATCCGTCTTGGACAAGAGAAAGATCATGGGGAATGGAAATGGCGAGATTGTTCGGAATTTTCGCGAGAAGAGTGGACGGATCTGACTTTCTGCCGATTCCCCTGGATGAGGGCACGGCGGGCAGCGCCTCCTTCATCGAACGGAATGGCCGACTGGACTCCGCGCTGTTCGGCGATCTCGGTGAGAAGACCAGCGACATCAAGGGGATATTCTCGGACATCGACAGCAGGCTGCTGCATGTCGAGACGCTGACGGCCGATATCTCCGAGCTGCGGCACAAGTTCGGCCATTTCCTCAAGCTTTACCGCGACCTCGCTTTGCTCAATGTGGCGCTGGGCCGGGAAAAGGAGCGGCTGGAGTCCGATCTCCTCTCGGTGAGCGAGAGCGCCGCCCAGACGCAGGACGAAGCGCAGCGCCTGCGTCTGGCGTGCGATGAAAACGGGGTGAAGCTCGAAAAAGCCCACAGCGCGATCGAAGCCTATGAGCAGAATGTGCAGCTTCTCGGCGTCGCCAAGCGGGAGTTGGAGAACAAGCTGCAGGAAGCCAATTCCGCGCTGGGTGCGCTGGGGGACGAGGAAAGCGTCCTGCGCCGGGAATGCGATGCGCTCAAGGCGCGGATTTACGGCGATGAACAGCGCATCCGCGACCTCTCAGAGAAATATCAGAGCAGCTTCGAGCAGGCGACCAGCTTGCGCGAGCGCTGTCAGGTGCTGGAAGGCGAGCTGCGGACCAAAGGCGAAAGCTTCGCGGCGCAGCGGGAAGAGAATGTCCGGCTGGCCCATGAAGTCGAGCGGCTGGGCAAGGACAATGGCGGCCTCGAAAAGCTCGTGAGTGAAAGCCGGGCGGAAATGTCGGCTGCTTTCGACCGCTATCAGAAGGAAGTGCGCACGAAGGAAGAGCAGCTTGGCGAGCTGAAGAACCAGCTCAAGACCGCGCGCTCCGAGGAGCAGACGTTCCAGAAGATCAACGGCGATCTCAAGTCCGAGAACGAGACGCTGGCCAAGGATCTGCGCGCCGCGCTGGAGACCAGCCGGCAGAACGAAGTGCAAATCACGCGCTGCGAGGCCCGGATAAGCCGCCTTGCCGCCGAAGTGGATACCGCGCTCGCGGCACGCAGCCAGCTCGATCAGGCGCGGCTTGCGATGGTCAGCCGGGTCGAGGCTCTGACGCAGGCCGTGCGCGCCGGCGAGGTCGACATCAAGCGGCTGGAAAACGAAGTGGCCAGTCTCACCCAGGCGAACCAGGATCTCAAGTCCGGCTACTCGGTCTCGATCGAACAGCTCAATCTGCGCACCCGCGAGCTTGAAGGGCAGCTCGAGCATCAGACGAACGAGAATGCCTATCTGGCGTCCAAATTCGCGCGTGGGAATGATTTCTAGGGCGCTCCGGTGGTTGCGCTGTCCCCTGTGATCGCTTGATTTGAAGAGAAGCGGGCCCCCGGATCAGGCCCGGGCGACGGCTGGGCTTTGGTGCGCGCAGAATGGCGGATTTGCGCGCTTTTCGCCGGGAAACTTCTGGAAGCTCGCACATATCGCGCATGGTGATTCTCGAAAAGTCCGGACGCGGACCAGCGTCCGGCGCGGTGGGCTGCGTCGGTGTGATGAACGGTTCAAAGAGCGGAAGCCGCGCAGCGTGGCATGAAATGGGCTGTGTAGGACAGTAGAACGCGCGGAGGATTCCCGCGTTCGCGGGAATGACGATGTTCGATCCGTCAGAAGCCCCGGATGCGGCGGGGTGGGTGCCTGAGCAGGGCGAGGATACACAGGATCGCCGAGAGGGTGAGGAGAGCCTTCATCATGGCGTGGGCATCCAGCCGAGTGCCGAGATAGTCGGCGGTCGCGATCGCGCCGAGGCCGAAGCCTAGCGCGGTGAGCAGCAGGATCGTGCCGCTGATGGAGCCGGGATTACCACGATGGCGCACCAGCATGGTCGCGGCATAGGGCGGGATGGCGCAGAGCAGCACCATGGAGGGCGCGAAGAGCAGGCCGACGAGGGCGAGAGCGGCGCTCTGCTCGGTCCAGTGCGCCCGCACGGCATGTACGGCCAGACGCTCGCCCAGCATGATCGGGCCGAGCGTCAGGAGGGCGCCGGCGATGAGGAGCAGGATGAGGCGGCTGACCGGCATGGACCGCAGCGCCAGATAGCGGCCCAGCAAATGGCCGGACAACAGGCTGCCCACGCCGGCCAGAAGAAGCGCGCTCAAGACCTCCACCGAACTGCCGAACCACTGGCTGAGCATGGCGAAGGCGCACAATGCGAGCGTCGCCAGATAGTATCCGCTCCAGAAGGACAGCAAATAGGGTAGCTTTCCCTTCTCCCTGACGCCGCAATGATAGATATAATTCGGCATACTGAAATTCCCGATCGAATAAGCCGGCGCTACCGCTGCTTTCGTGGCTCGCTCTTCATGCGCTCAGCGCTCCCCGAATGAATCCGACACCGTCTTGATGAGCGGCTTGGCGAGGAATTTGAGAACGGTGTTCTTGCCGGTCTGGATTTCCGCCGTGACCGTCATGCCCGGCTGAATGACGACATCCTTGCCGGGCCGCTTGTGCATGGTGTCGGTGTCGGTCTCGACATGGACGCGGTAATAGACCTGCTCGTTGCCGCCCTGCTGCTCGGTCAGCGTATCCGGGCTGATATATGTCACCTTGCCGGCAGCGGTGCCGAAGATGGAGGAATCGTAAGCGTCGAAGCGCACCGACGCATCCTGACCGACCAGCACATAAGCGATGTCCACCGGGGAGACCTTGGCCTCCACGATCAGCTGCTCCTCGGTGGGCACGATCTGCATCACCTCGTCGCCGGGGCGCAGCACGCCCCCGATGGTGGTGAGGCGCACATTCTTGACGATGCCGTCCGTGGGCGCCGTGATCTCGGTATCCCGCAGGGAGACGAGGCGCTGCGTGATGGTCTGCTCGGCCGTGACCAGCTCTTCCTCGGTCTTGGCATATTCGGTCTGGAGGTCTTGCAGATATTTGTTCTGCTTGTTGGTGATCTGGCCCTGAATATCCGCCACCGCGCGTTGCAGCCGGATGATCTCGGACCTGCTGACATCGCCATGGGAAAGGAGCGGCATGTTCATCTCCAGCTCCTCCCGCGCGAGGGACAGCATGGTGCGCAGCGCGGCGATCTCCTGCCCCTGCGCGCTGCGGCGCTTGGCGAAGAGCTGGCGCTGGCTGTCGATGAAATCCGGAAAATCCCGGATATCGTCCGGGAAGCGCAAGGCGCGGTCGAACAATTCGGCCTCGATGCGGCTCATCCGCGCCTTGAGCGCGGCGACCTTCGCGCGGCCTTCCTCCACCGATGCGGAGATCTTTTCCTTGTCGAGCAGAACGAGGACCTGCCCCTCGCGGACATGGTCGCCTTCTCGGACGTGGATCGCCTGGATGACGCCGCCGTCATTGCTTTGCAGAAGCTGGACGCGCCCGGCCGGAATGACCTGTCCGCTGGCACGGCTCACCTGATCGATTTCCGCCACGCTGGCCCAGGCGATGAAGCTCGCCACCGCAAGGGCGGCGAGGGCGATGATGGAACTGGAAAATCCGCGAGACCTGGCAGTCATGATGAAAGAACCTTCCCCGGCAGGGCGGCGTCACTGGCGGGAGAGGTGGCCGGCCGTGGGCGCAGCTTCTCCAGCACCGAACGGCTCGGCCCCTGATGCGCGATGCGCCCACCCTTGAGGACGAGCACGTCCTGAACCCGCGAGAGCAATTGCAGCTTGTGCGTCACGAAGATGAGGATGCCCTCAGGGGGCACGCTGGAAAGCAGCGCGTTGAGCGCGCGCATCTCCGTTTCCGCATCGAGATTGGCGGTGGGCTCGTCCAGCAGCAGCAGCCGGGGCCGGGCGAGGATCGCACGGGTGAGGCCGACGAGCGCGCGCTGGCCGCCCGAGAGACCGCTGCCGCCTTCGCCGATCGGCAGATCGAGGCCGGAAGGATGCTCCTGAATCGTGTTTAGCAGCCCGGTTTCGGCGGCCGCCGCCATGATCGCTCCGTCGCCCGGATCGGGCAGGCCCAGCATGATATTCTCGCGCAAGGTGCCGCTGATGAGCCGATAATCCTGCGCGATATAGCAGCAGGACGTGCGCAGATCGTCCTCGGCGATCTGGCGAATGTCCACGCCGTTGAGGAGGATATGGCCGCTTTCCGGCGCATAGAGCCCGGCAAGCAGGCGCAGCAGGGTCGACTTGCCCGAGCCGATGGGGCCGATGAGGCCGACGCGGCTGCCCGAGGGGATGGCGAGAGACGGAATGTCCAGGCCCTCGCGCGCGCCGCGATGCTTGAATGCGAGTCCCTCGGCGCGCAACTCCGGCGCCGGCAGGCTCATGCGGACCGGGGTGTGGCCCGGCTCATGATCGCTCGGCATCTCCAGCAGCGCATCGAGCGCGTTCAGCGATGAGCGGGCATAGCCCCATTGCACGATGAGATTGGGCAGGGCGGAGACGAGTGGGCCGTTGACCCGCCCGCCGATGATGGTGCAGGCGATGAGGCCGCCCTGCGTCATGCTGCCGTTCGTCACCAGATAGACGCCGGCCAGCACCACGCCGACATAGGACATCTGCTGCATCACCGTGAAGGTGGAGCTGGCGATGGTGGACCAGCGGCGCACGAGCTGGTCATGCTCATGCACATCCTCGACCAGCCGGTTCCAGCCGGCCAGCATATGCCAGCTCCCGAGATTGGCCTTGATCGTCTCGGATGCATCCAGCGCCTCGACCAGCACGCCGTTCTTGCGATTGCCGCTGATCTGCGCCTTGTTGGTCGCCGAGCGGATGAGCAGGGCGAAGATGACCCCCGCGATGAGCGCGGCGGGGAACATGACGAGCGGCACCAGCGCGACCGGCCCGCCGATCACCATCATCACGAAGATGAACATGAGCGCGAAAGGGAGATCGGCAAGGCAGAAGAAGGACGCCGAGGTCATCGTCGAGCGGATCTGATCGAGCCCGCGAAGCTGCGCGGCCATGGTGCCGATGCCGGGCGGGCGCGCATCCAGCCGCACGGACTGCATGCGCGTGAAGAAGAATTCCGACATCTGCGCGTCGATTTCCCCGGCCTCGCGGTCCACGAGGAAAGCGCGGGAGGTACGGATGAGGAAATCGATGGTCATCGCGATGGCCATGCCGGCCGTCAGCACCCACAGGGTCGCGAAACCGCTCAGAGGGATCACGCGATCATAGATCTGCATGGTGTAGAAGGAGGTGGCGAGCGCGATGACATTGAGCACCACCGTCGCCACGGTCGCCTCCACCAGCAACCGCCGGCGCCCGAGCATGGCGCGGGCGAAGATGCGCAGGGCGCTCTGCCGGGCGACGGGCTGGGCGGCCTCCGGGAAGGACGGCATCGCCAGCAGCGGCGCATCCGACCATGCCAGCGACTGAACGCCATCGAGCGTGAGGACGCGGATATCCTCATCGCTGGTCCATTGATCCGCAATGCCCCAGCCGGTCTGCTCGGAGAACAGAAGCAGGGGAAATTGCTGGGCGCGCGGCTTGCCGGGGATGGTCACGGGCGGGGTCCAGCCGGCGGCTTGCGACAGGGTGGCGAGCGCGTCCCTGTCGGTCTGCGCGAGATCGGGGGGCACGTTCCTGGCCCAGTCGGGCGCAAGGCGCGCACCGGTGCGGCGCGCGAAGGCGGCGACCATTTCGATGAAGGGCGTCATGGAAGATCCTCGTTCCCGATGGGGAAGGGCCAGCTTCCGCTCCGCATCAGCAATCGGTTGAGCGTCGTCATCGCGCTCGACTCGGCATCGATGGCGTCATTCTCGGCAGTGGTCGCCTCGCGCACCGCGTTCATGACATCGAGCCAGCTTCGGCGGCCGCTGACGAATTGCCGCATGTAGGATTCCGTCACGCGCGCTGTGGCGCTGCGGGCGGTGCGCGTGCTCTCCATGCGCTGGCGGGCGGACTCATATTCTGCGAGATCGGAGAGGATCTGCTCGCGCAATTGCCGCTCCTGCGCGGATATCCGAAGGTCGGCGGCGATGCGCCGTTCGCCGGCGGCGCTGGCGGCGGCAAAGCGCGAGAGGCCGCCATCCGACTGCGCGCGGAGCACCAGCCCGACCCGGTGGCCATAAGTCTCGTTATAGGAATATTGCCCGCTGAGTTGGGGAACGACCGATGCGCGCGCGACGTCCGCCTGGGCTCCGGCCGATTTCGCCTCGGCGGCGAGGCGCTGCCGGGCGGGATCGAACTCGAACGCCTGGGCCACCAGCCCCTCACTCTCGGGCGTGGCCGGCATCGGGCCGGGCGCGGGGGGAGGGCCGGGCGTGAAGCCGGGATCGCCCACCAGCTCCCGCACGCCTTGCAGGCTCGTCGATCGCTGCGCCGCCGTGGTGGCGACCTGCTGCTCGATCTGCGCCGTGCGGCTCTGCGCCAGCTCAAGGTCGGCCAGCGGGCTGACCTCCTGCGCCACGCGCCGCCTCATCGTCTCCACCAGCGCGCGATGCTCGCTCAGGCTGTGGCTGAGAACGGCGTGCCGGCGGTCGAGGCGGTGATAATCGTGCCAGCTCTGCGAGACATCCAGCATGATCTGGAGCACGGCTTCCTGATAGCCGGCGATGGCGGCCTCGCGATCCGCCCGCGCGCGCCTGATCGAGCCGGCGATGCGGCCTGCCGCCCAGATCGGCTGCTCCACCATGAGGCTGGCCTGGCGGTTGTTGCCCGCCTCGCTCAGCAGCATGCCTTCGAGCGTGAAGGACGGAAAACTCTGCCATCGCGCCGCGCGCAAATCCGCCCCGCTGGCGCGCACGGTCGCGTTGGCCGCTCCGATGGAGGGATGCGTCGCAACAGCCTCGACGATGAGGGCCTGGAGAGCCTCGCCAGGGACGAAAGCGGTGGGTGGCGGCGCGGCCGATGTCGCGATGCCGGCGTCCGCGCGCGGTAATTGCGCGGGCAACGGCGCCGCTGTCGCAAGCAGAAGAAGAGCCAGGAAGGAAAGCTGCCTTCTGCCCGAACGAGATCGCTTCACCGCCAATAACTCCCGGCCCGACTGATCATCGCGGGCTCGGGGTGGCCGTATCTTAACCTGAAAGGCGCTGCACAGGTAGAATAGTCCACAATGGACGAGGCTGAACTCCATTGTGGATGATAATGGATACTGGGTTCAATCTATAGTTTCGCAGAGATTTTTGCTAGTAAATCTACGAAGTGATGTCCCAAAAACGTAAATCTATTCAATTTCATAGCAATGAAGATCGCGAAATAGCGGAGAAAAATATTGAGAAATTTTTAATGAAATTATAAAAATGATACCAAAACGGCGAGTAGATATATCAATGATAACTTAGATTGTAATTTTATAGTAGATATAATTTAATAATAAAGGGAGGGAGTGGGAAATTATCGATTGATTCCAGGATTAATTGTTATCTTAACCGAGAAATACATATCATATCCGTGAATAAACCTATCAAATCGGAATATTAATGTGTCTGCAACCCGATGAGACGGTGCTAGCCGGATGACATGCCACGCGGCCTGTGCCGGACGTGGGGGGTAACGTCGTTCGGAAAGGTGGTTGCTGAAAATGACCCTGGTCGCTCATATCATTCCCGCAAATGGTGGTCGCACTGTCGAGAAGCACCTGCAGAAGGGGCATGGCAAGCTTGCCGTCGCGCAAGGTGAGAAGATCGAGATCATCGACAGCGAGACCGGCGCGCATGTCCGCGCCTATGCGGTGGAAGCGTCGGGCAAGGGCCTGCTGCTCAAGTTCGCAATGCCCGAAGGGGATGTGGCGCTTGAACTGAGCGGGGACATCGGCAGCTTCGCGGCCCTTGCTGCGGACGAGGCGCTGTTTGCCGAGGCAGTGGCGCAGGAGTCCGGGGCTGCGCAAGAGACGCAGGCCGACGAGGCCGGTGCGGCAAGCGCGAACAACGATGGCGTTGAGGGCGGCTTCAGCCCCGTATTGCTTGGCATTCTGGGCCTGGGCGCGCTGGGCGGCATCGCGGCCGCAGCTTCGGGCGGTGGCGACAAGAGCGATGATGAGGACAGGACTCCGCCCGCCGCACCCGCATCTCTCGATCTTGCGGCGGCCGATGACAGCGGGGATGCGGCCGATAATATCACGAACAAGGCCTCCGGTCTCACCATCTCCGGAACGGCGGAGGCCGGCGCGCGGGTGGAACTGTTCAGCGGCGCCACGTCGCTCGGCACGGTGACGGCGGACGGCTCGGGCAAGTTCACGCTGGATGTCTCGCTGACGGAAGGCGTCCACAGCATCGCCGCCAAGGCGACCGATGCTGCGGGCAATGTGGGCCCGGCGTCCGCGCCGCTCAGCGTCACGGTGGACACCACCGCGCCCACGGCCGCCATCGCGATCAGCGCGACGGAACTGATCGCCGGCGAAACGGCGACTGTCACCGTCACGTTCAGCGAGCCGGTGACGGGCTTCACGCTCGACGATCTCACGGCCGGCTCGGGTGCGCTGAGCGGTCTCGCCTCCACCGACGGCGGCCTGACCTGGACGGCCACGTTCACGCCCGATGAGGACGTGACTGATGCCGCCAATGTGATTGCACTCGGCACCGGCTATGCCGATGTCGCGGGCAATGCCGGCACCGCGGCTTCCAGCGAGAGCTATTCGGTCGAGACGCTGACGTTCATCGTCGCGCCGTCCGATGACGGCACGGTGGATTTCGGCGGCACCGCGACCGGCCCGATCACCATCACGCTCAATGCGGAGGATCAGGCCATCTTCAGCCGCGGCGGCAAGACGGCCGATGCGGTGGTGGAGTCGATCTCCACCAAGATCATGAACATACCCCAGGGCGGCGAACTCAACATCGTCATCGATGGCGCGGTGAGCAGCGATACCTTCACGCTGGATGCGCCCAATGCCTCCGCGATGATCTTTACCGGCGATGGCGGCAGCCTGTCCGACACGCTCACCATCGTCATCCAGAGCGCGACCGAGGATCCCGATCTGCGCACGCTAAAGGTCGATACCTCTGGACTCACCGGTATGGAGACCATCCGCTTCGTCTTCCCGGAAGATGAGCGCGATGTCGTGAAGTTGAGCGCCGATAGCGATCTTTCGGGCTTCACCACGATCGAGGTGAGCAAGGGCGGGCTCGATCTCACGGCGGTCGACGTGCAGCCGGGGGTGGAATTCATCGTCAACTCGACGCTGATCCTGACGCTCTCGCAATTCCAGGCCATGACCTCGCTGGTCAGCGTCACGGGCCTCGGCAAGCTGACTCTCAATCTGACGGCGGCGGACGTGCAATCCGGCGCTTTGGCTGCGTTCCTGGAATCGGGTGCGGCGAAGCCGATCCTGATCGGCGCGGAGGTGACCGTTCTCGACCAGAATGGTCAGCCGGTCGAATTGCCGGAGGCGCTCGACGCGATCTCCTATCCCGGAATTCCCGAGATTTCCGACCGTCTGGACGCGCTTGAGGCGCAGATGGCCGACCTGTCGATCGACGATATCGCCGGCTTGAGCGATGTGCTCGAGGGCTTGAATGGCGCGCTTGGCGTGCTGGAATCGACCGTCGGCGAGCATGACGAGCAGATCGAGGCGCTGGAAGACAAGCTGGGCGGCATCACCGACACGGTGGTGGCGTATGTCGATGCGCAGATCGAGGCCGTGCAGGGCCAGATCGACGGGCTCGGCATCGATGATATTGCCGAACTGGCTTCGACCCTCGATGACCTGAGCAATGCCATCGCGGCGCTTGAGGCTGCTTCCGGATCGCAAGGCGACGCGCTGGCGGAGCGGATCGAGGCGTTGGAGGACAAGCTGGGCGGCATCACCGATACGGTGGTGGCGTATGTCGATGCGCAGATCGAAGCGGTGCAGGGCCAGATCGATGGGCTCGGCATCGATGATATCGCCGAACTGGCTTCGACCCTCGACGACCTGAGCAATGCCATCGCGGCGCTTGAGGCTGCTTCGGAGTCGCAGGGCGACGCGCTGGCGGAGCGGATCGAGGCGTTGGAGGACAAGCTCGACGGCATCACCGACACGGTGGTGGCCTATGTCGATGCCCAGATCGAGGCCGTGCAAGACCAGATCGCGGGCCTTGACGTGGATGATATCGCCGACCTTGCCGAGACCCTTTCAACGCTTGGCGCGTCGATCACGGCGCTGACCGATCTGACCGGAGAGGGTGGCGAGATCGACACGCGCATTTCCGCGCTGGAAGACAAGCTGGAGGGCGTCACCGATAGCGTCGTCGCTTATGTCGACGCGCAGATCGACGCACTGAAGAACGACGCTGAAGGCGAGGACGGCCCATCGCTGGACTCCATCGCCGGGCTGCGGAGCGCGATCGAGGCGCTTCTCGGTGGCACCGGTCTGGGCGACCCGGAGACGGAGGGCACGCTGGCGCACCAGCTTGCCGGTCTGCAATCGCAGATCGATGCGATTCTCGAGGCTATCGGCGGGGATGCCGTGGCGCCCACGGTGATCGACGTGCAGCTCGATTCCGCGATTGGAGCGGATAGCCAGGGCCATCTCAATGCCGGCGATACGGTTACGGCCACGGTCCAATTCTCCGAGGCCGTGCTGGTGACGGGCAGCCCGACGCTGCTGCTGACCATCGGCGATGGCGAGGATGCCCGGACGGTTGAAGCGACGCTGACCGGCGGGGCCGGCACCGATACGCTGACGTTCAGCTACATCATTCAGGATGGGGATGACGATGCGACCGGCATCAGCATCGGCGAAAATGCGCTGGTTCTGGGTGAAGGCAACAGCATCACCGACAAGGGCGGGAATGCCGCCGTTGCCGATTTCGCCGCAGTTGCGGACAATGATGATTTCATCATCGATAACGGTCCGCTCGAACTGGCCGTGCGTGCAGGGTCCATCTTCGGCGGTGAGGACATTGCAAATCAACTCGTCGTTGGCTTGCTGATCGATTTCGAAAGCGGGGAGGTGCCTGTCACGCTGGCCGACCTCGACGCGAACGGAGATTTTATCGTTCCGGAGGGAGGGCTGCTTCTCCTGATGGACGACTATCTCCATATCCTGTTCGGTGCGGACGAAAACGATTATGACATGGAGTGGCTGCTGACGCAGGCCATTCCGGGCGGCGCAACAGCATCGTTCGATCTGTCGGAATCGGTGGTTCTGGATTATGTATTCCCGCTGATGGTCAGCGAAGATGCCCTGCGCGCCGCATTGAGCGGCGAACATGGCCAAGCGATGCTTCAGGATGAAGGCATCGACACGATCAATGAATTCTTCGATCGTTACACAATGTCGCTGGATGCCGTGGATTCCCTGGCGGGCTCCACAATCTCCCCCGATTTCCTGAGCCTTATCGAAGGGCATGATCCGGCAGACGTGGTGCTGGACGTCACGTCACCGCTGACGGTGGCACAGGCGGCGGCCCTTGCGGCGGCCGGCTTCGACATGAGCGAGCACGTCGACTACTCGATCCGCGATTATTTCACGACCGTGCAAGCGGCTCTGGCCAATCCCGACCAGCAGGCAGCGCTCCAGAATGCGGATCAGGTGATCTCGCGAGGCGACGAGCTGGACAACATCGTGCAGATGACGGCGTTCGATTTCCTGGGCAATATCCGGAGCGAGCTGGGCGCGGGCGACGATGTCTACAATGCGGGTCGCGCCGATGAACTGATCGTCGGGCAGGAAGGCGCCGATACAATCAACCTGACGACGCGGGACAACAGCACCGACGGCATCATCTATCAGTCAGTCCATGATGGCCGCACGGCAAACGTGGTCGACATGACCTACTCCACGGATGAGGACGATTATCGCGAAGGCAGTGCCCTCAGCGTCACCATCAACAACCATAGCTACACCTATACCACCGGCGATGACGGCGAGACGCCCGCGCAAGCGCTGCAGAATCTGGCCGATGCCGTGATGGCCAAGCAGGTGAGCGGCCGCGTGGTCGTCGGCATGACCTACACCATGAACGCCAGCGGCGAACTGGCGGCGCAGGGGATGGTCTATCGGGATGAACTGGAGGATGGCACCTATACGGTCCAGTCGGGCCAGTATTTCATCTCGGCGACCAATTACTTCATCCTGTTGGCAGGGCTTGGCGATGCTGCCGATATCAGCGTCAGCAACCTGATCCCCTTCGCGCTTTCGGGCGGCGAGACCTTCACGCTGACCGGCGAGAATTATCTTCGCATCGACAGCAATTATGTGGATGTGGACGACGCCATCGCGCTGGAGGGCATGACGGTTCTTGCCAGCACCGCTTCCTACAGCAACTTCCTCCAGAATTACGATCTGCTGGAAACCTATGAGCCCGCCGACGCTCTCGAAGCGTGGCTCGATGCGATCCGCTATGACGATGTCGCGGCCGTCCACGTCGATGGCGATGCCGGCAAGCTGACCTTCGTCGGCGGCCAGTATGATGAGGATCTGGCGATCTCCGCCGGCGACGACACGCATCATCATGATGCCGACGCGATCATCAATCCGGGGCAGGCGGCGATGGCCTCGATCACCTTCTCGGCCAACGATGGGGATTATCCCCAATTCAACAACATCGAAAAAACGACCGAGTTCGACCGCGAACTGCGCGTCACGATCGAAGGGAAGACGATCACCGCTAATGTCGTGCCGGGCGATGCGGAAGCGTCGGTCGCGGCGCTGCACGCGGCGATCGAGACCGCGATGCTGGAAGGCGCTACGAGCGCGATCACCGCTGCCACCTCGATGATCGATCTGGGCGAGCTGGTGACTGAGGACTCACCGCTCGAAGGCTATGCGCTGACGCTCACGATCAATGGCCGGTCGGTCGAACTCGAGAGCGAGGATGAGGTGTCCGTCAGCGATCTGATGGCTGCGATCCGTGCGGTTGGGGGCGTGCAGTCCGTGACGCTGGAGGACGGAAAGCTCGTCGTCACCGGCGAGGTTCGCGGTACGGACGCTGCCCAGAACAGCGTCTCGATGACCGACATCACGATCCATGGCGAGACTTTCGAGGCGACCGACACGGCGGCTGTCGGCGGCTCGCTGATCGACCTGATCGATGAGGTCGCGCTCGATGGCACCAAGCTGACCTTCACCGGCTTCGTGCCGGAAAGCGACGACGATGCGCCCACCTTCGAGATCGACAATGGCGAGATCGACAAGCCGGGCATTCAGGAAGAGCGGATCATCCGGTTCAGCAGGGACGATGCCGACTATTATGAGGGCGGCAAGCTGAAGGTGACGATCAACGGCATCGATATCGAAGCCGACATGGTCGCCGGCGACGCCTTTCAATCGATGGACGCGCTGCTGACGAAGATCCAGGAAGCGATCAGCTTGGACAGCAGCGGTGCGCTCGGTCTCGAAAGCGCCGCGTTCGAGGTGTCACCGGTCGGCCGCCCGGCGACGCCGGAGGGCATCCGTCTGGTCGCATCGAGCGAGGTGCCCGGCGCGATCGACGTCTCGCATGTCGAGCAGAGCTATCGCGGCGAGGAGCAGACCGCGACGATCACGCTGGAGGATTCGCGTACGTACGACGCCCGCCTTGGCGAGGAAGACGGGGACGGTCGTTACGCCAACGTCTATTTCGAGGGCGGCAAGGTCCATGCGACGTTCGTCCCGCGCGTCAGCGACGGCAATGGCGGGCTCATGGACGGCGATCCGGTGACGGTGTCGGCGGACATGGTGGCGGACGCCCTGTCCAACTTCATTGCCGATGGGTTCAACCCTTCCGACTATCTCGGCTCTCTTTATTCGAATGTCTTCCAGGTCTCGATCACGGTTGATGGTCAGACCTATGACCAGACCGATTTCGTCGATTATCTGAACCAACTGGATCCGGCGATGTCGCTGGTGGCTCCCGGCGATAGCGATGGCGCCGGAAAAGCCACCTTCAATGAGCTGGCCGACTGGATCGGGACGCTCGATGGCGTGGCGAATGTCATCATCGCCGGCACGGGCATCACCGTTGAATATGAAGCCGGGCTGCACGGAACGATCAATTCGGTTGGCGGCGCCTCCTATATCCAGGAGGAAGGCGCGATCATCGGTGCCGTCGACACCCAGTTCGGCGTGGGCAGGGACAGCATCACTAACGAAATGCGCGGCAACCCTGAAGCGACGGCGCAGGCGCTGGCCGATGCGATCAATGCTGAGACGGGCGCGGGCAAGATGATCCACACCCTGTTCGATACGACCGAAATGCTGACTCTCGACACCCCGTACTACACCGGAATCGGCCGCACCTTCTCGGTGGACGTCACGATTGACGGCCACGAGTTCGATTACATCTACGGTCATTCGGATATGCCGACCGTAGCGACGGTCGGGGACTTGCTCGATTTTCTGAACGAGCAATTCGCAGATCATGGCGTCTGGTCGCTGAATGGGGACGGGAACGGTTTCGATCTGACCGTTGCTGTCGGTGCGGAGGTCATTTTCACAGACCGTCCCGAAATTACCATCTCGGATGCGGGTGCCCCGCTGACACTGGACCCGGCCAGCGGCGAACTGGTCATCGACGAACCGAAGCTTCCCTTCATCGGCCATGCCGAAGTGGGTGAGGACGGCACGATCACCATCACCGCCTCCGAGGTCGGCAAGGACACGTTCCGCGTCGACGAGGTTACGATGGATTATGAAGGCGTCCACCAGATCGCGACGGCTTCCTACGATTACGATGGCAATTATTACGACGGTGGCACGCTCTCGGTCGAGATCGACACCACGCCCGGCGAGGAAGGCGGGCTCGTCCGCATCCAGGCCAACATGGTGGAAGGCGATCGCGAGGCCAGCCTCCGCAATCTGATCGACGAGATCAATTCCTACACCCAGACGGGTGAGACGGCCGCGCAGATCGTCCTGCCCGGAGGCTTCGGCATGACGGATAGCGTCACGAACGAAGGCGATCTCGGTGACGGCCTCTATGTCTCCTCCTGGTCGGTGACGGTCGGAACGGGCGAAGATGCCAGGACCTATGGCGGACGCGGGGAGATCGTGACGGTCGATGGCGTGACCGAATGGAACACGCTTGCCGGACAGACCCATTTTACCGATCTGGGCGACTTCCTTGCCTATATCTCCGATCTTGAGGGCGTCGGCACGGCAACGCTGGACGATTATGGCAACATCGTCATCACCAGCGATGCACAGGGCGTGGAGTCCTTCATTTCAGCCTCGTACGACATCGCGCTCGACGTCAGCGACGCGGAGAACGACCGCCTCACCGCCGCCCGCTCGGACTACGGCTCCAGCGGGGCACTCAACGGCGTGGTCAGCCACGCGGAGCTGGGTGACAATGGCGAACTCGTCATCGTCTCCGCCGATGCGACGGAGCATCAATTCTCGATCACCGATGCCGAACTGAGCAGGGAACCCGTGCGGCAGGAGGCCGAAGCCGAATTCGCCCAGGATAGCGATCGCTATTACGAAG
>Ga0160433_100551_pt1 | contig 16704 bp, 16 predicted proteins | sample HID1972K_E0MG_FD_108235 | JGI IMG/M metagenome (GOLD analysis project Ga0160433, IMG submission 108235) | Enriched pill bug-associated microbial communities from UW Madison campus, WI, USA - HID1972K_E0 MG | ecosystem: Host-associated > Arthropoda: Insects > Digestive system > Unclassified ... | reverse complement strand
TTGACCATGCCGACGCACCATGAAAAAATCAGTATTGCTAAAGTACGCAGCTACGCTTATGAGGAGGCAGGCAAAGCCATTGAAGAATTGTTGGATATCAACAGGCATCATCAGAATAATGAGGTGGTATTGAAAATGAAACATATCGTTCCTGAATTTTTAAGTAAAAACTCGGTTTTTGAAGAGCTGGACGGATTTCAAGACGCCAATAGCCTTTCTTAGCAATACAAATAAAAATTACGATTGTAGCAATTCATTATATAGATAATCGCTAATCCGATTATAACAATAAAGGCTGTTTCATTGAAGACAGCCTTTGTTGTTATCTGGGTTTTCAGATTAACATTATAAATATTGTATTAATGCCAGCATTATTTTATATTCGTTCATCTTAATTTTTTGGGATGAATATAACCACAGTACCTAAGATCTCATTATGAAAACAATCCATTATTATAAGCTTTCTTTTATTTTCTCAATTTTATTCTTATCGCTAGCAACTTTGACTTGTGCACAATCCTCTAAAGAAGAAGCCATATTTGACGGTAAAACTTTAAGTGGCTGGAAACAACTTACAGGCACTGCCCCTTTTGAGGTGATTGATGGTGTCATCGTGGGAACGATGGTTGAGAATACGCCAAATAGTTTCCTGGTAACGGAAAAGGAATATGGCGATTTTATTTTAGAGCTTGATCTGAAAATTGAAGGTGAACAGAGTAATTCAGGCATTCAGACAAGAAGTCATTTTGATCCGGCAGGAAATGGTGGTAAAGGAAAAGTATACGGGCGTCAAGTTGAAATAGATGCTACAGAGAGAAAGTGGACAGGCGGTATTTATGATGAAGCCCGAAGAATGTGGCTTTATCCTTTAGAATTAAATAAACCGGCAAAAACCGCGTTTAAGGCAGGAGAATATAATCATTTTCGTATTGAATGCATTGGTGATGAGATTAAGACCTGGATTAACGATACTCCAATAGCGTATGTTATCGACACATTAGATCAGCAAGGCTTTATTGCATTGCAAGTGCATAGTGTTTCTTCAAAAGAACAAGTAGGTAACAAGGTTTATTTCAAGAATCTGAAATTAAAAACAGAGAATCTCACTCCAAAACCTTTTCCAAAAGATATTTATGTCGTTAATTTAAAAACAAACTCTTTGTCAGATCAGGAAAAGAAAGATGGATATAAGTTACTATTCAATGGAAAGAATTCGGAAGGATGGCTTGGTGCCTATAAGAATACATTTCCGGAGAAAGGATGGGAAATTGCAAATGGAACAATTTCTGTTTTAGCATCTGATGGAGCAGAGTCTACCAATGGTGGTGATATTGTAACGAAAGAACAGTTTGCCGCTTTTGATCTTTCTTTTGAATTTAAATTAAGTAAGGGAGGAAATAGCGGTGTCAAATACTTTGTTACCTTGACGGAGAAAAATGAAGGTTCTGCGATTGGCCTGGAATATCAAATTTTAGATGATGAGTTGCATCCGGATGCAAAACTGGGTAAAAATGGGAACCGTACTATGGCATCTCTTTACGATCTTATAACGTCAGATAAACAAAGTCGATTTTTGAATCCAATAGGAGAGTGGAACCGTGGCAGAATCGTTGTTTATCGTGATAATCGAGTTGAACATTATTTAAACGGCATCGTTGTTCTTTCCTACGTACGGGGATCTGCTGAGTTTAAGAAACTCGTAGCTGAAAGCAAATACAAAGATTGGCCAAATTTCGGTGAGGCAAAGAAAGGTCACATCCTGCTACAAGACCATGGCAATCAGGTAAGTTTTAGAAATATTAAAATAAAACAATTATAACTTGCAATTGTGTCCAAAGTACACTATATTTGTGGCTTCATAATTTAGGTTTATAATTGGTTAGTAAAGGTCTTCAATCTCCCCGGTTGGAGACCTTTCATTTTAGATGAAAAAACCAAGATGATTTCGATTTTCATATAAAAGTTATAATTTTATTTATAAGTTTGTAGATAAAGTAGTATTATTTTGAAAAAACCGATTTTAAAAAAGCCTATTCTTGTTATAAAATTTGGAACTGCGTCTATAACCAATGCCAATGGTGAACTTGACGAGCATGTAGTTTCAGAAATTGCCAAACAAGTTGCCGAAATTCATTCTCAATATCACATTGTATTGGTTTCTTCAGGTGCGGTAGCGGCCGGAAAAGCCTATATTCAGAATTATAAACAAAAGTTGAGTGAACGAAAAGCAGCGGCTGCCATTGGCAATACGTTGTTATTGAACAAATACTCACACTATTTTACTCCATTTGGTATTAATATCGCTCAAAGTTTGTGTGAACGGAATCATTTTTCGAATCGGAATCAATTTCTCCAGCTAAAAAAGACCTATGAAAAGCTATGGGAGAACAACATCATTCCGATCGCTAATGAGAACGATGTTGTCAGCAATGTAGAGCTGAAGTTTTCTGACAATGATGAATTGGCAACTTTGATAGCAGTTGGTTTTAACGCGTCGTTGTTATTATTCAGCACTTCGGTTCCAGGAGTTTTGGATAGCAATAATGAAGTTATTCACCAGTTGGATACAACCGATCGGAACGTACTTCAGTTAGCAAATAAAGAAAAATCTGCCTCCGGATTAGGTGGAATGACATCGAAGTTGACCTACACCCGTTTGGCCAATCAAATGGGAATAAAGACTATTATTTTTGGAATCAGAACCAAAAACGGGATCGTGAAAGCGATTAAAGAGGAAACAGGAACAATCTGCAAACCTCAATTCTGCTCCATATCATCTAAAAACCGGTGGTTAGCCAGTGGCAGTCTGATAAAGGGGAAGGTTAAAATTGACTCAGGTGCTTCTCAGGCATTAAATAAAAGATATAGCTTACTTGCAGTCGGAGTTCAATCCGTTATTGGAGACTTTGAACAAGGGGAGGTAATTGAGATTTTAAATGAAAGTGATATTGCAATAGCGGTGGCCAGGTCCAGAATATCATCTAAGGAACTGAATAAGAACCTGAAAAGCCAGAACTTTGAAGTTGCAAATGCAAATGATATTGTATTAATTTGATTATGGAGAACATTCAAGATATCCTAAAAAGGGCAGCACAATCTACTAAAGTAATTCAGTCTTTATCGGAAGAAAACAAAAAGGCTGTATTGCACAATCTCAGTCATCGCCTAAAAACTTCAAAAGAAGCAATCATTGCCAGCAATGTATTGGATTTAGAAAAAATGGATGATGCTGATCCAAAAAAGGACCGGTTAAAATTGACGAGTGAGCGTATTGATGATCTTTCATCCAGCTTGGAAACGATAGCTGAACTACCCAATCCTGCAAATCAAATTTTGCTTGAACGTGAGTTAGAGAACGGATTATTGATTACGAAAAAGACCGTGCCGCTTGGTGTAGTTGGAGTTATCTATGAATCGAGACCCAATGTGACTATTGATGTAGCCGCATTGTGCATACGCTCAGGAAATGTTTGTCTGCTGCGTGGCGGGAGTGATGCCTTTCACACCAATGCAGTGCTGGTAACGCTTATTCATCAAACATTGGATGAGTTTAATGTCGACCGGAATATAGTTCAGTTGTTACCTGTCGATCGTCGTTTTGTAGATGAACTATTGACGGCGACTAAATATGTGGATATTATTATTCCTCGTGGTTCCCAGCAATTAATTGATTTTGTAAGAAATAACGCGAAAGTTCCTGTGATCGAAACGGGTGCAGGTGTTTGCCATACCTATATCGAATCATCTGCTGACCTTGAAAAGGCTGCTGATATTGTGGTTAATGCGAAAGTATCCCGACCATCCGTTTGCAATGCATTGGATACGGCTCTTATTGATGAGAAAATATATAAAGATTTTATTAAAATAATAGCACCCAAATTATCTGATAACCAAGTGGAAGTATATGCCGATCCTAACTCTTTCGAGGTGCTATCTAATCTACAATACCCTTTCTTAAAGCTTGCAGAAAAAGACGATTTCGGGCGTGAATTTCTCGATTTAAAATGCTCCATACGCATTGTTGACGATATGGAGCAAGCCTTAGACCACATATCAACTTATTCCTCAAAGCATTCGGAAGCCATTGTCTCAGAAAATATTGATAAGCAAGTGCGTTTTTTAAATGAAGTTGACGCAGCAGCAGTGTATGTAAATGCCTCTACACGTTTTACAGATGGGGGCGAATTCGGTTTAGGGGCAGAAATTGGAATTTCAACTCAGAAGCTGCATGCCAGAGGGCCTTTTGCACTGGAAAAGTTAGTCACTGAAAAATGGTTGGTACAGGGCTCCGGACAAATTAGATAATTGAATTATAACATTTTAATGTATTTAACCTAAATAATACCTCGAGCCAATTTTAAAATCTTATTTTGATATGAACTGGAAAAAATTCTTCCTCTTAGCCGGTCCTTTAGTTTTTTTAATCGTCAGATTTATTCCAATAGAAGGTTTATCTACTCAAGGCCAGGCGGTTTTAGCCTGTACCTGCTGGATTGCGATTTGGTGGATAAGTGAGGCATTGGAGCTTGCTGTTACTTCTCTTGTGCCCATTATTATCTTACCATTGTCAGGAGGCTTGACAATTGACCAGACTACTACTTCCTATGGGAACCCTTTTATTTTTCTTTTTATGGGAGGGTTTATTGTAGGTATGGCCATAGAAAATTGGGGGCTGCACAGGAGAATTGCCTTCAAAATCATCGGACTGGTAGGAACGGGCGAGAAAAAGATGATTTTGGGATTTATGTTGGCAACTGCTTTTTTATCGATGTGGCTATCGAATACAGCAACTGCCATTATGATGTTGCCCATTGGAATATCGGTTATAAAACACTTAGGTGATAAGCAGCCTTTCTCAAAAAACCTGATGTTAGGAATTGCTTATGCTGCGTCTATTGGTGGTATGGCTACGTTAATTGGCACTCCTCCAAACCTGATTCTTGCAGGAGTCGTGCGAGAGGCTTATCAAATTGAAATTTCATTTCTTCAATGGATGTTATTTGCACTCCCTTTTAGCATCGTATTATTGATGGCGACATACTTCTTCTTAACTCGTTACAAAATAACTAGTGCCGTAAACCCGGAAGATTTGAAAATGGAAGATCTGGGGAAGATGTCAATTCCCGAAAGGCGCGTATTGATTGTATTTACCTTAGTTGCTTTTTTCTGGATAACAAGATCTTTTTTGTGGAATGGGTTATTATCAGCTTTAGATGATACATTGATTGCTATTATTGGTGCATTATTGATGTTTATTATTCCCTCGGGAGAAGGTAAAGGCGCATTGATGAATTGGAAATCAGCAAAGAAATTGCCTTGGGACGTGTTGCTAATCTTCGGTGCAGGCTTAGCGATTGCGAAAGGTTTTTCTCAAACAGATTTAGCCACTTGGTTAGCATCTCAATTTATGGCGGTTGACTTTCTTCCAGCCATGGTAATTTCCCTGATTGTCATCGCAGGAATAAACTTTCTTACAGAGGTAACTTCTAATACAGCGACTGCCAGTATGGTTTTACCTTTATTAATAACATTGGCGGCATCATTAAATATGCCACCTTTGCCTCTATTGGTTGGCGCTGCTCTGGCCGCGTCTTGTGCATTTATGCTTCCGGTTGCTACTCCACCCAACGCCATTGTTTTCAGTTCGGGTAAGATCAAAATAGGAGATATGGTGAGAACCGGACTCTGGCTGAATTTTACTTCAATTATTCTAATCTTTTTGTTTATTCACTATTGGTGGATGGTGGTTTGGGTAAGTTAATATAAACGCCTATAAAGTCTGTTATTCAGATGAGAATCGTTTGACTTCAATCACTCGCTGTTTTACCTTTAACTCGATTTCAGGAATTGTGATAGGCCTTCCTGCCTCTACAGTTATTTTTTGAGTTTCGAATTCTGTAAATACATTTTTGGGTAAAGAACTATCATCAATCGAAAATTCGTATTGTCCTACAGGAACAAAAAGAGTGAAATTACCTTGTGAATTGGTCAGTGCCTCAATTTTATTTCCATTGGCTCCTGTAACCCAAACACGAAGTCCCCCATGTTTTTCCGAAACTTCCATACTCGTGCGTTCATCATAGTTATAACTAAGGCTGCCTGTTATCTTCCCTGTTTTTTGCAGGGGTACATTCAGCGTAAGTTCGCGATTTTCGATACTGATCTTTGAAGGAATAACTGCGTACCAATCCTGCGATGGCACCTGAAGTGTATATTCTCCATAAGGCACCTTCTTATATTCTATTAAACCATTATTAAGGCTGATAAAGCTAATACCTCCAATAGTCGCAATCTTGCTTTCAGCAACTGTATCGCCTTCATCAAATACGCCGTTTGTGTTATTATCATAAAATAGAAACAAAGTAAGGTTTCCCTTTTTCTGGGTGCTTACATTTCTGCCATCAGGTAAATTATAGGTTATCCCAGCTTGAATATTTGAAGTAGATGAGTTGAAATAAGAGCTGTTGTACTTGTAGAAATAAGTGTTTATAAAACCGGAAAACAGAGGAGAGAAAGCATAATTTACTAAGCCTGAATACATCCAGTTTGATCCAGAATAGGAATCACGATTATAGTTTACGTCAAGTTGTGATTGTAGCTTCTTATTAAAAAACTCTTTTCGGATGCTGCCTGAAACATTAAAACGATATTGATCTTTATCTTTTTGTAATGCATTGCTATAGGCTTCGATTAGACTGAAATCGCCTTGTTGAAAATAGCTGTTTAATGTAAGAAACCTATAGTTCCAGGTAGCATTCGCACGAATCTGAAGTTGCTTTTCACCTGTATAAGGCGATTTCGCAAAGCCATTTTCAGAAGATAAATAAACCATGTGCTGATCATTTCTGCTCCGCCAATTAACCGATTCCGTTAATCTGAAAGCATTCATTTTTAACATTGGATTGGTTATTTCCTGATTATAACCAACTCTTCCCTGGTCTGTATATCTTTTTGCCGACAAGTTTAGGCTCATATTACCCGATAAAGGAAAGTAAGTTCCAGCTTCTACCTGCGAGTTAGATGTATTGGAAGAGTAATATAAATACTGCGTTTGAAGATATTTCGGATCATAGTTATAAAAAGAATAAGACAGCCAGGTATTGAGCTTATTGAAACTCCGACTAACACGCTCGTTCAATTGTAATACTCCTCTTCTGGTACCAGGATAATAGCCGCTGCTATAAAAATTATTACTGCTGATATTATATTTCCCGAACGTGCCACTCAATTTATTTCCGATGGCCGCGGATGGTTTAAATGAAGAAGACGGATCATTTAATATACGGGTTAGTCCACCACCCAGCTCAAAGCCTAACTGAATCTTATCTTTCAAACGATATTGATATTCATTCATTTGAATAAGGCTTTCAGAATTGCTATAAGGTGTGCGGTCGTATAAAATACTACCAGCATATTGCTGGTTAGACTGATTGTTCAAGTATGTTTTTGCATAGGCGGTATAGCCGTTTCCACCTGCTAATTTATATTCATCGCCTAAAAGATTATAACTTTTATCTACGATACCCACTTCAACCAACTTGTTGTTTTCCATATCGCCTGCATACACTTTTACCCCTCTGCCATTGACAAAGGTTTCCAGGCTCTCAGAAATATTTCCAAGCATAATACCTTTATTATTTAGCTTGTAGTTTAAATAGGTGTTTGTTAAGAGTGGGCGACTGTTGGTGCGGGTATACAGATAGCCGTCAACATTAAAATCCATACTACCAGCAGGCAATTGAAAGATACCACGTGCATTTAATTGTAATGCCTCGTTATCAGTAAATAAATTTCTTCCGCTTAAGCTGATCTTGTTATTGCTGTAAGAATCAAAACTATAGCCTTGCGACGGATCAGAATAAGTTCGGTTACCAGAAACATTTTGAACCGTAACCATCACATTATTAATTAACTCGCCATTTTCATAGAGAGCAGCCAGATTAACCGTGTAGCGTTCCACCCGTAGTAATTCTTTCGTTATGATCTTTTTAAATGTAATAACACTGTCTTGAAAAGCATTTAAAAATACTTGTTTGCTTTCTACCTTATTTCCACCTGTTAAGTTTGGAAATGATGCTGTAATTGTAATGGTTTCCCTACTATTTCCTTTGTTGCTCAACAAAGCAGAAACTGATAATGAATCCCCTACATTTTGCATCAATTCTGTCGGCCGGTTACTTATCAATTGTACCTGTTTTTTAGGTTGAACAATTAACTTGCTTGTAAATGTTGCTTTTATCTGGTTATTAACATCTACTAACTGCAAAACTACAGGTGTTTCTCCTGCAGGTACATTTCTATTTACCGATAACCGGATTGGGTAGTAAATTTTTGACTTTGCATCAATGTTTATCGAAATGTTTTCTTTACCGACCAAACTGATTCCATCAATGGTTTTAAGTTCAATTATGCCATTAAATGCAGTTTGATTTTCATTTTCAATTGCCAGGGTAAGCGCGACAAGTGACCCGTTTTCAGCAAAGAACGTACTGTCTGTTTTTATTGAAATCGAAGATAATTCATTTTCCTGCGCAAAAGCCATCGTGGTCATGCATAGAAATAGAAGGAAAAAAAATAAAAATCTTCTGAACATGAAGCGTTCTCCTTAAATTTATTGAGGAATCAATGTGTAGGTAAGCGTTGTCTGATAGTTACCCGGCTTAGATTTCAGCATCCGCTCGTCATTGGGTTGTGTAAAATAACGAATATCAAATAAGCGAGCTTGTGTCCCCATATTGATTGCATTGAAGACGGTTTGTACATTCTCTAAAAGGGCAATAGTGCCACCAACCGCACTATTCGTTGGGTCTTTAATAGACAAACTTACCGTATTGATAGGTAATGTATTGTCATTAGCAATAAAATTTGAAGACGCTGCTTTTACCTGAACTGCATAAGGGGTATTAGCGGTTATCGACAATCCGTTTTGATAGGTCTGCGAAACCCCGTTTACATAATCACTGATCGTTTTAAATTCTAATAAGCCATTTCGTGCATTTGAATTTACCTGAATTCCCAATGTGGGCGTTGTCGGGTCTAATGGCGGAGTACCTGTTGGCTGAATTTGTATACCAAAAACACGGTTGGTTTGCGAAATAACCTGATCCTGTGCATTTCGGAGTATGAAAATTAAGTTCATACTATAATTTTGCCAGCTTTTCAGTGCCTCTAAATAGCTACCGGCCGCAATGATAATATCAAAAGAAAATTTCATTTGTTTGCTATACTCAAAAGCACCTGTTTGAATAGGAGCTCTGGAATATTGAATAATTGGTACTTCTGCCATGCTTAAAGGAATCGGATTCGTGTTAGCTCCAATTTCTTGTATGGTAGGCGCATTTCCTGATACATTGTTCAGGCGGATGCTTATCTTGGATGGATCCATGACTTTACCTTCAGAATTCCTGATCGGATCGTTTACACGGACCATTATAGACCAGTTTGGTACGCTTACATTAGCTGCCTTAACGTCTATTTGCAGGATATAAATATTTTTAAATTCAACGCCGTTATAAGAATTAACAGCCATATAGCCACTCCCGCCCCCGTCAGCCAATGAGATTTGTGCTTGTGAAAATTGGCTATTTGATAGAATAATTGCTGCAGCCAATGATATTACCCAAAAAAGCTTACTTCTCATAGCTAAAAGATAGTTCTGCCATTTTAACTGAAGCAGCATATTCGTAATCCACAATGGCGGTAGCAATGTATTTGGCTACTTCCAAGTTTTCAGGCAATTGAAGAAATACATTTCTGCTGTCTCCCGGCATAGAATAAAAAATAACATCGTTTAATTTTATTTTCTTACCAGTTTCCTGGTTGAGCAATTCGCAGGTAATTGTTGCATCAGTCCACACATTTCCAATATTACTGTATGCAAAATTCAATTGTTTTGGATTCGTTTTGTTATAAGCAAAGTTGTTAATATCAATATTAGCATCCCGCTTAACTGAATTGCGGTGATATATTTTTACTCCGGAACGTACAGCAATCTTGATATTTGCACCTTGTTCATTTACACCATCACTCGGATTAATCTGGGTAATGAAAACCATGGCAGTGTGTACAGGAACCGAATCATCTAAATTCTCAGGAACATTCATTCGTACATCAATTTCATGACTTGCACCCGGTGCGATTGAAAAGAAAGATTGCGGTAAAATATCAATCCAGGAAGCACAGGACGTTTTTAATTTTCCCGCTTCTGCAATCACATTATTTCCCAGACTATCATATTCCCAGTCATTGAAGGATACAGAAAGTTCCAATGTATTAGTTTTACTTGGGTTGCTCACTAATATTTTTTTTGTTTCGCTTTGCCCGGCGCTCAGTGTAAAATAAGTACGAGGGGGGCTAACGGAAATTCCCGTTTGAGCAATGGATGGAACAGAAAATGAAATCAGCAATGCAATGATAGCGAATAAAGATATGAAAGGGTTGTTATTCATGATTCTGGATTTATTATGCAAACTTAAACAAAAAAGCAATTAATGGATTAGTTCCATTAATTGCTTTTCTTAGTATTTATTATTATTGAGCTACAATAGCGTAAGTTACAGTTGTAGTATAAACGGTTGGTTTTTCATCGTTAAAGTATTTGTTTACGTATCCATTTGCTCCCATACCACTATATGTAACGTTAAAGTTTTTTTCAACACCACCAGTACCACTGCTAATAAGGTCAGTTGGTTTAGTAGAAAGCGAAACACTGCTATAGCTCGCTCCTCCTAAACTGTTAGAAGAACCTTTCGAAGCTTTAATCTTAATAGTAGAAGCTGAAATGGATTGGGTTTTACCGGCGATAACTTTTTCAATATCGTTACTAGCGGATTGAACGGTTATAGCAAAAGCACCTGTACTATAAATCGTTAAATGATCTGCTTGTTCTGAAGTAACACCATTAGCGTAATCACCCTTATTTTTGTATTCTAAATCTACAGTTTTTTGTGCACTGTTTACCATTAAAGTTTGAATCGGATTTAATATTACATTAAGGGTAGCTGCATCTGTACGTTGTTGGATTTCTGTAGCAGGAGTTGAGTTCTGTGCAAATGACGCTGCTACTGTTGCGAAAATAATTGCGGAAGTTAAAATGATCTTTTTCATGATTTGTTTGTTATTTATCTTTTTGTTTTTTGTTAATTTATATGCTCTCAGGGTATCTCTTTTCCCTTTGTTTGCATATGACAAAAGTAGATAACATTGCATCCTGTAATTGTAGTACAAGCTTGAAGTTGCTGTAGTAGTATTTTTGCTTGAATGTAGTAGGAGTACTACAAATTAAGATGGAGGAAGATCAGGAGCGGAATTCCTGAAAATCAAAATAATATCTTTGGTAAACTGATTTTGAAAAAGCGGATATATTAAACTATGTATATTCTAATCTGAAATTAGAAACGGGCTAGATTCTTTGGGATTTGGTAGTGAATTCTTTGGGTATAAGTAGGTGTTTTTAGACAATATACCCAGCTTACTCCGGGACGACTCCCTAAGGAGTCCGGACTTATGTAGCCTGAAGGTAGTTTCAGACTAGGATGAAATTACCTTTGTTATAAGGTTTCAATACTGTAAATAATATCCGGAACTTCTTGAGATACTTTATCATTCGGAACAAACGCGCTATCGTTAAAAGAAACAGCCTTGTCAATATTCAATTGATGATTGAGGGCTAATTCGGTTTCAATGTCGTCGTTATCACCTTCAGCTTCCTGATTTACACTTGTTTTTACAACAAAGCTGCTTGTACTATATGATTTCAGGTTGTCATTATCGTTTACATTTAAAGTAATGATATAATTGGAATCAATGATGGTATCGTCGGACTCGTCGTTAAATTCTATCGATTGAATTGGATATAATTTGATATTGAGTGTTGTTTGACCGGGTTGAGCAAATAAAGATAAAGACATTAGCGTTGAAACAATTACTGTGAGGGTTAAGGCGAATCTTTTCATATGCTCAATATTTAATAATAATCGATTTACATTATTCTAAATTTACTGGTCAAGAGATAAAAAATAAAAGTGTCTGTTAAGTAAGATATGATACTGTCATATCTGATAATTTTGCTGACCTCAATATAAATATTTTTTTTTAATGAGTTAATATTTTTTTTGCATTAAGATCATCGAGATAAATACATATGTTTTAGGTAGAATCCGAATAGGCCATCGTTCATTGATGTTAACTTAATAGCTTGCGAGATTGAGCTGTAGAAGACAATAACAATTGTGTACCTTTGCCCTGTGGAGCGATCAGTGTTAAAGCGTTTCGCGCTTCTACTCTATGACCCAACCATCCTCTATACTTTTATCTCTTGCAGATCATGATCAACGTATTTATTTTGCTTTCAATATAAGCACTGATGCATTTGTGTATTTAAACCCTGCTTTCAATTTGTTTTTTCAAATGAATCCTATCGAACTGACGCCTAAGCATCTTTTTTCAATGGTTCACCGTGATGACAGAAATTATCTGAAAAGCGCCTATGTTATGATGAAGGCTGGTATGTTTAAAAAGAATATAGAGTTCAGAATGACGCTTTCCGATAAGAAGGAGTATACGCTGCGATTAAGCATGTTTCTGAAACAAGAAGAAAATAATGAACGCATTTTAACTGGTTATTTAGAAGATATTACTGTAGAGAGGGAATATGCAAAAAAGATTGAAGAACTGTCGAATAAAAAGAATGCTATTCTTAATATTCTTTCTCATGATCTGGCTGGCCCACTGGGATCTATTCAGCACTTTACGTATATATTAAATAAAAAAATAGGTAAGATTGAGGATCCTCAAATAAATATGATGATCTCCTCCATAGAGAAAATCAGTAAAAGATGCATCCAGATGATTCAGGATTTTATAAAACTGGAGTTTATTGAGTCGGTTGGTGTAGATATGGTAAAACAGCGAAAAAATCTGATTGAAATACTTCAACCTTTTTTTAAAGAATATGAGGAATCTCAAAGTCAAACAGGAAAAATATTTAATTTCTTCTCAACAGGTCAACATATTTATGCGGAAGTTGATGAAAGCAAATTCTTGCAGGTTATTAATAATTTAATCTCGAACGCTATTAAGTTTACAGAAGACGGTGGAGCCATTAACTTAAGCGTAAATGAAGGATCAGAAACGATACTTATTGAAATTACAGATACCGGCATTGGTATCCCTCAAAAATTCCATGCCAATCTTTTTGAAAAATTTAGCAACGCCCGTAGAACCGGATTAAAAGGAGAGCCATCAGTAGGCCTCGGTATGTCGATAATAAAAACAATTGTAGAATGGCATCGGGGAAAGATCTGGTTTAAGAGTGAAGAAAATATGGGTTCTACTTTTTATATTGAAATAGCTAAGAGTAAGTAAAACTACAGAATATATTATTCAGTAGTTATACTCCCAATATAGATTTTTATGTTCCTTCTGCTTATTTTTCTGTCCAAGAAGAGTAGGCAGGAAAGATGATCCATCAGTATAATTTGGCTTTTCTGCTTTTGTAATGTCAACAAAACTGATTTTCTGACCATATATACCTAGGTCTCCATACCCCAGGTCATCGGCAAGAATAATTACAATATTTGGTTTCTGATCATTTTTTTGCGCAGAGATCAAACCAACAGAGAGTGCACATAGAAAAAATAAAATACTTTTTTTTACAAACATGATGGTATTGATTAGAATGGCTTTTGATACTTCCCTTAAAACAGAAACAATCTAATATAAAACAAAAGCCTTGTTTATTTTGTCCTTTATGTAAGACCTGATTGTTACTACATGTTTAATATAAACAATATAATATGCATTCTTATCTTGATAAACTAAACGAAAAAATTAAATCTGATGAATTTACTGCAAAGGCATTAGAAAGGGAATATGATAAACTTAAAGCCTACCACAAAGAAAAGGGTGGGGTTGAAGGCGATGAAGGTGACGTTAGTTTAAGTTTCCAGCGTGAAAGTATCGTAGCGCATTACGAAGAAATCGAATACTTGAAAAAAGTGAAGGAAATTTATGAGAGTAATAAAGAATTAATTGATGCGATTTTATGTTTGCGATCCTTAAATAAATAATTGTTTAGAAACCCTTCCGTTTACATTGATCTGATTGGGTGGCAAATCTGATCAGATCTTGTTAAAATTGAATAAGAAGGCACTAATTAGAAAAAAATAAATCTTAGCTGGAAACAATATAATTTGAAAAGTGTTAGTCCAGAAAATAAAGTCGATTCTTATGGAACAGATGAATGTTAAAGAAGAAAAGAAAATTTTTATAGATATTAATGAAGCAGATGTACCTAATTCTGTAAGAGTGTTTCGCCCGTTACTTTTTAAGGAAGAAAATAAGGTTTATTGCGTTTTAGGACCAAGTCTTCAAGAAGGTGTTGTTGGTTCAGGCACTACAGCCATGGAAGCTTTATTAGATTGGGATAAAAACTTAAAAAAATGCACACAATCGCCGGATTTGGAAGATCCTGTTATTGAATATATAATGGACACGTTGAATACTTCCAAAGATGATGTATGGTGATGAGGGAGTGGTAATATAGCTAAAGATAAAGGAGGTAGAATAACTTTTTTAAGCGTAGTCAAACTATTAGAAATAGCTGATGTTTTATAGTTTATAAAAACACAAGGTTATGAAAAAGAAAATGTTAAGTCTTGCTGTGGTAGGTTTATTTATAATAGCTACATCAGCATGCAGTTCTACAAGAAGCACTTCAGGCACTGGAGATAATTCAACTATGGACTCTACAAGTACTACTACTCCAACAGATACGACGAATACGACGATGATGCCCTAAGATATTTGGTAGGTACATGAATGCCGGAATGAACTTCCGGCATTTTTTATGCTGATATTTTTAAGAAAAATTTGCTGAAAGTTAATTTGTTCCTACATTCGAGGTCGTTATAAATAATTATACGCCTCAGAGATTTCAGTTAGTTTTATAAAATGGAGAGTACCTTAATCTTAATTCAGTGCAAAGATAAGATTGGCCTTGTAACAGCAATATCAGGTCTCCTGGCTTCACATCGTCTTAATATAATAACCATGAGAGAGTTTGTGGATGAAAAATCTTGTTCCTTTTTTGCAAGGATTGAATGTCGGGGATATGTACAGAATAGCCAGCTTCTTTGTGATGAACTCAAGAATGCACTTCCGGAACGGGCGCGGATTACCATAAACCCAAGTAAACAAAAAAGGATAGCCATACTTGTTACCAAAGAATACCATTGTTTGGGGGATACTTTGATAAGACATTCTTTCAATACACTAGGAGGTGAGATACAATGTGTTATCGGAAACTATGAAGAATTAAAACCCATTACTGAGCGCTTTTCTCTTCCATTTCATCATGTTACTCATGCCGATAAGACCAAAAAGGTTTTTGAAGAGGAATTGTTAGCGATCCTTGCCTTGTATAAACCTGATTATATTGTCTTATCTAAGTTTATGCGAATCCTTTCACCAGAGTTTATAAGCCATTATCCTGGCAGAATAATCAATATTCACCATTCCTTTCTTCCTGCGTTTATTGGCGCCAATCCTTACCAACAGGCTTTTAATAGAGGAGTGAAAATAATTGGTGCTACAGCTCACTTTGTGACAAATGATTTAGATGAAGGTCCAATCATTACACAAGAAGTTACTCACGTTAATCATAATTTCAATGCATCTCAAATGAGAATTGCCGGGAGAGAGGTCGAAAAATCGGTGCTTAATAAAGCACTAACCCTGGTTCTTGAAGACAGAGTGTTTATTACAGGGAATAAAACAATTGTTTTTGAGTAACTGCAATTGCTTACGATTTTTTAATGCAATTAAACCGTTAAGATCATCTGTCATTTTCCTTTGGGCGATGTTAAATTCTACATCGTATCTTGTGCTCATGCTTTTCTTTATTATTTTCTTTTAATAGTATTCAGTTGCTTTTTATTTCAGTCCTTTGTTTGGGAAGTTACTTTAATGTTAAGTAGATATTGCGTTTTGTTATTATTATTAATGGTTCTTTCATTGTAATGAAATTGTTAACACTTTCAAGACCATAAGTAGAAGATTTGTTCTATTATTGGCTTTAATTTATTTGTTTTTGTTTTGTTTGTGTTTAATAAGTGTTAACAAGAAAGGGGGTGTGTTTGTAAAGTTCTTAAACTAAACCTATTATAAATATATTGAATTAATACTCCTAACCTATAATTCAAAGGAAATTTTAAATTAATCCGATTGAATAAATAATCAACTATAATTTATTTCCATTTGCTTTTATTCTTACGAAGAGGATATGGTGTATAAAATAACTAACATGAAATATTTTTAGACAAAAAGTATGTACAATTTAAAAACCTTAATTTTAATTACATTTCTATTCACTGCTTTCCAATTACATGCCCAGCAGAAAACAATCAGAGGCTCGGTAACAGATTCAAACGGAGAAACCTTGCCAGGCGTAAGTGTCTTAGTCAAAGGCTCAAACGTTGGAACAAATACTGATACTGAGGGGAACTTTCAAATTATGACGGAAGGTGATGTAACCTTGATATTTAGTTTAATGGGTTTTACCGATGTAGAAGCACAAACTCAAGGAAAGACAAGAGTTGAAGTAACCTTATATGAAGAGAGCACGGATTTGGATGAAGTCGTGGTCATGGGATATAATACTGTAGAAAGAAAACACCTTGCCTCATCGATTTCCGAAATCAATAT
>Ga0160433_100550_pt1 | contig 16708 bp, 13 predicted proteins | sample HID1972K_E0MG_FD_108235 | JGI IMG/M metagenome (GOLD analysis project Ga0160433, IMG submission 108235) | Enriched pill bug-associated microbial communities from UW Madison campus, WI, USA - HID1972K_E0 MG | ecosystem: Host-associated > Arthropoda: Insects > Digestive system > Unclassified ... | reverse complement strand
GCGCCGGCTTGTCCCAGCGGATGCGGTTGATGCGCGGAAAGCGCAGGGCGACGCCGGATTTATGCCGCGGGCTTTCCTGTGCGCTGTCGAAAGCCACCTCGAACACCAGCTCCTTTTTCACCTCGCGCACCGGCCCGAAGGCGGCGGTCGTATTGGCGCGGATCCAGCGGTCGAGCTGCTTTAATTCCTCATCGGTAAAGCCGAAATAGGCCTTGCCGATCGGCACGATCTCATTGCCCTTCCAGACCCCAAAAGTGTAGTCCGAATAATAGGAACTGCGCTTGCCATGCCCACGCTGGGCATACATCAGCACCGCATCGACCACATTGGGGTCGCGCTTCCATTTATACCAATTGCCCTTGGGCCGCCCCGGCACATAGGGCGCGCTCCTGAGCTTTATCATCACCCCTTCATGGCCGTGCTCATCAGCGCCCTGCCGCCGCATTTCGCCCAGATGCTGCCAATCCCGGAAGGGCAGCACTTCGGACAGGTCGAGCCGGCTTTGCGGATTGTTCTGAAACCACGCCTCCAGCCGCTGCCGCCGCTCGATCCATGGCAAAGCGCGCACATCCTCCTCGCCCTCAAACAGGATGTCATAGACCCGCACAAAGGCCGGTAGCTCCTGCATCTGTTTTCCCGACGCCACCTTGCGGTTCAGCCGCTGCTGGAGGTCGTTGAAACTCTTCGCGTCGAAATCATGCCCGACCAGCAGCTCGCCATCGAGCACGGCCGGCTCGTGAAAGGCGGCGGCAATGTCCGGGAAGCTGCCGGTGATATCGTCCCCCGTGCGGGAGAAGAGCCGGGTCTCGCCGCCATTCTCGTTGGCGACATGGACGATCTGCACGCGGATGCCGTCCCATTTCCACTCCGCGACATAGTCCGCCATGTCCGGGGTCGCATCGTCCAGCGGGTGCGCCAGCATGAAGGGGCGGAAGGTCGGCACATGCTCCACACGGGGCGGCGGCGCGCCATGCGCGGCCCAGGCGAACAGCGCGGCATAAGGCGGGCTCTGGCCGTGCCAATATTCCTCCACATCGTCGATGCCCACGCCGAACGCCTGCGCGAAGGCGACCTTGGCGAGCCGCGCGGAAATGCCAATCCGCATGGCGCCAGTCGCGAGCTTGATAAGCGCATAGCGGCCATTGGCATCCAGCCGGTCGAGCAGCCGCGCGAGATCCGGGGCGACCGACTGGCGCGTCATGGCGGAAAGCGCGGCCACGGTCTCGGTGACGCTGGGCGGATCGATGCGCGCCGGATCGTCCGGCCAGAGCAGGCTTGCCGTCTCCGCCGTATCGCCCACGAAATCGCGGCTGAGCGCGAACAGCACCGGATCGACGCGGTCCATGAGCAAGGCGCGGATGGTGCCGCCCTTCACCGCCGGGAAATCCAGCCCGTCCGTCAGCGCCGCAAGCGCCCAGCCCCGGTCTGGATCGGGCGTCTCCCTCAGATAATCGGCGATGAGCGCCAGCTTGCCATTGCGCGAACGGGTGTAGACGAGCGCGTCGAGCAGGGCCGCGAAAGCCTCCATCAGTCGTCCTCATCCTCATAGCCCACCAGCGCGAGCGCCCGCGCGCGCCGCTGGTGCAGCGCGCACCAGCGCAGCAGGGCATCCTCCCGGCCATGCGTGATCCAGGTCTCGGCGGGGTTCACCTCTTCGATGGTCGCGGTGAGTTCGTCCCAGTCGGCATGGTCGGAGATGATGAGCGGCAGCTCCACATTGCGCTGCCGGGCGCGCTGGCGCACCCGCATCCAGCCGCTCGCCATCGCCGTCACCGGATCGGGCAGGCGGCGGCTCCAGCGATCGTTGAGGGCGGATGGCGGGCACAGGATGATCTGCCCCGCCAGTGCCGCTTTCGGCAGCCCCGCGATCAGCCGCAGATCACCCAGATCGACGCCCAGCGTTTCATAGAGCCGGCACATCCGCTCCAGCGCGCCATGCAGATAGATGGGGTCGCGATAGCCGGCCCGGCGCAATTCCGCGATCACGCGCTGCGCCTTGCCGAGCGCATATGCGCCCACGAGAATGCAGCGCTCCGGGTGCGCCTCCCGCGCTTTGAGCAACCGCGCGATCTCCTGCGCGATGGGCGGATGGCGGAAAACCGGCAGGCCAAAGGTCGCCTCGGTGATGAACACATCGCAGGCGACCGGCTCGAACGGCGGACAGGTCGGGTCGGGCACGCGCTTGTAGTCGCCGGTCACGACGATGCGCTCGCCGGCATGTTCGAGTAGAATCTGCGCCGATCCCAGCACATGCCCCGCTGGCAGGAAGGTGGCGCGCACGCCGCCGGGCAGGCTCAGCGCCTCGCCATAGGCGGCCTCCAGCGTTTCGGGCGGAGAGCCGTAGCGCAGCGCCATGATCGCCAGCGTCTCGCGCGTCGCGATGCAGCGGTCATGGCCGCCCCGTGCATGATCGGCATGGCCATGGGTAATGAGCGCCGTTTCCACAGGGTCGGCCGGATCGATCCAGACATTGGCCGGGACCACATGCAGCCCGTGCGCCTCGGGTCGAATCCAGGAAAAGTCGGCCATGGCGCCAAAATGGTGATTCGTCCGGGCCGGTTCCAGCAGCTTCCCTTTGCTCGCCAAGCGCGACGTCCTATATCGGCCTCATGACAGATGCTGCTTCCTCCCCCGCCATCGCTGACGTGCGTTCGTTCCTCTACCGCGACGGCGCGCTCAATCCCGAAGGGGCGCGGCGTGTTACGGCCGAGGCGCTGAAGGACTGCGAGGACGGCGAACTCTATCTGCAATATATCGCGACCGAGAGCTTCGGTTTCGACGATGGCCGCCTCAAGACCGCCGATTATTCCACCGACGCGGGCTTCGGCCTGCGCGGCGTCTCCGGCGAGATGACCGGCTTTGCCCATGCCAATGATCTTAGCGAAGACGCGATCCGCCGCGCGGCGCAGACGCTGCAATTGCTCGATCCCGCGAAGCAGGCGATGGCCGCGCCGCCCAAGCGCACCAACCGGCATCTTTATACCGAGGCCAATCCGCTCGACCTCGTACCCTTCGCGAAGAAGGTGGACCTCATGGGCAAGATCGATGCCGCCGCCCGCGCGCGCGATCCGCGCGTGGCGCAGGTTTCGGCCATGCTGGCGGGGAGCTGGTCCGTCATCGAGATCGTTCGCCCCGATGGCTTCGTGGCGACGGATGTGCGCCCGCTGGTGCGGCTCAATGTCTCGATCATCATGGAAGAGAATGGCCGGCGCGAGACCGGTTATTTCGGCCTTGGCGGGCGCTATCTCTATGACGATCTGTTCGAGGAAGCGACGTGGCAGCGCGCCATCGACGAGGCATTGAAGCAGGCGGAAGTGAATCTGCGCTCGGTGCCTGCGCCCGTGGGCGAGATGACCGTGCTGCTCGGCCCAGGCTGGCCCGGCGTCATGCTGCACGAGGCCGTCGGCCATGGGCTGGAGGGCGATTTCAACCGCAAGGGCACCAGCGCCTTCACCGGCAAGATCGGCCAGCGCGTCGCCTCACCCGGCGTGACGGTGGTGGATAATGGCGCGATGGATGCGCGGCGCGGCTCGCTCAGCATCGACGATGAAGGCACGCCCACCCAGGAGAATATACTGATCGAGGACGGCATCCTGCGCGGCTACATGCAGGACCGTCTCAACGCCCGCCTGATGGGCGTGGCGCCCACCGGCAATGGCCGGCGCGAGAGCTACGCCCACGCCCCCATGCCCCGCATGACCAACACCTACGCGCGCGCCGGCCAGGACGATCCTGTCGAATTGCTCGCACGTGTGAAGAACGGGATTTTCGCCCGCAGCTTCGGCGGCGGTCAGGTCGATATCGTCTCGGGCAAATTCGTCTTCTCCTGCACCGAAGCCTATAAGGTCGAGAACGGCAGACTGGGCGATCCGATCAAGGGCGCGACCCTGATCGGCGACGGGCCGACCGCGCTCCAGAAGATCATCGGCATCGGCAACGACCTTGCGCTCGATGAAGGCATCGGCATGTGCGGCAAGGGTGGGCAGGGCGTGCCGGCCGGCGTGGGCCAGCCGACGCTGCTGCTCGAAGGGCTGACCGTGGGCGGCACGGCAGCGTGATTCGCCGGCCATGAGCCTCGTCGAGCTGGATCGATTTGCGGACCCGATGCTCGCGCAGATCGTGCGTGGTCGGCTGGAAGCGGCGGGTGTCCCTGCCTTTTGCTTCGATAGCGGCATGAACGCGGCCGAAAGCGCGCCACTGATGGTGCAGGTGCGCGTGATGGTGCTGCCCGAAGATTTGCAGGATGCGCGTGCTATTCTGGCAGAGGATGCCGACAGCGAAGGCGGCGGCGAACCCTGAGGGCTTTGCTCTTGCTTGCCGAAGATGGGTTCTTCTTCCAATGCAGGCGTAGCTTCGACGATGCCAACGGTCAGAGATCAGGGATTCAAATCAATGTCCGAATTCTTCAACGCAATCACTGATGAGCAGCGTGAGTTCATTGCCCGGCAGCCGGTCTTCTTCGTAGCGACGGCGACGGAAGGAGGGCGGATCGATGTCAGCCCGAGGGGCATGGACGGATTTCGCGTGCTGGCGCCCAATCTGGTCGGCTTTTTGGACAAGGACGGGTCGGATATCGAGGCGCAGGCTGATGGGCGTTTCACCATCATGATCTGCGCTCTCGATCAGGCGTCGCTTGTCCTGAGCCTTCATGGCCGGGGCCGCGCCATTTCGCCGAAGGATGATGAATGGGATTTCGCGTCCCGGCCCTTCATGACCCAGCCGGAAGACGGGCGGATCGTCATGGTCGCCGTGGAGAGCGTGCATGAAAGTGCTGACTGGGAGGGACCGTCCATCCGGCTCGGCGAGGATGCGCTCCAGCATAAATCGTCACATGTCCATGTCGACTCCAACTGGGTGCCGGCCGTGCTCAACTTCTGGCTGAACGAGGTAGGGCCCGGGGGCTGGTTCGATTCGAGCGATGAAGAGGATGTGCGTCTCACTCATCTCTTCCGCGCCTTGTGGGAAGCGCAGCGGGAGAAGCCGGCGGACATGTTCCTGGCGGATGCGGACACGGCGCTTGCCGCGCTTATCCTCTTCGATCAATTCCCCCGCAACATGTTCCGGGGCCAGGCGCGCGCCTTTGCCACCGACCCCTTGGCGCTGGAGATTGCGCGAGGTGCGCTGGAGCGAGGCTTCGACGATGAGTTCGTGGAGGGGGCGCGTGCCTTCTTCTATCTACCGTTCATGCACAGCGAGAATTTGACGGATCAGGAGCGGTGCGTGGCGCTGTTCAGTCGGCCGGGCTATGAGTTGAACCTCAAATTCGCCATCGCGCATCGGGACATCATCGCGCGCTTTGGTCGCTTTCCTCATCGCAACGCCGTGCTGGGGCGCGAGACGCTGCCCGAGGAAGAAGAGGCTGTGGCGGAAGGCAGCGCCTGGTAATCGCCCTCCAGCCGGATTGCCTGCTACTCCGGCAGGCGCCAGCTCAAGCGGACATCGTCCCCGCCATTGGGCGTCACGACGAGGCGTGCATCGTCGATCTCCTGTGCGGCGAAGATCTCCCGCACCATGCTGGCGCGCTGGGCCTGCCCGCTGATAGTGATACCAAGCGGAATACGCCGCGCCGCCCAGACAGCGAGGTCGAGATTCGCCGCACCGTCCTGATCGAGCGCGTTTTCGGAGAAGGAGATCGCCGGTAGCGGTAGCGGCGGCGGGATCAGCATGGCGGTCCAGCCATCCACGCCCGCAGCCGCACGCGCTTCGAGCTGGCGATAGAGATCGAGCGTGCCGCCGGGCAAGGGCTGGGCTGCGACTGTTGCCCGGCGATCGGCCCGATCGATCAAAACGGTTTCGGTGGGCCTCCCCGCCAGCAACGCAAGCTGGTCGACGACTCTGGTGGCGCTTCGGTCAGCCGTCAGCGTGCGCTCGCGCGACTGGGCGGCGGCGACCTGCGCGGCCTCGCTGGTGCCGGCGCCCACCTGGATCTGGTCGATGGTGACATTGAGATCCTGCCGCAGCGTCTTATTCAGGCTGGTCGACGCCTGCTCCTCGGCGTTCTTCGAATAGGTCGGCGTAAGGACCGTGGCGACGATCTTGAGGGGATGGGCGCGAAAGTCGGTCTCCAGATCGCTGATCCGCGCGGTCTGCGGGAACTGGCGCTGAATGGCATCCCGCACCTGACGGGCCGCCAAGGCTTCCCACGCGATCTGGCGCAAGGTGAGCGCGAGCGGAATGGAGAGCGCCGTCATGCACACCACCATCACGATACTTTGCAGGCGGGTATGCGCGGGCGTGAGATGCGAGCCGAAGCCATAGAGCCGCGCCATGAAGGCAGCGGTGAGGGCAATCGTCACCAGATTGGTCATGAAGAGCAGGAAAGCGCCGCCGGTGATCGTCCAGTTCCAGGTCGCGATGCCGAAGCCCACCACCGCGAGCGGCGGCATGAGGGCAATGGCGATGGCAACGCCCACCACCGTTTCGCCACGGCCCCGGATGAGTGCGTAGCCGCCCGCCAAAGCGGACAGGAAAGCAACAAGCAGGTCGAAGAGATTGGGCCGGGTGCGGGCCGCGATTTCGGTGGTCACGGTCTGCACCGGCGAGAGCGCGACAAAGAGGGCGGTGAAGGCGACGGCGATGACTGCCCCTGCGGCGAGAGCAATGCCGGAGGCGCGTATCTCCGCGAAGTCGAGCGTAGCCAAAGCGAAGCCGAGACCGATGATGGGCATCATCAACGGGGAAATGAGCATGGCCCCGATCAACACTGCGCTGGAAGGCAGCAGCAGCCCCAGAATGGAGATGCCCGCCGAGATGATGACCATGAAGGCATAGCGGGACGTCCAGCCCGCTTCTTCCCCGACGCGCCGCAGGATGGCATCGTGGTCCACGGTCGCGATCGACCGCGCTCGCCATTTCACCCAAAGGGGATTGTTCGATACCGCATAGGCCTTTTTCATCAGGCATAAGCTCCAATGCGTGGTTCAGGACTTCCGCCGTGCTTGTCTAGCAAGTGAAAAACGGGACCTTCCAGTCTTTCATGCCCTGGAGTCGCAGGTGTGACGCGATTACAGGCGACGAAGGTCGGCACCTTCGAGCACAGCCTCGCAGCCCAATGCCCTGGCATCGTCCGCTTCGCCAAGCGCTGCGACCGTTACCCATCCCTCCGCGCGCATGGCGGACGCTTGCTCGGGATCATGCCCGAGGGGCAGGAAGAGACGTCGCGCACTTACAGTGCCGAATCCGGCGTCGATCAACGGGTCGGGGTAGAGCGAGAAGCCCATTGCCGGCTCGCTTATGCCCTCCGTGTGCGCGACGGAATAGCTGCCGCCACGGCCAATCTCGCCAATGAAGCCTTCCGCGAAGATCGAGAAGCCGAACCAGTTCTGATACTCGAAGCCATGCCGCTCGGTCGGGTCGAGCGTAAGCGTGATGTCCCAGCCGATGGGAGCGGCAATCGAACGCAAGGCCGCGATGCGTTGCGCCAGCGCGCCTTTGGCTGGCCCTTGGTCGAATGCTTCCAGCCGCTCCATGGCGGGATGGAACGGTCCCGTCGCCTCGATCAGCGCCAGATAAGGCTGCGCTGCCTCGCCCAGTTCGGCCAGCGATCCGGCATCCTTGGCGTCGAGCCGCGCGCGGACGTTCTCCACATCAAGCGCGCCGAGGGGCATCGACCCAGAAGCCAGCGTCGGCACCAGATCGGGCAGGGTGAAATCGATGGTGATGCCGGTAACGCCTGCGCGCTGCAGCGCCTCGATAGCGACGTTGACGATCTCGCCGGCGGCGGCGACGCTGTCGGTTCCAATGATCTCCGCGCCCACCTGCATGCGCTCGCGCTCCGGGCGGAGCTGGTCGGCGCGCAGCTTCATCACCGGTCCGCCATAGCACAGGCGCAGAGGGCGCGGCATGGCCGCCATGCGCGTGGCGGCGATGCGGCCGATCTGCGCAGTCATGTCGGGCCGGATGGCGAGGCTGCGTTGCGAAACGGGATCGACCGCGCGCAGCAGATCTTCGGCGCTGGCCGATTGGAGCCGTGTGACCAGCGTCGCCTCGAACTCGGCGAGCGCAGGCATGACGCGGCGGTAGCCATGGGATGCAACCGTATCGAGCACTTCGCGCACCAGGCGCGCGGACGCTTCCGCCTTGGGCGGGAGGCGGTCGGCAAGGCCTTCGGGCAGCAGTCCGGGAGCGATTGCATCGGTCATGGGCGGGCATTTAGCCGATTCCGTCGGCCAAGCGAGGATAAATTGTCGAGCATATCGCCCCGCGAGGTTTCGCCGGGCAGGTCTGCAAGTCGTTCCCCGGCCCGAGGCAGGTGGCGCATCGGGCCGGGGGGCGGGTCAGAACTTGAGGGAGCGCACGCGATGGACGCCGGGCAGCGCCGAAAGCTCGTCGATCAGCGGCTGCGGCACGTTCTCGTCAACCGAGAGCAGCAGGATGGCCTCGCCGCCTGCTTCGCGCCGGCCCAAGTGGAAGGTGCCGATGTTGATTCCGGCTTCGCCAAGAATACTGCCGACGCCGCCGATGAAGCCGGGCGCATCCATGTTGGCGATGTAGAGCATGGTCCCATCGAGATCGGCCTCGACTTTGATGCCGAAGATCTCGACCAGACGAGGCGCGGCATTGCCGAACAGTGTGCCGGCCACCGAACGCTCGCCCTGCGAGGTCTTCACCGAGACGCGAATCAGCGTGTGATAGTCGCCCTCCCGCTCCGTCTTGATCTCACGCACTTCCATGCCGCGCTCGCGGGCAAGGAACGGCGCGTTGACCATGTTCACCGTGTCTGTCTGCGTGCGCAGGAAGCCGGCGAGCACGGCCGAGACGATCGGCTTCTGGTTAAGCTCCGCCGCCGCGCCCTCGGTGTGGATAGAGATGCGCGGGATGGACCCATGAGAAAGCTGCCCCATCAGGCTGCCCAGCTTCTCGGCCAGCGCCATATAGGGCTTGAGCTTGGGCGCTTCCTCGGCCGAAAGGCTCGGCATGTTGAGCGCGTTGGTGACGCCGCCGTCCAGCAGATAGTCGCTGAGCTGCTCGGCCACCTGCAAGGCGACATTCACCTGCGCCTCGTTGGTCGATGCGCCCAGATGCGGCGTGCAGATGAAGTTGGGCGTGCCGAACAGCGGGCTCTCCTTGGCCGGCTCGGTCTGGAACACGTCCAGCGCCGCGCCGCCGATGTGGCCGCTGTCCAGCCCCTCCTTCAGCGCCGCTTCGTCGATCAGGCCGCCACGTGCGCAGTTGACGATGCGGACGCCCTTCTTCGCCTTGGCGAGATTTTCGCGGCTAAGGATGTTGCGGGTCTGATCCGTCAGCGGCGTGTGCAGGGTAATGAAGTCGGCTCTGGCGAGCAGTGTCTCCAGGTCCGCTTTCTCCACGCCCATTTCGATTGCGCGCTCGGGCGTGAGGAAGGGATCGAAAGCGACGACCTTCATCTTGAGGCCCAGGGCGCGGCTGGCGACGATGGAGCCGATATTGCCCGCACCGATCAGCCCCAGTGTCTTCCCCGTGACTTCCACGCCCATGAAGCGGTTCTTCTCCCACTTGCCGGCCTGGGTGCTGACATCGGCTTCCGGAAGCTGGCGAGCGAGCGCGAACATGAGGGCTACGGCATGTTCGGCGGTGGTGATCGAGTTGCCGAACGGGGTGTTCATCACCACGATGCCCTTGGCTGAGGCATAGGGGATATCGACATTGTCCACGCCGATGCCGGCGCGGCCGATCACCTTGAGGTTGGTGGCGGCGTCGATGATCTCCTGCGTCACCTTGGTCGAGGAGCGGATGGCGAGGCCGTCATATTTGCCGATGATCTCCTTGAGTTCCTCGGGCTTGAGTCCGGTGATCTCGTCCACTTCGCAGCCGCGCTCGCGGAAGATCTGCGCGGCCTGCGGGTCCATCTTGTCGGAAATGAGCACTTTGGGCTTGGTCATGTTACTGTCCTTTGAGCAGAGACAGTGCCCCTGCGAAGGCAGGAGCCCAGGGCGAGCGTGCGTTGCGGCCGGACCCTGGGCGCCTGCTTCTGCAGGAGCACCGGAATTGGATCAGGCAGCGGCTGCCAGTTGGGCCTTGGTTTCGGCATAAGCCCAGTCGAGCCAGGGGCCGAGCGCCTCGATATCGGCGGTGTCGACGGTAGCGCCGCACCAGATGCGCAGACCGGCCGGCGCGTCGCGATAGCCCGCGACATCGTAGGCGGCATCTTCCTTCTCGAGCAGGGAGGCCATCTTCTTGATGAAGTCGGCGTCCGCACCCTCGACGGTCAGGCATACGCTGGTGATCGACCGGCTGGCCGGATCGGCGGCGAGATGGCCGAGCCAGTCGCGCGTCTCGACGATGTGGTTCAGCGCGTCGGCATTGGCTTGCGCGCGGGCGACGAGGCCCTTGGCGCCGCCGATGGACTTAGCCCATTCGAGCGCGAAGATGGCGTCCTCGACCGCCAGCATGGAGGGCGTGTTGATCGTTTCGCCCTTGAACACGCCTTCCGCGAGCTTGCCCTTGGACATGAGGCGGAACACCTTGGGCAGCGGCCATGCCGGCGTATGCTGCTCCAGGCGCTCGACCGCGCGTGGGCCCAGGATCAGCACGCCATGCGCGCCCTCGCCACCGAGCACCTTCTGCCAGGAGAAGGTGGCGACGTCGATCTTGTCCCAAGGGAGGTCATAGGCATAGACGGCGCTGGTCGCGTCCGCGAAGCAGAGACCCTCGCGATCGGCTGGAATCCAGTCCGCATTCGGTACGCGCACGCCGCTGGTCGTGCCGTTCCAGGTGAAGAGCACGTCATGGCTCCAGTCCACCTGCGAGAGATCCGGCAGCTGGCCATAATCGGCGCGGATGATCGTCGGATCGAGATTCAGCTGCTTGGCTGCATCGGTGACCCAACCTTCACCGAAGCTTTCCCAGGCCAGCGTCGTGACCGGGCGCGCGCCCAGCATCGTCCACATCGCCATCTCGAAGGCACCGGTGTCGGAGCCGGGCACGATGCCGATGCGGTGCGTCTCGGGCAGGTTCAGCAGCTCGCGCATCAGGTCGATGCAATAAGCCAGGCGCGTCTTGCCGAGTTTGGAACGGTGGGAACGCCCGAGAACGTCAGTGGCCAGCTTTGCAGGGCTGTAACCCGGCGGCTTCGCGCAAGGCCCGGACGAGAAATGGGGGCGGGCCGGCTTCGTAGCCGGCTTCGAAATAGTCGTCATGTTGTTGCGTCTCCTTGCAGAGAGCACGCGCGGCGTTGGGACCGCGTGGCCCGCTGGCCCCCATAATGATTTGTGTCGGCCAGTCAATCCACGAACGGTGAGCGGCCGGCGGGGCGTTGTCACGGTCCCATGCACGCATCGGCCCGAAAGCGACTCGCTCTGGCGCAACTCACTGGGCTGGTTATGTTTCGTTCATTGCGGCTTTGAGATAGACGGCCTCATGGCCGGGATGGGGAAATTCTGTTTGGCGGGCAAGCTCGCCGCGCTCGTTTTGATCGCCGGCCTTGCCGCCTGCGCCGATCATTCGGCACGGCAGGGCGCGCGCGGTCAGCCCGCCGCCAAGCCCTCCGCCCGCGCAATGCCCAGCAGCGAAAGCTACCGGATGTGTGCGGCGCGGTTGCAGGCGGCGCAGGTGCGCTTCGATCCGCTACCCAATCAAGATCGTGGCGGTGGCTGCACGACCATCGATACCATTCGTTTGCTCGATATCGGCACGCCGGTCGCCAGTCTGGGGCCGATGACTTGCCCCCTCGCCGCCAACTTCGCAGCCTGGGTGCAATATGCCGTCCGCCCGGCCGCGCGCCTCTATCTTCGCAGTGAAGTGGTGCGCGTCGAGACTTTCGGCACCTACGCCTGCCGGGACGTGCGCGGCACGGGCGGGACGATCGCCGGCAAGCGCAGCGAACATGCTCATGCCAATGCGGTGGATATCTCCGCCTTCGTGCTTGCCGATGGCCGGCGGATCAGCCTGCTGGGTGATTGGCATGCCGGCGGCCCCTCGGCCCAATTCCTGCGCGTGCTTCACCAGAGCGCCTGCAAACGATTCCGCACGGTGCTTGGCCCCGACTATAATGCGGCGCACCGCGACCATTTCCACTTCGACATGGGTGGCAAGGGCAGCTTCTGCCGCTGAGTCGGTGCCGGTTTTCTTCCCGCATGAAATCGTCTAGCGCCGCTACATGACAGACCAACCGACTGTGAGCGAAAGCAAGTTTCGTCCTGCACGAGAGGAGGCTTTCGACGCGCAGCGATCGATGCCTTCGCCGCAGACTCAAAATAAATCCTATCTGCTCGCCTTTCAGGACACGGAGTTTCTGCTGCGGCCCGATCTGCGGCCGATTCGATTCCAGCTCGAATTGCTGAAGCCCGAGTTGCTGCTCGATGAAGCGAAGATCGCGTCGACCTTCGTCTTCTACGGCTCCGCGCGTATTCCCGAGCCCGCCGCCGCACAGGCGCAGGTGAAGGCCGCGCGGGACGAACATGAGCGCAGGATCGCCGAGCGGCTGGCCGCCAAAGCGCATTATTATGAGGAAGCCCGCAAGCTGGCGCGCCTCGCAGCGCAGGTTCCGCCTAACGAGGCGGGGTGCCATCACTTCGTTGTCTGCTCGGGCGGCGGCCCCTCAATCATGGAAGCGGCCAACCGGGGTGCGGCCGATGTCGGCGCCCAGACCATCGGCCTCAATATCGTGCTGCCGCATGAGCAGGCGCCTAATCCCTATGTGACGCCGGATCTTTCCTTCCAGTTCCATTATTTCGCGCTTCGCAAGATGCATTTCACGCTCCGCGCGCGGGCGCTTGCGGTTTTCCCCGGCGGTTTTGGTACGTTCGACGAGTTTTTCGAACTGTTGACGCTGGTGCAGACAGGCAAGATGAAGCCGATCCCCATTCTGCTGTTCGGTCGCGAATTCTGGACCAGGGTGGTCAATTTCGAAGCGCTGGCCGAGGAAGGCGTAATCAGCCCGCGCGATCTCGATCTGATCAGCTGGGTCGAGACGGCCGAGGAGGCGTGGTCCGTCGTGGAAGACTTCTACGCGGACGCGGACGATCCCGGCTGCTGAGGCGGATTGCGTTGAGAGGCTGGGGCGACGCCTTGCCTCTCCCCGCTGGCGGCCGCTGTCCGAAGGTTACGAAAGTTACGGGGTAAGCCCCATTTTGCAGCGCGGGCAGCGAGCGCATTCGACAACGAGAGGCAGGCGCACAAGTTTGGCCCCGTTCTCGTGCTACGTCCCGGCCTGTAAACGATAGGGCGGCCACACGGAGGGACGGCAGCACCGCCCCAATCGGAACTTAAAGCGCGTCCCCCTCGCGGGGCGGCGGGTCAGGATGCGGTGTCGGCAGGCTCCGTCGCGCCGGCGGCTTCCGCGGTCGCCTCTTCGGCTGCGGGTTCCGCCGCGTTCTCTGCGGCGTTGTCAGCAGCGCCCTCGGCCGCGCCTTCCGCTTCCGCCTCAGCGGGTGCGTCGGCAGCGGGAAGCGGCAGGTTGGAACCTTGCGCGTTGAGGTAGGCGATCACGTTTGCGCGCTCTTCAGGACGGCTGAGACCGGCAAAGCTCATCTTGGTGCCGTTGGCGAAGCTACGTGGCGAGGCCAGCCAGGCGTCCATCTGCTCGAACGTCCAGTTGCCGCCGACGTCCTTGAGCGCAGTGGAGAAAGCGAAGCCGTCCCGGCCATGCGCGAGAGGATCGCCCATGATCGCCCAGAGATTCGGGCCGATGCCGTTCGCGCCGCCCTGATTGATCGTGTGGCAGGCGATGCACTTGGCGAAAGCCTTTTCGCCCGCCGCCACATCGGCGGATGCAAGCAGGGTATTCAACGAGGGACCGGAATCGCCACCTTCGCCTTCAACTTCCACGCCCTCGATGGCAAAACCCATAGGGTCGGGCCGCTCGGCACGGAAGATATTGTTGCTGATGATGCCACTGCCCAGCGCAATGATGCCGGCAAACAATGCCCAGCCTGCAATGGTATTGAAACGATCGCTCATGCGCCCTTTATCTCCGAAATCGCCCCGGCGCGCGACCTCCTCATCGCGGCGCTGCCAGTGCCTCTATGGGCGCTCCCCTTAATGACTGCGCCGCACGGGTGCAAGCCCGTGAACGGCGCTCCTCGGCGTGGCACTGGCAGACGCCTTGCGCGGCGGGGTTCAAAGCCGTAAGCGCAGCGGCCGGCATGGACAATTATCCGCTTCCCGCGCGGCGCCTCGTCGCTGACATGACGGACGCCGCAACGCGCGCGCCCGAAAGCGCTATCACGTTTCAAGGCGCGCCCGGTGCCAATTCGCATCTTGCGGTCATGGATTACGCGCCCGAAAGCCTGCCCTTTCCTTGCTTCAGCTTCGAGGATGCGCTCGACGCCGTGCGCGAGGAGCGCGCCGGGCGCGCGATGATCCCGATCGAGAATTCCCTGCATGGGCGCGTGGCGGACATGCATTTCCTGCTGCCCGAGTCCGGCCTGCACATCGTCGATGAATATTTCCTGCCGATTCATTATGCGCTGATGAGCCCGGATGACGGGCCGCTATCGAGTGCGATCAGCCATGTGCAGGCACTGGGCCAGTGCCGCAGATATCTGCGCGCGCGTGGCATCCGGCCGATCGTCTATGCGGACACCGCCGGCGCGGCCGCCCTGGTCGCGGAGACGCGCGAACCGGGTGCCGCGGCCATCGCGCCCGCGCTCGCCGCGCGGCTCTACGGCCTGAATATCCACGACGAGAAGATCGAAGACAGCGACGATAATATGACGCGCTTCGTGGTGCTGGCCCGCGAGCCTCTTTTGCCGGAGCGAAACGGACCGGTGATGACCAGCTTCCTGTTCGAGGTGAAGAATATCCCGGCCGCGCTTTACAAGGCGATGGGGGGCTTCGCAACCAATGGCGTCAACATGACCAAGCTGGAAAGCTATCAGCGCGGCGCCAGCTTCGCGGCCACCGAATTCTATGCCGATATCGAGGGGATGCCGGGTGATCCGGCGGTGGATCGGGCGCTTGAAGAACTCGCATTCCATAGCAAATGGGTGCGGCTGCTCGGCAGCTATCGCCAAGCGCGACCCCGATCCATCTAGGTCCGGAGCGGAGCCCAATCGTCGCCATGCTTAAAAAGCAGGCATGCCGATCGTGGTGCTCATTTTTTGTGCGACGCAACGAAACGGCATGCGGCGGTTCGCCCTTTGGATCGGCGTTTTAACGTCATTTTAGCATTTGGCACGAGTTTTGCATTGCTGTCCCTGCACACCATAGAAGGGGGCAGCATGAAACTCATCATGGCAATCATAAAGCCGTTCAAGCTGGACGAGGTGCGTGAAGCGCTCTCCGGCCTGGGAGTCGCTGGCATGACCGTGAGCGAAGTGAAGGGCTTTGGCCGGCAGAAGGGCCAGACCGAGATCTATCGCGGCGCGGAATACAGCACGAACATGGTTCCGAAGATCAAGGTCGAAGTTGTCTGCGACGATGCACTCGCGCCCAATGTGGTGGAGAGCATCCAGCAGGCCGCGAACAGCGGCGCCATCGGTGATGGCAAGATTTTCGTTCTCGATGTCGGTCAGGCCGTGCGCATTCGCACCGGCGAGACCGGTGAGACCGCGCTGTAAGAAAAAGGGGTAACGCATGATACCGATCAAGAAGATCTGCGGCGCGGCGGGGGCGCTCGGCCTCTCGCTCTTCGCCTCTGCGCCCGCCTGGGCACAGGATGTTGCAGAGGGGGTGGTCGAGGAGGCCGCCGATGTCCTCGACACGGGCGACACGGCCTGGATGCTCGTTTCCACCGTGCTGGTGCTGGCCATGATCCTGCCCGGCCTCGCCTTGTTCTATGGGGGTCTGCTTCGGACCAAGAACATGCTCTCGATGCTGACGCAGATGCTCGCCATCGCCTGCGTGGCGATGCTCGTCTGGGTGAGCTGGGGCTACAGCCTGGCTTTCTCCGGCGAAGGCGCTTTCGTCGGCGATGCCGGCAAGCTGTTCCTCGCAGGAATCACGCCCGATTCCTTGTCCGGCACCATTCCTGAATATGTGTTCGTCAGCTTCCAGATGACCTTCGCGGCCATCACCGCGGCGCTGGTGATCGGTGCGACGGCAGAGCGCATAAAGCTTTCGGGACTGATGGTCTTTGCCCTGATCTGGCTCACCATCGTCTATTTCCCGATGGCCCACATGGTCTGGTCGGCTGGCGGCCTCTTCTTCGAGATGGGCGCGCTGGACTTCGCAGGCGGCACCGTTGTGCACATCAATGCGGGTGTCTCCGGCCTCGTCGGCTGCCTTATCCTCGGCAAGCGCATGGGCTTCCCGCGCGAACCGATGCCGCCGCACTCGTTGACGATGACCTTCATCGGCACCGGCTTGCTGTGGGTCGGCTGGTTCGGTTTCAACGCCGGTTCCGCCCTCGGCGCGGGCGGTGGCGCTGGCCTCGCCATGATCAACACCTTCACTGCCACGGCGGCAGGCGCGGTTGCCTGGCTCGTGGTCGAGAGGATCGCCGGTCATAAGTCCACTCTGCTCGGCGGCTGTTCGGGCGTCATCGCAGGCCTCGTCGCGATCACCCCGGCTGCTGGCAACGCCGGTCCGTTCGGCGCGATCATCCTTGGCGGTATCGCTTCGGTGCTTTGCTACTTCTTCGTGACGGCGATCAAGCCGAAGCTCGGCTTCGACGATACCGCCGATGTGTTCGGCATCCACGGTATTGCCGGCATCATCGGCTCCATCGGCGTGGCGTTCACCTATGCGCCGGGCTTCGGCGGGCCGGGTGATGCGGATTATGCGATCGGTTCTCAGCTCGGCATCCAGCTTGCCGCGACCGGCTTTGCCATCGCCTGGACTGCAATTG
>Ga0160433_100548_pt1 | contig 16787 bp, 13 predicted proteins | sample HID1972K_E0MG_FD_108235 | JGI IMG/M metagenome (GOLD analysis project Ga0160433, IMG submission 108235) | Enriched pill bug-associated microbial communities from UW Madison campus, WI, USA - HID1972K_E0 MG | ecosystem: Host-associated > Arthropoda: Insects > Digestive system > Unclassified ... | reverse complement strand
CAGCAAGCTGAGTATTACCCTCAGCGAGCAGTTCACTTCCGGACTTATCGCGTTACAGCTTGGGCGAGAATCCGCGCCGCTGCTGGCGAGTGAAGTGGTGCCGTGTCAGGAAGAAACCCTGGCGCAGACCGCGCACTGGACCGCAGAACGCCGCGTGAATCATTTTGCCGGACTGGCGCTGGCCGTTAGCGGCCTGGAACAGCATCACGTGAATTTTGCGCTTTCCACCCCAGAGGGCACGCACGCCCTGCAGGTAAAATTCAGCACCTCGCGTCATAGCGTGGCGGTGCGCCAGGAAGTGTGCGCGATGATGGCCCTGAACATTGTTCGTCGCTGGCTGAACGGCAAAGATATCGTCAGCGATCACGGATGGGTCAACGTGGTGGAGGATCTGTTCCTGCCGTAAGTTGTGCCCTGCCGCGTGCCGGAACCCTTCCGGCGCGCATTTTGTCCAACTGGCTGTACTCGCGATAAAAAAATCTGTGCGTTACCTCCCATTTTCATCTCAGAAAATGTTCAAGCTGATGGACTCAGCCAGGACTTTGACGGCGTTCACACTCTGACAGGCACGCTGCCGTAACACTGATTCCAGTATTCAGGATTGGAGTCCAGTATGTTGGAATCAAGCAAAGTCCCGGCGCTCTCCCGCGCTATCGAGATCCTCGAGTTGATCGGGCACATTGGCCCGTGCAGCGCCGCCACGATCATTGAACAACTCAACATTCCCAAGAGCACCGCGTACCTGCTGCTCGGCGAACTGAAAAAGCAGCGTTTTCTGCGCATAGATAACCGCGATAACTACTGTCTATGGACGCGGCTGGTGGAGCTGGCCGGGCAGGCGTTGGGAAAAATGGACTTGCGCGAACTGGCGCGCCCACGTCTGACGCAACTAATGGACGAGTGCGGCTTGTTATGTCATCTCGGCATCATTGACGGCGAAAACGCGTATTACATCCTCAAAATTGAGTCGTCCTCGACCATCAGCGTGCGTTCGCACGAAGGTAAAAGCCTGTCGTTGTACCGCTCCGGGATCGGCAAATGTCTGCTGGCCTGGCAGCCGGAAAACGTCCGTGAGACGGTCATTGCCACCCTTGACTGGCAGCAGGCGACGCCGACCACCATCACCACCGCCGACGGCTTTCGGGCCGAGTTAGCCCGCATTCGCGGTCGCGGCTGGAGCTTTGATAACGGTGAAGATTATCCCGATGTGCGCTGCGTGGCAGCCCCGGTGTTTAACGCCAGTAATCAACTCACGGCCGCTATTTCAGTGGTCGGCACGCGGCTGCAAATCAGCGACGACAACCGCGATTATCTTGCCGGAAAAGCGATTACCTGCGCGAAAGACATTTCCCGACTTTTGGGGTGGAAAAGCCCCTTCGATCAGCAAGTTTCATAACAGGAGAGCATCATGACCTTACCGAAAATTAAACACGTCCGGGCCTGGTTTCTGGGGGGCGCCACAGCAGAAAAAGGGGCTGGCGGCGGTGATTATCATGATCAGGGCGCTAATCACTGGATTGACGATCACATTGCCACCCCGATGAGCAAATATAAGCAGTATGAGCAATCACGCCAGTCGTTCGGCATTAACGTCCTCGGCACGCTGGTGGTGGAAGTAGAGGCGGAAAACGGGCAAACCGGCTTTGCGGTTTCTACCGCGGGCGAAATGGGCTGCTTTATCGTCGATAAACACCTGAACCGCTTTATCGAAGGCAAATGCGTGAGCGATATCAAGCTGATTCATGACCAGATGATGAATGCCACCCTTTACTATTCCGGTTCCGGCGGCCTGGTGATGAACACCATTTCCTGTATCGATTTGGCGTTATGGGATCTGTTCGGCAAAGTTGTCGGCCTGCCGGTGTACAAACTGCTGGGCGGTGCGGTGCGCGATGAAATTCAGTTCTATGCTACCGGTGCCCGACCGGATCTGGCGAAAGAGATGGGCTTTATCGGCGGCAAAATGCCGACCCATTTTGGCCCGCATGACGGCGACTTGGGCATCCGTAAAGATGCGGCGATGGTTGCGGAGTATCGCGAAAAATGCGGCCCGGATTTCTGGCTAATGCTCGACTGCTGGATGAGTCAGGACGTGAATTATGCCACTAAGCTGGCCCACGCCTGCGCCCCGTATAACCTGAAGTGGATTGAAGAGTGCCTGCCGCCGCAGCAATACGAAGGCTATCGCGAACTGAAGCGTAACGCCCCGGCGGGAATGATGGTGACCAGCGGCGAACACCACGGCACGCTACAGTCGTTCCGCACCCTGGCGGAAACCGGTATCGACATCATGCAGCCGGACGTCGGCTGGTGTGGCGGCCTGACCACGCTGGTCGAAATTGCCGCCATCGCCAAATCGCGCGGGCAACTGGTGGTGCCCCACGGCTCATCGGTGTACTCACACCATGCGGTGATCACCTTCACCAACACCCCATTCAGCGAATTTCTGATGACCAGCCCGGACTGCTCGACCCTGCGTCCACAGTTCGACCCGATCCTGCTCGATGAGCCGGTACCGGTGAACGGGCGGATGCATAAGAGCGTGCTGGATAAACCGGGCTTCGGCGTGGAGCTGAACCGCGACTGTCACCTGACTCGTCCCTACAGCCACTAACCTGGCACTCATCCAGCACTAAACCGCTGCGTCACGGTGAGCCGTGGCGCAGGTTTCCTGAGGGTAATGCGATGAATACCACTCTACTTGAGCGCGTGGTGAAGAAAAACCGCGTGCGTTTGATCCCATTCATGCTGGCGCTCTACGTGCTGGCGTTCCTCGATCGCTCGAACATCGGCTTTGCGAAAGAGACTTATCAGATTGATACCGGTCTCAGCAACGAGGCGTATGCGCTCGGGGCCGGGATCTTCTTCGTGGTGTATGCCTTTCTTGGCGTACCAGCGAACCTGCTGATGCGCAAATTCGGTGCCCGTTACTGGATTGGCGGTACCACCTTATTATGGGGCTTCCTCTCCGCCGCGATGGCATGGGCGGATACCGAAACCAAATTCCTGCTGGTGCGCACGCTGCTGGGTGCGGCGGAGGCGGGCTTCTTCCCGGGGATGATTTACCTCACCTCCCAATGGTTCCCGCAGCGCAACCGCGCCAGCATCATGGGGCTGTTTTACATGGGGGCGCCGCTGGCGCTGACGCTCGGTTCGCCGCTGTCCGGTGCGCTGCTGGAGATGCACGGTTTTCTAGGTCATCCCGGCTGGTTCTGGATGTTTTTAATCGAAGGCGTGCTGGCGGTGGCTGCGGGTATTTTTACTTTCTTCTGGCTGGACGACACGCCGCAGAAAGCACGTTTCCTCAGCGCTGACGAAAAACAGGCCCTTCTCCAGCAGTTAGCCAGCGAGGAAGAACACAAGGTTGCTTCGCGGCTGGGTGATGCGTTGCGTAACGGACGCGTGTGGCAACTGGCGATAATCTATCTCTGCATTCAGGTGGCGGTCTACGGCCTGATCTTTTTCCTGCCGACCCAGGTCGCGGCGCTGCTTGGTACCAAAGTGGGCTTTTACGCCTCGCTGGTGACGGCGATCCCGTGGGTCTTCGCCCTGTTCGGTACCTTGCTGATCCCACGCTATTCCGACAAAACCGGCGAACGACGCAATGTTGCAGGCGTAACCCTGCTGGCGGCAGCGATGGGTATTGGCGTATCAGGCCTGGTGCCGCCGGTATTTGCCATCATGGCACTGTGCGTGGCCGCGGTAGGCTTTATCGCCGTGCAGCCGGTGTTCTGGACCATGCCGACACAGCTGCTGTCGGGCACTGCACTGGCGGCAGGGATCGGTTTTGTGAACCTGTTCGGCGCGGTGGGTGGGTTTATCGCGCCTATCCTGCGCGTTCAGGCTGAGACGATGTTTGCCAATAATTCTGCAGGCTTACTGACCCTGGCCGCCGTCGCCATAGTCGGCACGCTGCTGATTTTTTCACTGCACGTTTCTCGCCCGGTGACCCAGCCTGACGGGCTGCCTGATTAACGTACTGCCTAATTGACTGCAAGGGATGACTATGAACACTGTTTTAGCGAACCCGTTTAAAGCCGCACTTCAGCGCGGGGAAACCCAGATTGGCCTGTGGCTGAGCTCCACCTCGGCGTATATAGCGGAAATTGCCGCCACCTCAGGCTACGACTGGCTGCTGATTGACGGCGAGCACGCGCCCAACACCGTGCAGGATTTGTATCACCAGCTGCAGGCGATAGCCCCTTACGCCAGCCAGCCGGTTATCCGTCCGGTGGACGACAATCGCAGCCTGATCAAACAGGTGCTGGATATCGGCACCCGCACGCTGCTGATCCCGATGGTCGAAAGCGCAGCGCAGGCACGCGACATTGTCAGCGCTACTCGCTATCCGCCGTTGGGCGTGCGCGGCGTTGGGGCCAGCGTTGCCCGGGCTGCCCGTTGGGGACGCGTCGAAAACTATATGGCGCAGGCCAACGAGGAATTGTGCGTACTGATTCAGGTGGAAACCAAAGTAGCGCTGGATAACCTCGGTGCGATTCTAGAAGTGGACGGCATTGACGGGGTGTTTATCGGGCCTGCCGATCTCTCGGCGTCATTAGGCTATCCGGATAACGCCGGGCATCCTGAGGTACAGCGCATTATTGAGGAGAGTATTGGCCGGATCCGCAAAGCGGGTAAAGCGGCGGGCATTCTCGCCGTTGACCCTGAGATGGCGAAAAATTGCCTGCAATGGGGGGCAAACTTTGTTGCCGTCGGCGTGGATACGATGTTGTATACCGAGGCGCTTGACCAGCGGCTGGCGCAGTTCAAAGCCACGCCCGCCGCTCAGGTGAAGAAAAATACTTACTGACTAATGCTCAATGCTGAGCGCCTGCGCCAGCAATGAAATCGGATGTTCACAACGTTTGCTTGTGGACATCTCGATTTGCCATTTACAGGTCTCGCAGTCGGTGATCACTACATCCGCACCGCTGTCTTCAATCTGGCGGAACAGCGGGGCACCCATGGCCTGCGAAGCGTTGTAGTTTTCGGATTTAAAGCCGTACGTCCCGGCGATGCCGCAGCACTGTGAATCCAGCACCACAACCTCCAGCTCTGGAATGCGCCGCAGCAGTTCAAGGGTATAAATTGCCCAGCCCATTTTTTCCATATGACACGGCGTGTGATACACCACTTTCAGCGGCAATCGTCTGAGCGGTAACGCTTTTCCGGCATCCAGCTGTTTCCATACCCAACGGGTGGCGAGCTCGATGTTGTCGCGCACGTCATGATTATCGACATCCAGCAGATGCGGATATTCATCGCGCAGGGTGAAGGTGCAGGTCGACGAGGTGGCGATGACCGGAAGCCGCTTTTCCAGCACCGCGTTACGCAGCGAAGCGACGTTGACCTGGGCCTGTTTGCGGGCCTTATCGATAAAACCGTTGGCAATCAGCGGCACGCCGCAGCACTTCTCTTTGTCGAGAAGCTGTATGCCGACGCCCATCGCGTTCAATACGCGGATCAGATCTTTGCCGAGCTGCGGATGGTTGTAATTGACATAGCAGCCGTGGAAAAAGGCCACCTGCTGGTCATATTGCGCCTGCTGTTTTGCTACCTGGCGATACCAGCGACGGAAGGTGCCGGTGCCGTATTTTGGCAGCGCGCGGCGATGATCGATTTTCAGGGCCGCGTCCAGCAGCCGGCGCACCGGCTTCAACCCGGTAGTGGCGTTGACGATGGGTGCAAATGGCGTGGAAAGGGTGCCCATCAAATCGGTATGGCTGAGGATCGCATCCCGCAGCGTCGGTTTTTGCTGGCTGAACTGTGCCCGCGCGCGCTGGATAATGTCGCCAATCCGCACGTCTGACGGACAGGCCACTTCACAGCGTTTGCAGTTGATGCAGTATTTCAGCGCCTCGTCATACAGCGCGCCGTCTTTCAGCCGCAGACGCTCGCCGTCCGGCCCGGCCTGTTTCGGGCCTGGATAACGCGGGTTGACGCGGCTCACCGGGCACGCTGTAGTGCAGACGGTGCATTTGATGCAGCTTTCAAAACGGGTATCGCTCATGAGCGGCCTCCGGCAAGTTCGGTAATCTGACGTGCGGCGTGCAGGGCAGTGATGGCGCTTACCCCGCCCGCGCAGCCTTGTGAAATGCCATCAAAGCCACCGATCACGCCGCCTATGGCAAACAGATTGTTGAAGCGTTCTTCGTTGCGCTGCGGGCGCAAAGTGGCATCGACCTGCACGCCAAAGCGCTGCCACGGCTGCGGTTCAAAGAAATCGCCGTGGGTCCAGCTTTCACGCGGCGCGGATTGCAGCACATCCAGCCCGAGCACCGGTTCGATAACACCGTCACGGCGGGCAATCAGGCCATTGCTGAAAAAGCTGCCGCTGGCGAGTACGGCAAAGCGTGTCCGGAACGGTACCTCGCCGTGGTTGCGGGTGGTGATGGCAGAAATCGTCTGCTCGTCATGAATCACATCGGTAACGACGTCACCCGCCAGCCACATACCGCCGTTTTTGATGAACTGGCGCTGCAATGCCGTATGCAGCCGGATACCCGGCACTGATGGCGGCAGCGTTGGCAGCAGTGAAAGCGGGCAGGGAAGCGTTTCATTCAGCCAGCGCCAGAGGCCGTCATCATTCAAACCAAAACAGGCGGGCAGGAAAAGTCTGTCGCTCACCTGCGCGTAGGGCAGCAAGGTGTCGTGCAGGCTGCGCCACTGCGCGTCGTCGTCCAGCAGGCGCGCCAGATTCACCGAACGAAATTCAGAGGCGTTATCGCGCAGTACGTCGAGCTGCGGGAGCTCGATTTCCCCCACGCGGGCCTGGACGCCGATTTTCTCCAGCGAGGCCGCCACCAGATGCGGCTGGAAATCGAGGAAGCCGTTGATGCCGACTACCGTGACACGTTCCCCTTTAGCCGGGGCCTGCGCGATATCGGGCGGGGTGAGCCATGCCTGTCGCAGAGTGCCAATGGGCGTGACACGCTGGTGCGGTTGGTCGACGCCGCCCTGCATGGCAATACCGCAGTCGCGCAGCAGTGTTTCGGTTTGCTGCGCGTAGTCGAGCACCTGCGTGGTGCCAATCAGGCTGTAAGGATGACCCGGTTCGCTCAGACTCAGCGCATCCAGCGCTTCTCGCGGCGTGCGGGTGGCACAATGGGCCAGTAAATCCATCGAACCCGACGAGAAATGCAGCCCGCTCTGGCCGCGGCTGATGATGGCGCAGCGCAGCCCTTGTCGGGTGAGCGACAAACCGCACAGCAAACCTGCCAGACCGCCGCCGATAATGACGGTATCAACGTTCATCGTGATGCTCCTTGTCCAGACCGCACAGCCCTTGCCAGACCCAACGGGTAAATTCGCTTTCGCGCAATGCATCGCCCCAGGCGATGGGCTGCACGCCGCGCCAGCGTTCGTTTAAAAATTCAGAAAGTTGAGTCAATGACTGCGCAGGCGTGTTGACCTGATATCGGTGCAATAGCCCGGCGGCGCGACAGGCGCACAGTTCACCCTGACAGGTGCCCATACCCACGCGAGTGCGGCGGCGTAAATCGAGTAAATTCTTCACCCCGAGATTTTCCACCGCGTACTGCACTTCCCCGGCGGTGACCGATTCACACTCACACACCAGACTGCGCTTCAGGCGGGAATCGCCAATGCCAGCGGGGGTGCGGTCGCCATGGCGATACACCGCTGAACCCCGCAGCGGGGCGGGCAGTGAGACAATGTTATGCAGCGTTTTCTCGGTCGGCTCCTGAGAGCCGGGTAGCGGTGTTTCGGCGGTGGTGCAGGGGGCGTTGTGATTCAGTTTGCGACACACCGCATCGGTGGCCATTTCCGCCATCAACCGGTAGGTCATCAGTTTGCCGCCGGTAATGGTAATAAACCCTTCCAGCCCGTCGCGTAAGGCGTGATCAAGCAGCACAATGCCGCGACTGACGTTTCGCCCGCTTGGATCATCGTCGCTGGCGACCAGCGGACGCACGCCGCAGTAGGCGCGCAGAATGCGAGTGGTGGCGATGGACGGGGCCAGCTTTTCTCCCTCTCGCAGCAGAATATCCACTTCCGCCGCCGTGACCCGGTTGTCGTCGATGTCGCGATAATCAATGTGCGTGGAGGTGGTGCCAATCAGGGAAATGGTGTCGCCGGGCACCAGAATGTCGGCGTCGGCGGGTTTGCGGCAGCGGTTAATGACGTGCTGGTTGATGCGGTTTTCAAAGATGAGCAGCGAGCCTTTGGCCGGAAACATGCGCACGCGTAAATCGGCATATTCGGCGATGCGCTGCCCCCAGATGCCGCCCGCGTTGACCACCACCTGCGCATGTAAGTTTTCACGGGCGTGACGCGTGCGGTCCCACACCGTGACGCCGCAGATGCGGTCACCCTGGCGAATCAGGCCGGTGACGTCACAGCCAGTCCGGATGGTTGCCCCATGTTCGCGCGCGTCGAGCATATTGGCCGCGGTGAGGCGGAATGGATCGACGGTGCCATCGGGAACGTTCACTGCGCCAACAAGGTTCGGATTCACTGCGGGTTCCAGCGCGATAGCCTGAGCGGGCGTTAGCAGACGGGCGGGAATATTGGCCGCGAGGCAGGCTGTAATAAACTGATGCTGATAATCGAGGGAGTCTTCCGGCAGGGTGATGAACAGGCCTTCTGTGGCGTCGATACAGTGGCGTGCAATGCGTTTCAGAATCGCGTTTTCTGCGATGCATTCCCGCGCGGATTCCGCGTCCGTTACCGCGTATCGCGCGCCGCTGTGCAGCAGGCCATGATTGCGACCGGTAGCGCCGGTGGCGATATCATCCCGTTCGACCAGGATAACGGTGAGCCCGCGCAGGCTACAGTCCCGGGCGATCCCTGCCCCGGTGGCCCCACCGCCGATGATAATAACGTCGGCCTCGCTGGAGGTAGAGAAACTCATGCTGATCCCTCAATGTTCGTTTTCTTCCATTTAGCCACATAAAAAATGTGGTTTGTTTGATATCGAGCATATTCGAGCATAAAGCGAAAATGAAACGTGATTTCGTGCTCATATTGGAATGTTTGTCATAAATATGTAACATTTTGTGCGACATTTCACAGTACGTAGACAACACTTTTCCTACCATCCAGCCGCAATGACGAACGGCATGCTGTGCACGCCGGAGACGTCCTTCCGATAACGATGGCCACGGAGGCTACAATGCTCAGTATTTTCAAACCTGCCGCGCATACCGCGCGATTGCCTGATGCGCAGATAGATGCCCACTATCGCCGCCTGCGCTGGCAAATTTTCCTCGGAATTTTCTTCGGTTATGCCGCTTACTATCTGGTGCGTAAAAACTTCGCATTAGCGATGCCTTATCTTATCGAACAGGGTTTTTCTCGCGGGGATTTAGGCTTTGCGCTGTCAGGGATTTCAATCGCTTACGGTTTTTCAAAATTCATTATGGGTTCGATCTCAGACCGCTCGAATCCGCGCGTTTTCCTGCCTGCGGGGCTGATCCTTGCCGCCGCAGTCATGCTGTTCATGGGCTTCGTGCCGTGGGCGACATCGAGCATTATGGTGATGTTCGTGCTGCTGTTCGTGTGCGGTTGGTTCCAGGGCATGGGTTGGCCACCGTGCGGGCGCACGATGGTGCACTGGTGGTCGCAGAAAGAGCGCGGCGGGATTGTCTCGGTGTGGAACTGCGCGCATAACGTTGGCGGAGGTCTGCCGCCGCTGCTGTTCCTGTTGGGGATGGCGTGGTTTAACGACTGGCATGCGGCGCTGTATATGCCCGCATTCGGCGCGATTGTGGTGGCGATTATTGCCTTCGCATTGATGCGCGATACGCCGCAGTCCTGCGGGTTGCCGCCTATCGAAGAGTATAAGAACGATTACCCGGATGACTACAGTGAGAAGAACGAAGAAGAGCTGACTGCGAAGCAGATTTTCATGCAGTACGTGCTGCCCAATAAGTTGTTGTGGTACATCGCGGTGGCGAACGTGTTTGTCTATTTGCTGCGTTACGGCATTCTCGACTGGTCTCCGACCTACCTGAAAGAAGTGAAGCATTTCGCGCTGGATAAATCCTCGTGGGCATACTTCCTGTACGAGTATGCGGGGATCCCGGGCACGCTGCTGTGCGGCTGGATGTCGGACAAAGTATTCCGCGGTAATCGCGGCGCAACCGGCGTGTTCTTTATGATTCTGGTGACCATTGCGACCGTTGTTTACTGGCTGAATCCGCCGGGTAATCCGGGCGTGGATATGGCCTGTATGATTGTTATCGGCTTCTTGATTTATGGCCCGGTGATGCTGATTGGACTGCATGCGCTGGAACTGGCACCGAAGAAAGCGGCAGGCACGGCGGCGGGCTTTACCGGGCTGTTTGGCTATCTCGGGGGTTCCGTGGCGGCGAGTGCGATTGTCGGATATACCGTTGATTTCTTCGGCTGGGACGGTGGCTTTATGGTGATGATTGGCGGTAGCGTACTGGCGGTGATTTTACTGCTGGTGGTGATGGTCGGTGAACGGAAACATCATCAGGAGATGCAGGCGAAGCGGGGGAGTTGAGTGTTGCGCCCGGTGGCGGCTACGCCATACCGGGCCTACTTCTACCGTCGGGCAATTTACATCTCGATTTCGATATCGCCTTTGGCTTTACAGCAGCACGGCAAAATTTCCCCGTGCTGAATAAACGCCAGCGGCTCGGTCAGCCAGTCGACCTGGCCGGAAACCAGACGACAGCGGCAGGAGCCGCAATAACCTTCCCGACATTGAAACTCGACCGCCACGTTGTGCGACTCTAGCGCCACCAATAACGAAGGGTGTTCTTCCTGGCACAACAGCTGTGTGCCAGTCAGACGAAGGGTCACGCGGCTCATCAGAGCTCGAAGTTGCTCAGGTCGTCGGCATCCACATTGGAGTCAATTTGACCGACCAGATAAGAGCTGACTTCGACTTCCTGCGGCGCAACCTGGACGTTATCAGACACCAGCCAGGTGTTGATCCACGGGATCGGGTTGGAACGGGTCTGGAACGGCAGATCAAGCCCAACCGCCTGCATGCGGATGTTGGTGATGTACTCGATGTACTGCCACAGGATGTCTTTGTTCAGGCCAATCATCGAGCCGTCACGGAACAGGTAACCTGCCCACTCTTTTTCCTGCTGTGCAGCCAGTACGAACAGGTCATAACACTCCTGCTTGCACTCTTCGGCAATCAGCGCCATTTCCGGGTCGTCCTGGCCTGAACGCAGCAGGTTCAGCATATGCTGGGTGCCGGTCAGGTGCAGGGCTTCATCACGCGCAATCAGGCGGATGATTTTGGCGTTACCTTCCATCAGCTTACGTTCTGCGAACGCGAACGAGCAGGCAAAGCTGACGTAGAAACGAATCGCTTCCAGCGCATTGACGCTCATCAGGCACAGATACAGTTTCTTCTTCAGCTCGTACAGGCTCACGGTCACGGTTTTGCCGTTCACGTTATGCGTGCCTTCACCCAGCAGATGCCAGTAGCTGGTCAGCTCAATCAGGGAATCGTAGTAGTGGGAAATGCCTTCGGCGCGTTTCTGAATCTGCTCGTTGGTGACGATATCATCGAACACGGTCGCCGGATCGTTGACGATGTTACGGATGATATGGGTGTACGAACGCGAGTGGATGGTTTCAGAGAATGCCCACGTTTCGACCCACGTTTCCAGTTCAGGAATGGAGATCAGCGGCAGCAGTGCTACGTTCGGGCTACGGCCCTGAATGGAATCCAGCAGCGTCTGGTATTTCAGGTTGCTGATGAAAATGTGTTTTTCATGGTCTGGCAGCGCCTGGTAGTCAATACGATCGCGGGATACGTCGACTTCTTCCGGACGCCAAAAGAAGGAGAGTTGCTTTTCGATCAGCTTTTCGAAGATGTCATATTTTTGCTGATCGTAGCGTGCCACGTTGACCGGCTGACCGAAGAACATCGGCTCCAGCAGCTGATTATTTTTCGTCTGTGAAAAGGTGGTATAAGCCATGAATGAGTCCTGTTGAGATTTTATTGCCCGGCAGCATGGTGTTTGTCGGGCCTACAAAATCGTAGGCCGGGTAAGCAGAGCGCCACCCGGCAACTAGCTTAGATTTTACATGCGCCGCTTTCGCAGCCATCGTCCTGAATGGACGGGGCCATGTCGTCCTGGGCATCTTCTGCGCCATCACGGGTGTTGTGATAGTACAGGGTTTTCACGCCAAATTTATAGGCGGTGAGCAAGTCTTTGAGCAGTTGCTGCATCGGCACTTTGCCTGACGGGAAGCGCGTTGGGTCATAGTTGGTGTTGGAAGAAATCGACTGATCGATAAACTTCTGCATAATCCCCACCAATTGCAGGTAACCGTCGTTGTTCGGCATTTCCCACAGCAGCTCATAGCTGTCCTGCAGTTTTTCGTAGTCTGGTACCACCTGGCGCAGGATCCCGTCTTTCGACGCTTTGATGCTGACGTGGCCGCGCGGCGGCTCAATACCGTTGGTGGCGTTAGAGATCTGCGAAGAGGTCTCAGACGGCATCAGGGCAGACAGCGTGGAGTTACGCAGGCCGTGGGTTTTGATCGACTCACGCAGACCTTCCCAGTCGTAGTGCAGCGGCTCGTTGACGATCGCATCCAGGTCTTTCTTGTAGGTGTCGATCGGCAGAATGCCTTTGGCGTAGGTGGTTTCGTTAAACCACGGGCACGCGCCTTGCTCTTTCGCCAGTTCGTTAGAGGCTTTCAGCAGGTAGTACTGAATGGCTTCGAACGTTTTGTGGGTCAGGTTGTTGCCGCTGCCGTCGGAGTAACGCATGCCATTTTTCGCCAGGTAGTAAGCGAAGTTGATGACGCCGACACCCAGAGTACGACGGCCCATTGCGCCACGTTTGGCAGCCAGAATTGGGTAGTCCTGATAATCGAGCAGCGCATCCAGCGCACGAACCGCCAGGATTGCCAGCTCTTCCAGATCATCCAGGCTGTCAATCGCGCCGAGGTTGAACGCAGACAGCGTACACAGCGCAATTTCACCGTTCTCGTCGTTCACATCGTTCATCGGTTTGGTCGGCAGTGCGATTTCCAGACACAGGTTAGACTGGCGAACAGGAGCAATAACCGGATCGAACGGGCTGTGGGTGTTGCAGTGGTCAACGTTCTGAATGTAGATGCGGCCGGTAGAAGCACGCTCTTGCATGACTAATGAGAACAGCTCAACGGCTTTGATACGCTGCTTACGGATGCTGTCATCTTTTTCGTATTTCACATACAGACGTTCAAACTCGTCCTGATTAGCGAAGAACGCATCGTACAGGCCTGGAACATCGGATGGGCTGAACAGGGTGATGTCTTCACCTTTCAGCAGACGGGTGTACATCAGTTTGTTGATCTGTACGCCGTAGTCCATGTGACGCACGCGGTTTGCTTCGGTACCGCGGTTGTTTTTTAGCACCAGCAGGCTTTCAACTTCCAGGTGCCACATTGGGTAGAACAGCGTCGCCGCACCGCCACGCACGCCGCCCTGAGAGCAGGACTTCACGGCGGTCTGGAAGTGCTTGTAGAACGGGATACAGCCGGTGTGGAAGGCTTCACCGCCACGAATTGGGCTACCCAGCGCACGGATGCGACCGGCGTTGATACCAATACCGGCACGCTGAGAAACGTATTTCACGATAGCACTGGAGGTGGCGTTGATGGAGTCGAGGCTGTCGCCGCACTCGATCAGCACGCAAGAGCTGAACTGACGCGTCGGGGTACGCACGCCGGACATGATTGGCGTTGGCAGTGAAATCTTAAAGGTGGAGACCGCGTCATAGAAACGCTTCACGTAGCTCAGACGCGTTTCACGCGGATAGTTCGAGAACAGGCACGCGGCAACCAGAATGTAGAGGAACTGGGCGCTCTCATAGATTTCACCCGTTACGCGGTTCTGAACCAGGTATTTCCCTTCCAGCTGCTTTACGGCGGCGTAGGAGAAGTTCATGTCGCGCCAGTGGTCGATATAACCGTCCATCTGCTTGAACTCTTCTTCCGTGTAGTCTTCCAGCAGATGACTGTCGTATTTACCCAGCTCAACCATGTTGACGACGTGGTTGTACAGCGCAGGCGGTTCAAACTGACCGTAGGCTTTCTTACGCAGATGGAAAATCGCCAGGCGTGCGGCCAGATACTGATAATCAGGGGCATCGCGGGAAATCAGATCCGCGGCGGCTTTGATGATGGTCTCATGGATATCAGAAGTTTTGATGCCGTCATAAAACTGAATGTGCGAACGCAGCTCGACCTGTGAGACGGAGACGTTATTCAGTCCTTCCGCTGCCCAGTCGATAACACGATGGATTTTATCCAGATTAATGCGCTCGGTGCGACCGTCACGTTTTGTAACCAGCAGACTCTGATTCATGTGAGTTGTACCTGTCCATATGTTTATACATAGCAGAAAAGCGTCACCGAACGGCTAGTGCGTCGGGTACGCTTTAAACACTATATATAGGGGGGTTGTCTAAGTTTGATAACAAGATAGTGATAAATACCCGAGGTTGCAAGTGCACAAAACAGAGGTGCTTTGTGGATAACTTGGGTATGAATTGTTGCATGCCTGTCTAAGCCCCTGCCATGCAAGGCGGTTGGTAAAGTCAATTCCTGATGAAAAAATTTCAGAAATTTGATCGACTGCCGCTTTCTTAAACGCTATCCAAAATCGTCCTATTGATTGAGAGATTTATGCTAAGGAAAAGCCGAAAGTGAGGGGTCATAGGTTGTGCTTATTTCGTGGCCTGATAATCATCCACAAGCCACACAAATGTGAGTGAACGTTAACCGCTTCGCTTGGCGCGATTGTGAACAGTTTATTGTACAAATGATCGACAGTCTGCTGGAGATGAAATCTAAAATGATTTCTGTGGGAACCTTATGCATTTCAGATACCATCCTCTTTTTATTGTACTCTCTCTCATTTTAAGTTCAGCGGCTTTTGCCGATACCCCGACATGTGGCGGTGAGACCATCAGTGAAAGCTGTCGAGCCGAACGGCAAGTCTATACTGACACCACTGCAACCTTTACGATAGCCGATGACGCGGTAGTCACTGATGTCGAGTTCACCAATAACATGGCCGAGGGTTATGGCGGGGCGATTTACCCCTCCAGCCAGCACGCTGAATGTGACTGAAAATGTGGATACCCGCACGGCGGAAAGCGGCCATGCTCGTGACCTGGAAATGCGTGCTGACGGTGAATGGCAATGTGACTAACAGCACGGGAAGTATCAGCCTGGCGAATGGTTATGCCGGCGATTCACTGACCATTAACGGCGATTACACCGGAGGCGGGTCGCTGAGGATGGACACTGAACTCAATGATGACAATTCAGCCACCGATCAACTGGTGCTGAATGGCAACACATCGGGGACGACATCCGTACAGTTTACCCCTGCCATAAGTGGGCAGGGGATGGACAACTTATTCTGCTGAAACAGGGGCGGTGGTGTGCAGCATGTAGTTCACATCCACACCGGGGCCGAGTTTGAAATGGTTGGTTATCGGGTTGTAATGCAGCCCGGTAATATGGCGTTCTTGCAGACCGGAGTGATCAACCCAAGTGAGCAACTCCGCAGGTTTGATAAATTTCTTCACGTCGTGTGTGCCCTTTGGCACCATCTTCAGCACATATTCTGCGCCCACGACCGCCATCAGCCAGGCTTTGCCGTTGCGGTTGATGGTGGAGAAAAAGACCTGACCGCCGGGCTTGACCAGCTTCGCACAGGCATTCACCACTGACTGCGGGTCCGGTACGTGCTCAAGCATTTCCATACAGGTCACGACGTCATACTGCTGCGCGTGTTTTGCCGCGTGGTCTTCCACGGTTTCCTGCACGTAATCCACCTGAATGCCGGTTTCCAGCGCATGCAAACGCGCCACCTGCAACGGTTCAAAGCCCATATCCAGCCCGGTAACGGTAGCCCCTTCACGCGCCATGCTTTCGGCGAGGATCCCGCCACCGCAGCCAACATCCAGCACTTTCTTGCCAAACAACCCGCCTGAACGGTTGCTGATGTAGCCCAGTCGCAGCGGATTGATACGATGCAGTGGTTTAAATTCCCCTTCCAGGTCCCACCAGCGTGAGGCGACGGCTTCGAATTTCGCAATTTCGTCGTGATCGACGTTAGCCACCGGCTGTTTTTCGGCATTCATGGGTGCATTGACTCCTTTTCTTATCAGGTCTGTGAGTATATCAGCACCCCGGCGCGAATAAAGCGCTGTGCTGGTACATAGGTTTACCTCAATCACGTCGGCTGTGTTATAATTTGCGACCTTTGAATCCGGGAAACAGTAGAGGGATAGCGGTTAGATGAGCGACCTTGCGAGAGAAATTACACCGGTCAACATTGAGGAAGAGCTTAAGAGCTCATATCTGGATTACGCGATGTCCGTTATTGTCGGCCGCGCACTGCCAGATGTCCGAGATGGACTCAAGCCGGTACACCGTCGCGTACTTTACGCCATGAATGTATTGGGCAACGACTGGAATAAAGCCTACAAAAAATCTGCCCGCGTCGTGGGTGACGTCATCGGTAAATACCACCCTCATGGTGATACCGCCGTGTACGACACCATCGTCCGTATGGCGCAACCATTCTCCCTGCGTTACATGCTGGTCGACGGCCAAGGTAACTTCGGTTCAGTAGACGGCGACTCCGCCGCAGCGATGCGTTATACGGAAATCCGTATGTCGAAAATCGCCCATGAACTGATGGCCGACCTGGAAAAAGACACCGTTGATTTCGTCGATAACTACGACGGCACCGAACGTATTCCAGACGTTATGCCAACCAAGATCCCGAACCTGTTAGTTAACGGTTCGTCCGGTATCGCGGT
>Ga0160433_100546_pt1 | contig 16851 bp, 17 predicted proteins | sample HID1972K_E0MG_FD_108235 | JGI IMG/M metagenome (GOLD analysis project Ga0160433, IMG submission 108235) | Enriched pill bug-associated microbial communities from UW Madison campus, WI, USA - HID1972K_E0 MG | ecosystem: Host-associated > Arthropoda: Insects > Digestive system > Unclassified ... | reverse complement strand
GCAGTCTCGACGATTTCCGCGGTTGATTGATCAATCAGACGATGATCAAACGCTTTAAGGCGGATACGGATTCTTTGGTTCTGCATGAGACCAGAGCTCCAATTATTTTATAAACGAAATGGCTACTCCTCACACCCATTACGATTGATGGGGGAGCGCAGCCGTTCTTACGTAGTTCCACAATTGGGAACATTGTCGACAACAAACTACATTGTCGGAGTTCATATCGAACTTGCCGTCACTAATGACAGCCCGCGCATTATACTTGCGTATAGCGCAAATGCAAGTTCTTATGGTTTAAAATTGCGCAGTCATTGATGGAGGATTTCATCGGCATTAGTCCCCTATTTCAGCCAATGCCTTTTGCACTTGTTCGCGGAGCGCATCTTTACGTAACTGTGCTTCTGATGCCGTATCGTCGACGTCGATAGCTTCGTCGTCAGTTGCCGTATCATCGGCATTATCATATGACGGTGTTTCAGCGTCCTCATCAACAGGTTGATCATCTGGGACATCAGGCTCAAGCCTCACTGGCAGCGGCTGTTTTTTAAAAACATAATGCATATCGGATAGATGGTAATCCTGTTCCGGCTTAGCCGTTACTTCGCTAGAGACACTCGGGTGGCGCTGTAGCCAGTAATAATGTGCGTAATAGCCCGTGAGCAGTGCGCAGGCTATCCATATCAGCAAGCAGATCCATAACAATAAGTTCCGAACCGATTTTTTTTCTGCTCTTGTGACATGCTGAGGCATATCACTGGCAAGCTGAGCCACGAAGGCTGAATAAATCCGCATCATTTCGCTTTCTCCTTTCGCACATCGCTCTGCTTATCTCCGTCCGGAGGCAACCGGGATGTCGGCCATGTTGATAAGTCCGTACCTGAGGTCGTTTCATTGATTAACCTCGGTGCTTCACCGAGTGCCTGACGCAATCTTATGAGCGTATCTTTACCCGGCACGCCATCCTGCTGCAGCTTCTCATTACGTTGAAAGAGTTTAACCTTTTCGGTCAGCGTTGGAGTCCAGTCGCCACTTTCATTCGCCGGCACACCCAATGCGCGGCTGAGCATGGCATCCAGCCAGATAATACTTTCTGCACTACTTTTGTTCGTGACCCGATTTTTCCCGTCAGGTGCCGGGGGCCACATCATGATGTAATGACCTTCCGAGTGGGTGTCAAACCAGTGGCGACTGACCGTCCATGTTTTTTTATTGACGATAAGATCAAGATCATTATCTGAAATACGCATGACCACCGCATAAAGCGTATGCTTCTCAACATTGAGTCGGGCAATCCACGGCAAACCGCTATTCGCCAACTTATTAATCCCCGTTTCATTACCACTGTCGCAAATCAGGTCGGCGCGATCGGCTTGCTCGCACCATGCTTCTTCGGCTGATACGTCGTAACCCCATGTAGCAAAAAGCTGCTGCATGGCATCACGTACATTTGATGTCATCTCGGTGATTTTTGCTGGCGCGGATTCTTTCACCACCGGTTTGGCCATGTCCAGCCATTGAGGGGTCGGGAAAGGCAGCTTAATGATATCTGCTCCTCCCCAGCCAATCGCCATTGCCAGCACCGCATAAGCAATCAGTAAAAATGCGCCAAGTCTGGATTTATACGGCAGGCCAGCGGCAGCCAACACCAGTTTCTCCTGGCGGGGGCTGAGGTGCGTTGACTGTTCCGCCACTGCAAGTTGCTTTGCGATTTCGACAATCCTTTTTATCACCCGCAAATTGCCTCGCGTGGCCATACTGATATGGCGCACAAACCCCGGCCGGAAAATGCTCCTCTCCCCTTCCGGGCCTTTCGCGTGCATTGAATCCAGGAAGTCGCCACACTCCGTTTCGGAAGGCGGATTCAAACAAACATATAAAGGAAGGCATTGACTCAGCTGTTTGATCTTTTTGAGTTTCGCACTGCCGACAAGAAGTAGTTTGGCTTTGACTCCCATCACGGGGAGGAGTTGAGTAAACGATTGAATGAAATGCCCAAGATGACCTGCCAGCAGATCTGCATTATCAATAGCTATGACGACATCCTGGGTCCTGGTGTGAATCAGTGGTAGAGCATCCAGCCAAAAATGATCATGAGCATAGGTCACATGCTCTTTTTCATGTGCTCCCGCTGACATTAAATGAATATCACTGCCCACCTGGATAGCAGTAAAAATTAATATCGCATCGGGTTTAGCCTTACTTAATTTATAAATAAGATTTGATTTACCCACTCCCTTATTACCAAACAAAACAGCAACCTCTCCGAACCAGGATGCATTTAGCACCCATTCAGAGATCAACCCGGACTGAGAGAACTCGTAACTCCCTGACATTTTTACAATACCTTTAATATTTCGCCATTCAAAATGCTTAGGAATTAATTCGAAAAACACCAAAAATACTTCATTCATATTTATACTGTAGGACGTCCTAGAAAATGTCAACCGCAGGCCAGATTGAATGCAATTAGAAAAGAACATATAATATCGTTCTATTTTCGATAAAGCCCCACCCATGAAAAAAATGATTATTGACATCAGTAGCCTGATTATTTGGCTACATAAGCACAGCCAACAATTGCTGTGTGCGGGAGTGATCTTCCCTGTTTTTTTATTATTGATATGCAGCATGAATACAATTTACGAATCCATTCGCATCACCGATGCCTCATCTGTTTTATTGCAGCCGGTAGTCGATAAGATGCGTGTTGATCTCAACATGGATGAAGGGAGTCATGCGGAAAGCCCAGGAACCGTCAGCGATGCCCCTAGAGCAGAGGCACTGACCTCACTTGCCCTGACGCTAACAGGAATCATTGCCAGTGACGATCGCCAAGCTTCTCAGGCCATCATTGTCAGTCGCGGCGTTACTGGAAATTACAATCAAGGTGAAAACATTGAGGGTTTACCGGGTGTTTTCATTGAAAAAATAGACGCAAATACGGTCAATATCAACAATAACGGTAGCTCACAGATAATGACCTTGCTTGATGAGGCCCCATCGCTTCCAGGCAAGCTGCCACAGTCGGTGGGGAACGCACGGTTCCTGAGTGATTTCATCATTGGTAACCCAGTGTACGAGAACGACAAATTAACCGGTGTCAGGTTATATCCCCGCGGTGCAATTAACCGTTTTAGTAAAATGGGTTTCAAGCCAGGGGATATTGCCTTAAAAATCAATAATCACATTTTGAGCGATCCCGCAGAAATGAAAGCCGCGTTGAATGAACTCGGCACCCTTGGTTCCGCGCAGTTCACTGTGTTACGTAACAGTAATGAAAAGTTAATCAATGCCTCAACAATGGATGTTAAATAGGTCAAGGAAGTAAATAGCATGAAACTCTTTCGTAATTATTTCGCATTTATTTTGGTGCTACCATTCCTTACCCCATCAAGCCAGGCTTACGCTGCACAGTACTCTGCCAATTTCAAAAATGCGGATATTCGCGAGTTTATCGCTGCTGTAAGTAAGAACACAGGTAAAACAATTCTGGTTGAGCCATCAGTACAAGGCAATATATCGGTACGAAGTTATGATAATTTTAATGACGAAGAATACTATCAGTTCTTTCTTAGCGTACTTGATATTTATGGGTTTTCAGTCGTCAATCTAGATAATGGGCTGGTCAAAGTGGTGCGCTCAGCCTCACTGAAAACAGCCCCGGGCGAGATTAAAGACACTGCGACGCCATCTGTTGGCGATGAATTCATTACCCGCGTCGTCTCTTTACAGAACGTACCGGTGCGTGAACTGGCCCCTTTGCTGCGGCAAATGATGGACAGCGGTGGCATCGGTAATGTCGTTCACTATGATCCGTCTAACGTGTTGCTCATCACCGGTAAAGCGAATGTCGTCAATCGCATTCTTGAAGTGATAAAGCGCGTCGACGTCAATGGCACCCAGGCACGTGAAGTGCTCAAACTACATTACGCCTCCGCTGTCGATCTCTCTGAAGTCATCAACAATCTGGTACGTGAAGAATCTAAAGAGAGTCCGACCCAGATCCTCTTACCCAAAATTGTGGCTGATAAACGAACAAACTCACTTGTCATTAGCGGTTCGGAAAAGATACGCAACAAGCTTAAGTCACTTGTTAGCAGACTGGATGTTGAGCAAAGCACCCAAGGCAACACCCGTGTGTTTTATCTTAAATATGCCAAAGCGGCCAAAATCGTTGAGGTGCTGACTGGGGTATCTGAAAAGATGGCTACCGATCAGAAATCATCCTCTCAGGCCAGCAGCGGGCGCGAGGATGTTTCAATCAACGCCGATGAACAAACCAACTCGGTGGTGATTACTGCGGATCAAAGCACCATGCAGGAACTTGAAAATGTCATCGCCCGGCTCGATATCCGCCGCGCACAGGTGCTGGTAGAAGCCATTATTGTCGAAGTGCAGGATGGGAATGGCCTCAATCTCGGGGTGCAATGGGCGAACAGTGAGGTGGGCGGGCAACAGTTCACTAAATCCGGATTACCCATTTTTGATGCAGCCCAGGGCGCTCGCGAGTTTAAAAAGAGCGGTTCGATGGGGAGTGACAACCCTATTGCTGGCGCACTCAGCAGTTTTAACGGTCTGGCGACTGGCTTCTTTGAAGGCGACTGGAGCGTACTGCTGACCGCACTTTCCTCGAATAATAAAAACGATATTCTCGCCACGCCAAGCATTGTCACGCTGGATAATAAAGAAGCGTCCTTCAATGTTGGGCAAGATGTGCCGGTGCTCTCCGGCTCTCAAACTACGTCCGGTGATAATGTGTTTAACACCGTTGAACGTAAAACCGTCGGTACCAAGTTAAAAGTGACACCTCAAATTAACGAAGGTGATGCCGTGCTGATGGAAATCGAACAGGAAGTTTCTAGCGTCGATACCTCCTCCGGAACCTCCAGCGATCTCGGCCCGACGTTTAATACCCGTACCATCCAAAACGCCGTGCTAGTGAAAACGGGCGAAACAGTAGTACTGGGTGGGCTGCTTGATGACTCGTCGAAAGAACAGGTTTCGAAAGTCCCTCTGCTGGGCGATATCCCGGTCATCGGGCAGTTGTTCCGTTACACCTCCACCGATATCTCTAAACGCAATCTGATGGTCTTCATCCGGCCAACGATTATTCGCGATGATGAGGTCTATCGCTCGTTATCAAAAGAGAAGTACACCCGTTTTCGTTCGTTGCAGAAACAGCGCATTGATGATGCGCACAGTGGGTTAGTTGGCATCGATGACGAAGAACGTCCGGTATTGAAAGAAATCGATTTTGATGCGCCAACCAAACCTGCTACTCCGACAAATCGGGCGCCTCAAGCGGCATCGACGCCTGCAGCACCACGCAATCCTTTTCAGCAATAAAAGGGAATGGAGTCAGTGATGGAGCCATATATTGAGCAGGAACAGGCAGAGCAAATCGTGCCGCAAAGCTATGCGCAGGCGCTAAAATATGGCGCAGTCAGGGTCGGTAGCGAGCTGGTGTATTGCATCGATTCCTCGCTGGAAAATGTGCTGGATTTGCATCATCTGAATGGCGAATGCCAGCAGTTTACAGCGCTTGAACGCCAGGCTTTTGAAGAGCGACTGGAGCACATTTTCCATCAGAGTAGCGGTGAGTCTCAGCAAATTGCTCAGGATCTTGATCAGGACATTGACCTTGCCGCGCTGACGGAAGAGTTACCGGATAACGCCGATCTGCTCAGCGAAGAAAATAGCGCCCCGGTTATTCGCCTGATTAATGCCATTCTGCACGAAGCAGTCAAAGAAGGTGCGTCAGATATTCATATCGAGACCTTTGAAAAATCGCTGGTGATCCGTTTTCGTGTGGATGGGGTTCTGCGTCCGGTCCTGCAGCCAGGCAAAAAGTTAGCCCCGCTGCTGCTATCGCGCATCAAAGTCATGGCCCGTCTGGACATTGCCGAGAAGCGTTTGCCGCAGGATGGACGAATTTCACTCCGACTGGGGCGCAGAAACATTGATGTCCGTGTTTCAACGCTTCCCTCCCAATACGGTGAACGCGCCGTACTGCGTCTGCTGGATAAATCCAGCCTGCGGTTGTCCATCGACAAGATGGGGCTGAGTAAAACTGAAGCCACGCGTCTGCATTTTTTGATTCAGCAACCGCATGGCATCATCCTCGTCACCGGCCCGACAGGCTCAGGTAAAAGCACCACGCTGTATGCGCTGCTGTCAGAATTAAATGCGCCGCAACGCAATATTCTGACTGTTGAAGATCCTATCGAATACGAACTCGAAGGCATTGGTCAGACGCAGGTTAACAGCAGAGTGGATATGTCGTTCGCGCGTGGATTACGCGCCATTTTGCGCCAGGATCCGGATATCGTGATGGTTGGCGAAATTCGCGATAACGAAACCGCGCAGATTGCCGTACAGGCGTCACTAACCGGCCATTTGGTGCTCTCAACCTTGCATACCAACAGCGCCAGCGGGGCGGTAACGCGACTGCGTGACATGGGAGTCGAACCGTTCCTGCTCTCTTCCTCATTGTCCGGTGTAATCGCGCAACGACTGGTCCGTAAGCTATGTATGGCATGCCGGACGCAGGTCGAGGTGCCCGTTGATCAACAAGCGTTGCTGTCCAGGGTTGCCCCTGACGTTAAAACAATCTGGCAGGCCAATGGCTGCCCGCAATGTCGGGGGAGTGGTTATCTCGGCCGCCTCGCGATTCATGAAATCATGGTGGTGGATAGTGCGCTACGCACCATCATTCATCGCGATGCGGACGAACATGCCATTGAAGAGTGTCTGCGCAAAACGTCATCCAGCCTTCAGGAAAATGGCATCTTAAAAGCCATTACTGGCGAAACCACCCTGGAAGAAGTGATGCGGGTCACCGCGGCCCAGCACGAACCGGAGGTGACAGCCTCATGATCTATCAGTGGCGCGCCCTCGATGCAAAAGGGACAAAAAAGCACGGCACCCTTGAAGCCAGCAGTCTTAAAGCTGCCCGGGAATCACTGCGAGAACAAGGCCTGTTTCCTGTCGCCATTGATGAGAAAAAAGGACTATCGCTCATTCAATCTGCCCTCTTCCGTCCGCGCCTGAAACTAAAGGGTCATGAACTTTCGCTCTTTACTCGCCAGCTCGCTACCCTGGCCAACGCCTCACTTCCGCTGGAAGAGGCCTTACACGTTATCGCAAGGCAAAACAAAAACAACAGCCTGGGTAAGATCTTAGCCAGCCTGCGCGAACATATTCTTTCCGGGCATCCACTGTCGGATGCCCTCGCCGCGTGGCCACATGTTTTCGACAGCATTTACCGCACCCTGGTTAAAGCCGGGGAGAGGAGTGGTCAGCTCGGCTTGGTCCTGGAAAAACTGGCTGATTACAACGAAATACGCCAGAAAACCCGCAGCGCCCTCATCCAGGCCCTAGTGTATCCCGCAATGTTGACCAGCGTCGCGATCATCGTCGTGGCGATTTTGCTCACAGCAGTAGTGCCGAAGGTCGTCGAACAATTTGTTCATATGAAGCAGCAGTTACCGTTAACGACGCGCATTTTGCTAGCCATCAGTGACTCGTTGCAGAGCTATGGTTTAGCTGCAGTAGTGTTGGTGCTGATGGTCACCGCCGGATTTATCTATTGGCGTCGCCGCCCCCTCAATCGCCATCGGACGGATCGCAAATTGCTCGATCTACCTTTGTTACGCGGGCTCATCCGGGCGATTAACTGTGCGCGCTACCTGCGTACGTTGAGCATCCTGCAAGCCAGCGGTGTGCCGCTGCTGGAAGGCATGACGTTGTCCGGAGAAGGAATAGCGAACAGCGAAATCCGCCAGCGACTGGCGGCCGCCGCAGATCGCGTTCGCCAGGGGTCAGGATTCCATACATCGCTGGAGAAGTGCGATCTCTTTCCACCCATGACGCTGTATATGATCGCCTCGGGTGAGAAAAGCGGCCAACTGGGCGAGCTTATGGAGCGTGCGGCCGACCAGCAAGAAACCCTACTGCAAAACCGCATCACGATGGGATTAGCCCTCTTTGAGCCCGCCTTGGTCGTTTCGATGTCATTCATCGTTCTGTTCATCATCATGGCTGTCTTACAACCTATTTTGCAACTCAACTCATTGATAAGTTAGGAATCATAAAATGGAATTCAATAAACACAATCGTCAGCAAGGTTTTACCCTGATGGAACTCATGGTGGTCATTGTCATTCTGGGTGTGTTAGCCAGCCTAGTGGTGCCCAACCTGATGGGCAACAAAGAGCGAGCTGACCGGCAGAAAGCGGTCAGTGACATTGTTGCACTCGAAAATGCGCTCGATATGTACAAGCTGGATAACCATAAATATCCGACCACCAGTCAGGGACTGAACGCCCTGGTGACGAAACCGACGACCAATCCGGTGCCGGCCAATTACAACGAATCGGGTTATATCAAACGTTTACCACAAGATCCGTGGGGTAATGACTATTTGCTGGTGAGCCCCGGTGAGCATGGGGCCTTCGATCTGATTTCCGCCGGTGATGACAATGAAGCCGGTACGGCGGATGACATCAATAACTGGGACCTGGATAAAGCGAAAAAGTAACCATGAATGCGTCGAAGGGTTTTACGCTGCTGGAGATGCTACTGGTGCTGGTAATCATCGCCTTAAGCGCGTCGGCGGTGATGTTGACCACCGGCCAGCTCAATGGCTCGCAGGGTAAGGCTGTCAAAACCGGTGAGCGACTCAACGCACTCGTCGAATACGCCGCTGACTGGGCAACCATGGAAAACAGACTTATCGGTCTGAAAATAGAGGATGCCGGCTGGCAGTTTGTCGTGTCTGAAGAGAAAGAATGGCAACAGCCTGACAGCCAGTACCGCCTGCCGACGCGAGGCGACTGGGACGAATCATGGCGTATTCGGCTGTTACCCGCCACGCTCAAACAGCGCTCAAGCCGGGAGCCGCAAATCATCATCACCCCCGATGGTGAAGTGATGCCGTTCACCTTACAGGTTGAAGATCGCGACAAGGGCAAAATCCTTTTCACCCTCACCAGCCAGGGCGGTTTGCCCCTACGCTTCACGCCTGGGGAAGGCCGATGAAAACAAAGCAAGGCGGTATGACGATCCTGGAAGTACTTTTAGCGATGGTGATTTTCGCAGCAGTCAGCATGACGTTAATTTCCAGCATCAATGGGCAGCTTTCCGCTACCACGGCAATGCGTGACAACGTTTTCGCCAGCTGGGTGGCAGATAACATACTGACCACGCTTGCATTGGCGAACAGCGGTGAAAAAAAGACGCAGCACGGCAGCATGTTAATGGGTGGCAGCAACTGGGCGTGGACGCTTGAGATTGTCCCCAGTGATGTAGAGGACATGACCCGCTGGCAGGTGCAGGTCCCGCTGGAAAACGGTCAACGGGTCCAGCTCGAGCGCTATGTGATGGAGCCTAGAAATGCTGCACAGCCGTAAAAACCAGTCAGGCTTCACCTTACTGGAAGTCTTGATCGCCATTGTACTGTTTGCAGCGCTCACGCTGATGACGGGCCAACTCCTGACGGCATCGATTAACAGCAATGAGACAACCAAAAAGCACCAGCAGCGTTTCAGCGCCTTATTGCGTACCGTCAACCTGCTCGAAAAAGACATCCGACAATTTGTGCCGCGTCCGCTACTGCATAGCGAACAGGTGATTGAAGTCGGGCAAAGCCACTTAATGCTGACGACCGCCCGCGCAGACGACGTACTGAATGCCTGCTGCACACCCGCCATTCAGCGAGTCCGCTGGTATTTGAAAAACGGCGTACTGTACCGTGAGGTCTGGCAATACCCCGATGCCGTGAAACCGACGCTCGTGATGCCCATGCTCGATAACGTAGACAATTTTACCCTGCGCTATTACGCGCAAGGCGTCTTTCTTGGAAAAACTGACGCAGTAAAAACAGTGCCACAGGCGGTAGAGTTTACCCTCGGACTGGTCGAGCCGGGCCCGATCATGCGGCTGGTTCGTTTACCGGAACAGCACGCCCAGCCAGGGATGAGCGCCTCTGATACGCCGGAAAAAAAACAATGAAACAAGAGCAACAAGGCATGGCGTTGCTGGTCGTGCTGATGATACTGGCGATTATGGCGGCACTGGCGACAGAAATGACGTTACGTTTTCAGGTGAACCTAAAGCGCACAGGTTATACCGCCTCCCGTCTGGCGCAAAATCAACTCGTTGGGATTGCCGAACAACAGGCGGGGCGTATTTTACAGCAGGACCTGAAAGACAATGCCAAATACACCTCACCGGATCAGTATTGGGCCCAGCCGCATGAGATTGTGCTAAACGACGATCGTCGCCTTCATTGGCATCTGGAAGATGGGCAAAACTGCTTTAATCTCAATGTGCTGGCCGCCGTACCTGTGGATGCTCTGGATGATGAACCCTACAGCGTGAAAACTTTCCGCGCCCTTTTAGACAACAGCGGCGCGGATGGCGCCCGGGCAGACACCGTTATTGATTCGATTGCGGACTTTATCGACAGTGATGAGTTGCCACGCCGGGCCGGGGCAGAAAGTGAGTATTACCGCTCCCGGGACATCCCACGTGACAACGCAAATACCCTCTTTGTGAGTGTGTCTGAACTCAAAAGCATTCAAGGCATGACGGCTGAACTCTATCAACGATTGGCCCCCAATCTTTGCGCGTTACCCAATACCGAATTGCAGATCAATGTCAGCACCCTGACCCCCCGGCATGCATCGCTGCTGGCCGCCATCTTTAACAACGTGCTTTCAGTGAAGGACGTCGAAACACTGTTTGCCAATCGCTCGACGCAAACCTGGCAAAACCCGGTTCAACTGACGGGCTATCTGGAGAAAACCTTTCCAGGACATGACAAAGATTTTGCCGCTGCCAAAGGCATTATGACCACCTTTAGCCATTTCTTCAGGCTGGAAACAGAGGTTCAGCAGGATGACGGGCGGCAGTATTTTACCAGCCAGCTTGAATACGATGAGAAAGAGAAAAAAGTGGTCATCGTGGCTCGACGCGCCGGCGTCTATGAACACATAAAGGGAAGTCGATGAAAACGGATTTGTTGGTTTTGCGCCTTGCTGCAAACACACTTGAATGCAGTTACCACAATGAACACGGCGAACCAGTCATTCGCCAGTTAACTGATCTGACTGAGCCCGACTGCATGCGCGATTTACCTGGAAAAGAAAGCGCCCTGCTGTTGCTCTGTGCAGAGCATTTTTATTTCCGTGAAGTGACCCTTCCCGTGGAGGATTACAGCATCACGGCGCAAACCCTGGGCTGGCTGGCGGAAGACACGGTGGCAGAGAACCCTGACGATCTTCACTGGAGCATTCTCGCACGCAATGAAGACAGGTTACATCTCGCTGGCATCCGTAGAGTTGTCCTGACAGAGATTCTGCTTACCCTCAGTCTGGCGGGCGTAACGGTCAAACAGGCCATACCCGACGGTTATGATCTGCCTTTTCAGCCGCAAGCCTGGACGCTCCATCAGCACCAGGACCGCTGGCTAATGCGCTATGCGGAACACAAATTTTCAGTACTCAACACCGCGCTGCTTGAACATTTATTGATGCGCCATCCGGCACAAAAAATACGCAGTTTTAATCCCCTGCCCGTGGCCCATGCATCAACAGAAATTTTGCCTGCGCAAGAAAGGCTCGCCGACTGGTATCACCAGCCAACCACGATCACAGAGGTAAATCTGCTCCACGGACCGTTTCGTGTTCGCCCGGTGGTAGTGAAGGTTAAACCGTTTTACAGAAAGCTGTCCGTCGGCGCATTGGTACTGGCGCTCTTCGTCTGGTTGAGCGTTAAGGGCCTGGTGCTCTGGCAGGTAAGCCAACAAAACGCAGAACTAAAAGTACAAGGAAAAGCCCTGTGGAGTCGCTATTTCCCGACCAATCCACGTAGCAATAACTATAAATTCTTCTTCGAGTCCGCCAGTGCACAAACCTGGCCTGACGTCATGTCTCGCCTGTCACTGATTGCTCAACATCTGCAGGATTTTCCGAAGTTGAAGATTCGTCAGTTCGCTTATGACAGGGACAAGCACGCCCTGACGTTAACCCTGAAAGTGGAGGATCCCGGACAGATGGCACAGTTCATACAACGCACACATGACGATTTTAACTTTTCAGTGCAGCCGTCTGATTCCGCAGGCCAGGCCGTTTTAATCAGCGGAGTTAAACCATGAACATCGGGTGGAAACGGAAAACGCGTCGGGAAAGAGTATTCATCCTGCTGCTGGCGGGCATCTGTTTAATGGCGAGTATCATTTATGGCGTCGTTACGCCGTTGAACAACGGTATTGCGCGTTTAGCGGATGAGAACACACGGCTCGCAGAAGAGATAGAGTGGTTGAACAACGCCGCTCATCGTAAGGGCATTGTTCCGGTAAATCCGACCACAGTGACGATGGAGCAACGGCTGGCGAGTGCCGCCAGACAGAGTGGCATTCAGTATAAAGCCCAAAAGACGAGTCCTCAAACACTCTCCGTGTCTCTCGCGCCCTTACCTGCCAACACGCTGTTTGCATGGCTTCAGGCGTTACAACAAAGCGGTTTGCAGGTCACACATTTAGATTTTTCCGCCCAACCGTCGGGGAAAAACAGTGTGAAGGTGATAACGCTCACGCTACGCGAGGTGAAGGCCAATGGATAAAGCCATTGAAATCATCCTGATGGGTCTCTTAGGTTTGCTTACCGGCAGCTTTATGAATGTCGTGGTCTACCGGGTACCACGAGGTATCAAAGATGAGAACGCGCCGCTCAGCAATATCGCCTGGCCCGGATCTTGTTGTCCCCAGTGCCAACACCCGATTCGTTACCATGATAACGTTCCGCTTTTCAGCTGGCTGTGGTTGAAAGGTCGCTGCCGTGATTGCCATGCCCGGATCTCCCCGCGCTATCCTTTGACGGAAGGGATTTGTGGCCTGGTGTTTGCGCTGATGACCAGCCTCTTCCCCCTGCTCCCTGAGACCCTGGCCATCTGCCTGCTGTTTTGGTTCCTGCTGGCATTAACGCAAATCGATGCGCAGCATTGTTTATTGCCAGACAAACTGACGTTACCACTGCTGTGGCTGGGTTTGCTGTATCACTGTTTTTTTATGCGCATCGATCTGCATGATGCGGTATTGGGGGCAATCGCTGGCTATCTGACACTGTGGCTGGTTTATCAGGCGTTTCGGCTGTTGACCGGCAAAGAAGGGATGGGCTTTGGTGATTTCAAATTGCTCGCCGCATTGGGGGCATGGTGTGGATGGCAGGCGTTACCAGGCATCCTGTTACTGTCATCGGTGCTGGCGCTAATTTATGCCTTGGGTCGCCTTATCTTAAACGGCGACAAAAAAGCGCATATCGCGTTCGGTCCGTGGTTGAGCGTAGCAGGCTGGCTGAGTTTTCTATGGCAAACCTGGAATGGTTGATAACACCGAGAGGCAGAGCAGTAAGAGTGCGCCTACCGCTCTGAATGTACACCGAAGAAACGGTTAGTCCTCTTCGCGAATCTGAGCCTGCAGGTAATTCTGGATACCAAGCTTCTGAATGAGTTCCAACTCAGTTTCCAGCCAGTCAATGTGATGCTCTTCTTCAGTCAGAATTTTGATCATCATATCTCGGCTGGCGTAATCAAAGACGCTATCCGCATAGGCAATAGCTTCCCGCAGATCCTTCGCGCCCTCCAGTTCCAGCCTAAGGTCGGATTGCAGCATTTCCTCGACATCTTCGCCGATCTGCAGCCTGCCCAAATCCTGCAAATTCGGTAACCCTTCGAGAAATAAAATACGCTCAATATAGAGATCGGCGTGTTTCATTTCATCGATAGATTCATGGTATTCCACGTCATTAAGACGTTTCAGACCCCAGTTTTTGAACATGCGGGCATGTAAAAAATACTGGTTGATTGCGACAAGCTCATTTCCCAATAATTTATTGAGATAATTTATAACCTTAACATCACCTTTCATTATTTTGTTCCTCCGCTTCCACTACCTACAAGCGTAGTAGAAGCGAAGAAAAAATAAACGCGAATTGTGGCGTTATCAGGCGATTTCTTTAAATTCAGGGAGTTGGGTCAATTCATCCTGCATGATTTCGCGCGCAGCACGAATGCATTTCCCACACTGCGTCCCGACAGGAACAAACTTTCTGAGTTGTTGAAAAGACTGAGGACTGAATTGGCGCACAGCCTGGCGAATCTTCTTATCACTGACACCGTTACACAGACAAACGTACATATCGACTCCCGTACAATTTCTGATCAAAGTGTAAATGAGAATGGTTATGATTTCAATAGCATTACATTCTGCCGCGACAAAGTCATGCTTCAAAAAAAAGCGCACCTGCGTTTACTCTGGTGCGCTTTAGGCAAGTCTAGTTGGTGTTCAGAACTATTATTTCAGCATGTCTGCGGTAACAACGACTTTCGCCACGGTTGCAGGATTAGGATAAACACGTTCGATAACAACAATTTAGCCAACAGAAATATCCTTTTCGTCAGATTTAACGGTAGAAATATCACCACTGGTGCTCAGCGAGTTGTAATGACAGACCCAACGTTAAGACGGCTGGCAACATCATCGGTCCGCAAAGAGACTTCTTTACCGTAGTTATATCTATAACTCTAGAAATTGCCAGAACCTTCTGTGGAGAAGAGATATTTCCCATCAATTTCAACGCTATAATTATTTCCTGATGTCATTTTAGACCTATCAAGGTTAATCGTTACACGGGTTTCGTTATCAAACAGACTGACCATGATTCCTTTCAGATCTGGATCTTGTGCCGGGGGTCGTTTTGATTTCTTTTACGATAACCTCCAGCTCATGATCGGGCGTATCACCGCTGATACCCCAGACAATCGCGCCAGCAAAACCTTGCTGATTGATGTAATCCACTTTCTCTTTCAGCACGTACCACGGATGGGTACCGCTATTCTGCTCCGGATCATCCCAAGTGCCATGTACCGTTGCCGTGCCCGGTGCAGATCGAAGGCTCCGTGGATGTCATATGCCATTACGTTGACGGTATCAAGCAGCGGGGTGGTTACAGCAGGATTGATAAACTCAATTTTATTGTGGTTAGTGGTGACCGCAGCAGAGAGTGAATAGTATTTGTCATCTTTCTTACCCTCGTCATCAAGCTTAGCGCGAACCAACTGAACGAGGTTTGTGAAGCTGTCCTTTTCCGCATCGGTATCCGGGTATTCCCAATCAATATCAATGCCGTCAAAGTCCCACTTCAGCATGTATGCTACCATGTTGCTGGCAAGTTTCTCAGTGCCTTCCTGGGTAGCCATTGCCGCTTCGAATACGCCCTCTTCAGAGTTATTCCAGCCACCTACAGAAATAATATGTCCGACACCTGCAGCTTCGGTACGCTCATTCAATTCTTTAATGAGGCCCGGACCTTTTTCAGTATCATGCATGGTGACTTCGCCATTTTTGACAACCGCGAAACCATAGTTAATTTCGGTCAACGTGGAGTAGTCAATTTTATCTGGCGTGAAGTTATTGTGGGCATCATACACGCCCCATTCTGGGAAATAACCGATGATTTTACGCATCGCAGCCAGCTTAGCTTTCTGATCGTTCTGGAAATCAATTGCAGCCTGACCGGTGTAAGGCAGGAATTCAAAGGTACCCAGCGTCTGGAAATTGATTGCCGCTCCTTTTTGCCATACCTCATTCCCACCCGGTATTTCACCTGGATTCACCCACCACTTGCTGGTTCAGTAATAGCCGTTATAGCGAACAACCGTCCCCGCAGTCGGATACGACAGCGTTGGGTCATAATTTTCTGAAGTGATCGCCAAATTATCTTTGAGGGCAACAACCACCGTTTCAGTACCCGGGAAATTGTTCTGAGTTTCGCTGGTATAAGCCAGCCAGGTATTACCATTGTCCTTTGAGATCATCTGACTTGAATCAAGGCCGGCAATGGTATTGCTTTGGTCGTCTGCTGTTCATGTAGCCGCTGACGCAGCAAAGGGGACTAAGGCGAGCGCCATTAACACCGCGAGCGTCTGTTTTTTAAAATTCATTTTAAATTCCTTCTTAAATGTATAAATCAGAATAAATTAACTATATATAAAACATTGATGTTTGGAGAGAAGTGATAATGCATTAGAAGTAAATAGTGAACTTTACTTCCACTGTAGAATGCTGGCAGCATGTATATATATTGTCAATGAACCGTCACTTAAAAAGTTATTAAGCGAAATCGGCTTTAAGGATATCCTTAATTAACTATTGATAGTTAATATATTTCATACATAAAACAAAACACCTATAAACAGAGGACATAGCCTCAACATATACAAATAAAGCCTATACACTCAAAAAAATGAATGTAATAAATATACTTAAGAGGCCAGCATTATTCACGCTTATGGGACGACCTTTGCAGACCAATAATGAAGTAGTAACAGGAAGGAGGGGGCGTAAATGTATGTGTAAAAAAAAGGCCAGCCACTTTTCAGTGGCTGGCATTCACTATCAATATCCCTTAAGAAGGGTTCTATTGATTAGCTGATAACTTTAGCAACAACGCCCGCGCCTACAGTACGGCCGCCTTCACGGATTGCGAAACGCAGACCGTCATCCATCGCGATTGGGTGGATCAGGGTAACAACCATTTTGATGTTGTCACCTGGCATTACCATCTCAACGCCTTCTGGCAGTTCGATGGTACCGGTCACGTCAGTTGTACGGAAGTAGAACTGTGGACGGTAGCCTTTGAAGAACGGAGTATGACGACCGCCTTCATCTTTGGACAGGATGTACACTTCAGATTCGAACTTGGTGTGCGGGTTGATTGAACCCGGCTTGGCCAGAACCTGACCACGTTCGATTTCTTCACGTTTGATACCACGCAGCAGAACACCAACG
>Ga0160433_100545_pt1 | contig 16853 bp, 17 predicted proteins | sample HID1972K_E0MG_FD_108235 | JGI IMG/M metagenome (GOLD analysis project Ga0160433, IMG submission 108235) | Enriched pill bug-associated microbial communities from UW Madison campus, WI, USA - HID1972K_E0 MG | ecosystem: Host-associated > Arthropoda: Insects > Digestive system > Unclassified ... | reverse complement strand
TGAGTTCTTTTACAGATTTGTTTTTTTGTACCATTTGTTCCTTAAATAGATAGCGATCCCATTTAATATAAATGTAAATAATAATAACACAATAATTCCAGCTGCGGCATTTATAATGAATCCTTGTTGCGGTCTGGATGTCCAGTTGAATATTTGAATAGGTAGAGAAGTATATTGATCTAATGGCCCTTCTGGGATGAAAGGAACATAAGCCAATGCGCCTACTACAATTAGAGGAGCTGTTTCACCAATGGCTCTCGATGTAGAGAGGATAATTCCTGTCATGATCCCGCCGAAGGATGCAGGTAGAACTATTCGACGGATGGTTTGCCATTTTGTAGCTCCTAAGCCTAACGCTGCCTGACGTAAAGAATCAGGTACTGCTTTAATGGCCTCCCGGGTTGATACAATGATGATTGGCATGATTAGCAAGGATAAAGTCAGTGACCCTGCAAGAATGCTGTTTCCAAGCCCGGCCATACGTACAAATACCTGCAAGCCTAAGATACCATAAATAACCGATGGAACTCCGGCCAGGTTGGATATATTGATCTCTACGAATCTGGCGAGCCTGTTCTTTGTACCATATTCCTGCAAATAGATTCCTGCCATAATACCAATTGGCAAAGCAATAATTAATGTAAAGAGGAGTAAGGCAACCATTCCGGCTAAAGCAGTATAGATACCAGATTCTTCGGGATGTCTGGATGGTAGATTGGTAAAAAAAGACCAGTTAATGCGAGACGCTCCTTTAATGCTTATGTCGATTAATAAAACAGCCAGCATCAGTAAGGCAAATGCTGTACAAGCGATGGCATATATGCGAAAGATTTTGTCTTTCATCTTTATGGAGAAGAGGGGCTTTCTAGTCATAGCGGTTTTGATATTTCTTTTGAATCCAGAAAGAGATATTATTGAGAATAAAGGTGAATGCGAAGAGGGTGATACCTGCAGCAAAGATAGTTCGGTACTCTAAAGAATCTTGTGGTACATCGCCCATACTTACCTGTACGATATATGTTGTAATTGTTTCTACTGATTTAAGAGGATTAAGGGTTAGATTAGGTTGTTGACCAGCTGCAATCGCTACGATCATGGTTTCGCCTAAGGCTCTTGAAATAGCCAGGATGATGGATACGATAATACCTGAGCTGGCTGCAGGCACCATTACTTTAAAAGCTGTTTGAAGTTTGTTTGCTCCTAGTCCATAGGAAGCCTCTCTTAATGACTTTGGAACCGCACGTAAAGCATCTTCACTTAACGAAGTAATATATGGAATGATCATAATTCCCATAACGATACCCGGAGAAAGTGCATTGAAGCCAGATAAGCTGGGAATGAAAATTTGTAAAAGAGGAGTTACGAATTGCAAAGCAAAGAAACCATACACAACGGTTGGTATGGCAGCTAGTATTTCCAGGATAGGCTTTACGGTTGCTGTAAACTTCTTGGATGCATATTCATTTAAATATACAGCAATGCTGATTCCTACGGGGACTGCAACAAGCGTAGCGATTACAGTTGTTAAGATCGTGCCGGTAAGAAGAGGGAGGATACCAAAATGTTTATCTGCAAAAAGAGGCGTCCATTGTGTATCAGTAATAAAATCAAAAAAGGAAACTTCTGCAAAGAATTTTATGGTATCGATGGAAAGGACGAGAATGATACCAAGCGTAGTTAGAACTGAAATCAGACTGCATGCAATCATGATCAATTCAATAAATTTCTCGGATTTTATAGATGATTTAGCCATTCCTTTATTGTGCGTCTTCGTGTAATAAGTTCAGGAGATTTGCCCCAACAATTGATTTGCTTTCAAAAATAGAGCCTGTTTTAAGATTTTTGAATCTTTCATAAGACAATTTGTATACTTCGGGAGGAAGGGCCACAGAACCTATCTCTTCTGCTAAAGCTGCCGCATTTTCCAGATAGAATTTTACATATTCCTGGACATAGGGTATTTTAGCAGATTTTACATTGATATAGATAAATTCTGGTCGTGCCAGGGGTTGATAAGTGCCGGTTCGGACTGTTTCATCGGTTGGGTAAATAGCTTCGCTATCTTGATCTACCTTAATCGGTACCAGTTTTAGTTTGTCTTTATTTTCTGTATAGTATGCCAAGCCAAAGTATGCTAAGCCATTTACATCGGTAGATACTCCTTGTACTAATACGTTATCATCTTCACTTGCTGTATAATCACCTCTGGAAGCTTTTGCTTTTCCATTGATGGCTTCGGTAAAATAGTCGTAAGTTCCGGATGAGGTTCCGGCGCCGTAAAGATTCAACGGCGTGTTTGGCCATTCTGGTCGGATCTGATTCCATCGGGTGATTTTCTGTTGGCTTTCCGGTGCCCACATTTTATGCAGCTCTTCAACGGTTAGGTAGTCAACGAATGTGTTATTTGGACTTACAACTACCGCTAAGCCATCATAAGATACAGGAATTTCAATAAATTCAATTTGGTTTTGTTTACTTAGTTCAATTTCGCTTTTGCTTATTGAACGGGAAGCGTTGCTGATGTCTATTTCATCTCTTAGAAATTTTTTGAAACCACCACCAGTGCCTGAAACACCGACAGTTACTCGTATTTGTGGGCGGATATCGCGAAATTCTTCTGAAACGGCTTCTGTTAAAGGATAAACAGTGCTGGAGCCATCAATGTTAATTTTCCCTTCATAACTTTTAAAGCATGATGAGAATAATACGAGCAAGATTGCCAGCGAAATAAATCTATACATAGGTATAAACACGATTTAATATGTGCAAAGATATTAAGGTAATGTATACCATAGGTTATGGATATGTTAACTTAATGTTAACAAAGCATGTAAAGAAACTTATTTATTATGTCTCGTGTTTATAAATTTAAAAAAAATTGATATTGAACAATAAATTTTATTGTTTAATATTGCATATGTTACGAAATTTCACCATGGTTCTATTATGTATTCCTTAAAATACTTTTTCATCTTCTTTTTATCAATTCACTTAATTGAGGAATCAAAGGCCTCTGAAAGTTTAAAAAGTAAAGAGATTCAAAAGCTTTATAAGGAGGGGTTCGGACTAATTAATAAAGATATCGTTAAAGCAGATTCGCTCATTAATATTGCATTTAAAGAGTCGGTTAAGTCGGGCAATACAGGAAACATTGCTGACGGATATTTTTATAAAGGTTCTGTGTATGATCAACGAATGGAGATTGATTCTGCAGTTACTTATTTTAATAAAGCTAATACCTTATATCATCTTATCGATGTTTGGGATAATGTTCCTGATAGTTATGGTAGGCTAGGTTTTCTTTTGATTAAAAAAAATGAACGAATAGAAGGGGTTCGCCATTTGTTGGAGGGAGTGAGATTAGCTGGTGAATTTAAAAATAAGAAAGCTCTCATACGAAATACAATTTTATTAGCAGAATACTATAATAATTATGCTGGCCAATATGATGACGCTCTAAAGTATTTAGATCAGGTTAAGGAGTCCGTAACTACTTTAGGTGACAGAAGTTTATTGGGACATATTTATCTCCAATTAAGTATCAGTCATTATAATAAGAAAGACTATCAAATAGCAATTGAGAATAGTCAGAAATCGTTTCAAGAGTTTGCTTCAAATCAAGATTCTTATAACCAAATATTGGCTTTATTTACATTAGCTGATTCTTATAAAGAAACGAAGGAGATTGAGAAGGCATTAGAAATATCAGTTCAGATAAAGTATTTAATGCAGAATAATTCTGATGATTTAACTAAATTGAATTATTATAAATTGTTAGCAGAGGTGTTTTACCAAAAGGGACAGCTTGAGGAGTCTCTTGCTTTTGCTGAACAGGCAATGAAGCTTTTGAATTCAGACACACATACAATAGGGTATAATCGTATTCAGGGCTTATTGTTTAAATTACATTATTTATTAGGGAATCGTTCAACAGCAGATAGTATCTATGATCAATTTAATGCAACCAGGGATAGTATTTTTTCATTAAGGTCTTTTTTTATTGATGCTGACTTGCGAGAGAAATATGAATCCGAAAAGAGGACCCAACAAATATCTCTCCAGAGTTTGCAATTAAAAAATGCTAAATATTCACGGCAAACATTAGTGGGGATATCTGTTTTAGCAATATTCATATGCATAATTATCTATGCACGTTTAAGAGAAAAAGGTAAAAATGAACAGATTCTTGGTTTGAAAAACGAGAAAATTGAGCGTCAATATGTAACGTTGCAGCAGATAAATGAATATAATGAAACATTATTAAGAGAGATTCATCATCGTGTTAAAAATAATCTTCAGATTATTAGCAGTCTATTTAGTATTCAGGCTAGAAATATTCAATATCCAGAAGTAATTAACTTAATTGAGAAGAGTAAAAGCCGTTTAAAGACGATTTCTATTATACACAATACACTTTATAGTCAAAAGAGCTTAAGTAAGATTAAAATAAGCGATTTTATAAAAGAGATTGGAGAATCGTTATTTGAAATATATAATGTAGAAAGCACTTTGCTTGATTCTTTGAAATTGGAGATCAAAAGTGACAACATATATCTAAATGCACAGACTTCTCTTCCTATTGGATTAGTTATTAATGAGTTAATTACAAATTCATTGAAATATGCATTTGTAGGGAATAAAGTAAGTGCTTCTTCCCGGTATCCATTAGCTGCTTCTGAAATTAATGTTCTTGAGAATGAAAGAACTTCTCACAATATTACTATTTCAGTTGAGAAAGTTTCTTCAAACGGATTTGCTTTGATTTATACTGATAGTGGCCCTGGTATACATGAAAATATTGATGTTCAAACAAGCCAAACTACAGGTTTGCGGCTAATTAGAGGATTACTCCAACAATTAAATGGTTCTATCGATTATAAGAAAAATACATCTTCTCATTATTTTTATATTTTATTTAATGAGGCAGATTAAAGCTTAATTGTTAGGATGAATGTCTTTGTAAATGAAATCATGTAAAGATTTGGTTGTTGATTGTAGATCCGTCGATAAGTACCATATTTTGTCAATGATAATTCCTTTACTTGCTTTATCTAATGGAAACCTAGCATGTTCCAAGGTCTTTGATTCACTGTTCATCATGTTAGTGCATATTTTATATAAATCAGCATAATTTAAGTTTGTTTCAATATTTGGAAGAACATCTGTTAAAATAATTGGAATTAAGTCTTCCTTTCTTTTATTCTGAAGATTAGACAGAAGTGCTTCCATTACGGTCTTTTGTCTTTGTATACGTCCGTAATCTCCATTTCCTACGGCACGAATTCTTGAATACGCGACAATTTGTTTGCCATCTAATAACTGTAAGCCAGGTTTTGTAATGTGCTTAGCCGATACCTTGTCGATCCCTGCTATTTCACTTAAATAATTATTTATAAATTCTAGCTCTTCTTGTTTTACATCTATTTTAGCACCTCCTAATGCTTGAAATATTTTAGCTGAACCAAAAAAGTCTACACTAATATAGTCTTGTATAGCCATATCGAAGTTCTCATTTAAGGTTCTTATAGCCAATTGAGGTCCACCCTCCAGATATGCGGCATTGATCTTGTTTTTTCCTCTGGCATATATATTCACATAAGTGTCTCTCATTATAGATGAAAGCTTTATTTTCTTTGTTTGTGAATCAATAGATATGATCATGATTATATCTGAATTCCCAAAATCACTCGTGTTCCGCCGGTCTACACCAAAAAATGCGATGTTTGTTTGATTCTTATTAAGAGAATCGATGTTTTTTAATTTTTCATTGGATATCCCAAGCGCCGGTAAATTAGCTTTTATATTTGTCTGGTTTAAAGTAGCATTTGTAAAACCAAATATTGAAAAAATGGTAAAAAGTAAAAATGATTTCTTCATATAATTTTTTATAATTTATGAGGTATTTTGAGTTTGTAAATCTGAAAAAAGATTTAAGAGAAAAGATACCTATTATTGGGTATTTAAATTATTTTGGTAGTATATTTGTTAGTACATATATGCCGTATAGTACCACATTATAAACCAAACTTATATTCGATGCCATTCATTGAAACTGTTTCTGGAAGTTCAACTTCTTATAATTTGAGGCATCGGCTTTTTAACTTATTCGCTTTCTTTGGCGGAACTGCAGCTTCATTTGATATTATCATTAGTTGGTTTAGTCAAAATCTTAATAGAATAGTACTCTCACTCTTAATTTTAGGAGTTTTTATAATTACTTATTATATAATACGGATAAAAGGTGTTTTAACGAATGCTATTCTTATTATAAGTGCGGTATTAATTTTAACGATTTTGGGGTTTAGTTTTTTTTATGATGCAGGAACGCAGGGGAAAATTATTCCTTTGTTAATACTTAGTCTAACTATTTATTTTTTAAGTTCGAAGGGGTTAGTTACATACATTGTTTCGCTTTTACATATATGCGGTATTGTTTGCATTCTTGTACTCAATTATTATTATCCGGAATGGGTTGTTCATTATACTAATAGGAAAGAGGAGTTAGTAGATAATCTTGCTAATATTGTTTATATAATACTGATTATGTATTTTATACTGAGCATGATACGAAATGAACTTCAGAGAGAACATGAAAGTGTCAGAAATAAGGATAATTATTTGAATAATCAGAATAAATTAATAGAGAATTTATTAGGAGAGCTTAATCATCGGGTAAAGAATAATTTGCAAGTTGTTTCAGCATTATTAAGTCTTCAAGCTTATCGTTCAGATAATCTTCAAGTAATTGAAGCTTTAGAAGAGGGAAGAAGTAGGCTGGCCCCGATATCTATTCTACATAAGAAATTATATCAGGACAATTTTTTCAATCAGATTTCATTATCTGAATATATAGACGATCTTGTTGAACAGGCTTTATTAGAAATGGAGCAATCATTTGAAATAAAGAAAGACGTTCAGAATATCATGTTGACGGCTGATCAGGCTATGCCCTTGGGCTTAATTATAAACGAAATTTTTACGAATATATGTAAACATATCTATGAATCGGAAGAAATCAATTACCCTGGAATAAAGATTCAAGCTTTAGTAAGTGAAGGTTCTGTTCAAATTTCAATAGAAATAAGTGAAAGAGCGATCAATTATAAAACTTTCATAATTAAAGATTCAGAATTAAATATAAGATTGATAGACATGTTTATAAAACAGTTGGATGGGAGCTTTGATTTAATAAGTAATGAAATATCTGTCGCTGAAATAATTATAAAATTTAGATTAGAATATTAATATATTAACCTGGTTATGGAAAAGATAATGATTATTGAAGATGAGTATATTGTAGCACAAAGTATGTCATTCTTTCTGGAAAGTAAAGGTTATGAGGTATGTGGCATTGCAGATAGATACGAATCAGCTGTTCGTACTTTTATTAGTTATAAACCAAATCTGGTTTTATGTGATATTCGATTGAAGGGCGAGAAAACAGGTATAGATGTAATTAAGGAGTTGAGAAAGAGTCACGTTTTTCATTTGATATATATAACAGCGCATGGAGCTGAACAGTTGCTTAAGGAGGCATTGAGCACTCATCCTAACGCTTTTTTACTTAAACCATATACAGATCAACAATTACTAGTTAGTGTCCAAATGGCATTTAAGACCAAGGAAGCTAATCATGATAATTTTTCAGAGCATCTTGCAGCTTTTCAAAGTCTTTCTAAGGGTGAATTAAGAATAGTATCATTAATGGTTGAAGGAAAATCCTCATCAGAAATTGCAGAGATGTTATTTATAAGTAAACATACCGTGGATGTTCATCGGAAAAATATTCTTCGTAAAACAGATTTTAAAAATACTGTTCAATTAATTGTTTTTGTCCTTGAGCATCGATTATTAGAAGTATAGTACTTCTATAATCGTATTTAATTATTGCTTTCCTCATTATTTGCTTTCCTTTTTTAAAATACCCAGTAATGGTTATACTCATTAGATTTTAAGTATGGTTCTTTGTATCACAAAATCGAACTAAAATTAAAATTTTTGTGAATATAGACGTTATGAAAAATACAATACTGGTAGTTGATGGAGAGCCATCAATCTTAGAATTGCTTCACTTTATATTGGGAAAGGATTACCGGGTAGTATTAGCTAGAACTTGTTATGAAGCTTTAATATGGCTTGAAGAAAATGAAACTCCTGATCTTATTGTTCTCGACTTTGCAATAAAGGGATTTGGAGGTAAAGATTTTTTAAGAACAATAAAGGTTAGTGGCTTGTATCGGAGAATACCTGTGGTTGTTCTTTCTCAGACAGGTGATTTCGATCCGATAGCAACCAAGGTTTCATATGGTATTGATCGTTTCTTTCCGAAGCCTTTTAATCCTATTGAGCTTAAAGAATCAATTTCAGAAATTATAGCAAGTAAAGAATTAAATGGAATGGCACGTATCTATAACTGAGAACCATCCGTTCCAGAATCTTGTGTATTATGTAGGGAAGCAATTTGAAAAGAAAGTTTCAAAAGGATTAAATGACAATTTCAATTTCATCTCTTTTGATAATTCATTAGAATTAGAAGTTCATATTAATCAGCTTAACATACTTTCCATGCCCGAGATTCTAATAATGGAAGTAGATTATAAGGGCAGAGTATTTGATGTGATAGAACGCTTAAAACAGAATCTCTCAACATGTGGTTTAATAATTGTTTTAATTTCTCCTAAATTAGATATTGATGGCAGGAAGAAAGCTAAGAAACTTAAAATCGGAGACTTTTATGAACATCCCTTTGATATTGAGCAAATTAATGAACGTTTACAATTTTTAAGGAAATTTAAATTGATTCGACAAGATATTGGTAGGTTTAATCAAGTATTACCAAAACCATATAAAATTCCAGGAATAAAAAGAGTTTTTGATATCTGCTTTTCCCTTGTCTGCTTATTACTTTTATCTCCACTTTTCATTGTTATTGCGATACTTATTTTATTGGACTCACCTGGGCCGGTTTTCTACAAAAGCCAAAGAGCAGGTACTGGTTACAAAATATTTGATTTTTATAAGTTCCGTAGTATGCGGATGGATGCTGATAAAGAACTTAATAAGCTTAGTGGACTAAATCAATATACAAATGGTAATAAGATTGATTTGCCACCAGCGTTTATAAAACTTAAACAAGATCCCAGAATTACGAAACTTGGTCATTTTTTGCGCAATACAAGTATTGATGAACTTCCACAGTTATTTAATGTGTTAAAAGGAGATATGTCGATTGTTGGCAATCGTCCTCTGCCTCTTTACGAAGCCAAAATGCTTACATCAAACGAATGGTGCCAGCGATTTTTAGGACCGGCTGGTATTACCGGCTTATGGCAAGTAACTAAACGAGGTAAAAGTGAAATGTCAGATCGTGAAAGAAGAGAGCTGGATAATTATTATATCGAACATTATTCGTTATGGTTTGATTTGAAAATAATAGGATCAACTATTCCTGCATTATTACAAAAAGAAAAAGTTTAAAAATAAATTATACGTCAATATTAATCAAAAATTATGAAAATGAAAAAAGCAATACTAGTACTCATTTTAATATCCGCGATTCTTGCTCCAAGTGTAAAGGCACAAGAAACTGTTATGGATGAAATCAATTATAATCAATTGGAAAAGTTTATTCAAATGGCAAAGGATTATTATCCACAAAGAAAGATTCTAGCGGAACAAGAATCACAAGCAAAGAATTCACTTACAATGTCCAGTTTATCTTACTTAGATTTATTTAGTGCCAGTTATTTTTATAGACCTGAAAATAAACAAGCTTTAAATCCAGAGAACCCTTATATAACTAATGGTGTTCAATTTAGTGTAAATATGAATCTTGGAAGTTATCTTCAAAAGCCATTCCAATCCAAAAATGCAAAGGCTAATCTGGAAATCGCAAAGTTAGAAAAGCAGATATATGATACTCAATTAGAAAAGGAAGTAAAGAATCGTTATTATAATTATGTATTACAATTAAAGGAGTTAAAGCTGAAAACTATAGCTGCTCAAGATGTTAGCAGTAATGTGCAGGACATAACCAATCGCTTTGAGAGAGGAGAAATAACCTTGGAAGAATATAATAGTGGGAGGGCTGCATTATCAGAAGTTGGTTCAACAAAAATACAAACAGAGGTTAGTTATCTGCGTGCCAAAGACGATTTAGAAGAGATTATTGGAACAAAGCTCGCAGACGCTATTAACTAAATAAATTAAAATTTTTCGACATGGATTTTCAACGATTTTATAAAGTATTAAAGCGGTATATATGGTTTCTTTTACTTGTACCTATTTTAGCAGTTGCTTTAACATATTATTTAGTTCAGGATTTACCCAAAGAATATAATTCTCAAGCTTTAATTTCTACGGGTTTAGCAGATCAATCACAACGAATAGTTGTTGGTAACACTCAGATGGATTATTTTGCAACACAACAACAGTTTGAGAATATAATTGAGTTCCTGAAAATGAAAAAGAACATTAATTTATTGTCTTATAAATTGATGTTGCATGATTTAGAAAATCCTGAAGATTCTTTTAATAAAATAGATGAAGAGATAGCTGCATTAAGTTCTACTGATCGCCAATCCATCATTTCGGAATACAAAAGGTTTTTGGCTGAAGAAAAAATTATTACACCAGAAGACAATCAAAAATATAAACTTTTCGATTATTTGCAATCAATGCAATATGGAGAGAAAGCAATAACTGAACAATTAGAGATAACTAGAAAAGATAACAGTGATTTTATCCAGATTGATTACCTTTCAAATAATCCTTATTTGTCAGTTTATGTAGTAAATACTATTGCTAATGATTTTGTTCATAGCTATCAGGAACGTTCAAACCTGAATCAAAATAATTCAAAAGAGTTGTTAGATTCCTTATTAAAAGGGAAAGAGCAGTCTATGAACGTAAAGAATAGTCAAATAAAAGATTTTCAAGTAAAGAATAGTGTAATAAATTTAGCAAGTCAAGCTGAGGCCCTTTATTCTCAAATCACTTCAAAGGATGCGCAGAGAGCAGCATCTGTAGGTGAAATACAATCACTTCAAGGTGCCATTCAGGGAATAGAGACAAAATTAAAAAACGGAAATGCTGAACTCGCATCCACCAGTACAATTGAAAACAATCAAATTATCAATCTTAAAAATCAACTTCAAAAGGCAAATGAACGCTATGTCGATAATAATTTTCAGCAAGAGGACGCAAGAGCTATAGATTCATTGCAATCAAGACTTTCAAAATTAGTCGCAAGTAATACTACCAGTACGGCTTCAAATCCTCGTATACTCCGGCAAAATTTAATTCAACAGAAGTTGACGATGGAAGTTGACTTGGACCGGGCTAAAAGCGGTTTGACAGTTATATTAAGTGATTTAGCTGAATTGCGAGCAAGGTATAATAGTATGGTGCCGAATGATGCTGGATTGAAAAATTATGAAAGAGAAGCGGATGTTGCTACTAAGGAGTATTTGAGTGCATTGGATATGTATAACCAAAGTAGTGTTATAAGGAGTACCGGAATACGACCTCAATTGGCGCAGGCGGGTGTAGTTAACCCAGCTGAACCTTCGAAACGATTGATGTATGTTGGTTTGGCAGGTACAGGTTCATTTGGAACTTGCATATTTGTTCTTTTTATTGCCTTCCTTCTGGATCGACGAGTGAGGACTTCGGTTGAACTTGCTTTGGTTACTCATAAAAAGATTCTTGGTCAAATAAACAATATTGTTCCTAATAATAAAGATCTAAAGACAGTATGGGAAGAGGGTAAATCAACAGAAGATTATTCTCTTTATAAAGATCTAGTTCGTTCTTTGCGCTTCGAGATTGATAGTTCCATGAAAGTTGATAATAATAAAATAGTAGGTGTAACTGGGATTCACGATAATTCGGGCGCATCTTTTATTGCTTCAAGTTTAGCTTATTCATTTGCTATGACTAAAAAACGAGTATTATTAATTGGTGGTGACTACATTTTGGCGAAAACTAAAGAGCTTAAAGGTAAAGAGACAGAAGCAGTTACAGAAAATCAGTTTGATTCTTATATCATCAAAAGAGAACTTCAAACTGATCAATTTATTACAAAATTAACCACTAATTCAAAAAATGAGTCATTACTTGAAATTTATAACGAAGATGTTTTACGAAATGGCTTTGAGGAATTGAAGAAGGAGTTTGATCTTATAATTATTGATATGCAGAGTTTGCAAAAGGTTCACAATACAAAAGAATGGTTAATGTTTGTTGATAAAAGTGTTGCTATTTTTCCATCAGGCGCTATCATTGGATCGCATGAAAAAGAATTGATATCCTTTATGAATAGACAAAATGGATTTTTAGGTTGGATATTAAATAAGACTAAAATGCAGGATTTGGGTTTAGTAAAAGCGATTAGTTCAAATTAATAAAATCATGCAAATTGCTTTAGATTATCAAAGTAAATCTTTTGTAATATCCTTAGGCGTTATAACGTCTATATTTATATCTTATCTTACAGTTTTATATGGAATAACAGTTCCTATAATAAGTATGGTAGTGTGTGTAGCTATAGTAGGATTAATTATAGTCTTTAAAAATCCTTTTGCAGGTTTGATGTTTACACTTGTTTATTGTTTTATTTTTGGATTTATAGCACGAGAGAGTGGAATTGATTTTCCTTTTGGTTATGTTGAATTTATTTATAGCATAATCTGGATTGCAATCATCTTTAAAATTCCAAAGGCAGATTGGAACCTAGTTTGCAATGACTTGTGTTTGTTATTTTTTCTCTGGTTTGTGATAAGTGTATTAGAGCTTATTAATCCTGCATCCGCTAGTCCCAGAGGCTGGCTGTTCGAGATTAGATCATCTGGATTAGATTCTTTTCTATTGGTTCCGGTCGGCTTTCTAATTTTTCGTAAAACGAAGCATTTAAATGTTTTTTTAACGATTATTATAGTTTGTTCATTTCTAGCTTGGCTCAATGGTTTTACACAAATTCATGTTGGACGAACTGCTGGAGAAGAGGTTTTTATAGCGGGAAATCCTACTCATATGATATGGGGTAAATTGCGTGCTTTCTCTTTTTATAGAGATGCAGGGCAGTTCGGAGCTTCGCAAGCACAACTCGCAATAATTTGTGGTGTATTAGCAATTGGGCCTTTCAAATTATGGAAAAAGATTCTATTATTTTCTTTGTCCATAATTTTTTTTTATGGTATGTTGTTATCAGGTACTAGGGGTGCTCTATTTGCATTAATTCCTGGAATATTTATCGCTGTTCTATTATTCAAGAATATTAAAATTTTATTCATAGGAACCTTATTAGCGATTGTTTTTCTCGCTTTTCTAAAATTCACATATATTGGCAATTCTAATTATCAAATTCAACGTCTGCGAAGTGCTGTAAATCCTCAAGATGAATCACTTAATGTCCGATTTACGAGCCAGAGGATATTAGGTGAATATTTAAAGGATCACCCTTTTGGTGGAGGGTTAGGAGTTATTGGTTTTGCAGGTCATAAATACAATTCTGATAAATTTTTATCTACAATTGAACCAGATAGTTATTGGGTTAAGGTTTGGGCTATGTATGGTATAGTTGGGTTTATATTCTGGTTTTGCATGATGATGTATATTTTTGGAAAATGCTGTGGAATAGTTTGGAATATAAGGAATGAAAAGTTGCGAATTAAATTGATAGCTCTTACCGCAGGTTTTTTCGGAATATTTATTAGTAGTTATGGGAATGAGGTCATAAACACCCTTCCTTCTTCAATAGTTGTGTATTTATCATTGGTTTTTATTTTTTTGGGTCCAACGTTTGATAAAAGGTTACAAGATAATCAGATTTTAATTGAATAACTTATTATAAAAATATGCCATTTGAATTGTTTGTTATCCCAGGTATTTTATTTGCGTTGTTTGGGTTTTTAATTGGACTTAAAAGTTGTAAAACAAAGAATGATGACAAATTGTAAAATAATAATTTTTTAACATGATCTTAATCTGGATTTTAATTCAGCTATTAATCGGATATAACTTAGTATTTTCGTTTTTATTGTATTTGTTTTCTCTTCTAAAAAGAAGAAAATCTAATGCAGTTATTTTGAATGAAAATTATGATTATGGGATTATAGTTACAGCCTATGAACAGACTCATATGTTGCCTGCAGTTGTTGACTCTTTATTAAAAATAAAATATAATAATTATCATATTTATATTGTTGCTGATAATTGCGACATTTCTACGCTCCAGATTTTAAATTCAAGAGTTTCCGTTTTAAAACCGGAAATGATACTTTCTAATAATGTAAAGTCACACTTTTATGCTATTAATCGATTTAATAGGAATCATGATATATTAACAATTATTGATAGTGATAACCTTGTTCATCCAGAATATATTAATGAATTAAATAAATTTTTTGCACAAGGGTTTAAAGCGGTGCAAGGGAGAAGAAAAGCTAAGAATTTAGAAACACAGTTAGCTTGTTTAGATGCTGCTCGAGATAATTATTATAACTTCTACGATAGTGAAGTTTTATTTAGACTTGGTTCTTCTTCTACATTATCTGGATCGGGTATGGCCTTCAAAACTAATGTTTATGTGGAATGCCTTGAGTCAGTAGAAGTGTTAGGAGCTGGATTTGATAAGGTATTGCAAGCTCAGTTAGTAGAAAAGGGATATCGTATTGCTTATGCACCTGAAGCTATTGTTTTTGATGAAAAAACGACACATTCAAAACAATTAATCGGTCAACGTTCACGATGGATAAATACTTGGTTTAAATATGTTAAATATGGTTTTAGATTAATTTTAACGGGAATAAAACGCAAGAGTTTGAATCAGTTTTTATTTGGTACTATTTTGTTAAGACCGCCTCTTTTTATTTTTATATTATTATCAGTTATATGTTTTTGTTTAAATTTATTTATTAATAATTTTTATTCTGTTGTTTGGTTAATAGCTTTTATAATTTTTGTTTTTAGCTTTCTTTTCGCTTTAAAAAAGCAGGATACTTCAAAAAAAGTTTATAGCTCATTAGGCTCGATTCCTAAATTTATATTTTATCAATTAGTGTCTTTGTATTATGCCAGAATTGCAAATCAACGATCGATAGCTACTAAACGCCCAAATATTAGCAAAATTGAATATGATAAATGGTAAGGATATAATAATTGTAGGGCAGCAAGCCTGGGATATTGAAATCGGAAGTAATTGCAAAAATATTGCTTTAGAGCTTAGCAAGCATAATCGTGTCCTTTATGTAAATCCTCCTTTAGATAGAATAACGAAAATTAGATACAGTAATGACCTAAAAGTCCAAAAACGTATTAGAATAATTAAGGGAAAGGAAAAAGGGCTTGGTATTATTAAGGAAAATCTTTGGATTCTATATCCTGATGTTTTAATTGAATCTATTAATTGGATTAGAATTCATTATTTGTTTTGCTTTTTAAATAAAATAAATAACAAGTTTTTTGCTACGTCTATAAAAGCAGCAATAGCAATGCTGAATTTTGATAACTTTATTTTGTTTAATGATAGTGATATTTTTCGTAGTTTCTATTTAAAAGAACTTTTAAATCCGGAGATAAGTATCTATTATTCTAGGGATAATATGATTGCAACAAAGTATTGGAAAAGACACGGAACAATTCTTGAACCTAAGTTAATTCAGAAAAGTGATGTGTGTGTAGCTAATTCTGAATATCTTAAAAATTATTGTAAGAAATATAATATAAATTCCTATTACGTTGGTCAAGGTTGTGACTTAGAGTTGTTTAAGATAAATACCTCTTTTCCTATTCCGGAAAAATTGCAACCCATTCAATCTCCTATTATTGGATATTTAGGTGCTTTGACTTCTTTACGTTTAGATATTGATTTAATTGTGTATTTGGCTAAAAGTTGTCCGCATTGGAATATTGTATTAGTGGGACCTCAAGATGATATTTTTAAAAAAAGTGAATTACACAATTTCCGAAATGTGTACTTTATTGAAGCTTGTGATCCTGGAGATATACCTAAGTATATAGATACTTTTGATGTATGTATAAATCCACAAATATTAAATGAATTAACTATTGGTAATTATCCTCGTAAAATAGATGAATATCTTGCTATGGGTAAATCAGTAGTCGCTACCAAGACAGAGGCTATGTTGTCATTTAAAGAGCATGTCTTTTTAGCTAGTAATCATTGTGAGTTTATTGACATGATAAAAGTAGCATTGGAACATACTGATATTAACTCGGTTGAGGAAAGAAAAGAATTTGCATTTTCTCATAGTTGGGAAAACTCTATAAAAGAAATTTCTAAGTCCATTGTTAATTATCATTAAAATAAAAAGTTAAGTATGAGAATTGCACATTTAATCATGGCATATAAGAATCCAGTACAACTTGAAAGATTGATAAGAAAACTTGATCATTTTCAGTTTGATATCTATATTCATTTGGATAAGAAAATAAATGCTCAAGCATTTGATTATATGGCTGATTTTAATAGAGTTTTTTTTATTGAAAATAGGGTAATATGTAATTGGGGCGGATTTAGTTTTGTGCGGGCGATTAGTAATTCTGTTCGAGAAATTTTATCTAAAGATGAAAATTATGAATACATAAATTTAATAAGTGCTCAAGATTATCCAATCAAGACAAACGACTATATATATAATTATATTGAGAAACATCGAGGTCTTTCATTTATATCTTATGATAAGTCAAGTAATAGTGATTGGTGGAATCATGCCGTGACGCGGTATGAGTTGTATCACTTTACAGACATAAATATAAAAGGTAGATATTTGCTCCAAGGTCTTCTTAATCGATATATGCCTAAACGAAGATTTCCTGTTGATTGGGTATTA